>Ga0213834_100058_pt1 | contig 159636 bp, 181 predicted proteins | sample SWPTP12_FD_160580 | JGI IMG/M metagenome (GOLD analysis project Ga0213834, IMG submission 160580) | Coastal seawater microbial communities from Marineland, Florida, United States - SWP TP1 #2 | ecosystem: Environmental > Aquatic > Marine > Coastal | place: USA: Florida | collected 2016-08-06 | reverse complement strand
GAGTCGGTGGCGGAGTTGATCTCCGGTCGCTGAACCTTTCTTTCAATGACCCTGCGACTTGCGCATGGATGGGGTGTGTCCGATGGAAAACAACAAGACCGGTTTTGCCTATCAGCAGGTGTACCGCTACCTGTCGAGGCTGACCAATGAATTGCCCGAGGGCCCGGCGGTGAAGCTGCCGTCCCTGCGCCTGCTGGCGCGGCGTTTGCGGGTGTCGATCTCGACGGTGCAGAACGCCAGATGGCTTAGTTTTGTCTACGACATTGTCAAAATTGAAAAAAACTGAAAACCCCAAATTCCATGGGGTGCTGGGGCGTAGTGTCCTTAGACCTAGGTTCTGATTTCGTCAAAAGTGTCAAAATAGGCCCAAAATCTACCCACCTGTTTACACTTCTGTACCTGCCACTCGATTGGTGCTTGATGAGGCGCTATCTCCCGCGATCCTCTCGACTGTCGATGCATGAGCACAGGTAGTCGAAAGCCATCTGTGATGATCGCACTCTGGAGCCAACGAATTTATGGGTGGAGCCGTGTTGAGTGCATCCAGTTGCCGGCTAAACCTGCCTGTCGCTTGACCGATGGCTGCGCTCGATTGGTTAGTGGTCGGAGAAAAGAAAAAGCGCATTCGACAGCGTTCAACTAAAGCTTTGCTATCAGCAAGTGAAGGACGATGCTCAAAGGTAACGATATGGGCGGGTCAAAACCAAAGCTCTGGGCTTGCGCACGAGTGCTTCTATATAGTGTGTTGAGCCCCAAATCTGCGGCGATCGCACTCGGTCGGCCGTTTCAAAAGAGAAAGACCGGGGGAGGGATGCCCGCTACTTTTCATCGGTTGGCGACCATAGCCGGTTGATCGTCGTCCAGGAGTATCCGAGCTCGCGAGCAGCTTCCGAACGACTGTAGCCCTGAGCTTTTAATTGCTGAACCTGATCTTTTCTCTCGCGGGCTTTAACGACCGTTGGCGCCTCAAGCTTCTGAGGTTCTTCAGGAAGAACGGTATCCGCCAATCCCATTGCCTCCATTTCAGCAATAGCCGAGAGCATCACCTCGCGCGGGGTCTGGTGCTGGCTGGCTGCGATGACCAAGCCGAAGAAAGTTGCAGCATTCACTTCTAGAGCATCAGCCAGTGCTTTCGTGGTGTCCACGCTAGCTGTCGTTTTCGAGGCTTCAAGATTGCTTACGAATGACTGGGCAACCTCCCCGGCAATTTCGTGCTGATGCAATCCCTTGGAGCTACGTAAAAGCTGAAGCACGGCTGCGTAAGGGCGGCGCAGTGACATCTTGGCGTCTCTTCAAAAGCAGACGGTATGCCGCGTTTGCCAATCAATATACAAATATATATAGTGATTCATATGGTGATTTCGTGGGCTTTCCGGACTCATTCCAACGACGTAGGCGGCCTAGTAGCTGTCAATTTGTAGATAAATCGAAGGAGCGTCAGTCTTGGCCGGCCCTATCCAGAGTGACCTCCTTGGGCTCGGTGATCATTTGCAAGGCGCCTCAGCTTCGGCGGAGGAGGTCATTGCAATGTTTGGGCTACGGTCGTCGCGCAAGGCTTATTGCCTAGTTGAGGAGTGGACGATCTTTCAGGCCGATCTCACCCCTGAAGAAATCGCAAAGGTTCATGCTGCCAAACACCTCCCGCTCTTCGTGTTCGCCCAAAAAGTGGTCGAGGACAGTCGAGGACGCTTCATGCCGGGTGACTGGGTTCGCTCCAGCATGTGCGTCACCTTCGATGACGGCGTCATGTTCGAGACCAAGAATACTATCTATGTCCTGATGGGGCAGGGGCATAGACAAACAGCAAGCCTGAAGACGATCTTCTCCTTTTTCTAATTCCTGCTCCTCATCGGAGCCCCTGAGATCCTGGAAAAAACGATGTTCAAAACACACGAGACAGACATGCTCGGCATACCGGGTATGTTCGGAGAGGGTCAGTATCAATGGAGTCAGGTGTCTAGGGTGCTTCGTACTCACTGGTATCACGTGACTCTCCAAGCCAAGCATGAAGGTCGCATGTCCGAGGCGGCGTTGATGGTGGATAGTGAGCCTCGACTGCAGCAGATCTTGGTAGCCCAAGGGGAGGAGATCGTGGTTACCGATGTCCAGGTAGTGACTCCATCTTGGATGAATCAATGCGATGGATGGGCTATGGATCGTGTCGTCAAAGTCACTCTTGGCAATGACGAGAATGACTGCGATGTCTGTCTGATTGAGGTCGACAGCGGGGCTGTATACCACAGCTCCCATCGGCCAAACTTCGAAATCAATCGGTTAACAAATCTCACGCCGATCTTTCTCGAGAGCATGATTCGGGCTGCCTGAGATCTACCAAGATTTTCCCACGTTATCAGCGCGCCTGGTTCTGTGCGTAATTTCTGATAACTATTTACCTGATGCCTTAGGGGGGAGCATGATGCTCAACACGGTTGATGTAAATTTCCACGGAAAACGCCATACAGATTTTGATCTCAAGCGAATTATCAAAGCTCAGGAGCAAGGTTTTGATGTGCCAGTGACCGCGTACCTCTGCGGTGTTTCCATCAGGTCGCGCGCAGGTATCGGCGTGGTCTTCGGTCACGCGCGTAAAGATCAGTACGGCCGTTTCGAAGATGGTCATTTGATCCGGACTTCTGACGTGATGAAGGTCGAGCGCGAGGGGAGGTTTTGGGTGATGACGACTGAGAATTCTCGCTATGTGGTAGCCACGTTTCAGCGGGGAAATGGGCGTGAGAGCCTGCGCGAGTACCTACGTTTGCGTGCAGACTTGCACATGACTCCACGAGTGTTGCAGTGATCATTTGATGGTGCGGGGAGGGTGAGGACGTGCCGCTCTGCGGGCGGCTGTCGTAAACCGAGCCCAGACGGTCTCGGCCCTGCGGGCTTCCATCCTCACGTCTACGGCCTAGCGGCCTGCGCGCTCCGCTTGCCCGAATGTCGCCCCTTGCTTGCGAAGGTTATCTAGTCGCTAGGATGATCACGATGAGGGCCCCGCCTAGGACATCCGCACGCACGTGCTCACTGGCATCGTATCCTCCGGAGATGGGGCCGATACCGATGGCTTGGCGCGCTGAACCTAAGGCCTGCGTACTAGATGCTTGTAATCTTCTCTAGCTGCGATGATCTGATCGCGGATCTCTTCCGGGTCGATCGACATTCCACCCCTGGGCGTTACCCGAAGCGTTTTGAGTCGATTGGCGGCCTGGATGAATTCTTTCTCGCGTCGTATCTCCCGCTCTGATCGCCTGTCTTTAAAAAGGCGTTCTCGTATCGCATTCAGCCAACGCATATGCCACCCTCTATGAACCTGTTGCGGAGTCGGTTGATGCAGCCCGGTGTCCTGAGCTTACATCACTCACTGGCCTGCTAGCCTCAACACGTTGACCGAATTTTCGACTACAGCGTGCTGCTGAAACGACCTATCTGTATTCAGAGAAATGCTTCTTCAACCAATAGCTTCATGCTACTCGCAGCGGCACCTTGGATGAAAAACTCCTGGCCGCTGATCGCGAAACGCATCGGGTTGACGTGCACAACCGTGGCTCTGTTCGCTAACGCTGCGAGCGGCAGTTCGGCTGCGGGATACACGATTCCAGATGTGCCGATCGAGATGAAGACATCGCAGTTTTGTGCGGCGGCCAATGCGGTTGTCCATTCGTCATCCGGAAGCATTTCCCCAAACCAAACGACCCCTGGCCTCACATATCCGTCACACTTTCTGCATCGCGGCGGTTCGATTCGAATGCCGAATTCAGGTATTGGTTCGAGGGGGAGGGAAGGCTCATGTGGAGTGCAGCAGTCGATGCACCTGGGCGAGTGCAGACTGCCATGTAGGTGGGTGACTGCTGGGCATCCTGCTCGCTCGTGTAGGTCGTCGACATTCTGAGTAATGACTGTCAGTTTTGGGACGTGCCTGGGGAGCTCTGCGATTGCGTAATGCGCTTCGTTTGGTTGGGCTTGGATGACTTTGCGTCTACGCCACTCGTACCATCCCCAGCATAAAGCTGGATCCGCGCGGAATGCTGTGGCTGTCGCAAGCTTTGATGCATCGAAGTTTTCCCAGAGGCCGGTCAGTGCATCCCTGAATGTTGGTATTCCACTTTCTGCGGATGCGCCGGCGCCCGTGAAAACGACAACGTGCTTCGCTGCTCTGAGGTGCGCTGCGATTGCGCTGATGGGCATGTTTGTTCTCTCTAAATTTTTGCTACGGCACGGCCGATTTCGTTGAAACGGAGCGCCTTGTTTTTTGCCTAAATAGCACCGTGCGCGCCGCTTTGCAGCCGGCTGTCGTGAACCGAGCCTTAAAGGTCTCGGCCCTGTCGGGCTTCCATCCTCGCGCCTTCGGCCTGTGGCCTGCGCGCTCCGCTCGCGCCATCCTCTGAGCACCATTCGCACAGACACATCGAGTTGCCGCCCTGAGCTCTGTAATGCTATTACTCGGCTCTTTGACACGAGGTAAACACTGAGTGCTTACCCGGGTGCTGTGGGGAGCTCCGCGTATCAAATCTGGCCTGAATCTTTGCTCTCTTTGTTGTTAGAAATTCGCCAGTCGCCTTCAAGGGGAATAACTGGGCTATGTTGGAATCTCCCAAACGGCGACTGTTTGTCGTAGGGCAGAAGCGGAAAAGAGTGCCTCCCCTCCAGTAGCTCAGGAAAATTTTTGAAGACCGTCAGGTGATGCAGAGGAATGGTTTGAATATAGGTAAGGAGATTGCCTAGGTTGATGGTGACCTTAGGGTTTCCAGGAGCTCTAAATTCTTCGCTCAATACATCCGATAGGTTCCACTCGATTGAGTGGATGTCGATGTCAGGACGTGCTTCAGTCCAAGACGATGCCAGCTTGGTGACATGGTGATAGCTTTCATAGCCAAGACCCCTGGCAAGAATATCCAGGGCTTGAGTTCGCAAGATCGGTTTGACGCCGGGCCAAGTTTTGAAGAGAAAGCGAGCGGCCTTTTTCATGCCTGTGTTGCGGTCTAGATCAGCAGGAAATACGGGAACGATCATTGCGCAAACTCCGGTCGATGGCGGTGTCGGCTGCCCGCGAATGACGACTGTCGAATGCGTGGAAGGTGGGGGTAATTCGCCTGTGACGAGGTCTTTGCGTGCCGACCGCGCGATCCAGGTAATCGCTGAGTTGGGATGCTACTGATGCTGGTGTTTCGGGTCAATCAGATCGTCATCGTGAGCTTCGGTTTGGCATGTACTAACGGTGTGCATCAAACCCCATGAAATTACAAATACTTGTAATAATTACAACGAGTTGCGATTTTTTCATGCCTTCGCTAGGATGGGCTCAAGGCTCTCCGCCAAAGTTCTGGTCGGCTTAAAAAAGAGATCGTTACCCTGCTCTAAATTCCCGGCTATCGGCATCCCGGATTTCCGGTTTTCGCTAGCGACAAAACGACCAGCGCAGCGAACACTTCTGGATTCTTGGAAATGACTGATATCGTCAAACAAGCTGCTTTTGCAGTCAAAAAAACACTCGCGTCGAAAGGCGTTCAGATCCGTCACGGCGTCGCCCTTGAGGTCATCGCTGCGCTTCTTGGATACAGGACGTATGCAGCGTTCGTTACCGAGGAGAGCGACAACAACCTGCGATTCCATCTCAGAGATGCTGAGTTCATCATTCTGGATCTTCATGGAGCTGACGCTCGACTCGCGGAGCTCGGTTTGTCAGAGCTCTTCATCCTGGACGACTTCATTCAATCATTGGTTGATTGTCGAAACGCTGTGTTTCAGAGCGTTCACGACTTCTATGCTGATTACGCTCGAGAGGCGCTTCAGGAGATCATTCTTTCTGACGAGAGAGTCATCGCCATGATGGAGAACACTACGGCAGCTTCGCCTTACTGGGTCGATCTTGAGGATCGGTGGAAGGTGAGTGGGGCGGTCTGGAGTTCGGTAGACCGGTGGAGGTTTGAAGCCTTCGGTACTATGGATGGTCGGCATCTGGGCACGTTTTCAAACCCTGAGGATGCTGACGAATTCGAAGAAACGGGCGAAATTCACTGCGATGGTTGGCTCGAGTTTGCTAAAGCAGGCCGTGCTGGGCTGAAGCTTCAGAGCAGGGGCGCTAAGGCTGAGTGAAGACCTCCTGAGCCGTGTATTTCTTCTTGGCGCCGGCGACCTATCGATTTTTCTGAACTGGCTTCACTGAAGCGCTAACACTCAGAGTTCGAACTGTTCGACCTTGCTAGTCCATAAGCGGAAGTCGGTGTGGCTGAGATAATCAAGTGAAGCCACACCGGGCTTTCAAGCAGCGTGCTAGCGCATAGCTGAGGAGGCTGCCTCGACTCGCAATACTTTAAGCTTCATTTGCGGTTGCTTGAGACGCTCACCATCGTCGGTGTAATTGTTCAGGGACTCAAATCTGGCCTCGATGTCCTGGCAATTACTACAGTCTTGGTATTCAGTTTTTTTCGTATTCACATACTCATGACACACGCTGCTGATTGCTTCGCTATTGGGCCAGAGTTTGTCGGGGAAGGTGGTATCGATACGAATGAAGCTGATGAGGAATTTCATGGGGCGCCTTGGATAGGTGTTTCAGAAGTCATCCTAAATGCGAAAGGCGGGCGTCGTGCCACCGCTGATGATACCTATCCATCTATCCCCGTCAATCGGTGCTTGGTTCTATTCCTCTCTTCGGGAATATCTTGGGTGTGCCGCTTCAGCGGACGGCTGCCGTAAACCGAGCCAGCGTGGTTCCCACGCCGTCTCGCCGCTGGCGGGCAGGCATCCTCACACCTTCGGCCGGGCGGCCTGCGCGCTCCGCTTGCGGGTGGGCTAGCTCAACCCGAGTCACTTTGCGAGCTGGCCGGCGAAGGCCTCAGGTGATCCTCCTCAAACTGGTTAGAGAGATGCCAATTCCAGTTCCGGTGCAACAAGGGTTTTCCAATGTGGAAGCAGTGGGAGGCAAACCATGTAGTACATAAGCCAACAGGCATAGATACTCGAGTGCAGATAGCACGACCCCGGGGCCAGCTTCCCGTGTGCGAGTTCATGGCGTAGGCATGGCCCCCCTTTGAAGTTGAAAAGCAGGTCAATGGTGTAGATCAGATCGACGCCAAAAATTGACTCCAACTGCTCCCGCCGGCTTTTCAACAATCCACTGATAGACCTGTCTTCCTGGAACATTTCCTCATCGAGCTTCGACGAGTCGATTCCTGCGTCACTGAGTACCTGGCGCAGAGAGTTCTCAAGCTGAGGGAATAGCAAATGGCAGGCAGATATCATGTCTCCCTGTAGAAAGCGTGCCAAACCCAAAGCATAGATTTGCTCGAACCCAGGCGCTACGAATGGACTGGCTGAGACGATTGCCATCAGGTGTCGATCATCGACAGCAAACTTCGTAAGCAGAGTGCGGGCGGCCGGCTTTACTCGGCTTTCAACCCACATTTGGTAGTGGAAATCTAAGTAAGGCAGGCACTTGTAGTCGTACCAATCTAGGGGTGGCGCCTCATTGAGGTTAATGACCGGTGCTTCAGTAATTACACGACCCCAAACATCGGTGTACACACCACCGTTGAAGAGGTCAGACAGGAGGGAGTCACTCCGACTCTTAATGACGTCGGTGTGCAGCGCCATCTTTTCTGGAACAGGGCAGAGGTGGGCGAACCTGTAAAAGAAGTCGGGAAGAGTCAGGTTCTTAAAGAAATCGATGGTGCCTTGGCGCTCCTCGCTCAGATCCATGGGGGTGCGGAAGGTTGAGAACTCATGAGCAGCCTGCGCCTGAAGTTCCAACAATTCGACTCTCAACGCCTCCTGCTCTCTTTGCATCCCTGGGATTGAGCGGAGCTCTCGGATGGCATCCCGCGTCCAGCTTGCCTTGGACATGTAGCTGTCGACTCCATCGCGCATTCTCAGGATCTGCTGAATCGACATAAGCTTGCAGCGTTTGAAGCCTTCAGGATTTTCCGATTGTTGATGAGCGTGGGCGGCCAGCTCCCACACCGCTTTGATGGCCATTGCATAGTCATTTGCCTTGGCATCGTTTGCCGCTTTTTCAGCGTCCTGAGCTACTTGCTCCCATTCGATAAGATGGAAGGTCTGCCCTAGCCGGGCAAGCCGATCAAACGACGAAGAGCACCGCAAATCCCAGGCCTGTTCGTATAGGCGTCTCCACGTGGTGGTGGCGGTTTCGGGAGGTGTTTTGCGCTTCCCGGTGCCAGCAATAATCTGGAACGCTCTTTCGATCAGGTTTACGATCTTCGTCGATAAGCCGGAGGGTGGTTCGTAGCTAAAGGACAGTTTGTCATTGAGGTAAGAATCGATCGCTAGGCAGTACGATTCGATGGCCAAGCTCGCACTCTGGTGCAGGCTTCGGTGGTTGTACCATGGCACGTCTGCGACTCGCGCACGCAGCAATGGATGGTCGATCTTGCCGGCAATAGCCGCAAGCACATGACTCTGCTCTCCAGCGATGTCCCGAGGTACCGGGGTGCGCATTCCATCTTCGATCAACCTTGGGCCGAAGGCGTCCTGACGATCAACCGAGAAGTGGAAGCTGCACACGACCATCAAAACCCGGTACGCCCGGTACGCCCCCATGTAGCCCTCGGCCAGCGCTTTCTTGGAAAGCGCCCCCAACTGCGAATCTAGCGAGTAGAACTCTAAAGTATCGATACTCTCTAGCAGACTGCCGATGTTGGTCTGTTCAAAGTCTGCGACTGTGGCCAATTCCAGTTCAAAGATGTTGGGCTCGGTGGCCGGTTTTTGCTCTGTATCTGGCTGGGCTGCTTGGTCTGTTTCTGTACTCATCCGCCCCCCTAATCCTGTAGAAGCGTTACCACGATAGTGACCTGGGCTTGGGGACTGGCGATACTTATGAGCGGAGCCTCTTGGTGCAAAGGTGGCCGCCATCCAAGAGCCGGTGATTTGGATACCCAGCCTATTGCGTTGAGACTTGTTGGACGATAAACGCTTCCCGCCGTCCCTCTGCGCGTATAGAGGTAAGGTAGATGAGCCTGAGGGTGGCGTCAGCAGGCAGTATGGCGCTGACCCAGAGTTCTACTCATAGGGCGATAGCAGCGTGATTCCTTTCAGTGGATCGATCACCCCCACTGCGATCTCAATCTTTCCGTCAACGTTTCTTGCGAGTGAAATCACGTTGTTTTCGTGTAGTGTGAAGTGTTGCCCGTCTGCGACTCCAGGGTATCGCGCTGGAAAGTGATAATCGACGTAGTAGGCGATTCGCTTTACTAGCTGTGGATCGTTCAGCGAGGAGTCCAGAAAGCGTGGCGCAGCGGTGCCCAGCCCGCATACCACGCACAATCCGCCGATCCAGTGTGCAAAGAGATTTATGCCTGTTTGTTTGCGTTCAGTGCTTGGCTGGTAAAAAAAACGGATTCCGAACCGATTAGCGAGCATCTGCCGCAGACTTTCTCTTTTTGGCGACGTGGAGATGATCCAGGCAGACTCAAGCACCGGAGCCAGCAACAAGCATCCGAGTGCTACGATCACGCAACTCGCGAGGAATGCTGCAAAATACATCAGGACTGTACAGAGGATGGTCATCACTGCCACCGATCCATCAAAGTCCTTGACGGGTAAGCCTAAGCCCAGAGCTACGCACCATCTCGCCATCAAATATCCCAGCAACAGCAACCCGGCGTGCATCCACGTCGCTAAAAATTTGCTGGCTGGAAATCTCCAAAGCCTGACGGCGTGGTTAGTCAGCCAAATGCAAAAGCCAGTGCTTGCGAGTGCCCAGCAAAGGAAGGCCATGCGCTCGAACAGCGACCCCAGAGTTAGAAGCAGTACTGCGAGGGCACTAACCCCGGTAGCGAAGGCTGCACGGTATAGGTGATCCCATAGAGGTAGGGGAGGCCAGAGCTTAGCCTTCATTCTACGAAGCAACGCTTCACGCATTTTTGTTAATGATCCAGATGGCAACCACGATTTAGTAATCGCTCCCAAAATCGAAGCTGGCTGTTGCCGAGAAGGTGTCTCCCTGGAGGGTTTTCCAGTTCGAAAATTTCACAGCGGTCGAGCAATCGATACCTTGCGCACCTGCCTCTGTCCTTTGGTTGGGCGCATTTCGGAGGTGGTAAGCACATCCGCGCATTTGGATGCTGCCCGACGGTTTGTCCAGCACGTAATCTCCGACCACCCACAGGCGTTCCTCCACAGATTTGTGCGGGATTAAAAACATCATGCGAAACGTATTGCCGTCTTTGCTTCCAGAGACTTTTCCACTCTGCCATTTGTAGCGAGGTAGCTCAAAGCCACCGGTAAGCTTGGACTCCACCTGGACGAGCTTCAACCCCCCAGGTGACGCACCCAATACCATTTCCCAATCACCCGTCAGAATGACTCGCTTGGTGTCGGTTCGCTCGAAATGTGGCTTCAGGACTGGCGGTTTAGGAGCGATGACGAACGTCAGGGAGTTCGAGATCTTTGTAAGCTCGTTGGTACGATAGTTCGCTGAGACCATGATTGGCGTGTTGGCGGAGGTAACTGCTCGAACTTTGATTTGTCTAAGAATGACCGCACCGTTGATTTCGGCTACCTCCGCGCTTGCGGTAGGAATGACTTTCAGCGCCTCAGAGGACGAGGTAACGGTAACTGTTCCTGGCGGCAGCTTATGTTGGCCTGTCGGGTAGATCTTGATGACGATATCCCTTGTTTCGCCGACATTCAGCGATGGCGACTCGGACTCCAGAGCCACTTCAGCGTCGGGGCTCTGAAGCATGCTGTAGGCATTCTTCATCTCATCCAGATGGGTCACACACCATCCGGCAGGTGCTCCCAACGCCACGATGGCAGCCCAAACTCCCTTCTTAATCTTCAACAGTTTCTTGAGATCGAACATGGCTATTTCTCAGCCAGGCGGTCGATTCTGACGGCGTTCGGGAAATACGATCTCCCAGAGTCACCGAACAGCAGGCCTTTCGACGGGATGTGTATCTGAGCCCCTGCACCACCATCCAAAGCCAGAGCCCTGTGGATCTTTAGGCCACGGCTATCCGCAATATCCTTGAATGTCTGTGCGAAGTCATAAAGCGTGGATGCTTGGCTGAATGAGTGAAAGACACCCACAACCAGCATGTCACCTTCAAGTGTGTAGCCGATCGCGACTCGGTTGAATTCGGCATCCCGAGGGTTTTTGTGGATGTCGATCGTCCCTTTGTAGAGGATGATCGGTTTGGACTGGATGGCTTCCGGCCAAGCACCTGCTTGATTGCGGTTCTGAGCCGGGATGATCTTCACATTGCCTCTGCGATCAGAAACCAGGATGCCCCCGTGATCCCATTCCATGAGCTTGACCAAGCGCTTTCCATTAGCCCTGATCAGCCCAATCGGCTTTTCGATGCCGTCTGATCTGAATCCGAAGAACCCGCCGCTAGCGATCAGGATTGTGTTCTTGTTGGCGATGGGTGCGTACGCTTGCTTCGCCGTACTTTTCTTGCGGATGTCCTGAACCGTAAGGGCAGAGCTGTTTGCAGGTATGTAGGCAGTGACGGTCTGATATTCACCACAGACGTGGGTAGCGACCTCTGCCCCAGCAGTCAGCGAGTAGGTTTTTTCGACGCAATCAGGCGTGGCTGGCTGTTCCTGAGCTTCAGCCGCAGATGCTGCTCCCGATAACAAAACCAGCAGTGCAGCGAGTGAAATCCGTTTCATCAATACTTTCATCTACATTTCGATTGATCACCGCCAAGACCTTGTCTAGGCGGCATGTGTAACAGGCGCGAAATAATAATGTAAAACTGTGATGGCGTCTCGCCATTTTTTACGAGGATGGTTTATTGCCGATCGGGGCATGCTTGCATTTGAGGCTCGAACACTTCGGCACCTCCCTCTACAGCCATGAGCCGCCTGGGATCTCAGTCTGATGTTGTTGGAGCATTTGCTGGGCCAAGAAGTGATTTTGTATTCGATATGGACTTATATGATCAAGCACAAAATAGAAAACTGAGATTATTTATTATGTATTGAGCCCGGATGCCTTTCGAACAGTTGCTACGGACGCAGAAAAATTTATGGAGGGAGTGCATTGATGATGCTTGTACGCCTCATGCGGTCACAGTCGTCATTAGACATCCGTGATACTCACTATCTCCAGCAGTCACCCCCGCTGATAGGGAAGCCCTAACAACAAGGCGTTAGCACTGTTATGCCGGCTGGATGGATCCTAATCCGCTGACACCTCAGCCGCTTTGCCCAAGATGCTGGTCGCCTGTGTAGCACAGATCGACCGAAGCCATTGGGTCGGTAATAAGATTCATTGCTACGAGATTTTGCGTTAATTGCCTTTTGCTAAGTTCCAAGATTATGAGGTATGGACACTGGATTAATTTTTGTCGAGTGAGAAAAAATAGTTGGTGGGTTTTCGCGGACGGCTGTCGTGAACCGAGTCTACGCGGTGCCGCTTGGTCTCGGCCCTGGCGGGCTTCCATCCTCCCATCTCCGGCCAGGGCCTGCGCGCTCCGCTTAAATTTGAGTGAGTTACTCGACCTTCTGTAGTGCCTCGATACGAAGTTCGGTACCGAATGAGGAGCACTTGCAGCAGGGAGAAAGCAAGGCGCATAACCAACGGCAATCCGTGCTATCTCGGCCTTCATCTAGGCGCGCACGCGCTCATTGTGAATCAGGGGCAGCGATAATCATTGAGTCATCGAAATGTTTTTCATGCATCATGAATCAGGCCCTTTTCAAAATTAGGATTATTTTTCTGAAATTTTTTTACTAGATGGTAACGCTCATTGCTGTCATGGTGGATTAGAATGTCCGGAAAGTCGTTGTCCACGACGATTATTTGGCAGTTAATATCTTTGCTCGATGCAAGATCAATTGCGGATAACAACTGCGCGTAGATGGTTTCATATATGGCTGGGTCTGAAACAGTGTTGTCATCCCCTTCGTTTTTCTTCCGCCCGATATTTTGGCCAGGAGTGTCAATCATTAAGAAAGGAGGTAGATTGCAAGTTGACTTCAAACTATATATGAATCGGGTAATGAACATGCCTATAGACATTACCGTTCTGACACCACCTGATAGGTGATCATAGTATGACATATTCCTGAAGTGGGGAACAAACTGGTTGCTATACGAGATGCCGTGTGTGTTCTGAACGCCACTTGAAGACATATATTTTGAGAAAATTGTTCTAAGATTTGATATGATGTCATCTAGTCCTGTTAGCCCAGCTTCCACATTTTGGATAAGCTGATCTAGGTTGGAAATGACGGAAAGCTTACTATTTATTTTGGCTTGGGTTTCATCAAATTTTCTGAAAATCGATAGATTTTTTTTCAATGATGAAAGCTCAACATGAGCTTGGACTTTTGCTTTCTCAGCAGTCTCGATCATCAAGATGATGGGGGAGAGGCTCGTTATGTTTTGGGTGTCAAAAATTTGTGTATGCTTGCTTACTAGGGATTCCGTTTCGCGGTACTCATTCTGAAGTGCCTCAATCTTTTCTAGCGAGGATTTTATACTTGCATCTAGCCCGGAAAGCTTATTTTTAACTGAGCGCTCTACGGCGTCAATTTCGTCCAGCGGAATAGCCTCTGAGGCTATGGGTAAGTCACTGTTGCACATGGGGCAAGATATAGACTTGTCCAATGGCACCTTTGATAAGAAAGGTCTTGCAAGCTTTGAAAGTTGGATGTTGTCAAGTTCTATCCTGTAGGTTCCCTTGAGTTTTGTGAATTCAGTTATACGCTTCTTAACTGTGTTAATGTTTTTTGATTTATCGTCAAGTTCTGTTTTTAATGTATTGATTGTTTTTCGCAATTCCAAGGATGTTTGCGAATTCAATGCGAAGTTTTGTTTTAAATTTTGAACTGCTGCATCGAGATCGGATATTTGCTGCTTCGCGTGATCTATTTTTTCACCGAAGGCTGATTCGTCTAGCGGGACTCCAACCTCCCTGAGAAACTTTGAAAGTGTTTGTTGCGACAGTCTAAGCTGTTTTAGGATTTCAGCCTCAGTTTTACGCTGCGTTTGTAATGATGCCAACCGCTCATCATGGCTGTTGTAAACGAATTTTTGAACCGCGACATTTTTAATGAATACTGCTGGACTCTTGTAATCAAGCAGAGAGTCTGAGCCAACGTCAGTTTGCTTCAGAAACATTAGTTTCATGAGATCTCTGAAACTTAGTCTGTCCTCGTCAGCGTCGGCTCTAGTTAGGGATTCTTTGATTTTAACCTTGGCGATTCCAAGATTTTCAAGTAAGAAGTCGGATAGCCAGCCGTCCGGCATATTACCTGTTGAATCAGCTGACATGAATTGTGGGAAGAAGTCGTTGCGCTCTAGAAAGTTGCTAGAGTAAACTTTTACTGCGGATTTCGGTTCAAGAAGTTGGCGTTCTAATGTGAAAATATTGCCATTTAGTGAGAGTTCTAGAAATATGCTTCTAACCTTAGATTTCACCTCGTCATAGAGGATTTTTTTATTAGATCCGCCTAGGCAGTAATTGATCATGTGCAGGATTGTTGACTTACCAGAATCCATCGATCCATGTACGATGTTCAGGCCCGGTTTAAAATTGGCCTCGTAGTTTCCATTTATGCCTGCTAGAACCAGGCGATTTATAATCAGTGAAGGGTTTAATTCCATTATGCACCCAGTATTAGGCTGTCTACTATAGATTCAGATTTTGAAACAATGCCCTTAATCGCTATGATTTGGCTTTCAATGTGGACATGGCTGTCGCATTGTGATGGTGGAGGTGGGACGAGGCATTTTAACAGCCATTGGTCGCCTTCTTTGATTAATTCAATAATCTCCGACCGCACAAGTTGCATGATTTTGCCCATGAACTCTTTCTTTTCTGCCCCAAACCCCTGATTTGACGAGAGACTGTACAATGCCTCTCCAATGTGTCGACTTTGGTTTGAGCCACTGAGAAGCTCGCTGGTTTTTTTAAAAAGAGCAGGATGCTTTATGATTTGGTCGATTTGCTGAGCTTTATATAGAGATAGTTGGAGTTTTTCGTTTCTATTTTTGTTAAGCTTATCAATAATTAGCCAGAGCCTGAATAAGGCCGAATAGTGTTCGTCTCTATAGTCGAAGAAAGCATAGTCTAGGCTCACTTTAGCATGCTCTTGATTTCGTCAACGGTAGTATGATTCGACCAAGTGACGGTCGTGCATAGGCTGTTAGCGGCTTGGTGAAGTAACCCTTTTTTATGTAAAAAATTAATATACTTTGCCCCTGCCTCAAGCGTTGATTTGTCCTGATTTAGAAGCTGTTGATGTACTTCGGCAAATATAGTATTGGGTGGGGCGTTGGTACTTGCGTGCAGGTTGAATGTCTGTCTATAGAGTGACAGGACTTTTTTTCTCAAGTCCTGCAGTAGTAGTTTGTCTTCGTTGTCAGCGGCTTTAGTGATTACTTCTGCACTGAAAAACGATTCTTTAGCATCGTCCATGCCTTTTTCGCCGATATCGCATAGAATCATTTTGATAACGAATATTTCTTTATCATAGTCAGGAGATAGATCCTCATAGCTCAGGGCTGCTAGCTCCGACATCCTCTGAATCTTAGCGATTTTTTTGAGGAACTTTAGGATGGCTTTGTAAGATCCGTCGTTTGTAGACTCAGGTTTGCAAATACTGTTGTGGTCGTGTGGGACGTTGTACGATTTGGTTGTGAAGGGAAGGCCACTCGTGTCAGGGACGTACTGGTCATGCTGCCCAACAATGTAGACTGATTCCGGGAGATTGCTTTTGTTGTCAATCCATCGGTTGTTTAAGTCGCTGGTGTACTCATTCAAGGGCACCAGTTCTTTACTATTAATGTTTAAAATTGAAAAAAATAATGAGTCTAGTGACCCTTTGTGGGGGACTGCCACTGATGCATATCCAATAATTGCAGGGGTATCACCCCGCTCGTGGCTAAGAATAACTTCTTTACAGATTAGGCCGCCCATGCTGTGCCCGATTAATACCAATCCCGCATATTGCTCTGCATTGAGCTGTAGGAATGTCTTTAATTCATGAGCAAGTTTTTTTATAGGTCGGTTGTATCTGACCTTAGGTCGGAAGCCAAATAAGGATATGGCCTTCTGCACAACATCTGAACTAAAAATGTCTGAAATCTTGGTGAAATATTCGAATTCGATCAAGTCGAACGTTTTAACGATTTCAGCATCACTCTGCAGGAGTTCTTTAAATGTGACGGCCTGCGAATTTTTCCAAGTCCCACTGCCGCCGGTGAAACCGTGCACGAAGACGACGGCAAGTGATTTTGTATCGCTCATATAAGCCTTATGTCCTGTGGGGGCTGTGAATGATGATGCAGCAACAAGATTAGGATCGTACCACCCATGAAGGCGATGAGCCATAAACAGCGATCGGGTACCATCAGCGCGGTGTTGTCCAAGCGACTGGATATCGCGGCAGGCGTGATTGAGCCTCTGACCGCTGTGACTCATCTACCTGCTTACCGTTGAGACCTTCGCCGATCACAGTTTAGCAAGATGCCACGACACCTTGGCGAATCTGCTGTTTACAGGCGGAGAGAACTCAACCGTAAGGTACCGCTTCGACTTGCGTGCCACCATATGAGGAGCCGGTGAGGCTACCGACTACCGATTGCACCCTCCAGGCGGCCCCGTTGAGAGAGGTCTTTAAAACAGATGGCCTACTTGGGGCATGCTAGTGTACCTGACCTCCTGCGACCCATCATGGTGTGAACATTCCAGCGATTATCCTGGCGTCTAGCAGGGCGTGGTGGGGCAGCGCCGCCGCATCACTTGTAGGCAAAAGTGTCGTGGCATCGGTCGGATAATTTCGGACGTTCCTGGGCCATCGTCCATTGTCGTAAGCGAGCTCGCAAAACAGCTCCCAGTCGTAGATAGGTGCGTCTGTGACCACCTCGAGCTCCTCGTCGTAGGTTGCCAAGAACCGGAGGAGTGCCTTCCTGGCCTCGATTATCGGCATGGCGTACTCACTGCCCCAGAGCTGTGGCAGTACGATCTCTTTCACAAAATCACTGCAGTCGTCTACTCGCCAACCATCGAGCAACTCAACGTAGAATTCGCGACCGTTTTCAGAAACCAGTGCCAGCGATATCAGCTTCGCTGTCGCCGAGAGCTGGGTGAACTCGCAATCAAGAAAAAGCCTCATGCATTCAGAATCCTTTAATGACTAGAAGTCGCTTGGATATAGCGCAGGAACGTCAGCTATGGGATATGGCGCTCGACCACCTGGGCCCAGAAGGCCTGCTACTCGCGGTGGTAGAAATCTGGAGCAGCGCTTCTCCTCTTGCGAGGCGTAGTTGAGCACCTGACCACCAAACAGGTCAGCCAGGATGTTCTGAATCTACTGAAAATTGCTCAGGAACGGGTCGGGGCCTTCGTACCGGGTCGAGCGCCAGTTGCGGGCACAGTGACCTTATACGCTCGCCACGCCAGTGACCTAGCTGACGAGCTCATTACGCGACTGCCAAAGGCGTTACTTTCGCGGGCATGGAGAGGCGCCTGCCTCGAAATCGACATAGGCATTTAGAGTGTGGTCATGCGCCATAGGGTACCGTGGCGTAGCCATCCAACTAGAATTCCATTGAGCTTATTCCTGCTCCATTGAGATGTTTTATGAATGCTGATTTGACTGAAGAAGAAATGCGTCGTGCATTGTTTGGTACGGCTGAACCCGAAAATCAGGTGCCTGCTGTTCCAGTTGAAGAGCCTGTGCCAGAAGTCGTATTAGCGAGGCCGGTGGCAGCTCCCGTAGCCAAGAAGAGAGTGGCGAAAGCATTCACGCCAAGGCTCAAGGTCACGCTACGGGTCGGGAACGTATTCGAGGGGGAGACATACGAGCTGATTCATGAGGCGGACACGTTGAGCTCGCTGCTTGCAGAGCAAGAAGCTGTGAAAGCGGCTAGGAAAAAGTACAAATACGTAGAGGCCGTCTCCGTCAAATCGATGTAGACGCAAACTTGAGCTGAGGAGGGGGTCAATATTCCGACGCTGGCTACTGGTTGGTGGGCCGCTGTCGCGGACGGCTGTCGTAAACCGAGCCTACGCGTGACCGCTACGTCTCGGCCCTCCCGGGCTTCCATCCTCCCACCTGCGCGCTCCGCTTGCGTTCGACAAAACCCCACATTTACTGGTTGATGTTGACAAGGCGATTGAAGCGTAGAGGTTAGAAGTCTAGGCGGGATGATTTCAAACGACGTTTCATATCACTGTCCGGTGTTTGGATAATCCGGGCCTGAAGAGCCGCCCTATGCAAGGTTGACTTATCCTCGTATGGCATCTGCCCCCCCCTCTAGGCCGCTGCTTGGCTACGGTGACGCGACACCTGCCGTTAGTGTTTGGCGTCCCCTTGTTGCCGTGTGCTGCCTGTCGTGAATTGCTCACAGGACAGGTTTGGGGCGAAGGATAGCGTTGGTAGAAATCTATGGTTGGCAACTTTAGTCCGGGCAAAACTCACGTTCTGCGAGCCAGCCATTCGCTCCGCGTAATCTCCCACACTTCGAGCTGCATGGGCCCCGAGACAAACTTTCCGTCCCTCGTCTCGATCATGCGCATGCCCTCATCCTGGGACACTGCGCGTGAAGCGTGGTTGGCGATAGCCTTGGGCACCTGCATAAGCGGGCGCCGTAGAGTTTCAAACCAGTGGTAACTGATCGCCTTGCAGGCTTCACGCATGTAGCCATGGCCCTGCCATTGGGGCGCTAACCAAAAGCCTCGGTGGTTGCCTGGCTGGTCATAGAGGCTGATGCTACCGATGCTGTGCTCAGGCTGCGCGCGGGTGCGGATCATCCAGTGCCACTCGCCTCCTTCGGCCATCGCTGGAAGGGCGACATCACGTACATAAACCAGCGCGCCATCCTGCGGGTATGGCCAAGGCACGCGGCTGTCCAGGTATCTGACCACTTCCCAATGGGGAAATAGCTGCTGTATCGCCGGGGCATCGCCCAGTTGCAAGGGAGTGAGGGTAAGGCGTGGGGTATTCAGTGTCGGCATGCAGTCCATTGCAGAAAGTCCTGTTCGAGCGTTCTGGAAACTTTCTCAGATCCCTAGCCCCGATGGCTAGGGGTCTAGGGTGTACGTCTGGCCCGGAGTTAGCTTCCGACCCAAAAGGGATGCTCCCGAGGCTCTACTGCAAATTATCGAAACGAGAAAATCTGTCCCATTATATGGGATCTGAAATCATATATTGAGCGATTTTGTTCTCTCGTCTATGGTGGAGATACACGAGCCAGAAGTCTCAGAACAAAAATAGAGAGGCATTATGCAACAGCCGTCCGTGAATGCAGGTCTGCATGCCAGTACCATGAAACGACTCAACATCAAATTGATCCCGTTTTTGATGTTGCTCTACATGGTCGCTTACATCGACAAATCGAACATCTCAGTCGCCGCACTACAAATGAATGCCGAACTGGGACTTACCGCCCGAATGTACGGCATCGGAGTAGGGCTGTTCTTCCTCACCTACATCATTTTTGAAGTCCCTAGCAGCGTGATTCTGACCCGGGTCGGGGCTCGACGCTGGATTGCGCGGATCATGATCACCTGGGGCCTCGTTGCGGCGGGAATGGCGTTCGTCCAGAGCGCCAATCAGCTCTACGGCATGAGGTTACTTCTGGGAGCCGCCGAAGCTGGCTTCACACCTGGGATCATCTATTACTTGTCGCAGTGGTACCCGCGCAGTGACCGAGCGAAAGCAATGTCTTTTTTCTACATCGGCGCTGCTTTGGCCTCCGTTATCGGCCTACCGCTTTCAGGTGCCTTTTTGCATCTGGACGGGTATTTCGGTGTCAGTGGCTGGCGTTGGCTATTCCTGTTGGAAGGGCTGCCAGCTGTCATTCTGGGAATCTTTGTCTTGCGGTATCTGCCAGATAGCCCGGCCACAACGCACTGGCTTCAGGCCGACCAAAAGGAATGGTTGAGTCAGACGATAGCCGCCGAACAGGCCGCCACTCCGATCTCGCACCACGCAGGCTGGTCGGCGGCGTTCCGTAGTCGGCAGGTTTGGCTATTGAGCCTTTTCTGGCTGCTTCAAGCGTTCGGTACGATCGGCATCACCTTGTTTCTGCCGCTTATTGTTAAGTCGGTTTCTGGCCAAGAGTCGTTTACCGTCAGTGCTTTGTCTGCACTGCCGTTTCTATTTGCATGCATCTTCATCTACTTCAATGGCACTCATTCCGACCGTAGGCGCGAGCGGGCCTGGCATCTGGGGTTGCCACTAATGATCGCCGGCGTGCTCTTGGCTTCGGCGGTGGCCACAAATAATTCGTGGCTGGCCTATGCGATGCTGGTGATTGCGGTCGGCTTGAACTGGGCGGCGACGCCCGTTTTTTGGGCCACGACTACCGAATACCTCTCCGGCGCCGCTGCTGCGGCATCGATCGCTCTCATCAACTCTATCGCCAACATTGCCGGGCTTGGACTGCCACCTGTCATGGGGTGGATCAAGGACGCTACGCAGAGCTACGACTCAGCGTTGTTGATGGTTGCGATTGCTCTGTTTGCTGGTGGATTGCTGGGGCTGTATGTTGCCCGAACGCCGCGCAAGATATCTCTTGAGATCTCAGGGCATGAAGTGAGGCTTGAACAAGTAAAAGCCCCTTGTGCGTGACCGCCCATCATGCTCCGATGGGCTCATTCCGCTGAGTGGGTGGGTATTGAAGCACCGATGAGGAGTAGTCGATTTCAGGTGAGAGATATCGGCATCTGATCCTCCCACCGCGCAAGCCTTCCATGTTGATGAGGCGGCTGCCTGGCTCAGTTGGATCTCAGCTGGGCTGCCCTTAACGCATTGAGCTCGGCTCTCAGTGCATCGTTCATCGCTACCAGCGTTCGAGCATCACCCTTCAGCCTTCGGATGTCTGCCCAGGCTTCATGGAGCTCGTCTAGCAGCATCAAGCACTGATTCTGGTAGCTCTCCAATTCTGTAGGTACGCCGAGGTCGTATGGAGAGTCCTCGGGGATGTGGGCTGTGTTAGTCATTGGAAATACCGCGTGGAGTACAAATGTTCTCCGTGTAGGGTAATGCGATGAACTGGATGGATCAACAGTGATTTGACAATCGGCAACGGAAGGCTGTGGGGTGTGGCCTGAGCGGCTCGAGCTCGCATCCAGCCGTCGAATTCTCCAATTTAACGCGTGCCGCTTCGCGGACGGCTGTCGTGCACCGAGCCTCGACGGTGCCCGCCAGTCTCGTCCCTGTCGGGCTTCCATCCTCACGCCTACGGCCTTGCAGACCTGCGCGCTCCGCTTGCGCATGGCGGCCTAACCCTAGTCCAAGAGTGACTCCGCTCTATAGCCCCCAGTCGATCCTAGCCCCGGTTCATCGGCCTATTGGGTAGGTACCCTATATCCTGAAATCTTGTTCACGTTCGATGGTAGGCTGACTGTGAACCCCGTTTTCTGCCTCTGAGGAGCATCAATGGAATTGCGGCACCTGCGTTACTTCATAGCTGTGGCCGAGCACAAAAGTATTCGACTTGCATCGGAGCGTATCCATGTCACACAGCCCGCAGTTTCTCGCCAGCTTCACGACCTTGAGGCACAACTAGGTTTCGATCTGTTCAATCGGCATCCGCGCGGATTGACACTGACCCCAGCGGGTGAATCGTTTTTGTCGGATGCCCGGCAGATCATGAGTGACCTGGAAGCTGCAACCCGCAAGGCCAAGCGAATTTCTACGGGATGGGAGGGACGCTTACGTCTTGGTTTTGTAGAGAACAGCAGTTGGGATGGCATCGTTCCCAAGGCGCTCAGGGCGTTCCAGATCGCCACCCCTAATGCGAGTCTCGAACTGACTCCTCTAAACACGCCCGAACAAATTCAGCGGATTGAAGACGGAACGCTGGATGGTGGTTTTGTGTACCGGTATTACTCCCTTTCCAAAGGCTGCAAAGCGTTGGAATTGGTAGAGCACAATCTGGTTCTAGCCATACCAGCGGATTGGGATCTCGAGGGTGATGACATCGCACTGACAGACATCGCGCAACGCCCGTTCATTACGTTCCCACGCTGGGTGTATCCCATCTATTACGACCGTCTCATGGCAGCTTGTAGTGACCTGGGTGTCAGCCTTCAAGTGATCCAGGAGGAACAGACCGAGTCAGCCATCCTGGCGCTGGTGGGCTCAGGCATGGGGGCTGCGCTGGTGAATTCGGCAAACCTGGGTCGGCCTCCGGCGTCAGTCAGGTTTCTGAAGATGCGGGATCTGTCAGTGCCAATGCCACTGGTCTTCGCCTATAGAGCGAACAACGAAAGCCCGCTGCTTCAGAGATTGATTCAGGCGCTAACTGAAGCGACGTATAACTCTCGGAAGCGGGTGATGCCTTAAATGCATCACTGACCTCATAAAACGGTAATATTCTCATGCAAAGACCTGACAGATAGTGGGGGTGGCCGTCTACCACGCCCATATTTCAGTTTCAGGAGTCTTTGTATGAATAACCAAGGATCGCTCATCGCGTCCACCGTGGATTTTTCCCGAGAAGGTTTTCAGAAGGGAGCACTCATGCTTCCTCATTCCCATGACCGCTCGGCGTATGGGCGCATCCCGATCCCGATCGTTGTCCTCAAGCGTGGGGAAGGGCCGACCGTCCTGCTTACCGGGGGAAATCATGGCGACGAGTTGGAAGGGCCAATCGCATTGATGAAGCTCATTCAGCGGATGAGCACGCTGGAAATCAACGGTCGCTTGATCGTCGTGCCGGGTCTCAACTTTCCGGCTTTCCAGAATGGAACCCGGACATCGCCCATCGACAAGGGCAATCTGAACCGGTTGTTCCCCGGGAACCGCAGCGGCAGCATCACGGAAATGATCGCACACTATGTCAACACGGAGCTGTTCCCGATCTCCGACGTCATTCTGGACATGCACGCTGGTGGCGCATCTTTCCAGCACGCGCCTGCGCTGCTGGCGTCACTTCCTGCCAATACGGCTCAGCATGATGACTACCTGCGATTGGTGGATGCCTTTGGCGCTCCCACCACTATGGTCATGAATCTTCTGGGGGAAGACCGTACATACGGTGCTGCCGCCGAGCGCCAAGGAAAACTGTTTTTGTGTGGTGAGTTCGGTGGCGGCGCGTCTTGCAGCCCGGACAACCTGAAGATTGTCGAAGACGGACTGCACCGGGTTTTGCATAGCCTGGGTGTGATCAAGGAAGCACCTGCGACTCCCGCCAAGCCGACGCGCTTGGTCAAGGTAGAAGATTCGGGACATTACTTGTTCGCCACTGCAAGCGGCGTTTTTGAACCCTGCTTCTCATTGGGTGATCGGGTTGAAAAGGGTCAACTGGCGGGCCGTCTTTTCGACATTGATGCGCCTTGGAAGCCGGCAGAGGAGCTGTATTTTGGGCGGGCTGGCGAAGTCATGGTTCAGCGGACTTTTTCCCATGTGGCAGCGGGCGACTGCATCGCTGTGCTGGCATCTCCCACCACCTGGCAGTAATGGCGAATCGCATCTGGAGTGTGTCTTATGAGCGTAATCCGTTCTGTAGAGCCTGCGTCTAACGACAACCAGGGCTCGGTTTATAGCGCTGCCCTGTTTCTCATCTGCTTTGCTTTTTCGTACCTGGATCGCCAGATCGTCAGCATCCTAGTCCAGCCACTGAAGGCGACCCTGGGGATCACGGACAGTCAGATCGGGATGCTGCAGGGGTTCTCGTTCACGCTGTGCTATGCCACCGCAGGCATCATTGTCGCGCGTATGGTCGATCGATCGAATCGGGTGCGCATCATTGCGGTGTGTGTTGCGATCTGGGCCTGCTCCACAGCGTTGTGCGCTACGGCCACAAGCTTCGGTGAGCTCTTGGTCTGGAGAGCCGGCACTGCAATCGCCGAAGCGGCGCTCAGCCCTGCGGTGCTGTCGCTGTTCGCCGACATGTACGCACCGCGACGACTGAGTCGAGCTACCGGCATTTTCATGTTAGGGCCTTATATCGGCAGTGGCGTAGCATTGACGGGAGGAGGGGCACTGCTGGGGGGGCTGAGTCAGCCGGGCAATGACTGGCTCGCCAGCACTTCGATGCATGCCTGGCAGATGGTTTTTCTGATCGTTGGCTTGCCCGGTCTTGTATTGGCCGCCGTCGTGTTCTTGACTGTGCGCGAGCCTGTCAGACGTGATCACGCAGATGCAGGTAAGGATACCGAGCTTGAGGTGGCCCCGCCGTTCAGTGAGGTGCTCCGAGAGTTGTTTGTTCGCAATCGCTTTTGCTTGCCGTACTTCTTTGGTTACGCCAGCCTGATCATGTTGTTCTACTCGTTTACCGCATGGTTTCCCACGGTATTGATTCGCCACTTTGCTCTTGAGGCCAGCTACGTCGGCAAGATAACTGGCCCTCTGTACATGGTCGGGGGCGTCATCGGTGTTCTTACAGCAGGTGTTCTGGTCAGGCGTGCCAAGGATGATCAGGCGCTCGGAACTGTTCTCAAGGTGGCTGCTTGCGCTTGTGCGGCGCTGACTCCTCTTGCGTTGATCGCACCGCTAGCATCGTTCAACGTTGCGATCATCTTTTATGGGCTGTGTGCGTTTGCCGCGAGCATCGTAATGGCACTGGCTCCCATCCCGCTTCAGATCGCAATTCCAAACAGAATGCGCGGGCGCTCCATCGCTTTGTTGGTCTTCATGACCAATGTGCTGGGTGGCGGGATTGGGCCTTACGCAGTGGGCTACATCAGCCAACGACTGGGCGACACCGAAAATGCTCTTGGCATTGCCTTGGCCGTTGTCGCTACGACCTCTGCTGGCTTGGCGGCGCTGCTCTACACGACTGCTGCTTTGGCCGTTAAGCGATCTCAAGGGAGCACGTTGACAACAGTGCAGGCGAGCCGATGAGCAGAGGCTGGCGCAGGAGTTTTTATGAACCAATCTGATGTGTATCAAATCGGCGATCTGCGAATTTCAAAGATCACCGAGCAGGTATTCAACGTTTTGTCCGTTGCTCAGCTTTATCCTGAGGCGACGTCCGAAATGCTAGAGGCGATCTCAACCAGCGAAAAGATCAAGCCAGACACACCGGCAGAAATGAGCATTCACAGCTGGTTGGTCGAAACACCTCAGTATCGGTTGTTGATTGATACGGCCTCTGGAAACTTCAAAGATCGTCCATTCAGCAGCATTTTTCATCAACTCAACAGCCCATGGTTGGTAAACCTCGAGCGAACTGGTGTGCGCCCAGAGGAGATCGACTTTGTCCTGCACACACATTTGCATGTGGATCACATTGGCTGGAACACAGTGTGGGACGGTGAAAAGTGGGTGCCGACTTTCGCCAATGCCGTGCATGTTTCTTCGCAGGCAGAGCTCGATTTCTACGACACGCCTGCAGCGGCTCCTCGCCTCATGATCTTCGAGGACAGTATCAAGCCTGTGATTGATGCTGGTAGCCTGGAAACTATCGAAAACACCGGAAAAGAATACCTTCCGGGTATCACGTTTCATCCGACGGTAGGACACAGCCCTGGGCACATGAGTATCAGCATCAAATCGGGTGATGAACTGGTGCTGTTTTGCGGTGATGTCATGCATACCCCGCTGCAAGTTGCACAACCGAAGTGGAACTCTGTTTTCTGCGGTCAACCTACCTCTGCAAGGGTATCGAGACGATGGCTGCTGGAGCATGCAGCCGATGCTGGTGCAACGGTATTCACGAGTCACTTCAATGAGAGCTCGGTAGGGCGTATCACAGAATCCGGCGGGCAATATGCCTGGACTTTTATCTAGTCAATATTGAGAAATTACATGCAAGGCATCACGAAAACTGGCAGCAACGCTCGACTCAGCCAGGTAGCGGTACATAACGGTACTGTTTATCTGTCGGGGCAAACATCTCAGATCACAGGCGGCGTTCAGGAGCAGGCGGTAGATATTTTTGCAAAGATCGATCAGCTCTTGCTCGGTGCGGGTTCAGACAGATCCAAGCTTCTCTGGGCTCAGATTTGGTTGATCGACATGGGGGATTTCGATGCCATGAATCAGGTTTGGGAGCAGTGGCTAGAAGGCACCCAGCCTCCGGTGCGGGCTTGCGTTCACTCCCTACTGGCGAAGCCCGGCTACAGGATTGAGGTGCAGGTGATTGCGGCGTTGTAACGTGACTTGATGAACACCCCATCAATAAGGCGCTGCTAGCCATTATAAAAATTAGCGACACGAACACTTAACTAATCTGCCTCCTTGTTTCTTTTTTTTGAGGCGCGAACTTTCGCGCAGGGGAGAGGTTTGCCCGTGAATAGTCAAACGAAGTTGGGAAGTGCTGCTATTGGTGCGTTACTCGGTTGCAGCTGTGGATCAGCTCATGCTGATTTCTTGACAGACAGCAAGGCCGAGATCGCAGCCAGAAATTTCTACTTTGATAACGATTGGCGCAGCGGCGCCGCTCAGCCCTCCCAGAACCGCGAATGGGGCCAAGGGTTCATCCTGCGCTACGCGTCCGGATTTACCGATGGAGCGCTGGGGTTCGGCGTGGATGCCAACCTGATGCTGGGTATGAGCCTGGACAGCGGAAAAGGGCGCCACTACGGAAGCTCGATGTTCCCTGACGATGGTGACGGAGCTGCCGACACCTGGACTCGATTTGAGCCCACAGTGAAGATGCGACTACAGAAAACCGAACTCCGCTACGGCGCACTCACGCCTAAGCTTCCTGTCTTGACGATTACGGACGGAAGACTTCTGCCACAGTCGTTAGTCGCTCGAGGGGTTGCAGGTCACATCCAAAGACCTCGATAACCTCACCATCACTGGAGGACAGTTGAGCTCTGCAACCGCGAGGGGCTCGAGCGATTCAACGGGGCTGTCAGTTGCTGGCGCGAGTCAGGACACGAACAAGTTCTTCTTCGGGGGAGTCGATTACCGAATCAATAAAGACCTGACAACGCAGTATTATCTGGGGCACCTAGAGAACTTTTATACGCAACATTTTCTCGGGTTGCTCCACCGCCTGCCAATGGGAGAATCGGGCACACTCACATCTGACCTGCGCTACTTCGATACGCAGTCTGAGGGCAAGAACAGCTCATCCTCCGGGCGAGCTGAAGGGTACGGGGCAAGTGGGTACACCAGCGACGGCAGCGGTGAAATTCGTAACGAGACATGGAGCGCCACCTTCACCTATGCCTTGGGCGCACATTCGTTCCTGTTGGGCTATCAGAGCGTTTCGGACGACAGCAACTTCATTCAGCCTAATCAAGGAAGCTTGGCGAACAAGGGCAGCAGTGGGGCAGGGGTGTACCTTTACACCGACCGGCTTAGCCAGAATTTCATCCGGGCTGGCGAAGACACCGCTTACGCGCAGTACGGTTATGACTTTGCCGCCCTAGGTATTCCAGGACTTAAGGCTGCATTGATGTACCTCGACGGACGAGGTATCAAAACGACTGCTGGTGCCGATCAGACTGAGTGGGAACGAGATCTGTCGATCGACTACGTCATTCAGTCAGGAACGCTTAAGGAAATGGGCTTTGGCTGGCGAAACGGTCGGTCGCACAGTGAGGATTCGCGCGATGCTGATCAGAACAGGCTGATAATCAGCTACACGTTGCCGTTGTTCTAGCGGCGCTGCCGGATATGTGCTCTGAGGTGCTCGACCGAGGCCAAATCTGATCTGGTCGAGCACTTCTGTGTCGGGTTCTGGTCGATCGTCGTCACCTCCCAGATGCCGCCAACAGCCGTTGGTGCCAATCAGCATAAGGGGTGTTCTCCACTAGGTGCCTATTCAGATCCGGTACTCGATCATCTCACCAAACCACCCCTCGTTCTCCCAAAGTCGCTTTCGCAGCCTTGCATCCATCATTACATGCTGATCACCCAGTGTTTACCTGCTGGAAAGCCAGCGGGGCAGTGGAACACTGAGGGCTATTGCTAGTCGCAGATCAGCCTTCAACGCGCTAGCTTCGGTCGACGATGACCCGATAGAGTCTTTTCTTGACTGCATTTATCGCCTCAATAGGTAGCCACTTGCATAGATGCGGCGCTAATCATACGATGTCATACCACAATAATAATCAGGTCGTTCTATCGTGCACATACCCTCGTTGATCAGCGCAGCTATCTTCGTAGCCGGAATTTCTCTGCAGGCCCATGCTCAGACCTACGCATACATCTCCAGCCCGGACGACGGGCTGATCTCCCAATATCATCTAGATGAACAATCCGGCAATCTGGTGTTGGTCGAGCAAATCCAAGCGGGTGCGCAAGTCAACCCGATGGCGATCAGTCCTGACGGCAAGGCATTATTCGCCGCGTTGCGTGCCAAGCCGTACACAGTGAAGAGCTATCTAATCGACCCAGGCACTGGGCGCTTGAGCGAAAAAGGCCAAGGGCCTCTGGCCGAGAGCCTGGCGTACCTGTCGACCGATCGCAGCGGACGTTGGCTGTTGGGTGCTTCGTACGGCGGCAACCTGATCAGTAGCCAGCCAATCGACAGCGACCATCTACCGGGCTCAGCGATACAAACAGTGCAGACTGGGCCGCACGCCCACTCCATTTGCGTAGATCCTTCCAATCGATTTGCCTATTCCGGCAATCTGGGGGCTGACCATGTGTTGCAATTTACATTCAACGCCAAGGATGGTCATTTGGCACCCATCAAAGATGGGTATGTGACCACTCCCCCGAAAACCGGGCCGCGTCACCTGGCGATTTCGCCCGACGGGCGTTTTCTGTTCGTAGTCGGGGAGATGGCAGGCACGGTGACCAGCTATGCTATTGACTCCGCTACCGGTGCTTTGAGCGAAGTGGGTAAGGCGTCGGGGATTCCACAGAGCCTCGGCTTAGCCCATGGCGAGGTGCGTGACGCCAGCAATAATAACCTGGCGGACGACCCCACCCGACGGATCTGGGCCGCCGACCTGCGCCTTTCGCCAGATGGCAAGTTGTTGTACATGACTGAGCGCACCAGCAGCAGTGTTTCCGCCTTCAGTGTCGATCAAAAAACTGGCAAGCTCCTTTTTTTGGGTAACTATCCGGTGAACGAGCAGCAACCACGTAACATCGCCTTTTCGCCCAATGGCCATTGGCTGGTGGTGACTGGAGAAAAGAGTACAGAGGTAGGCAGCTACGCGGTCGGTAAAAGAGGAGAGTTGATGCGGGTCGGCGCTGCGCCGTCGGGCAAAGGCGCGGTGTGGATCGAGATGTGGAATACGCCGTAAGTCCAGCGCCTAGAGTGTGCCAGCATCTACTCACGACAGTCAGGCTTCATAAATTGGATGGCTCCTGAAGTCGCACCCTAGGAGCCATCGTTCACTATCAGTCAGCACAGCACTCGATGCGATCCGACCCTTGCGCGAAGAACACTCGCTCGGCTACTACCTTTGTGCTGAAGAGGTTCCCAGATTCGCCCGGGCCCAATCCTCAGCGGTCGTCACCTGAATCGATTGCTGTGCGTTGAAGGTGCCTGCTTTGGGCCAGGCCACACCTCTGCCCTGAGCGAATACAGCTCGATACTTTTTGATGTGGTGCGTTGGGTCTATGTCCAACTCTTTGAGCAAGTGCGCAACAGTCCATACGTTACGTTTAAATGGGCGGCCCAGTACACGTTCTAGCAGGCTTGCAACCTCTCCATAGGTCACAGTGTCTCCCGAGAGGTAAACAATCTGATTGCGCAAGCGAGGTTCGAAGAAAACGATTTCCGCCGTCAAAGTACCAATGTCGTCCGGGGTGGTGAGTGTCACGCTGGTCTCAAGACTACCTAACGCATTCACGGTATCGTTCTCGAAGTCCACCACCTCGAATACTGGTTCGAACAAGAAACTGGTAAACATGCCCGTCGAGATGATCACCCATTCAGTTTTATTCTGGGCACGAAGCAATTCGCGCACATCAAGCTGAGCATCGAACAGATCCTGAGGACTGCCCCGACCAATGACCTCGAAGTCGACACCAAACTGCCACGGGAAGTAGCGCTTCACACCGGACTTCAGGGCTGCCGTTGCGAGCTTCATCGGAGTTTCCCGGCCTGCCACCATGCCTGCACAGCCTATTACGGTATCGAAACGTGCGAAGACTTCAGCCAATTGATCAATTGAGTCATTCACGAGGTCTGCGGCCACCATCTGGATGCCAAGAGCCCGAAGCTCGTCGATTTCTACCTTTTTCTCGGGCATCTCAGTGTTGATGGTCGAGTCCCTGAGCAGCACGCTGATTGTGGAACCAGGCGCGCGCTTTGCGACTCGCGCAAGATTGCGCAACACCGGCAGCCCGAGCTCTCCAGCGCCTAAGACGAGAATGGATTGAGGAGGGGATTGGGTTACTTCGCTCATAATTTCTCCTGAGACCTGTTGCCTGTAAGATGGACAAATGCTTGCACGATTAGGCAACGCTCGTAAGAAGGCACACCTGTGATACCAGTTACCGAAATGCCCGATCATAAGGCTCTGAGCCAGGCAGAAATGGTCTGCCGCACGCTTAGGGAAGACGACGATGGCGTCAGGCGGGAAGTGCTTGCTCACGCAGGCAGCCGCTGGTCGCTAGGTATCCTGCACGCCTTGGGGGTGTACGGCACCATGCGTCACGCAGAAATAAAAAGGCAGATGACCGGGGTGACTCAGCGGATGCTGACCAAGACCCTACGCTCCATGGAACGGGATGGCCTGGTCAGTCGGCGGGAGTTCGGTGAAGTACCGCCACGTGTCGAGTATGAGCTGACACCGCTGGGTAGAGGGCTTCTGATCCGCATGTCTCCTATCTGGACGTGGGTTGTCGAGAACGTTGAGGATTTTCGCAAGGCGCGGCGTGTTTTCGACAGCCAGGACGACAAGAAGCCCGCATGGCAAGTGCCTACTCGAACCCCATTGAACTCAGAGGCGTCAGACTAACTTCTGCTCGCCGATTGGTAAGCGCCCTGTCGGGCTTCCATACTCCCATCTGCGCGACTCGCTTGCATGCAAGCACCCCCCGAATCAGGCTTGTTCGTCGTCTGAACGATGTCAGCTTTTGGTTTATAGGCGTTGCACTCATCCAAAATTCGTTCCAGCTCTGAATGTTGGAAGAGCTTCTACACGCTCTGAAGGGGGAGGCCTCACTCCTGCGCCCCATCATGGCGTGAACATTCCAGCAATTATCCTGGCATCCAGCAGCGCGTGGTGAGGCAGCACCGCCCCATCACTTTTATGCGAAAGTGTCGTGGCATCGGTCGGATAATTTCGGACGTTTCTGGGCCATCGTCCATTGTTGTAAGCGAGTTCGCAAAACAGCTCCCAGTCGTAGATAGGGGCGTCTGTGAGAACCTCGAGCTCTTCGTCGTAGGTTGCCAAAAACCGGAGGAGTGCCTTCCTGGCCTCGATTATCGGCATGGCGTACTCACCGCCCCAGAGCTGTGGCAGTACGATCTCTTTCACGAAATCACTGCAGTCGTCTGCTCGCCAGCCATCGAGCAATTCAACGTAGAATTCGCGACCGTTTTCAGAAACCAGTGCTAGCGATATCAGCTTTGCCGCAGGTGAGAGCTGGGTGAATTCGCAATCGAGAAAGAGCCTCATGCTGTTGAAACTCCGGAATGACTAGGGCCCGTCTAAATATGGCGCATGAAGGTCAGCTGTGGGAGATGGCCCTCGAACCTTTTGGCTCGGACGAACTGCTCCAAGTGGTTTTAGATATGTGGAAGGATGTCGGCCCTCCGCCCAAGCCAGTGGTGGAGCACCTGACTACTAAACAGGTGAGCCAGGTGTTCTGCCGGATGCTTCCCAAGCTTCTATCAGCTGCGGCCCTTGGTCACGGACATTGTCGACATCTTGGCCTGCTTTGTCCCAGTGAAAATCCGCGACGGGGCGGCAATGCTCAATTGCGATCACTGCCGTACGCTCAGGTGACGGCCAAAAATCTACCCACTCGTCACATGCTCATGTTTGGTGGGCCGCTTTTGCGGACGGCTGTCGTGAACCGAGCCTACGCGTTACCGCTGCGTCTCGGCCCTGCCGGGCTTCCATCCTCCCATCTACGGCCTGCCGGCCTGCGCGCTCCGCTTGCGTACGGCGAGGTCAGAGCACAGCCCCCGTCATCTTGGTTGCATCAACGAGCTGATGCAGCTTCCGATGACAGCCTGGTTGTTTTGGACTTTGTCGAGATGTTCTCTGACTGCGCTGGCCACAGGCGTCGAGCCTTGCGCTTCAGCCCAAGCCGCGAGCTCCCCTATGGCGCCAATGATCGCGGCCTGATTGCTGAGAATTGCATTGCGGAGGGTGGGGGTGACTTCAGATCGATCCATCGACTTCGCTCCTGCCAGGACGGCAAGCATGGAACTGGGCCAGATGGCTTCAGTTGGGCATGTCTCTGCACACCTAACGGTCTTATACAGAAGCCCAAAGAGCCGCCACAAGCGGTTTTGGCCAAGCCTCTGTTACCGAATGTCAGCTCTTGGATAGAGGTGGGCTTGAACACGCGTCTGGATGGGCTAGCCTGTTCATTCAGATTCAGCAAGGAGTGCTGTGGTGATGACCAGTGGAACGGTGAGCGCGTGGACTGCCACGTGGCAATTGATCGAGCATGAAATTGTTTGCGTTGGCCAAAAGTGAAGCCGAGTTTAAGCACTTCCCAGGATGTAACGCTGATTCGTTTGCTCGAAGCGATTCGGGTAGTCCAAGCCATGATGTGCGTTCAGCTAGCCGAGTGTAGTCTGCACACAGATAGCGAGCGCCTTGGCCGGGCCTCTACCTGAACGCCATTTCCAGTTTCAGTCTTTGTGGTCTGGCGGTGGGGCAATGGGCTCAACTAAATGCGGCCCCCCGATTACGCACATTGCCCACATCTTTGCCCTCCTCGTATCAATGAAATTCCGCAGTGGGGCCGGCAGTGCTGTACGGCGATCTTGTCGCTCGCTCGGGTCACGTCTGACAATCTACCCATCGCCGCGTACTTTCGGGTGCAATCACCAAAGCTTACATGCCCTGGTCGCTTGCTGCCGTGATGATGAAGAAGCCATTACGCACGGCGTGCTCAATGGTTGGTGTACCTCTGCCAGGCTAATGCTCGAACGAACATTTGACGACTATCAGGAATGCCTCTTCCACCAATTTGCGACAAACGTAAGAGAGGCCAACCCGCTAATGCCGGGTTACTGTTTGGTTGGCCCCTTTCGCGGACGACTCTCGTAAACTGAGCCTACGCTTCCACCAGCCTTGACGCATGGTCAGCAGAGGGATGTTGAAGTGCTACTTTCGAACTCATAGGATTTTCGCCATTAAGCTCTGGCAGCGGGCTTTAAACGAAAACTCACGCCCATGCGGTTGAAAGCGTTCATCGCAGCAATCGCTACTGTCAGGTCAACCAGATCCTTTTCCGCAAACACTGCCGAGGCGGCTGCGTACGCTTTGTCCGACACATGGGTCTCGCTTACGCGCGTGACCTCTTCTGCCCAAGCTAATGCCGAGCGCTCCTGATCCGAGAATAGGTGCTGTGCTTCATGCCATACCGGAACTAACACCAGCTTGTCCACCGACATGCCTTCTTTGATCAGATCTCGTGTATGCAGGTCAATACAGTGCGCGCAGCCGTTGATCTGCGACACCCTGAGAAACACCAGATGGATCAGTTGGGCTGGCAGATTGGTCGCAGTGGTCACAAAGTGATGCAAACCTCCAAGCGACTTAGCCGCACCTGGTGAAGCTTCAAACCAATTGAGGCGATTCATGGTTAACTCCTTTCTGTAGGGCGGTATTGAGGGTGGGACAGTGAGGTACGCCGCTGCCGAGCCGGTCGAACGGCTTTCCCGAAATCAAAAAGCTAGGCCCAGCTCCAGGTATGGCTGCTGACCCTTGTACTTTGGCCACCTAGGACGCTGGCTTCAGGCAACTATTTCATGAGTCCTGGTTTCGATTTCCTCATGAAAGAACGCGTGCACATCGTCGTACCCAACTTTCTGCGCCGCTTTTAGCGCGTCCGTCCCTTTTGCCGTGCCTTCGACGGTGAAGTAATGCACTTGATTGAGACCGATGGTTTTCAGCACTGCGCAAAGGTAGGGGCGAAGAAAGTCCGGTTGCCGTGCCCTCTCACCGCTAATGTAGCCACCGGTGGCTACGGCAACGTAGACGGGGCGCTCCGATAACGTTCCAACCTTACCTCTGGATGTGCTCAGGAAAGTTTTTCCGACGCGCACAACGTGGTCAATCCAGGCCTTGAGGGGCGCGGGCACGCTGTAGTTATGCATGGGAGTAGCGATCACCAGCACATCGCAGGCATTCAACTGGCTGATCAGTTGGTCGGAGCGACCTAATGCACCGTTCTGATCCTCGGTGGCTATTTCGCTCGGATGGGCCAAGGCATGGGCATAAGGCGCATCGACTGGCGATAATTCGTTTAGGTCTATATCCGTCAGCTCAATCCCGCGTATGCCAGCGCGTCCTGTCAGCGCGTGCAGAATCCGCTGAGACAGTTTTAAGCTTTCAGAGGCATCACCGTTTGGGCTGGCAATCAGGCGAAGGATGCGCAAAGGAGCGAGGGGCTGCTGAGACGGGTTCATGATCTTGCCTCCTTTATGGGTGATGCGGTCATGGGGTATCGAACTGTTTTTGAAAACGCAGCGCGCCGGTATAAAGGCCTTCGCGGAAGTAAAAGCGTTGAGCGCGCGCGTTGGCCAAACCCGTGTCAAGCACCAGGCGCGCGCAACCGCTGGCACGCGCCAGTCGTTCCAGGGCTCGCAATAACCGGGAGCCCCATTGGCCCCCGCGCTGGGCTTCATCGGTGACGAGGTCATCGACATACAGGAATGGGCCATAAATCAGATTCTCCTGAAGGCGGTACCCTGCAAGCGCCACCAGTGCCCCTGACTCGAAGGCTCCAACCAGGCGATAGCCGCCAGCTCGCATTCGTTCAAGGCGAGTCAAGAAATCGGCCTCGCTTATCAGGTGGGGCCGCAACTGTTGCATCACCGGGAGAGCGATTTTCAGGTCTTGGCGGCTGTCTAGAGGACGCAGGGCGGTGTCGGCCAGGTCGAGCACGCTGGGCACGTATTCTTGAAGATTGAACGTCATGAGAGAGGCCTGGATGTGTTGTGATAGTCGTATCTTGAACTACCATTGCCTCACTTCACTGAACCAAGAAGTGAGATATGAACTAGGCCATGATGACTTCCTATTCGCACCCTTTCACCGCCCTGGATGGGCAACTGGGTTCCCCTCTATACCGTCAGATATATGACCGAGTACTCGCCGCCATCGCCGCTGAAACGCTTTGCTCTGGTGACCGATTGCCCTCGGCCAGAGCCCTCGCCAAGGAGCTGGGTGTGGCTCGTGGCACCGTCGAGCTTGCCTATTCGCTGCTCACGAGCGAGGGCTACCTCTTGGCTCTGGGACAGAAAGGCACCGTGGTCAATCCCGAATTGCAGAAGCCACCGATGTCCGGCACCACTTTACCCGTCAGCAGCGAAGTGATTGAAAACTCACCTGACGCACTCTGGCGTCCACCGCACCTGTTGCCGTTTCAGATGGGGGTGCCTGCGCTGGATGAGTTTCCACGCAAGATCTGGGCGCGCTTAGGTGCCCGCTATTTGCGTGGCATGCGTTCAGGGGATCTGGACTATCCGTCTCCACACGGCCTGCCCGCATTACGCAGTGCCATCGCCTCGTATCTGCAAGTGTCACGAGGCATCGATTGCGGCGCCCATCAGGTGTTCATCACCAGCGGCTGGCGTAGTAGTCTTTCGCTGGTCGCACATACTTTGCTGCACGCAGGGGAGCGTGCCTGGGTCGAAGATCCCGGCTATCCAACTACGCGTCAGGTGCTTCGCCAGTTCGGCATGGAGATTGAGGCAGTGCCAGTTGATGCCGAAGGGATGGATGTGGAGCAGGCCATCACCCGGCCTCATCCTGCACAGGTCGTCATGGTTACACCGGGCCATCAAAGTCCACTGTGTATGGCGCTGTCGTTGCCAAGGCGACAATTGTTACTGGATTGGGCCGCCCGGAATGGTGCCTGGGTTGTCGAGGATGATTACGACGGCGAGTATCGCTATGTCAGTCGCCCATTGCCGGCGTTGGCGAGCCTTGATCGCAATGGGCGCGTGCTGTATGCCGGGACTTTCAGTAAGGTGCTTTTTCCCGGTATCCGCCTTGCCTACTTGGTCGTGCCTCAGGGCAAAGTGGCAGCGTTTGAGCGGGTAGGTCGCGCGTTATTCTCCGCATGCTCGCCAGCGATTACTCAAGCGCTGGTTGCAGAGTTCATTGCCGAGGGGCATTTCACTCGGCACATTCAGCGCATGCGACGTCTCTACAGCGAACGACGTGATTGGACTATTCAGGCCCTGGAGCGGAGTTTGCCAAAAGGAATGCAGGTGGAACGCTCGCCAGGTGGCATGCACGTGGTACTGCGTTTGCCGGAGGGGGTAAGCGACACCGCCCTGGCTGAACAGCTTCTGGCCAAAGGCATGGCCGTGCAACCCTTGTCGCGATGGAGCGTGTCGTCGCGGCGTCAATCCGGGCTGCTGCTGAGCTTCACCAACTGCGCCTCTGCTGCCCAAGGCGAGCAGCTTGGCGCGTTGATAAACCATGCGCTCAGTTGAGGTTGGCCTTGGTCAGGCCGAACACCTCATCCGACGAACCAGGGACTGCCTGAAAAGCCACATTAAGGCGATTCCAACCATTGATGGCGACGATCAAGAACGACAAGTCCGACAAATCCTGTTCTGAAAACTGCTCACGCACATCCGCGTAGAGGCTTTCAGGAACACCATGGGATGGCAGGTGCGTTAGGGCTTCTGTCCAGGCGAGCGCCGCGCGCTCCACTGGCGAGAACAGCTGCGATTCACGCCAGACCGCAATGTGGTGGAGACGCAACTCGCGCTCGCCATGGATCTTGGCTTCCTTCACGTGCATATCCACGCAGAATGCACAGCCATTGAGTTGAGATGCCCGCAGCATGATGAGGTGGGCAAGGTCAGCCAGCAGCGGCTTCTTGCTCAGCTGCATCGTCAGCTCCACCAGCTTATTGGAAGCCTGAGGGGACAGTTTGAAGTAATCAAGACGGTTGTTCATGGCGGTCACTCGCGGTGGGTTAGGTGTGTTGGAGCCACTGTAGTCACGCGTGGTCTAGCCACACAGGGCCAAGAAAAGACCTTTCAACTAAGCCATGTAGTTCTGAGTCGCGATTAGCCGTTCGCCGATGTGCCAACCCGGTTGTCCGTAAACCTGTAGAACGCAACCCGAAGCTACTGTGGCGTGTTCACGAGGAGGGGACTGGGATTCCCTTTGAGGGAATTCGGTGCGGGTCGATTTTATGTCCCGTGAGGCACTCGCAAATACCGCCACTACTGCGAGTCAAAAAAACTCTTTCCAGTCATTTTGACAAGAATTGTTTATGGTCAAATTGACTCTTGGCATCTTCAATAATCTGATTTAATTGATGTTTTAGGTTGGCATGAAATGTGTCAGTGATGGGTAGATCGTTTAATACCCAAGGAGCTGAAGCATGAAGAGTGAGTTTAACAATCGTGTGGCTGTGGTAACCGGCGCGAGTTCAGGCATCGGTCTGGCAGTCGTTCAACGGTTGCTCAGCCAAGAAGCGACAGTAGTGGCGATGTCCCGTAGCCGGGGCGGCCTGGCTGAACTCAAAGAGGTTCATGGTGATCGCCTTCATATTGTCAGGGGCGATGTAACGGTAAGTTCGGATCTTGAGCAGCTTGCACACTGCGCCTCCAGAATCGGGTCTGTGGATTTTCTCGTACCGAATGCTGGCGTCGCTGTGCTTGAAGACAGCCTGGAGAGTAAAGGATTCGAGCGAAACTGGGCCATCAACGGCGCTGGTGCGCTCAACACGCTTTCAGCTTTGCGAGGCCAATTTGCGAGACCCGCGTCAGTCGTCTTTGTGGGGACTTTCCTTTCCGCATTGGCCTTTCCTGGTTTAGCCGGCTATATCGCGTCGAAAGCAGCACTGACAGCGCATGCTCGAACCTTGGCCGTCGAACTGGCCGAGGCAGGAATCAGGGTGAACGTCGTATCGCCAGGGCCAACGGCTACGCCGATCTGGCGATCACTGGGTCTGGATAATGCGACGTTGTCCTCAGTCGCCGAAACCGTCAATCAGCGCTTGCTCAAGGGCAAGTTCCTCGACCCGGAAGCGGTGGCAGATGTGGTTCTTTTCCTGCTGTCCGAGCGAGCACGTAGCATTTACGGCCAGGATATTGTGGTAGATGGTGGGTATACCTTGCGATAGTCGCTAGAAACGCAGAGAGGTCGTGGAGACATGTATCGCGTGCGGATCGTGCACTCGGCCTCTCATTTGTTCTGCTCAGACGTTACGTCGATTGACGTGATCAACTCGGGCCCTTGATTTCGAACATTTCCCACATCCTTGCCCACCTTGTACCAGTGGAAATCTGCGACGGGCCGGCAGTGCTCGACCGCGATCTCAGCCGCACGCTCGGGTGACGTCTGAGGGTCTACCCATTCTCTCGCATGCTCAGGCGCAAGCACCAATGGCTTGCGATCATGGATATCGACCATGCCTTGGTCACTTGCTGCCGTGATGATGACAAAGCCGTCGCGGTCATCCGGCTCAAGGCCTCCATGCACCTCAGCTAGGCCGGCGAAGAACATGGGTATCTGCTCTCTCAAGGTGATGAAGTAGGGCTGCTTCTTTTTGGGATCAACAGGATCCTTGACCCACTCATACCACCCGTTAGCGGGGGCCAAGACTCGGCCATTGGGCCAAAGCTGGTTAAAAAACTTCCCGTTCATGACGGTCTCGACCCTAGCGTTTATCGGATCAGGTCGCTTGCCTTTGGCCCAGAACGGAGCCCATCCCCAGCGCACTTTGTCTACGCTCAGGCCTTCCTCGGCAGGGCGGATGATTTCTACCCGCGTGGTCGGTGCGACGTTGTAGCGCTCAATCGGCCAGAGGTCGTAGCCATTAATCACCAACTGCTTTGGAGCAAGCTCCTTGAGGTAGTGATCCATCGATTCGTAGATCGAGTAGCGTCCGCACATGATGTCACCTGTCGAATTTTCTCTCTTACGAGATTGACCGCAAGGCGAGGAGAACGTTAACTGTATATACATACAGCAACCCACAACAAGGCTTGCATCATGAGCATCACAATCCTCGGCCCACTGGAAAACGGCGGCGAAAAGCTGCCTCTCTACTCGTTCAAGGTGCCGGCAGGCTTTCCATCACCGGCAGCGGATCACATCGAGAAGCACATCTCGCTGGACGAGCTGTTCGATGTCCGTGCACCTCACGTTTACCTCGTCAAGATCGAGGGAGACAGCATGCAGGGGGCGGGGATCTACAACGGTGACATGGTGATCGTTGACCGCAGTCTGTATGCGGAGCACGGGGACATCGTCATCGCGGCGCTGAATAGCGAGCCTGTGTGCAAGCGCCTGGACATGCACGGTAATTCGGTGATTCTGAGATCTGAGAATCCGAAGTACCCACCTCGCCATGTGATGGAGGGCGACGAGTTGGTGATCTGGGGCGTCGTGAAATACAGCATCCGCGATCATGACAACACCTGAGCCTGTCTTTGCCCTGATCGACTGCAACAGCTTCTACGCGAGCTGTGAGCGCGTCTTCAGGCCGGATCTTGCCCGCACGCCTATCGTAGTTCTCTCCAACAACGACGGGTGTGTGATTGCCCGCTCATACGATGCCAAGCCCTTCGTGAAAATGGGCCAGCCGTACTTTCAGATCAAAGACCATCTGCGACGAAACGGCGTGGTTGCCTTCAGCAGCAACTACGCGCTGTACGGCGATATGAGCGAGCGCGTGATGACCATCATCGAGTCCATGGTGCCGGCGCTCGAGGTCTACAGCATTGATGAAGCGTTCGCAGATTTGACCGGCATTCCGGGCAACCTGACGGCCTTTGGCCGGAATATCCGCGCGACGATTTTCAAGCACACCGGCATCCCTGTCGGCGTCGGGATCGCTCGAACCAAGACCTTGGCCAAGCTTGCGAATCACACCGCAAAACGCTTGATTGATCAGACTGGCGGTGTGGTCGATTTGTGCGATCAATTCAAGTGCGACTGGACGCTGCGCAACACCCTGGTTGGGGAGGTGTGGGGTGTCGGTAAGCGGATGAAAGCGCACCTTGAAGTCATGGGCATCAAGAGCGCGATGGACTTGGCCAGGGCCGATGCTTGGACGCTCAGGCAGAAATTCAGCGTGGTGATTGAGAAGACTGCTCGTGAGCTCGCCGGCACTTCATGCCTGGAGCTGGGGGAAGCTGATCCGCCCAAGCAGGAAATCTGCTGTAGCCGAATGTTCGGCACTCGTCTGACCGACATTGAGCCGATCAAAGAAGCCGTGGCCACGTACACCCAACGCGCGGCTGAAAAGCTTCGGGTGCAAAACTCACTGTGCAAGAAGATCCGCGTCAGCATCCGTACAGGGATGTTCAATCCCGAAGAGGCCAAGTACGCCAATGGCGCTTTGGTCGAGTTGCCGTACCCCACCAACGATGTGCGACTCATGACCAAGGCTGCCACCGAGGCGGTGAATCGGCTGTTTAGGCCAGGTTTCAAGTACAGCAAGGCCGAGGTCTTGCTGATGGATCTGCGTCAGCCTGGTGAGTTCACCGATGACCTATTCGCTCATTCACAGCCAGCCATTGCCGATACATTGATGGGAGTACTGGATGACATCAATAGTAGGTGGGGAAGAGGAACGCTCCGTGTTGCCAGCGTGCCCAGAAACCCTGGATGGGCCATGCGTCGCGACTTGATGAGCCAGAGCTATACGACTCGGCTGGATCAGCTGTGGACGGTCAAAGCCATCTAGGGAAGGGAAGAGATGGGAATCAAGATGAATAACTCAAACCAAAACCTACGCAGAGATCTGCAGGGGCTTGCTGCCGATCTAAAGTGGTCGGCTGTGGAACTCGTGCGTATTGCAGAGCGATTGAGCCAAGCCGGCAATGAGCCCGACGCCCAAGCGCTGCACCGAATGATTGCCATGTTCCGGCATGAAGAGGATCGTCTTCAATGCTTGGTGAACGGCGTTGCTGAGGGGCGAATCATTCAGGTGGATGTGGTACCGAGCTGAACGCTGGCTCGTTGGAACGGGTGCGGGCAAGGCACTTCATTCGAAAAGCGGAGGAGGGCAAGCGTCCTCCGTCTAGTTCTCCATGAGCCAGCCATGAGGTCAGGACGTAACGAATATGGCGGGCTACTCAGTAAGGGCCATCGTGCGTGTTGACGCTTCAGCACAGGTTAGTTCTGCAGCGCCTGTACCGAGCCGCCGTCCACGCGAAGGTTGCTGCCATTGATGAAGGACGCGCGGTCGGACACCAAAAGTGCAATGGCAGCTGCGACTTCTTCGGGTTTGCCCCGGCGTTTCTGGACGATGCCCGGACGCTCCTCTTCGAGGAAGCTCTCGATGGCTTGCTCGAAGGACACGCCCAGTTCCTCGGCGCGCTTCTTCATCATCCCGTCGGTCATAGGTGTTTCGATAAACGCTGGAGACACCGTGTTGCAGAGCACGCCATTAGCAGCCTCTTTGTACGAGAGGTTCTTGATGAACGCCGCGAGCGATGCCTTGGCTGTGTTGTAGACCGCTTCTTCCCAGTATGGCTGCACGGCGTTTTCCGAGGTGATGCAAACGAAGCGCCCCCAGTTGCGTGTGCGCATACTAGGAATTGTCGCCCGAGCAACGCGAACGGCGGAGAAGAAGTCGGTGTTCCAAGCTTCTAGGTAGTCCTCGTCTGTCAGCTCTAGAGGATCGCCTTTTGCGCCCGTCACTCCGGCGGTATGAACCACGATGTCGATTTTGCCAAATTTCGCCTGACCTGCTTCTACAACGCGCTCGACCTGGTCTTGTCGGGTCATGTCGGCAGCCAGTAGAACGTTGTCAGCGCTCAACCACGTGTACGCCTCTTCGAGCTTCTGCTGATCGATATCACTCAGCACCAGCCACACGCCTTCCTCACTTAGCTGTCTGGCAGTCGCCAAGCCAATGCCGCCGCTAGCACCGGTAATGAGTGCAACGCGGCCTTTGATTCCCAGATCCATATTCACCTCTCTTAAAGATTATGCCGACGGCTCGACGTTCAAGTACATGCTTCATATGGGGGTAGTGGCTGTCAGACTGATCATCCTGCGCACTGTTCTCTCGCGAACGTCAGCATCAGCTTCGCCAGCGCCTGGGGAGTCTGCATCGGCATCAGATGACCTGCGCCCGGAATGACTTCCAACCTGCTGCGTGTAAATGCTGCCAAGGTTGTGCGGCGCTGTTCATCAGGCCCCGGCACCTGCTCATCGACTTCGCCACAGACCAACAAAACCGGAACATCAATTGTCCCCAGGCGGCTATTCCAGTCCTCACGACTGCCGTGATCGACCCACGCGCGCCAGGCCTCAAGGTTTACGCGCTGGGCGTCGGCAATCGCGACTTCCCGGATGCCATCGGGCAAACGAAATGCGCTCGACTCGTCCACGAAGTCTTCCGCCTCAGCACGTGTCTTTCCGTAAGCCCGCTGCTTGTCTCGGTCGGCCTCCGTCATTGGCTGCGGGCCGGGAGGGGACGGTGCGACGAGTACAACTCCACTTAGATACTCAGGCCGGCGTGACGCAAGGACGACTGCGACTTTGCCTGTCATCGAGTGGCCCACCAACACACAGTTCGTAAGCCCAAGTTCACGAATGCATAGATCCACATGCTCGACCATCGCTTCGACGGTGTAACCCTCAAGCTGCGCTGCATCTCCGAACCCTGGCGTATCAAGCGCCACGCAATGATGATCGCCGTCTAGGTAGGGAAGGGTGGGGAACCATGTGCGATGGGAGCCTCCGAGGTAATGCATCAGTATGAAAGTCGGCGACCCTTTACCTTGTCTGCTATTCAGAAGCATGGAGATGACTCTGAGGTTTGCCAGTTGAGAGCGGCGACGTAAACAAAGTTCCGCCGGAATGCCAGAGAAGCTTAAAAAGATCGCCTAAACTCGAGTCGCGGATAGTGGGGAGGGGTGTTCTTCGCTTAGCCAGTGTGCCTGCGGCACCTGGATGGGCGATGCGTCGGGATCTCATGAGTAGAAGCTATACGACCAAAATCGATCAGCTCTGGACGGTTAAAGCGAAATGATGCCGGCCCAATCCAGCACTGACGAGATTTCCGCTGAGCGGATCAGGAGATGGAGGGGCCAGCTAGCTGTTCGATGTCTTCGTCTTCCGCCTGTGCTACGACTCATCCATGAAGTCTTCAAGATTGAGAGCTTCTGATCCACCCCAGGAGTGAGACATCTGGGGGAACAGAACGTCGTCATGGTCATTCAGACGGGTCTCCCGAATGTTCAGATAGACGAACTCCTCACCGGGCGATTTGATGCGAATGATGTTCAGGTGGTCAATCCTTCTATCGTCACCGAATAGCACATTTTTTATGGCATCCAGAAGGGCTTTGGCCATGTTATCCAAGTCCTTTTGAGCCCCGCTAGCTCTGACAACAAAGACAGTAAGCAGGCAGATCGAAATGTGCTCAGGGAATGGGGTCTCCATTTTTGCGAATCGATGTGCGATAGCCCGTTCGAATGCTGCTCGCCGCCCCTTTACTCGGGCAGCGGCCTGCTTGGAAATAGGTGGTATCCGTATGGACATCACATGCGTTGGAAGGCCACCTTCTTGAACTGTACAGAGCGGACAATGGTGCTGAGCAAGCGACATGATCTTTTCAGATAAAGAAGCTGAGTAAATCCTTTTCAACATCCGATGTCCCTTCACAAGCAGAGGGACGAAGGTCTCGAAATTTGCGTTCATCCATCGACATACCGACTCGATTTCAGCGGGGGATGGAGGCTGGCCTAGCGGTGTGCCTGTTGCGAGCTGATAGGCCTCCAAAAGCTGTTCGCGAACCGTTGCGTTGTCAGGGCGTTCTTTGAATAGCTCAGCAGGCATCCAGTGTGGAAACTCGGGTTTGGCCATGCTCACGTCCTTGTACGGTATGTATGAGTGGTAGCGTACGTCTTAAATCTCTCGGCTCGCTGAGGCAGTACAGTTCAAAATGGCCATGGAAGCTAGCGCCATTATTGAGATTGGTCGCCTAGTATGGAAAAGGCAGATTTGCACCTTCCACCCTCATCAGCACTACTCTCAGAATGAATATCCTCCACGACTCGTCGGAAAAAAGCGACGGCATTGCTACACCAACTGAGTATCTATGAAGTGCCCGCAGTTATCTGGGCGTTTACGGACGTGCAGGTGGCGGGCCACGGTCATGTGCACCGCTCTCAGCATTCGGTTGTTGTTGGTGCTTCCGCCGTCGTCAATCCAACGTTTGCAGCGAGCCGCTATCCCTGACAAGGGAGTGCGGAGTTCGTTACTGACCTAGGCGCTTCATACGGCGTAAGCCGTCAATTGACATACAAGGCACTCATCGCAAGTGGCATTTAAGTCATACCCTTTTCTATCGGTTACGGTATTTTCCCAGCGGGATGAATCCTCCACAATTGACATATCCGCCACCCCGTCAGCGTTCGCTTGTCGAATATGAAATAACGAATAATTGACCGTTTTTTCGGGGTGAAAAAAGCAGTGAGATATCGTGTGAATTGCATTAAATTCGCATGTCTGTGTTTTAAAAATATTGCCAATTAGCGTGTGTTTTTGACTGCTTGGAAAAGTTAGTGATTTGCGATGAATATTGACGGTGAATCCACTTGGGTATTGGGTGGTGTCAATTTATTCGTAAATGTTAGTTTCAAAAAAAATCTTTGGTTTTTTGTTGTGAAGTACTTGCGCTACTGTGTCGAGCTGTCTATGTTTTGTCGGGTCGATAGTTGAGTAGCTCATAGCCTTTGAAAGAAATTTCGAAGGCCAAGGCACGCTGCGCTTTGAAAAAGGGATTATGAAATGCCAAAGAAGATTGATCCGCGAACTGCGCCACGGATTGCGCACTACTTTCGAGACGTTGATCTGAGGGGTAAGTCGCGTCCTGAGTATGAGCCCGAGGCATTTCCCTTTCACTGTCGTCCTGACGATGACCAATGGTCTTCGGGGTTTCTCCTGCGCGTTGCAGTGCGCTTCCAGCATTTGTGGGCGACTTATGGCGTCCGTGAGGGGGAGCGGACTATCCAAGGCCCACAACCGGCGGTGTGTTTCTCGAGCTTCAACCTGGCTGACCTCATCGCTGTACGAGATGGCTTCCTTCCTTTAGACAAGGCAGCGTCCCAGTTTGCCATCACGATCCCGGTGAGGCTTGCTATGAAGGGGGGAATTGAACCGTTCGCTCACTCATCTCATGAAGATACGGGCCACCTTCCCGTAGCACCGCTTAAGCAGAATGCAGGTACAGGTGCCCAGAGTCAACTTCAATGCCCTGGAGCAGTCTGCGGTTTGCCCTCTTGGCCACAAGGGCAGCCAGAATGGCGTTGGCTGTACACTGGGGATTACGGGCGCCGCATCGATAGGCTTCTATCGCATGGGATTGAGAGCGGCAGCATTCCAGGACTCAAGATCACGTGGAAGAAATGGACGGGGATAGGCGTGGTAGTCCCAGATATGGTCACCGCTCGAGCGCTTCAGTACGACCTGATTACTTTGATTGATCGAGGAGTCGTATCCAAGGAACACTTTGACCACGTCCTAGTCTGCGACAAGCTCCCCTCGGACGTCGAAGGCTTTGACGAGGACAGTTGGCGGGCAGCTTTCCATAAAGCCTGTTTCGATTTCAAATCATGCATGACTGTCTCGCGTATGGATGCTGTTGTGACACGGCTTGATTTTGAAAGCCGTGTTTTGATTTCTGAAGCTTCGATGCCCAAGGGCCCAGTGAATGAGCATGGGGGCTGTTGGCTTTGGTTTAAGGATAATACCCACTGGTATGTGAGAGAGTTGATCTCGGAAGGGCGGGTTAAGGTCAACCAACGTGGGCGCTATCTCGCTTCCCTGGATGAGCTGGATCCCCGCCGAGATCTTCGTGAGCGCCAGAATATTGCGCTGAAGCTCTCGCAGGAGCTGCGAGATAAATTTGGCATTCGAAGCAGTTACTTCAGTGTTCTGAACTCACAGAGTCCTGATGATATGCCCACCTACAGTGGCGAGAGTTGGGGCGGCGGGTATTACATCACCGGTACTCCCGAGGATGAGGAGGAGTGGTGCCCAGTGGTAGCAGGGTGATCAGCCACGCACCACGTCAAGGATTTGGTGCAGTTCCGCCCATGGCTTCGAGGCCACCTCATCTTTGGTGGCACAGCTTGGATCATGGGGAAATGGCTCTTCGGCTTTCGAAATCGGTTGGCTCTGCATACAGCCAGTGCATGCGACTACTCCACCGATCAGTGCCCACTCTGCCGACCAGGCGATCATGCGTTGGTTGCCGTCCATGGTTGTGCTCCCTAAGTGATTTCCTGACAACGAACCTACCCTTGGATCGATAACCTGTATACGCCCATATGAAGGGCCTCGAACGGGGGGACTGCAGTCTGCCTTAGTGCGTACTCAGCTTCTCGATCATTCCCGTCCTGGCTTCCTTGGCGTGCCGGCGCACTTTGTCCTCTGCTTCCTGAATCCCTTTCGCTAGGTCTATGAGCACCAAGGCCTTCTGATCTTGTCCTGCTTCAGCCAAGCGTACCGCCACTGATAACAGCGACGTGGAGGAGCTTTTCAGAGTTACGGCGGCCTCGCGCATGCTCCGGAAGAGTTCTGCGGTTGGTGCATTCGTGTGGCCAAGTTTGGTCACGAGTGATCCCTAGGTGCGTAAAGAATGTGTTGTCAACGATATCGGGGTCTGACATGGGAGAGGCGACCGTCTAGCAATTAGTTGTTGAGATGTTCCGATAGACAGTCATGGCAAGCCGTCGCATTTCTGAGACACTCCCAGTGACCGCGCCTCAAAATATGGTTCGCTCTGCAGCGCCTCTTACATCAACTGCATCTGAATTCACCCACAGAAATGCGTCTGTGGCATACGTTGGGAGATCTGCTTGTCTACCGTTCCAGTGGATCAAAACAATGAGGGCCGCCTCTCACACTTGCTCAACGCAACTGAGCGGCTGAGCACGGCACGATCAGTAGACGAAGTCGTAGCCGTATTGCGTGACACTGCGCGTGCAGCGGTTGGTGCAGATGGCATCGCGGTTGCTATTGAAGACGAGGGACGTTGTTCCTACATTGCGGAAGATGCTGATTCCCCGCTTTGGCAAGGTCAGACCTTCCAGGCTGACCACTGTATTTCGGGTTGGGTCATGCATCATCGTGAGACTGTTGCTATTCGTGACGTCCGGGTTGATTCTCGCATCCCGCAAGATGCTTATGCGCCAACGTTCGTCCGAAGCTTAGTCATGGTGCCCATAGGCAAGCCTGTTCCAGTCGCGGCGCTCGGAGCATACTGGTCACAGGTTGGCGATCATGGTGGCGACACCATCATGCGACTTGAGAGTCTGGCGCGCCTTGCAACGATTGCCATCGAGAATGCACGGCTTACCCAGGCGCGTAATCGCGCGATGGCCATCGGGGCTGCGCAAACTCGAATTCTGGAACTGGCTGTCGAAGAAACTGCCCTCAGCATCACGCTGGATGCCATTGTTCGAGAGATGGATGCGATTTCCTCAGCCCGCTTCTTGGGAAGCATCATGCTGCTGGATGAAGCCGGCCAGCATTTGGAACACTGGTCAGGGCCTAGCCTTCCTGGCGCTTATAACGAAAGTGTCAAAGATATTACCCTCAAAACACGTTCGGACTCCTGTGCCGCTGATGCGTTGTTTGACCCACGCACTAATCTCCCCGAGATGTCGAGTGGGCCGCTCTGGGTCAAGCTCCGCGCATTGGCCATGGAACAAGGTCTGCAAGTCTGCTGGTCAATCCCGATCCGCTCTGCGCAGGGCGCCCTACTCGGTGCTTTCGTCATGCACCACCCTGATCTGCGTGAGCCAACGCCTGGCGACACTGAAATCATCGACTTCGTCGCACAGACAGTGGCGCTCCTCGTGCATCGTGCTCGTACGGATGCCGAGATTCGCCGCAGTGAGGCTAGGCTGCGACTCGCGGTTGACCACGCCGACGTGGGGTTCTGGGACGTGGATTTCGTGCAGGACACACTGGTCTGGCCTTCGCAGACCAAAGCGATGTTCGGCATATCGGCTGACGTCCCCGTCACGCTTCAGGACTTCTATGCTGGCTTGCACCCCGAGGATCGTGAAGCGACTATTGAGGCCTTTACCGCAGCTGTCGATCCTGAGCGTCGAGCGCTTTACGAAGTTGACTACCGTACGATTGGTCGGGAAGACGGCATTGTTCGCTGGGTAGCGGCAAAAGGTCGGGGTGTGTTCGATGCTGCCGGTCGCTGTCTACGGGTGACTGGCACCGCTATCGAGATCAGCGACCGCAAGGCTGCCGAGGAAGAACTGCGCGAGCTCAATGCCACCCTTGAAGGGCGGGTCTCTCAAGCCATCGCCGAGCGTGAAGAAGTCCAAAGAGCGCTGCGGCAGAGTCAGAAGATGGAGGCAATGGGTCAGCTTACTGGCGGTGTCGCCCATGACTTCAACAACTTGCTTACTCCTATTGTCGGGACGCTCGACTTACTCCAACGACGAGGAGTCGGGGGAGACCGTGAGAAACGGCTCATCGTCGGTGCAATGCAGTCAGCCGAGCGCGCGAAGACGCTAGTGCAAAGGTTGCTTGCATTCGCCCGTCGCCAACCATTGCAACCGGTACCGGTCGACGTGGCACAATTAGTTCGCGATATGGGCGATCTTGTGGCCAGCACCACTGGCCCACAAATCAAGGTGGTCGTGGATTCACCGGATAATCTTCCGGCAGCGATTGCAGATCTGAACCAGCTAGAAATGGCGCTTCTGAATCTCTCTGTCAACGCACGCGATGCAATGGTGGAGGGAGGGACAATGCGCATCTCTGCCAGCACCGAATGGGTAGAGTCGGGGCATCGTTCTGGGCTGGCTACAGGCGAGTACTTGTGTCTGTCTGTGGCGGATACCGGCGTCGGCATGGATGCAGCAACACTCGCCCGGGCGGTTGAGCCATTCTTTTCAACCAAAGGCGTTGGCAAAGGGACTGGCCTGGGGCTTTCAATGGTGCACGGACTGGCATCACAGTTAAACGGTGCGCTGACTATCAGCAGCTCCCCAGGCCTTGGAACGAACGTGGAGTTGTGGCTTCCACGCAGCATGACTGTGCCGACGGTACCTCGGCGCATCATCGAATCTCTCGAGCCTCGATTGACACGCGGTATCGCGCTATTGGTGGATGACGAAGAATTGGTGCGTACAAGCACTTCGTACATGCTGGCCGAGCTTGGCTATCGCGTAGTTGAGGCCGCGTCAGGCGAGGAGGCATTGGAATTGGTTTCAGCTGGGCAGCCACTGGATCTGGTCGTAACTGATCACCTCATGCCCGGTATCAGCGGCACCGTTTTGGCCGGTTTGATTCGAGACATTAGGCCTGGAGTGCCGATCCTGCTTGTTTCGGGTTATGCCGAAAGAGAGGGGCTCGATCCTAGCCTTCCGCGACTTACCAAGCCATTCCGTAAAGACGAACTGGCATCAAGCTTGTCTCAACTCCAGAATTGATGGGGGCTGAGGTTACGAGCGTCAGCTTTTCACTGTCATAGGCCTCACCACGGCGGACGGTTCCGAAGTTGTAGAGCGCCCCGATTATCGAACCCATATCGCCAGCCGACCTTCTCGCACGTCAAAAAGTGGGCGCGACGCGGTAGAGAATAAAGTTTGGCAAATCGTCCGGGCGCCTTCAATACGGTAACTCTGTGGTTGTCCGGGCTGCGCGACGTCGCAGATGCAAAGTCGGGAGTGCCAGCTTCTGGCCGATTGCAGCCGCTCGCTGTACATCAGCAGCTAGGAGAATCGCTACCTGCTGGTGGTTGGTGAAACGAGACTAGAAGCAGTGTCCAAGAGCAAGCGAGAGAGGCCGACTCTTTGGGCTGCGCTCATGCTTAGCTGATAGTCGAGGTTGATGATGCTTGTCCATCGATAAGGCGAAGACGCGGCGTCCACTAGGCTGAAAATGGTCACGCAGGAGTACCACGGAGGAACAAGTACAGAGCCATTTCATGCTGATCCGAGGCGAGTGGGGATAATCCCAGGCTGAAGCAAGCTCGCGACAGTCTCCACCAGTTTTCCTACTGGCCAAGGCTTCTGTAGAAAGGCCACACCCTCGGGCAATTCAAAAAATTCCTGCTCGTACCCACTGGTTAAAGTCACCGGAATGTTGGGCCATTTACTCCTGAACATTTGAGCAAGCTGAAGCCCGAGAATGTGACCGGGAATGCTGTGATCGGCGAGGAGCAATGAGCAGTGACCATGGTTGTCAAGGACATGGATCAAAGCATCGTCGGCCCGTTCGAAAAGCACGACCTTGGCCCGAATCCCCATGAGGATATCTGCCATCAGTTGCCTCAAAATATCATTGTCCTCCACCACGACGATTTCGCCATTTATGGGAAGCATGCCCGTCCATTCTGCAATCACGTGCGTAGTCCTTACGAATGAAGGTGCGTTTATATTGCGGAGTGCTCAGCGTGAGGGCTGGAGGTCGGACAGCTGACGCGGTCTAAGAATGTCTGAATTCAGCATCATCTTGAGGGGCGAGCCTAGGAGGAAACACGCGTTGCATTACCTTACGGCATTGTATAGGCGCACGCGCGGATCATTTTTGAGCGAAGAGGCAACTTTATTAGCGGAGAGCGGGAGAGGGGCCACGATTTCGCTGACTAAGGCCGCAATCTGCGCATGGAAGCAGATTGATCGTCGTAGTCGCATACGGTCTGCAATCAAAAACGGCGGGAGATTGCGTCCAGGTCGTCTCAGGGCGCCAGCTTTTGCCCTGAGTATCCACAGCCATCGGAATGTTCAAACTGCGATCTGCGGTCGATGGGAACTCGGTCGCTCCAACTGGTTTTGCAGGGCCTCTAAGCATCGGCAAACGAGCAGCCTCATGGGTTTGATCCAGCCGGAGCGCATGAAGGAGCATGATTCCGTAGGCCGATCTCAAAGATGTGCTGACGCGGCTGCCAACGCAGCAAGCGTGGGAAATTGCCGAATTGCTCCCGCGCAAATGGTGCGACCGTTTCATCACGTAAAGCGTCGGGTAGACGCTTGCCATTACATTAATTGAAGCGCTCAACATCCCGTGGTTGAATATCAATCACGCTGATCGTCTTGGCGGTTCATTTCCTTGACGATCACTTCGCCAATCATCAGCGCCCAAAGGTCTGCGTTGAGGATTAGCAGTGAGAGTAAATCCCAATATACAGACTCTAGGCGACGCGAATTCATCCCAGGTGCGCGAGATACAATGTCCTAAGGGCATCACGAAGATCTATCTGGTTCGTTATCATCGCGCGTAACTGCTCGTTGTCCAGCCGCTTAGTTTGCATCGCTGTCACCCACTGTCGAAGACACCTTCATGGTGCCATCAACAGGGCCCACGGTGTTGAGTTTTTGATTCTCACTAGGCATACATAGATGACGTTTCCAGAGGCGAGGATTCGGAACCGGGCGTGGTTATGTGTTGCGGCCCGATGGAATTACTGCGGCAGAAGCGGATTACTATTTCGATATTGCCGCCGGGCCCAGGTTTAGCCACCTTCCTAAGGTTGCATGACCTTACGTCCCTACAGCTATTGGCGCAAAGCGTTCCCCATTCCTGCGTATTAGGTGAATGGCGTTGAGCTCGTTGGAGATCCACAGCTCAACGTGATCGACCTTGAGCTTGCAGTAATTGTTCTCGTACATGCTGCTGGACTGTTACTTTTTACCAACTTGGAACCCGTGGCCCATCAGGTACTGCTCACCCACGTCCTAATTGACGGTCGCGATGTGATACTGACGTGCATCGTCGAGTGAGTTCAGCCACACAGGTCTATCGGACAGGCCGAACAGAAACCATGTCGTCGGTGGGATGGCTCCGACCCATTTGAAGAGATGCTCGCGCTCCTGGGTTTTTGCCATCGAATAGATCAGGACGTTGTCGGACTGGTGCGCTAAATCATAGGCGCGAGCCCAAGGCAGAATCTCGATCTTGGGGTTGAGCCCGAGACCGGCCATAACCGCTTGCACGATTTCCGTGCTCAGGCCCGTGAACACTCCGGTTTCTGCCATGTTGTATGGCGATAATACCTCAGTGACAACCCGAATAGGGGGCTTGATCGGATCTGAAGCGAAGGAGATGCCTGAGCCGGCGACGAGAAAGAAAGCGCATAGACGCCTGGACAGCTGGGATAGCATTTTGCACCTTTCAGCGTGCCTGATCACAGTGACCACCTAGCAGCATGAGCATGAGGTGATGTCGGACTCACTGATATAGGGCATTGCACTCTCTGGAAGTTCACATCAGCACAAGGTCAGAACATCGGACATTCACTTTCTTGCTACGAAAGTTTTGTCAAATGGATGCCGTCAATTCCAGAATAGTTTTCGCCATGGGCCAGATAGTGCTCAAGCAGCCATAATCTATCCACGCCCCAGAAGAGTTCTTCTTCGACTCTACAGGTGGGCGATCCGAACACTCCATCTAGGATGGCCGCATCGGTGGCCTGACGGACTGCTAACCTTGTCTCAGGCTTCCTGAGAGCTTCCTGCACGGTGATCGGCGAAACGCCTACTGTCTCAGCAACGTGGGTCAGTATCGTAGGGTTGGTCAGATCGAGGTTGTCTGCCCATCGTGCTTTAAGCAGAGCTTTGCATAAGCCCGCACGGTGTTCAGTACCTGCTCCATGTATCAAGCGCTGGGCCGGGATGGGATCGAACATTTCGAGATTAGACGTTATCGGAAGGCCGAGTACCTTTGCCAAACGCGACACGTCAGTGCGGATGTAGTCATTTTTTAGCGGGGTATCCATGGCGGGCTTGAGCCCCATGACTTTGACGACTGCAACCCCTATGCGAAAAGGTTTCCACTGCACCTGACGTCCGTATTTTTTGGCTATCGGGTCAATGTAATTAGAGGCCAAATACGCGTAAGGAGAGACAAGGTCAAAGTAAAAAAATACCGGGCTCAAGCAATGCATCTCCTGGTTCGCGCAATGAGTGAATTCGTGGCAGCTAGGCCTCGTAGTCGACATCTTCACACCCTTTTCAGGATAACGCCCCGGGCAGCCGTTGCACATGGCCCAACAATGGCCAATTCACTTTCGGTAACCGCTTGGCGTCACCCCAACCTCTCGACGGAACACCTGAGAGAAATGGCTCGGGCTGGAGTATCCCACTTCTGCGCCTATATCGATGATGCTCATACCGGTTTCAAGCAGCAGATGTTGAGCCCGCTTCATACGTAACCGGATAAAATATTGAAGTGGTGAAAAACCTGTAGACGCTTTGAACAGCCTGCTGAAATGGTATTCGCTCAGATCTGCCACCTTTGCAAAAGAAACCAGACTGAAGTCATCTGCAAGAGCTTGATGCATGGCATCGATCACGCGACGAAGTTTGTAGGCCTGCAACGCAGGATTGCGTGGAGGATGCCCTGAAAGGCACAGATAGTTGCGTGTCAGATGCACTGCCAAGGCCTGCACGAGGCCGCTGATCATGAGGAAGCTAGGCCCTGGTTGTTCTAATACCTCGTGCCTCAATTGATTGAGCATCGACCTTACCCGTTCGTCCTGCTCTCCCGAGACGTCTTTGAACACCACTGGGAATGCGACCGGGCCGAGATGTTCCTTGGCGGCACTGTTGATGTAGGAAAGCCCTAGATAGACATGCATGACTTCGAATGTCTCGCAGCCATGCGTCGTCCAGCGCATCTCGTATGCTTCGCTCGTATTGGTCAGGAAGAAATCCCCTTCCTTGACTGACACTGACTGCCATTCTCCTCCGATTTCGCGTTCTTCCACGGTCGCAGAACCTGCCAATACCAGCACCAATAGTGGTTCAACCACAGCCGGGACGAGGATTGGTGCAGTATTAGTGCGATGGCTGAAAAGTAGCACGACGGCGTCCTTGATCTCAGTTCGAGACGTGATCGTATGGATGGCGCCTGGGAGATGAAGAGACATGGACGCAGGGGAAGTTCGTATTGGACTCTCCAATGCGTTCGATACGTCGGAAGGCGCTGTGGGGCGAACAACGGGCGATTTCATACGCCGGTCTCCGGCCCGCAACGCGAGTTAAGACGTTGCTGCGGATCCACGAGGTATTTCATAGCAAGAACGCGACATTCCGCGCAAATGGCCAAAAGATGAGCGCCACGTTCTGGGGGATAGTCGGGCTGTGTTTGGAGAAGCGCAGGCGCGAACCGGCAGCTTGCCTGCCCGACAGTACTTAAGGAGAACGACATGGTTGATTTCAACGCTGAATTTCCTCGCGAAGTAGAAGGCAAGGTCGCATTGGTCACAGGCGCAGCAAGCGGTATAGGTAAAGCAGTGGCTTTGCTGATGCATGCACGGGGCGCTAAAGTCATCGCCGAAGACATGAACCCGTCTGTTGAAGATCTCGCCCGCCCAGGGTTGGTTCCACTGGTTTCCGACATTTCCAAAGATGGTGCCGCCGAACGAGCGGTGGGGCTGGCGGTAGATACGTTCGGTAAGCTCGACATCTTGGTGAATAATGCCGGGATCATCATCAACAAGCTCCTCGTCGACATGACGCGTGAGGACTGGGAACGTATCCAGGCAGTTAACGCCACTGCGGCGTTTCTCCACAGCCGGGAAGCTGTCAAGGTGATGACCCCCCGCAAGAGTGGAGCCATCGTCAACATTGCGTCCTATGCCTCATATTTCACTTTTCCCACGATTGCTGCCTATGCCGCATCTAAAGGGGCGTTGGCACAGTTGACTCGGACACTTGCTATCGAGGTCATCGAACATGGGATTCGTGTCAACGCGGTTGGCGTCGGCGACGTCGTCACCAATATCCTGAATAAGGTAGTAGATGACGGCCCGGGGTTCCTGGCCAAGCATGGAGAGGCCGCGCCCATCGGGCGCGCCGCACAGCCAGAGGAGATTGCCGAGATCGTTTCGTTTCTTGCGTCGGATCGGGCCAGTTTCATGGTGGGTTCAATCGTGATGGCCGATGGCGGCATGACGGTCACCGCCGGTTGATTTGAGGCCCAGCTAAGAGGAGCTCCGGTCGCTGTGCATGCAAGGTGATTGTGAGGGGGGCTCCTTTGATCGACAGGCGGCATTCGATAGTCTTGTATTTGGAAACGATCGTTACCTATCATAGCCGCATGACCAAGACTGCATCTCCATCACCCCGCCCAGGCCGCCCACGCGAGTTCGACAGTGAATCAGCGCTCGATAGGGCCGTCCTGCGTTTCAGCGAGTATGGCTACCACGGGTCGTCGATTTCAGACCTCCAAGTTGCGCTCGGCCTCACCGCAGGGAGCATCTACAAAGCCTGGGGTGACAAGCGTGGGCTGTTCGTGGCGGCACTTGAGCGTTACATCGAGGTTCGCACCCAATCTATCAATGGCTGTCTTGCAGTCTGTTCCTGCGCACGAGACAAGATCCAGGCACTGATGGAGCAGTATGTCCAACTGAGCGTTGGCAAATCAGGCCGTTCAGGATGCTTGGTCGTGGAGACGGCTGTGGAATTGGCGATTTCAGACCTTGAAATTGCCGAGCGAGTGTCGGTGCAACAGAAATCGCGTGAAATGCAGCTTCGGCGTCTTATTGAAGTGGCTCAGGCTGAAGGATCGGTTCGTGCTGATATCGACAGTGCTGCCGTCGCGCGACTGATGCTGGCTGTTCAGCAGGGTATGAGGGTCTTGGGAAAAACCGGCACTTCACCGAAAGCCATGAATTCGATGGTGAATGAATTGATGAGACTACTCGACTAAAAATTTTCCCCTATTTGGAAGCAATCGTTTCCTATATGGAGTTTAGCTATGAAAAACCAGTCCGATCAGCCAACATTTGTAGGGGCGGAGTTTTTCGCCCGGAGCGACTTCTGGAGTGTGTTTCGACACCCCAGCGTTAAAGTCGGTGATGTCAACTTGCACTACGTAGAAGGCGGGGCAGGCGAGCCTATCCTGCTGATTCCGGGCTGGCCTCAGAGCTGGTACGCCTGGCGATATGTCATGGCTGAGCTTGTGAAAGCCGGGCGTCGAGTCATTGCAATCGATCCCAGAGGCATGGGTGAAAGCGATGCGCCTGCGCAAGGCTATAGCCTAGGAGCGGTGGCTGCTGAGATCCGGGAGTTCGCCAGCATCATCGGTTTGTTGGAGCAGGGCCCCATTGACTTGGCGGGGCATGATGTGGGCACGTGGATCGCCTACGCATTGGCCTCCGACTGGCCCTCGGATGTTCGTAGATTGGCTGTGCTTGACGCGCTGGTGCCTGGCATATCGACGCTCCGAACTGACCTGCCGCCTGTCGAGGCGAATATCCGAAGCTGGCATTTTGCGTTCAATCAGCTTGATCAACTTCCCGAAATCCTCATCACGGGTCGGGAGCAGGAGTTCCTGACCTGGCTGTTCAAGGCCAAGTCCATGCAATCCTGGACGATTGCTCCTGAGGATGTAGCTGTCTATGCGCGACAACTTGCAGCACCTGGTGCTTTGCGCGCTGCCAGCTGTTACTACCAGTCTGCGCTTTCTCCCGAAGGAGTAGCCGCCAACCGCAGGCGTTCAGAGACGTTTCTGGAAATGCCGGTGCTGGCGCTCGGAGCTGAGCGGGGTGCGGGTGACACCATCGTGAGCGCGTTACGAACTTTGGCCAAGGACGTGGAGGGCAGTGTGATCCTGGGCGCTGGTCACTATTTGCCAGAAGAAGCTTCCAACCGAGTTGCGAGCGAATTCATCCGTTTCTTCGGCGGCAAAACTGAATATGAAGGAGGATCTCATCGATGACCCCACGCCTGCATACAGATGCTTCAAACGGCCATTTGCGAAGGTTGGGCGATATGATGCTTTATCAGTTTCGCATGGGAACAAACCCGCGCAGGGTTTCCATTTATCTATCTGAGAAGGGCATTGATGTTCCTCGCTATGAGCTTGATTACGCAAACCTGGAACATCGCACACCGGAATATCTGAGGATCAATCCTTCAGGACGAGCGCCATCGTTAGTCACCGATGACGGTGCGGTTATCACGGAAGCAGCGGCCATCGTCGAGTACTTCGAAGAGCTGTTTCCTGAGCCGACCATGATAGGCACATCCCCGGAGCAGCGCGCTCAGGTGCGCGCATTGGAGCGTCTAGGTAATGATTTGATCGCACGAAGCATGCTCTGGCTATGGAATACGACCGACGCTTTTCCTCGAAAAGAGCCTCAGCCCTCCAAAGCATTCGCGGATATGCTTTATCGCCATGTTGATGAGCTGCTGGCCGTCTTGGAACAAGCCATAGGTGACAAAGCTTTCCTGGCTGGGGAAATTCCCACCATCGCTGACTGCACTGTGTTCCCAATATTTCAGACAGCACGGGAGCGATTCAACCTTTCTTACGCGGTGCATTATCCTCGGTTGAATGCCTGGTATGAGAATTTCCGCGCTCGCAAAAGCGCTGAATATTAACAGCACGTGGATTAACGGCTTGCGTCAGGTTGGGATAGAAGGTGCCCCCTCTTGATTTATCTTCGAGTCGACAGGGCGAAATGATCGAAGTGGCAGCTAGGTATTGAAGCCGAGCTGCCGGCATGCGTGGATGTGGGAATTAGTTTCAGACCTGTGCCATACCTCCATCAATACAGAGTTCAGATCCCGCGATAAAACTGCTTTCATCGCTGGCCAGGAAGAGCGCCGCTGCGGCGACTTCTTCGGGCTTGCCAAGGCGTCGAAGAGGGATGAGATTCGTGAGCGCTTTTTTTACCTCATCAGATGCCCCGTCAAACATCGGCGTGTCTATCGGGCCTGGGCTGACCACGTTCACCCTGATACCCCGCTCAGCGAGTTCGCTTGTCCAGGTTCTGGCATAGGTACGCAGTGCAGCTTTGCTGGCGCCGTAGACTCCATATCCCGCAGTGCCAATGAAGCCCGCAATCGAACCGATCAGCACAACGCTAGCCCCTGAAGGCATCAGCGGCAAAGCTTCCTTCATCACAAACATAGGCGCTTTCGCGTTGGTATCGAACGTCTTGTCAAAATGCTCAGCGGTGGTCTCGACGAGCAGGGAATGTTCAGAGATCCCAGCGCTCATCACAAGAATGTCCAGTTGCCCGGCGCGGTCTTCGATGGTTTGTACCATCGAAAGCAGTTCTTCCTGACGAGTGATGTCCGCCCTTATCCCAATTGCGCGCTCGCCGAGTCCAGACAATGCTTTAGTCAACGAGTCCGGGCTACGACCAGTGATGAACACCAACGCTCCTTCCTCTACGAAACGCTTGGCTGTCGCCAAGCCAATACCACTGGTACTGCCGGTAACCAATGCCGTCTTTCCACTTAATCTTGCCATGATCAATTCTCCAGTTTGGGCTGGTGATCACGATATATTTCGTATACTGGGAGTCAATTACGCACTTGAAAGAGCCTAGATATACCCATGGAAACCACTAGCTCCAAAATTCCTGAGCAAGTGTTCGCCCAAGCGTTGGCGACTCGTCCAGTCCTTGACCAGATTGCGAACAAATGGTCGGTGCTGATTCTCACGGTGGTGTGCACGGAGCCCGCGCGATTCAATGCCATCAAGCGGCGGCTAGAAGGAATCACTCACAAGGCATTGACCGAAGCACTGCGACGATTGGAGCGAAACGGTCTCATATCAAGACGGGTTATTACGTCGTCGCCCATCGCGGTGGAATACTCGATCACTGCCTTGGGGCTGACGCTGCAGAAGCCGTTTTCTGCCTTGTTCGACTGGGCGGTACAACATCAACAGGAAGTTGAGCAGGCACAGCGAGCTTTTGATGAATTTAAAGCGCTGGCAACGGAAGACGTGTCTGTGGCCAACGCCGATTAGGTGATGTCGGCAACTTGCAGAATGTGTCGCACCTAATACAAGTGGCCCACCAGTGTGCAGATATCGCCTTGGTGAGGGAAATGGATTGCAGTCAGACAGAGTAGGCAGGACTAAACTAACTTACCTTTAACTGCACCCACAAACGCTGCGGCCATGTTGGCTTTAGTGATTATGGCATCGGATGGTCTCGCTGGGTGACACTGATGGGCATGCTGGCTACGACCGCATCTTGCGGTTCCTGAACCAGGCACTTTCCACCAGCAGCTGCCACGGCGTTGGCTCCCTGGACGCCGTCGCAATCCCCGCCTGAAAGAACAACGCAAATCACGCGCGGCCCAAATACCTCAGCCGCCGTCGAAAGTGTTTTCGATTTGTCTCGGAACTCCTCGTTGACTATGGTTACAAATTGCCATCTTGGACTCTTCAGGTGTCCTCCGATGCTGGAATCTCGTGCTCTAAATCTGCTTCTCAGTTTCAGTGGTGATGTCTTTACTAAAATAGATCCCCTCGATTTCACGGCACTCCTGTATCTGAGTGAAAGAGGATATGTGAAAATCGATATGAGCTCTGGAAGGGTGTGCGCAGCGCGGGTTCTTGCAGGGCGGCTGCTCTGTAGCCGACGCTTTGGCAGTCTTCATGCGCCACCTGGCGGCAAGTTTTAGCGCGGATTGGGCTGATCATCGAGTTCGGCATTGTCGGGATCAGTGTCCGGCATCTTCTCCTGCTGACCAGCTTGATCGTCGGAGTCCTTTGGTGTGTCGCCATCGTTGTCTGGTAGCTCATCGACCCCTGGCGCATCGCTGTGATTGAGATCGGTTCGGCTTGGCGATAGAGGATCAGTCGTGCCTAGCACCGGGTCAGTAGCGCCCGTGCCGCCTTGCAGATCGATATCATCATTCATGGCGTTCTCCAGATAACCGTGGTGGTTGAGCCCGTCTATTTGAGGCACGAAATTCTAGTGGGTTCGGGCCAAGCGAATTGCTGTCGTAACGATGACGTTGTGCAGTACCGAGGCGCTGCCTTGCAGGATCCTCAAATTATCAATCATGAGGTTTTCGCTGTGTCGAATGTCCGATTAACGTCCTCGACGGGTTTCTAGAAACCTGCCGACGATGTACCCAACAACGACCATGGCGGCAGTGGTCGCAATCAGGAAGGCTTGAGCTGGGTTTTGAATGGCAAGGCGCTGATTGGCTTGATCAAATGACTGATCTGCGGGGTCATCGACGTGGGCTGATACTTCAACCTCCGCCAATGTGAGTGTTGTACCGTCCTTCAGCTTAAGGGTCAGGTCGATAATTGTGCCTGCCAGCCCGCCTGGAAAAGCTGACTCCCCCACGGAGCTCACCTGATCAACCATAAACTGGTCGCCGTCCATCCAGCCTACAGCAGTTAAAAGCTCTGGATGAAGGAAGTATTTGCCGTCTAGAAAGAACCCCGTGAATTCTGGAGCACCATCTACGTTTTCGATGATGTACCGCTCACCTGCTTTCATGCCTGTGGGGTTGTTCATAAATCATTCCTCCAGTTAGTGAAGGATAGAGGTACTGCCTGGCGGTAACGTTCCCACTCCTTGATCAAGGGTGGTTCCAATGTCACTTTCGGGGCTAAGCCAGTCCGAGGAAAATGCTTGGCGTCACTGACCGAGGCAGATTTCGGTTGAAATTTAATTTCGAGTTCACGGCAAATTCAGGGCCTCCGACTTGATACCGAGGCGCCATAGCCGAGCTCGAACGAGATGCTCACTACGGATGGGGATGTGTGGGACGTAGCTTTGTGTCCTTCGTCTGCATGCCCGTCGGTCGGCAACTGGAAACGAGCTCCCATTAAACATCACTAAATGCATATGACAACCTGCGGATGTGATGTATGACGGCCACAGTACTCTTAGTTGAGGACGAGGAAATGCTGCGAGTACTGCTGAGCGAGGCGCTTTCACTTATCGATCTTGAGGTGGTCATTTGCCGAAATGCTGACGAGGCTATGGTTAGGCTTGAGCAACCTCATTCATTTGCGCTACTGATCACGGATATTTGCATGCCCGGTATGCTGGATGGTGTCCAGTTGGCTGAGCAGGTCTGGGCTCGGTGGCCTCATTTGCCAGTCATCATATCCTCTGGAAATCGGGTGATTGGGAACGACAAGCTTCCTGCTAATGCATCATTTCTTCGCAAACCTTGGACATTAGACCATTTTCATCAAATCGTACTGCATCACTTACCTCCGGATGACGCCCTAGGATAAGGCCTCGGCGAGTCGATAGGTTGAACTTGGGATTCTGGAACGGAGTCAGCAGTTTGTAATTTCCAAGAGCGTTTTCCATGTTGGTGGACGCAGATCGCGCTATAGGATGAATATGCAACAGAAGACCTCATTCATTTTCGACCTGGATGGCACGCTGACCGACAGCGTCTACCAGAACGTTGCAGCTTGGAAACAAGCGTTAGATGCTGAGGACATCCCGCTCGCGATGTGGCGGATACACCGCAAGATTGGCATGAGCGGTGGACTAATGCTGAAGTCGTTGTCGCGTGAGACTGGGCTGAACATCAGTGAGCAGCAGGCGAAACGGCTCAGTGATCTTCACGCTCAAGCGTATGAGAATCTTCAAGGCCAGATTCTCGCGTTACCTGGCGCCGTAGAATTGTTGGAGGCACTGAGCCAAGATGGGTTTGACTGGTGCATTGCCACCAGTGGAGGAAGCGACACGGCCAATATCAATCTTAAAGCTCTAGGGCTTTCTAGCAATGACGTGAAGCTCATCACTCGAGATGACGTCAGAGATGGAAAGCCTGCACCTGATCTCTTCTTGGCAGCAGCTAAGCGAATGAGCATGCCCATTGAGCACTGTTTAGTGGTCGGGGATTCTGTATGGGATATGCTGGCTGCACGTCGGGGCAAGGCTACGGGGATCGGACTTCTGTCTGGCGGCTATGATGTCAGTGAGCTTGAGCGAGCTGGTGCCCTGCGAGTGTATAACGATCCATTGGATCTGCTGAATCATCTGGACGAGGTGGCCTCACGTCCCTGAAAGTGGATCATTAGACCCACCCTCTGCAAGATTTACTCAGATCGAATGGCTGTAGAACAAAGCGTAGGATTCAATCCCATCATTTGGTTCTTTGATGCCCGCATTAGAGTAATGCGTAACCCGTAGACCAACGCGCTGCGAGTCTCCAAATTTCAGGCCAGCTCCAAGCCTATCCGCGAAATTGAAAGCCGAGCCCAGTTTCTGATCTCCAGCTGACGACCCCGAAAACATCGAAACCCCGATCCCGGCTTCGATGAATGGCCTCAGTTCCCCGGTGCCAAATTCGTAGACGAAGACTGGGGCGAAAGATACGGAGTGGCGACCACCTGCTTCATCTCCCGATTCCCAATAGGTATACCCCAAGTCCCAGTACCCAGTAAGTCTTCCTGTAGCGCTTTCCAGCCACGCCTTGTCCCAATCAAACCCTAGGGCCACACGGGCCGTGAGCCCGCCTTGGCTAGTGGCCCCTACTGCCCACGACATCTCAGTCGCCTGCGCATTAAAGCTAAACCGGATAAGCACAATGCCGCGATCAATGACTTTTTCATTATTGAGGAGATCATCCGTTAAGTGAGCTGGTAATCAAAGCTAATGACAGACAGAACTTTATCATCAAAGTTTTAAACTTTTAGGTCTAAATCCGTTTGAAAGCGTTTTCTCTGAGCTTCCTCGCTTTTTTGCAATAGGTCATCTGACGTAGAGGTAAATGGAGAATCAGCCCCAGCTGAGGACAGTCGAAGGTCACACTTTGTTCACCGGGCTAACAGCGTCTCCCTCAACCAATAAAACCTTTCTGATGCACCAGCTGTCGATTGCAGGAGTCTCGCACGTGGGCGGACAAGGGGGGCGTAAATGATCGGCGTGGTGATTCCTGCACACAATGAAGAAAATCACATTCACCAGTGCGTGATTTCCATAATCGAAGCCACCAATCACCCAGGCCTAAATGGCATGCCAGTCCGGCTGGTTGTGGTGTTGGATGCTTGCACGGACGCTACTGAGGGCTTGGCAGCTTCAGCGGGTGCTATGGTTCTGAACGTCCACCACAAAAATGTCGGAAAGGCTCGTGGAGCAGGTGCAGAAATGCTTCTAGACCTTGGTGTGGGATGGCTGGCATTCACTGACGCCGACACGATTGTCCCGCCGGACTGGTTGTTTCGGCAGATTGAAGCCAATGCTGATGCCGTGTGCGGAATCGTGGAGGTCGACAGCTGGCGTGGATATGGTGACCGGGTGAGGGAACACTATCTGAACCTGTATCAATTCAAAGATGAACATCGCCACGTACATGGAGCAAATTTGGGCGTGAGTGCACAAGCCTACCGCCGGGCCGGCGGATTCCAGCCGCTTCCGAGCCATGAGGACGTAAGGCTTGTTGCAGATCTTGAAAGCACAGGGGCTCGCATCGCCTGGACATCTAGCAATCCAGTGATCACAAGCGCTCGCACGGACTACAAGTGTCGGGAAGGATTTGGTGAGTACCTTACGAACCTGGCGATTTCGTTGTGTTCCAACCCGTCTGCGCTCGAATCCTCCCATCCGGTCAACACGCAATGGGGTGAGCCTTGACGGCTGGCTCCGTGAAATGGAACAGGGCTGACAGGTGCGTTTATGTTTCAGGAACGGAAGTTACATGGAGCGAGCCAGATGGACACTCACGAAAGAGAGATGCTCGACAGGTGTTATCCCGTTGATGAAGATATCGCGCTTCAGCGGCGGATTTGGCGTTTTGAACGCATTGGCTGGTATGCCCTAGTCATCGTCGTCGCCCTGACGCTTTGCGGTCTGTTTTCGCATGGAGCCCTTAGTTCGGCCACGGCTACCTCCTCGGCAAAAGACCTAGTGGTCGAGTACGAGAGGTTCCACCGCAGCGGTGCGGTCAATCCGATGATCATCCATAGTCGTGGGGTTCCAGGCCAGACCCATACTGTCTTCATTTCTGAGGATATGCTTGAGGGCTTTAGCATTGACTCAATGCAACCCCAGCCCGTGGGTTCTACAGGTAGCCGGCAGGGGCTGCGCCTCCGGTTGATGGGAGACTCTCAAGGTGAAAGCGCTTTGTACTTGGCTTGGCGCAGCGACGGCGTAGGTGTTGTCAAAAGCGAGATCGCCATCGACGGCGGTGGGAAAGTTTCACTCACTCAATTCATCTATCCATAGGTGCGAAATGGACGCAGTTTTGCGGGCAGCCGCCATTTATCTCGCACTGATGGTACTCTTTCGGATTTCTGGACGAAGAGCCTTGGGGGAAATGACATCTTTCGACTTCGTCCTTTTATTGATTATTGGAGAAGCGACTCAGCAGGCACTCTTGGGCGACGACTTCTCAATCACTAATGCCGTTTTGGTGATCGTGACGCTGCTTTCCATTGATATCGGTTTCTCGCTTCTCAAGAGACGCTCAAAACGCATCGGAAAGCTTATCGATGGTGGGCCAACGATCATCGTCGAGAATGGAGTGTTCCTGCGTCACCGGATGCACGAAGCGCGTGTGCAAGAGGATGACGTAATGCAGGCTGCTCGATTAGGCCCGGGGGTGGAAAGTGTTGATCAGATCAAGTTCGCGATCATCGAGCGCAATGGGAAGATTTCCATCATCCGCAACGAGTGACTGGCTGTGGCTTCCAACTTCTTGAAAGCTATGCGCACACATCTGCAGCCTACCGCAGGCTGCAGATGCATATTGCTGGCCAATCAGCCTTTACTGTGCTCTTTGGATGTAGGTGGTTCAGCGACGCCGCGTGGCCCGGCGATTCCCCATATGGCCAGCCCGATCACGGGCAGAATCAGGATGAGTACGGCCCACCCGGCCTTGGTGCCAGATGATTTGCTCGTTCGCCAGACGCTGGCGATTGCCCAAATATCAACCAGCATGAGGACGAGTGCCAATATCCACCAGATAGCGGTCAGTTCCATTTAACACCTCCATTGCCTGATTAAACAGCGGGTATCGCAGCCGGGGAATCCGTTTCCGGCAGCACAACATCATTCCTGCCCGGCGTAAGAATGACCTTACGGCAATCTTCCTGCTTCTTGTCGAAAATCTTGTAGCCTTCAGCGGCCTGCTCCAACGACATCCTGTGGGTGATGATCGCTTCAGGAGAGATGTGTCCCAGCTCGATGTGCTCAAGCAGCTCTGGTAAGAAGCGCTGCACGTGAGTCTGGCCCATCTTGAATGTCAGCCCCTTATCGAACGCATCCCCAAACAGGAACCCGTGAATGAAGCCGGAGTAGACGCCCGGCACGCTGACGGTGCCGCCGCGCCGTACTGCCGCGATACATTGGCGTAGCGCCTTGCCGCTGCTGCCTTCGAGTTTGAGGGTGGCGAGGATGGTTTCAGTGGTGCTGCCTTTGGCTTCAAAGCCGACTGCGTCCACTACGCCATCGACCCCGCGCATACCTGGGGTTTGCCGGATGATCGTGTCAGCAGGGTCATCGTCTTCATCGAAATTGACTGGGATCACGTTATAAGTCTGTTGCGCGTAAGCGAGTCGGTAGGGGTGGTGGTCGACCATGAAGATGCGCTCGGCCCCGAGCATGCGGGCAACCGCTGCGCAAAGGAGGCCGACCGGGCCAGCGCCATAGATGGCGATGCTGGAGCCTTGGCCGATGCCGGTATTCGTCACCGCCTGATACGCGGTAGGCAGGATGTCCGAGAGGAACAGTACCTTTTCATCCGCCAATGTGCCCGGAACCTTGAACGGCCCGGTGTTGGCTTTCGGCACACGCACATATTCAGCCTGGCCGCCCGGAATACCGCCATACATGTGGCTGAATCCAAACAGCGCTGCGCCCGGTGGGATCGCTTTCTTGTTCATGATCGCACCACGACCGGTATTAGTCGTTTCACAGGCCGCGAATAAATCCTGCTGGCAGAAAAAGCAGTCTCCGCAGGCAATCACGAACGGAATTACAACGCGATCCCCCGGTTGGACGGCCGTCACGCCTGAGCCTGTCTCTTCGACGATGCCCATGAATTCATGGCCGAAGATATCGCCGTGCTCGACGGTCGGGATCTTGCCGCGATACAGGTGCAGGTCTGAACCGCAGATCGCCGTTGCGGTGACCCGCAGGATGATGTCGTCCGGCGCCTCGATGATCGGGTCGGGAACAGTGTCGACCTTGACGTCATGGGCACCGTGATAGGTGAGAGCTCGCATATTGTTTTCTCCGCTGTTTAGTGTGGCCTCTAAAGAGCGGAGCTATGGAGCGTCGGTTAAGTTCATGCCTTCGGATAGCCGCAACCTTGCGAGTAAAATCAGCTGGCTGGTGAAACCATTCGTTTCAGACTGTTCGTCGCTTCAAATGAACATAACGCGAAAGGCTCGGCCCAACATCCGGCAGCCATGTTGCTCTCCGAAACTGGCTCAGAGGGTTAGGTACGGGTGCCCTGGTGGAAATATGCCGCCGCTTGATTCACTACGGCTAGAGATCGGGGTGTTCAGATCGAACCCTGTGTTGGTTGACCTCGGTTGGGGCGATGGTCGTTACTGCCCGCAGGAATCCTCGGCTATGCCGATGGTAAGGAACCCGAGCTCCCTACCATCCGCCGCATCGAACTCTGCGATCAAATGGGGCGCATTGGGCTCTAGCGCATCCCAGAGTCATTGAGGAACAAACGATGGTGATTGGTGCCGCAGACCTAAACATCGACCTTGCCGAGAAAGCTGAGGAGGCACTGTTCAAGTGGCTCATTGCAAGTTTTCTGATGGGGAAGAGAATTCGAAGTGACGTTGCCGCTCAGGCCTACAGGATCATCGTCGAGAAACACCATCGTGACACGCCTGACAAGCTTGCGGCATGTACGCACGGCCAGTTGGTGAGGATGCTGGGAGAGGGCCGTTACACCCGTTACGACGAATCTACCGCCAACCGACTACTGAAGCTGAGCGAGCGTTTGACGCGCGACTACGGTGGGAAAGTGCTGAACATTCTTGAGGCCAGCAAAGACCGATCTGAGTTTGAGGCAAGGCTCAAAGAATTCGAAGGCATTGGCCCCAAGACGGTTGAGATCTTCATGCGCGACGCGCAACAGGTACTCTATTGAAAACCGCAGAAGTTTACGTGGGGTGCGCTGGCTGGAAGCTAGCGCAAGAATTCGCGCCTGAGTTTCAAGGCGAAGGTACGCACCTGCAACGTTACGCACTACGGTTGGGCGCTGCTGAAATCAACAGTTCCTTCTATCGGCCACACAGACCTGCAACCTACGCTAGGTGGGCATCATCGGTAGGCAGCGATTTCCGCTTTTCAGTGAAAATGCCCAAGTCGATCAGCCACGAGAGCCGACTCGTGGATTGCTCAGATCTGCTTGATAAATTCTTGTCGGAGGTCACTGCACTGGGTAGCGCGCTCGGCTGCCTGCTGATTCAGCTCCCACCTTCACTCTCATTCGATGCCCGGGTCGCAGCCTGCTTCTTCGACTCGCTGAGAGCTCGCTTTTCAGGGCATGTGGTGATCGAGCCGCGCCATGAGTCTTGGGCAAACGCTAACGAGCTTCTCGTTGATCAACACATAGCACAAGTGGCGGCTGATCCTGTCAGGTTGAGTAATGGTGCGCAGCCGAGTGGTTGGCCGGGAGTTCGCTATTGGCGCCTACACGGGGCACCTAGAATCTACTACAGCGCTTATGACACGCCATGGCTTGAACATCTTGTGAAAAGGATTGAGGCGATGTCGGAGGACGTGCCGACCTGGTGTATTTTTGACAATACAGCTCGTGATGCAGCACTTGGCAACGCGCTGCTCATGCAGCGGTTGTTGAAGATCGGTGCCCGCAATGAGTAAGACCCGCAAAGGCGGGCATTCACCCTGATTATTGAGCCTTGGGTGCCAAGGCAGAGCAACAACGTCCCTGCCTTGGTTACCTGACTAGGTGCCGCACCCATGTGTGGTAGGTAGCGTCAATAGCAAGGGAGCATGCCTATCCTTTTGTCTTGGCCGGGTCGGCTGATCTAGGGTAGGTGCGTTCTTCTTGAATCGTGCCGTCCTCCTTATGAATTTTCAGTGAGGCGGTTTTACCCTCTAGAAATTCGCTGGCGAGCGAGGTGATCTCGGCTTTGGTCGAAGCGGTTTTAGATGCACGGTCAGCGCCTTGCTTCGTGAGTGCCCAGCCCTTATCGGTTTTGGTGATGTGGTAGTTGTCCATTGGCTTTCTCCTCGTGTGATCGCTATTTGATGCCTACCCGCCGACGCATGTCGGCGGTGATGGTTTGCCGGGTGGTCGGCAGGTCTGCCCACGGATCGCTATCAAGCTGCCCCAGGCGTTCATGAAGGTTGTGAATGTTCCAGACGTTGGCACCTTTGATCTCAAGCAGCTCCTCGCGAAAGATGGGTACCGAGACCGGAAGCCCCTCCCGCGTGCGGACTGAGTAGGCGCTGATCGTCGTGGCGCCCAGGCCATTTCGCAGGTAATCGATAAAGATGCGCCCCACGCGGTTTTTTGGCCCCGAGACGGCTGAGAAACGATCCGGCAGCAGCTTGGCGATGTGTTTGACGATGGCGTGGCTGAAGCCCTTCACAGCCTCCCAGTCGCCCTTGGGGGTAAGCGGCACGACCAGGTGAATGCCTTTGCCGCCACTGGTCTTGAGAAAAGACTTGAGTCCCAGTTCATCGAGCACCGCCAAGGTCAGTTGAGTGGCTTCCACCATGCTCTTCCACGGTAGCGAGGGGTCGGGGTCGAGGTCGAGCACGAAGCGGTCGGGCCGCTCCAGGTCTTTGGAAACAGCGTTCCAGGTATGCAGCTCCATCGCGCTCATCTGCACGGCCCCGATCAGGGCTTCAAGATTGTTGATAAGCATGACCGGATGGCCGGTGTACTCCTTGCCCATCGTCTCGATGCCCGGGATTGACAGCCGATCAGCGTTTTTCTGGAAGAACAACTCGCCGGTGATGCCCTCGGGCGCCCTGACCAGCGCAACAGGGCGTTGCGCTAAGTGCGGTAGCAACCAATCGGAGACCCTGATGTAGTAGTCCGCCAAGTCACGCTTGGTCGATCCGCTAGTGGGGTCAATGATGCGCTCGGGGTGGGTTAAGCGGATCTTTCCTGATGTCGACAGGGCAGCGGACTCTGATTTTTGAGTTGAGGCGACCTTGGCGGTTTTGGCTCGCGTGGCTTTCGCAGCAGGGGCTTTCTCGACGTCGGATGGCGGGGCAGGGCGTTCTTCAGTGATGGACTTGGCCGGCTTGTCCGTGCGCAAGCCGTGGAACACCGCGTGTCTGACCGAGCCGTCCTTCGTGATCTCAGCGAATGCCACCTCGGCCAGCAACTGAGGCTTGAGCCAGTGCACGCCTTTGGCCTCGAAGCCAGTGGGTGGATTGACCACGGTCGCTTTCTTTACCTCCAGCGGGACGAGCTGATGAAAGATGGTGTTCAGTGTCGCTTCATTGAAGCCTGTCCCGACCTTGCCCGAAAAACGCAGTTCGCCGCTGTCGGCATCGTGAAGGCCCAGGAGCAGGGCACCGAATTTGCTCCGAGCGCCCTTTGGCTCGGTGTAGCCGACCACCACGAATTCCTGCCGGCGCTTGCACTTCAGTTTGATCCAGTCACCGCTACGCCGCGACACATAAGTGCTGCCGACGCGTTTGCCGATCAGGCCCTCCATCTTCATCTGGCAGGCACTATTGAGCAGGGCGTCGGGGGCTTCACCAAAGTCCTCAGAAAACCTGAGTATTTCGTCCTCGCTGGCTTCCAGCACTTTGGCCAAGGCGGCGCGCCTTTGCTCGACCGGCACCTCGCGTAAATCCTTACCGTTGAGGAAGGGCATGTCGAACAGGTAGTAAACGATATTGCCGCTGCGCTCGGATTCGAATGCGTTCTGCAATGCCTGGAAGTCAGGGACACCGTCCTCGTTGGCGACCACCATCTCGCCGTCCAGCCAGGCAGAGGCCAGCCCGAGACTGGCGATGGCTTCGGCCTGGCGCGGGAGCTTGTGCGTCCAGTCATGACCGTTGCGGGTGAACAGTTGCACTCTCCCGTCATCCACCTTGGCCATCACCCGATAGCCGTCGAACTTGATCTCGTAGCGCCAGTCGCCGTCGGGGGCCGACTCGACCAGCGTCGCCAACTCTGGTTTAAGAGTGTCAGGGAGGTCTGCCGCCTGTGCCCCCTCAAGCTTGGCTTTCGCAGGCCTTTTCTTGCGGGCTGGCACCTTCTCGACGTGTTTCGGCTCGGCAGCTTTGCCACCTCTTTTCCTGGCCACGATTGTCCGTTCGCTCAACACGCTGTCGGGCTGATCCTTGACTATGTCGTAATCCGATTCAGCACGGGCAAACTCGTCCTGATGCTTGATCAGGAACCACTGCTCCTGCTTGCCAGGGATATGGGTCTTTACCAGGTTCCATACACCGCCAAGCTTCTCGCCCTGCAACTCGAACTTCAGTCGTCCCTTGGCGTACGCCTCGGCGGGGTCTGACAATGGCTTCCAGATGCCCCGATCCCACACGATGACATCGCCAGCGCCGTAATGGCCTTCGGGGATGCTGCCTTCAAACGTCGCGTAATCGATGGGGTGATCTTCGACATGCACGGCCAGGCGTTTGGCTTTGGGGTCAAGGGACGGGCCTTTGGGTACGGCCCAGCTCTTCAACGTGCCATCCAGCTCCAACCGAAAATCATAATGAAGCCGGGTTGCATCGTGCTTCTGGATACAGAACTGAAGCGCTTGATCGGAGGCTTTCCTCGTTGAGCCACGTTTGTGGTCGCTGCCACCGGCTGGCTCGGACGTCGCATTGAAGTCACGTTTGCGGTTGTACTCTTCAAGGCTGGAATGGGTTTCGCCGTGAGCTGGCGGTGAGGCAGCGGATTGGCTTTTCTTCCGGGTTTTCTTTTCCGGCTTCTGTGGCGCATCCCCGATGCGAATCCAGGTGGGTGCGTGATCGCTCGCGTGCTCTTCGCCGCGCACCCAGGCGTCAACACCCGCATCTTGCAGACGTGGTGCCAATACTGGGTTCAGCAGGAGGTGGTCGATGCGCAGGCCAGAGTTTTTCTGCCAGTGCTGACGAAAGTAATCCCAAAACGTGTAGACGCGCTCGTCCGGATACAGGTGCCTAACCGAGTCGATCCAGCCTTGAGCCAGCAGCCGGCGGTAGCATTCGCGACTCTCGGGCTGAAGCAGGGCGTCTTTGAGCCATGAGCGTGGGTTGTAGATGTCCTCGTCAGTTGGCACCACATTGAAATCCCCGGCCAGCACGACTGGGTGTTCACTGGCCTGCAATGATTTCGCGTGTTCGATCAGGTGCTCGAACCAACGGAGCTTGTAGTCGAATTTCGGGCCGGGCTGAGGGTTGCCGTTGGGCAGGTAAAGACAGGCGACAATGACGCCATGCGCCGCTGCCTCGATGTACCGCGCCTGGGTATCGGCTTCCTCACCTGGCAAGCCCTTGTGGATCAGCAATGGCTCAGAATCCCGCGCCAGAATGGCAACGCCGTTCCAAGAGGTCTGGCCGAGGTGCAGCGAGCCGTAGCCTGCGGCCTCAAGGTCTCGTGCCGGGAACGCTTTGTCCGGTGCCTTGAGCTCTTGTAGGCAGACAATGTCAGGCTGCTCGCGGTCAAGCCATTGCAGCAAATTGGGCAGTCGGGCGCCGATGCCATTCACGTTGTACGTGGCGATCTTCAGGTCTTGCACCGTTGCGTACCTTCCAGCAATCCGAGCCTACTCATGTGAGGGTTTGCAGGGGGAGGAGTTCGCGATTTATCACGAGGGAATGACCGTTCGAGAACTTCATCGAACGGGAAGCACAAAGCGATTTCGAAACCTGTAGATCGCGACTCTTTCTTGGTCGAGCGAGGTGCTTATGAACAGTTCCGCAATACCCGGTGATGACAGAGATGCCAATGATGCGATCAAGCCATTGGAACCAGGTCGTCCTGACGTGAAGCCCAATCCGCCTCCTGGCAGCGACGAGGGCGACTCTAAGGACAACGAACCGGCGCCAATCCTCGATGGCGACATCCTGGTGGACGAGGACATGTCAGACGTAGAAGCCAATGACTCCGTGTCTCAGGAGCATCCACCGCAACGCTGATGGTGAAGGCGTTGATAGTGGTTAAGGGCCGTCTTTCAAAGGCGGCTTTTTTATCAGACTTTGATCGCGATGAAGTGAATCAGCGCTGAGAACCCGCCAAGCAGAATCCACAGAGTGAAAAAGATCCAGGGTGAGCGCATCGAAAACTTCAGTGCATCCCGGTACCCATTTCGCCAAGGCTCGAATCGTACGTCTTAGAGCCCTCAAATGCGTTGCGACTGCCTTTTCAGGGCCCACCTGTGTTGTGCTCATATGACCCCCTGCTGATCAACAATCAATTTTCAAGCCCTCTCTACCGCCGAAAGATTGAATCAAGACCTTCGCGTTGCAGTCCACCGCTCACATAACAAGGAAATCACCATGGCTATTTCACTGCTCGAATTACGGCACATTATCGAATCGGGTTTCTTGCCTCTTCAGTGTCGGTGTACCTCGCCTTCAGCCAACGAACTCACCATTGAGATTATTGACCGAACCACAGGCGCCAATTTCGTCGTGGGTGGGATTGATGTCGCCACACTGGGCACAAGTCGTGCGATCTCGGAGCTGATTGCGGCGCTGCGAACTGAGTTCGGTGGCCTCTCACAAGGCGATGAGCAGTTGTCTGCCAAGTTCGCATGAGGGGATGAGTAGGATTGAAGGGGAGAGGACACCTCATTGGTCATCCACCTCAAACCTGATCCACCCGCCGGTACCATGCTCCAGATAATCAGTGATCTCTCCGGTCACTGATGGGCCTGCAGACGTGCAGATCTGCACCTGCCTAAACCCAGTCGGTCGGTTCAAATGGCCGACATAGTCCACTACCCCCAACCCTTTGGGATACTCGGCTCTGAGCTTGATGAACGCGACGGTGTGAAGACGGCGGAGTGAAATTTGATCATCACCTGCGGACACGCAAAGCGAAGCGATACCGTCGTAGGAAATAACCATGGGCGAAATCCTTTTCTCATTGAGTAAATGCGCCGCGCATGGGAGGGCGGCGCGTCTGGTCTCAGTTCGCTGCATCACCACCATGAGCTTTTGCCAAGGCCTTGGCGTGCTCCAGATGGGCTTTCAACTTTGGTAGCGTCTCGGTGGCGAAGGCTTTGAGATCTGCATCCTTGCCATTGGATGCTTCCTTTTCGAAGAGAGCAATCGTCGCTTCGTGGGCCTTGACCTGATTATTGGCATAGGCCTGGTCGAAAGACTTGGCGCTGCGCAGCTCCAGGATCATCGCCTTAGCTTTGTCGACCAGTTCGGCACTGTCCGAAACTTCAAGCTTTTTCCCGTCAGCGATGGACTTAAGCTTAGCGTTCGCAGCTGTATGGTCTTTGACCATCATATCAGCGAAGGTTTTGACGTCGGCGGCAGTGCCCTTTTCCTGAGCCAGCTTGCCGGCTTCGACTTCAGCAACCCCTTTCGCGGAGGCGTCTTCTACGAAGTCGTCATTATCTTGTGCTGCGAAGGCGCCTTGTGCACCAAGCCCAAAAAGCAAGGTAATCGCGCATGCGCTTACGAACTTAGCCATATCGTCTTCCTCATTGTTCTATCAAAGGCGTGAGTGCCCAAATGTGGGAGAAAGCGGTGGCGGAAACGTTCAGTTGAATTGACTGATCGGGCGTGCGAGAGAGTGATAACTACCACTTGTCGGTAGCCAAGTTTTTTTTCTCGAACGCTAGCCGTCTGCGTCAGGTCGAGTATTTAACAGTTCACAAAAAAGCTTGCGTTCCGATAACTCAACGCCAGTAGGCGAGGACAGATAGCATGGCTACCAGAAAGACGGTTGATGATCTCTTCATCCATGAACTTTCCGACGTGTACAGCGCGGAAAAGCAAATCACTAAGGCCCTGCCACGACTTGCTCGTGCTTCTACAAATCCAAAGCTTGCCGAGGCCTTTACATCGCATCTCGAGGAGACCCAAGGGCAGATCGAACGCATTGATCAACTCGTTGAGCAAGCTGGACTAAAACTCAAGCGCATGAAGTGTGTTGCCATGGAGGGACTCGTAGAGGAGAGCAAGGAACTGCTTGATGAAATTGAGAAGGGTGAGGTGCTGGACGCCGCGCTAATCGGGGCCTGCCAAAAGGTAGAGCACTACGAGATAGCGAGCTACGGCACGCTCATCGCGATGGCCAAACACCTTGGGATGACTGATGCTGCCAATCTCTTGGCCGAAACGCTGGCAGAGGAAAAGGCCGCCGATGACAAGCTTTCTGCCATCGCCGAAGAGGGCGGAAATCAAGCGGCGACGCTCGCTAAAAAGTGATGTATGCGTCATCGCCATTTTGGTGCCGTGGACGAACTTTGAGGCTGAACCTGTACAAAGCTGTAACTATGTATAAGTCGAGCATGCTGAGTTTAGTGCCGGCTAAACAGCTTTAAGTTTGAAGTTGATTCCTGAGTAGTGAACCGTGAGCGATATCGGGCTTCGGCCCGAACTCGCCTAAAAATAGCTAGAGATGGGAGTAACAACATGTTCTTACATAACAAACGTTTGCAATATACCGTGCGCGTCGCTGAGCCTAATCCGGGTTTGGCCAATCTACTTCTAGAGCAATTTGGTGGAGCTCAAGGTGAGCTGGCGGCTGCCACCCGTTATTTCACCCAAGCGCTCGCCGAGGAAGATCCGGGTCGCAAGGATCTGCTCTTGGACATCGCCACCGAAGAGTTGAGCCATCTGGAAATCATCGGGTCGATCATCGTTATGCTCAACAAGGGTGCCAAGGGCAAGCTGGCCGAAGGCGTTCAGGCAGAGGGCGAGCTTTACCGCGATATCAATGGTGCCGGCAATGATTCACACATCACCAGCCTCCTATACGGGGGAGGCGCGCCTTTGGTGAACTCGGCAGGCGTTCCTTGGACTGCAGCGTACATCGACACCATCGGTGAACCGACGGCGGATTTCCGTTCCAACATCGCCGCAGAGGCCCGGGCAAAGATCGTTTACGAGCGCTTGATGAACGTCACCACCGACCCGGGAATCAAGGACGCGCTGGGTTTTCTCATGACTCGCGAGATCGCACACCAGCTCTCTTTCGAGAAAGCCCTGCACTCAATCCAGCCCAATTTTCCGCAAGGCAAACTGCCGGGCATGCCGGAGTTCAGCCGTACCTATTTTAGTATGTCCAATGGCGAACCGAACGTTCGTGGGCCCTGGAACAGCGATACCGAGTTTGAATATGTCGAGAACCCACATCCAGCGGTGGACGGTGGTGATGGCACGGCATCGGTCACGCTTAATGAAGATGACTCGGTCACGCTAACCATGCTGAAGGAGCGCACTAAATCCGATCTCACCTCTGATCCAGTAACGGGCGCAGACCTGGGCTCTGGCTTGGGCCAAGGATCTGAGAAGGACATTGACCCCGCGTTGTAATCGACCGTGCTGGCAGTAACGCCAGTTGCTGCCGACTTCGTTAATGATCAGACCAGGACATTCTCATGGCCTCTGCATCCCGGAATCCATCAACGAAAAACCAAGGTGCCGAAACTATCCATTCACATATTGCAAATGAGTTTGGGCGTTGTGCTCGTAGCTTTGAGTCGCAGGCCAGTGCCTGTTCGCGAGGCCTGCACACTGCCTTGTTCATTCAGCGCTTTAAACAGGGATTGCTTGGTCGGTCGTAGCCGGAGCCAAGCTTTTGCCCGTGCCCTGCACGGGCTTTTTTTTTGGGGCGGCGCTCACTGGCCAATCGAGCACCGGTCGATGCGGAAAACTCCCAGATTACTTGTTCACCATTTCCTTGATGGTGCCGGTTGGCACACTGATCAAGGCATATTTGCCTTTAATTTGAACCCACTGCTCGTGCTCACCAGGCGCCTTCAAGTGCCGACTTTTCCAGTCTTTGACTTCCATACTTTCACGTTGATACTCATCAGGTACGGGATCTCCAACCTTGTATTCCCTGTTCCCCGTTCCGGGGCGATCCAGCGTGACGCCGGGATCTTCAGCCGCGTAAGAAACGCTTGAAACTGCGCAAAGTAGGGTGAGGGCTACAGCTGCTATTGGTCGTTTGCACGGCATAGGTTATTCCTTCGGTGGGTAAATTCTGAAGATGTTCGGTCGGGAGCGTCGGCAACCCCGCACTGGAACTGAGGGGGAAAGACACGGCAGTAGTTAGCGATACAAGGTTGACGCGGCCTCGACCGTCAGCAGGGTCACGCCGGCGCAGAAAATCACCATTCCCAACATTAGCCTTGGGCGCGAGATGAAGCTGGCCACAGCTTTGGAGTTTTTGAGGTCATCCATGGTTTGCATAATGTGTGCTTCACCTGATCGGATGCAGGGTTATCTGAACGTTGCCAACAAGTCCTGGTGTTGACTCACTTATAAAGTTGATCGACCCAGCCCGGTATCGTTCCGAGTAAAAGATCACCGGATCACCGGATCACCGGATCACCGCTACCAGCGGCCCGCGCTTTTCGAAGCAACCTCCTGGCTGTCCACTGACAAAGATGGAACCTTGCCGGGCAGACTTGCCCATTCCCTGTGTGATCAGTTGAGACTCGACAGGAGAATGAGATGCCCAGCTCAGATGGAGAGATTCGGTATGCCGTTGTGGCAGGTGGTTCAATTTCTCAGGGCGCTTTCATGCCTGGTGTTGGCCAGACTGATAACTCAGTGATGACAGCCCTTGTCACAGGGATCCGGTCAAGGCACAGGATCTGGCATCGATCTATGGCCTGAAGTCTTATTCGTATGCTGAGTATCCCTAGCTTCTGGCTTCCGATGAAATCGACGCTGTCTACGTAGCGACACCGAATTTCCTTCATACCCCAGTATGTGATCCCCGCGCTTAACGCCGGTATCCATGTTCTTTTGGAAAAGCCCATGGCAACCACCGAAGCCGAGTGCCGGGACATGGCCGACGCTGCAGAACGGACGGGCGCGAAACCATGGTCGCTTACCGGCTACATTGTGAGCCCGGGACGCTTGAGATGATTGAACGTGTGCAAAAGGGCGAGTTCGGTGACCCTCGGGTGTTCACCTCGACCTTCGCGCAAGTCGTTAAGGCCAGCAACCACCGCAACCAAAATGGTTTCGCCGCTGGCCCCGTGGCAGACATGGGGCCTTACCCCTTGAACATGGTGAGGAAGCTTTTCAACGCTGAGCCCATTGAGGTCACGGCATTAGGTTCAAAGACCCCAGGCTCCCCGCTGGACTCATGGGACACAGTGACCGTCTCGCTGCGTTTCCCGCAAGAGCGGCTGGCTCACTTCACCGTGAGCTACACGCTGCCGGACACTGAGCGCTTTCACTTTCTCGGCACCAAGGGCGAGATCGAGGCATCGCCATGCTTCGGGTACGGCAAAGGCGTGGCGATCAGTTACCGGGCGACGATCAATGGCGAAACCACGGAGCACGTGCATCCGGTTGTTGATCAGTTCGCTGGCGAGACCGCGTATTTTTCCAGCTGCATTCTCAATGACCAGGCACCTGAGCCTGATGGCGAAGAAGGATGGCGGGACGTGCGGATTGTGATGGCAATTGAGCGAGCGCTGGAAACCGGGCTGCCGCAAAAGTTGGAGCCATTAGAGGCAAGACGCTTGCCTCGGAGCACGCAGTGTCGAAAGTTGGCGCTGGCCGACGTGCCCTCCCTTCATCAATACCGAATCGCCAACTGAGTGATCGGCGAAGCCGACGAGTGAGGCGCAGGTCATCACCCGTCGGCTTACCAATTGATAGTGTTGGGCTCCTGGCCTTCGGTGCCCAGATCACGTCTCGGGAGGTGAAGCGATCAGTGATTGAGGCATGGTCTGCAGTTGGCCTACAACAGGTTTGGCAAAGAGGTAGCCCTGCATGAGATCGATCCCCAGCGCGAGCAGAGTGTCACGTTCTTCAAGCGTCTCGATGCCTTCCGCCACGACCGTGATTCCCAGCCGCTCAGATACCAGCACGATGCCCTCAACAATGGCGCGTCGTACTCCATCCCGGCCAATACCCCGTGTCAGCGCCATGTCGATCTTGAGAACATTCGGCTGAAACATCGCCAGAAAATTCAGGCCTGAATACCCTGATCCAAAGTCGTCGATTGCGGTAGTGAAACCTTGGCGCTCGTACTCCTGAAAAATAGATTTCAGATGATCAGGGTCGTCGACTCGTTCACCTTCGGTTACCTCCAACATCAGGCGCTCAACTGGCAAATCAAACATTCGTGCCGCTTCCAATGTGGTACGAATGCAGGTTTCGGCCCTGTACACGGCATTGGGAAGGAAGTTGATGCTGAGCTTGCAGTCAGGGATAGCGGGTAAGCCCAAGTCCGCTGCAAGCTCAATGGCCCGCACGCGGCATGCCTGGTCAAAGCGGTATCGGTTCTGGTCATTCACCAGTCCCAGGATGCTGGCAGCGGACTCACCATTGAGACCACGAACAAGGGCTTCCTAGGCATATGGCAAGCCTGTCCTGACATTGAAGATTGGCTGGAACGCCATGGTGAAGCTAAAACCCAGACTGTCAAGGTTTCGACATTCGGCGCATCCAACAGACTTGAACGGAGTCAAGAGTGTTCGTTCTGCCATAGGGTTTCCTGATACGACGGCCAGTCACAATGCGCTTACATCGGCTACTCAGAACTCTCACTGTACATCGAAAACCAGCCTTACAAAGACCTAATAGCCATCGGCGCGCGTTGTAGGGAATGGGGACAATGATCTTAACTAACCTCAGTCTCCAACTGTAGAGCCTGCCGATCCGAGCCTTGGGCTATGAGGGAGCTACCCTCTCGACAATTGGTCTGAACGGACTGATTCATAACACTTCTAAACCCCATAAGAGGAGGAATCAGCATGCAACCAAAAACTGAAGGGCTTGAGGAACAAGGGCCCAGCCGCGTTCCATTCATCAACGATCCCCAAAAGCCTTCTTCCAAATCCTCTAACAGAAATGGTGAATCTGCAGAGGCGGACGATGAGGATATTGAGCCTGATCCCGATGGCAACGTAGACGCTGACCGGTAGAGCAACCGACCGGGTTAGGAGGCACCGACCGTGTATGTCGGACGGTCATTCAGCCGGACTTGCTGCTAGTGGTGTGCCGAAGATGTGCGCATTGCCCGATGACATGCCCAGGAATCTCAGCATGAGCGACTCTTTTAATCTCTCGCGATTTGTTGAAGTGCAGCGTCCAGTTATCAGCCGAGTCATGGATGAACTGCGGTCAGGCCGTAAGACGAGCCATTGGATGTGGTTCGTTTTCCCGCAGTTGAATGGGTTGGGCAGAAGCGAAACCGCGATGCGTTTTGGCATTTCCGGTATGGAAGAGGCACTAGCATATCTCGCCCATCCATTGCTCGGGCCGCGACTTGATGAGTGCGTCCAAACCATTCTTGAGCACGGCAATTTGAGCGCATTTGAGATCTTCGGCTCGCCAGATGATTTGAAGCTGCACTCGTGCCTGACATTGTTCAACGAGGCGCAATCGGAGCCTACCTTGTTTCAGCGAGCGCTCGATCAGTTCTTCGACGCACAGCCGGATGACAGGACAATCCAGTTGCTCCAGGCCTCCCGGATGTAACCTTGCTGAACCCCAGCGGCCTTATCGCATCTATCGATGGTTACTACGATGAGTCGGGGCATTTATCACTCGTGCGTCCGGGTCTCCCTGCCGGATCAAGACAGAATCCGGCTGATTGACCCGTTCTACCGCTGCCACCCAAGCGCTTTTGATCTCTACCCGCATTGCTGCCTCTTCTACAAAGGTCACGAGCTTACTCTCCACCAGATGTGACAGCAGGGCAGAGCAGCGTCGAAAGCAGTCAGCAGCCAAATGAGAATCCCGGCTTAGCTGAAGCTTTAGAAGCGCCTGCCGCCATTGGATATCGCTCTGCGCGGGTTCAGCTTTTCGTAGATCGGGTGATGGTTTTGCCAAGTGCCGACTCTGCTGACCAGTCATTTTGGGCTTCTCATGGCTGCTGCCTAATCACTTAGCCTGCGCTTTTTCCCATAGAAGCGAAAGAGAAGCATTAGGCCATACCAATATCCGACATGTCTTTTGTAGGCGGGCACCGCTAGCTATGGAAACCAGCCCAGGTTGGATGAAGCGTCGGTTCTTGGCGGAGAAGGGCGAGCGTTAGCGAATGTCTTACAAATTCTTCAGCACATTTGCCGTTTACGGCGAATGACCTCAGGCATAAATTGGATCCATCAACTGGAGTGCAGGAGTGCTTCAGAGGTCAAGGATGATCTGCCATCGGCTAGGCGGCCTCTGACAGGAAGTTGGGATGGCGTTGATAGCAAAGAACCCGCTTCGGCGGGTTTTTTATTGTTCAAACACTCGGTATTCCATGCTGCTCACCTCGCTCACGTGTAGGTAATGCGAGTCGCCTAGCAGACGAGTTGCATGTAAGTTCAAGCGCTGCCGATTGAGCTCCAGTGCAAATCAAGGAGAAACAAATGCCGTTCACGGATCATCGTGTCGCCAAAGCGCTCGAGATTTTCATCAGTCGCAACGAAAAGCTTCAAAAAGAGCTGGCGAACCTGAGCCGACACCCTGGCGGGTTATATGTCGAAGAGCTTCGCGCGAGGCACGCACAAGCTGCCTACCTAAATGCGGTCGAGGAGCAGGGCACCAATCCCTACGATTTCGCGTTGCGCTTCTTGGCCAGAACCCCGGCTGAACTCGAAGAGATGCGTGAGTCACGCCGCAAGGAGCTTCGTCAAAACGTTCAGTGCGGGCACGTATCCAAGGGTGAAATCCTGCAGGGCAATGCCAACGACAACTTCCAGCCCGCCACCTCACAGAGAGCTTTGGGTGCCCGTTGATCTCAATGGTCTGTAGTCGAGCTTTCGCGGATCCCCGACGAGTTGACCAGGCAGACAACGATTCAGGTAATGAGACTTGGCGCAGATTTATCGCGGTTGCTCTCTCCTAGAAACGACAGCAGGCGTGAACATGTGGCTGGTCACATCTGGATACCCTAATTCGCCGGTTTGTCTCTGACTCTCTGCTAAAACAAGGTGAGGCGGGTGCGTCAACCATTGAGCCACCTAGTCTCGCCGGATGCCCCGAAACAATAACAAGGAGTGTTTTCCATGGCTCTATCTGAGCTTGAGCTGCGCCACATCATCGAGCGTGGCTTTCTGCCCCTCCAATGCAAATGCGTCATCGACTCGCGCGGCGAGCTTTCAGTTGAGTTACGCGATCCGCCAACAGGCCAGAACCTGGCTGTAGGTGGGATTCCAAGATCTCAATTTGACTCGTGCCGTGGGATCGCAAACTTCGTTGCCGAAATGAAAGCGCAGTTGGCGATGCAAGGTGGGGTAGAAGCGGTTTCACGTAGGGGGTGACCTGTCGGTACGCGATCAGCCACGTTCCTGATCGAGAATCTGGTGCAGTTCTGCCCAAGGCATTGCTGCCACCTCGTCCTTGGCCTTGCAGTCGTCCTCATGGGTAAATGACTCACCACTTTGAGTGATTGGCTGGCCACGCATGCATCCGGTGCATACGACGACTACTCCTACCAAAGCCCAGGCCGCTGACCAATGAATCATGCGGTGATTGCTGTCCATGCTTTCGCATCCTTTGCGTCAATGATCAGCTTCAGGCTAAGTCGGGCGATCAGTTTTGTACACGCTCAAACAGATGAACTCATCCGGGGGCATGGCTGGAAGCGAGGAAGCTAGGTGAAGTCGGCGGTCAACGATTGGACGGTATAAAACGCAAGACACCTACGATCTCGCAGCCGCGAGGACTTACTTGGTCGGATGGGTGATTCACTCCATTGTTAACGGGAATCTCCTCAGAATCGAACGGGCTAACACCGTCCAGGCATGAGGCATTGATCCCCAGCTGGTTGGGGACGGATCTCAATGAATACCATGACGGGCCTATGCGAGGATTAATTTTTTTAGATATATGCCACGCCAGTGCAGCACGAGGCCGTGTCAGTCGACAGCTTGGTAGGTGCTCGTGGCCGCACCGACAGGTGTGGGAATGCTTACCTGAAATATAGTTCCATCAGACGTGTTGGATGCCACCGTCACCTCTCCGCCATGAGCCCTGGCTATTTCCTTTACGATGAACAGACCGAGACCAACGCTCTTGACATCATCGTCACGCTCGCTGTTTCGGGTCATTGGCTCAAAAAGGCTGCCAATGGCAGCTCGGGGTATCTCGGGGCCACTGTTATACACTGATACGATGGCTACTCCATCCTCAAGGATTGATCTGATGGTAATGGGCTGACTGAGGTCTCCGTATGCGACGCTATTGGCGACCCGGTTGCCAATCATCTGTTGCATTCGGTCAGCGTCAAGTTCAACGGCTCCCTCCCCAGCAGACTGATGCCGCAATACTGCACGTGGGAAGGCCATATGAAGCTCGTTCAGGGTCTGGCTGACGACTTTGTGAAGATCGATGGGGCGGGGGCTAATTCCGATGCCCAGGCCAACTCTAACTAGGGCGAGATCAAGCAGATCCGCGATCATGCGCTGAGCCCGATCGGATGATTGGCTGATAAGCTCAAGCAGCTTTGTTGCCTTGGTACTCCGTTCTTCTCGGGCAAGGAAGTCTGTGGCCATTTTTATAGCGGTGAGCGGATTCTTCAGGTCATGACTGGCAATGGCGACCATCTGTTCTGCGAACAAAGCTCTTCGTTGACTCTGCTCGTAGGCAAGTCTTAGTTCCGCTTTGGTCTGCCTTAGGGCCACTTCAGTCGATGTCTTTTCTGAAAGCAGTTCTTCTGCGTTTTTGCGGGCCGCGAGCAACTCTCGCTCGTACCTGTTGCGCTCCGGGCTGCTTTTTATTCCCACTAGGTGGGATTTCAGGTTATGAATACGCTTTGTTGGTGCGCTACTCGTCTCGGATTATGGTATTCCTGCCTAAAAAATCAGGAACGCGCAGATGGAAACCAATAAAGGCACCGCAGCGCTTGAAAAGACTTTCGATCTGCTTGAGAAGATAGGGCTGTCTACCGAGGGACTTGATCCCCAGCAGTTGGCAGTACAAATGGGTCTGCCTCGGTCGACGCTGTACAGGCTTCTCCGACTGCTCGTTGACCGTGGCATGGTTCGCCGTGATGGTCTTAGCAACCGTTACCGTCTGGGGTTCCGCTATTTAGAAATGGTTCGGGGCGCATGGCTCGAGCCCGATTTAGTAGCCGCCGCAAGCTTCGAGCTGAGGTCGTTGCGCGACCTTACGGGGGAGACTGCTTACTTGGCTGTCCGAGAGGGTGACCAAGTGTTGTCACTTGAGCGCTGTGATGGTGCTCACAGTCATCGCTCAGCTGCTGCGATGGGCCAAAGCAAGCCGATGTACTGCACCGGCCAAGGCAAGGCCATCCTGAGCGCCATGCGAGAGGCAGAACGGCGTGAGCTCATCAAACGCATGCAATTGGTGCCGCTTACCCATCTGACGATCACGGACAAGCATCGACTCGCCATTGAAGTTGATGTGACTCGCGCGCGTGGTTACGCCATTGACGATGAAGAAATCGCGCTGGGTATTCGATGCGTTGCTGCACCTGTGGTGGATGCGTCGGGTCAGGTACGCGGCGCATTGAGCATTGCCGGCCCCGCCTATCGTCTTGATCGTGAGCGCCTTGATCTGATAGGCCCAGAGGTTGCTGCCTCGGCGCAAAGGGTCGGCAGCCAGTTGGCGGTGCGACACAACCCTTCCAATCCCGATGTGCTGCAACCGCTCAGTGACAGGTGGGCATTCCTCGGAGGCCTACCGAGGTGGAGCGTGCAGGAATCCTGCCTTTATTGGGCGGACAAATTAGGGCCCGCTATTTACCGGCATGACGAAAAAGGTACAGAGAAAGTCTTTCAGTCCGAGCGCCCCATCACCGGCATGGAGCTGACTTCCGATGGCCTGTTTTTGGCCGCTGACGAGGAGTACTTCTTCATCGTTGATGGAGCAGTCAAATCCCGAGGTCTGTACGGCTTCGGTGCCCCTGCATGCATTTGCGCTGATCGTGATGGCCGGCTGTGGGCCGCGACTCGAATGAGCGGCGGCGCATGGAAGGTGGGTGAGGTGAAGCGCGACGGAACGCTGAGTAGCCACTGGCAATTTAGCGAAGCGGTCAGCGCGCTTGCGTGGGATTCCAAGAGCGTTCACCTCTTTGCGCTGGCGACTGAATCAGGAACGATCTTCCGGCTGGAACACTCCGGGCAAGTCCGTCGATTCGCGACGCTTCCAAAGGGTTCTGGCTTGTTGAGCGGTCTGGCAGTGGATGAAGATGGAAGCATCTGGACAGCGCTCTCTGGTGGCTGGAGTATCGTCAAATTCGACCGAGAAGGAACGCTGGAGCGGATGCTGGGCGTGCCTGTTTCATCACCGACGGATCTGTGCTTTGGTGGAGCGGATGGCGCCTCTTTGTTCATCACATCTGCGCGCCAGGCCGTCAGCCGTGATGCGCTCAAGACAGCACCCTGGTCGGGCACTGTCATGAGCACTCCCGCAGATAGCCGAGGTGCCCCAGCGGCTATCACGCGTGGGCCGGCCTGATCCTATTTCAGCGCGAACGTGTAGGAAATGATGGCGCGGTTTTCATCGCGCCGCCCGGTGGCATCCCCTTGAATCTCGACGTTGCGCAGGCGCAGTGCCAGGTTTTTCAGTGGGCCGCTTTGAATTACATAACTCACGTCGATGTTGCGCTCCCACTCTTTACCCGCTACTCCCTTCACTTCGAAATCCTCACCGTGCACGTAGCGCGCGAATGCGGTCAGGCCTGGCACACCCAGGCCAGCAAAATCGATGTCGTAGCGAGCCTGCACGGATCGTTCTCCAGCGCGGTCAAACCGCAGCACCTGGATGGCGTTGGCAACGCCTGGCAGATCGGTATCGTGAAGAAAAGGCAGGGCGCTGTCGCCAACGTTGTATTGGTAACCCAGTGTGACTTTCTGGAAACCATAGGCCGCACTCACCAGCCCCGATGCCATGCGGCTGTCCAGGTTTCCGGCATGCGCTGCGCCGCTTTCATCACTGTCGAGATAGTTGAGGGTGCCCGATAATCTCCATCCACCAACATCAACAAATTTCGTGCCGGTGTAGAGGACTTGCTGATAGACGTCTTCCAGTCGTCCGCCCCAGATGCCGAGCGAAAGGCTGTTCTCGGGAGACCAGGTACCACCGATGTAATTGAAGCGGTCGCTGGTGACGTTCAAATAGTTACCGGTTTGCATTGCGCGGGAACCACTGAACTCTCGGTAGTTGACCTGCCTCATCTGGCCGAGGCTAAAGGTGAAATGATCGATCTCGCTGCTATCGAGCATTGCGCCTTCAAAGAACTGAGGAAGCAGTCGCGAGTCGCCGGCGTAGACCAAGGGAATCTTTGGAAAAAGCCCACCTACCTTCAGCTCGGTTTTGGAGACTTTCATCTTCACCGCAGCGGTTGCTTCGGAGTACTCGTCAACTGCACGAGGGCCTGCCTTGCGTGGCCCACCCGCGCGGTCGTAGGCGCCCGGTAGAAGCGCACTGCCGCTGCGATCAGGCGATGAATCCAGCTTGAGGCCCAAACCTGCATACACGTCCACACCAAAGCCAATGGGTGTGTCCGTGTAACCTGACTGTGCTTTGAAGATGAACCCTTGAGCCCACTCCTCGATTTTCGATTGGGCAGGTGCCTTGGAGTCGCGCAGGTCGTGGTTGTAGTAGAAGTTTCGCAGGGTAAGTGCGGCCTTGCTGTCCTGGACGAAGTCCGCTTGGGCACAGGTGGGGATGAGCCCGGATGCAACCAGGGTGATAAGTGGGACAGAAGATGAGCGGAGCTGGAGAGATTTCATTCTTATTATTTTCCTTCGGTGGACGGCGTTGCTTTGCCGGGAGACCGGCAAATTCAGTTAGGTTGCCAATAGAACTTCAGTGATGCCGACAGGCTCTCGCCGGGCTCCAGAACGTGGGTACCTTGGTCAGGCCATTGGCTAGGGGGACTGTTGAAGGCATCTGCAAGGTGCGATACCGGCTCAAGGCAAACGTAGGGAGCGTTTACCGGCGCGAACGCGACGAAGTGGGACAGCGGTGCCTGTGCCAGCAAGGTCAGCCGTCCTTCGGGATAACTCACCTGCAACTCGCCGTCCCATTCGGATCCGTAAACGGCAAGCTCTTCGCTGACCTCGTCGCTGATCACAATTGAGCGAGGTTTGGAATGAGCCACTCCCGTAGGCAGGTAGGCGTCGTCGATTTCCCATATGCAACCTAGACCCAGTTCCACGCGCATCCCTGGATGGCGTTGGAAGTACGGGTGCAGGCCGAGTCCGGCAGGCATCGAAGAGCTGCCGAGGTTTGTTACGGCGATCTGGATGTTCAACTGGTCATCGCGGAGTGCAAACTGCTGTTCAAAGCGCACCGGCCAAGGCCAATGAATACCGTCGTAATCGCAGGTCAGCGTGATGCTGTTTTCGCTTTGGTTCGACACTGACCACTGCAGCGTTTGGGCAACACCGTGGAGGGTGTGAGGATGAACTGCGGGATGGGAGGGCAGGGCGTGAGTGACCCCACTGTGCGCCAGTCGAGAGTCCCGAATGCGGTTGGAGTAAGGCATCAGCGGATAGATCCCGCCTTTGGGCCAGGCGACGGGCTCAAAAGCCTCTGCGCTGATCGGGGTCACGATATCCAGCCCCTTGGCCTGCAAGACTGCGACCCGGCCACCCCATTCGGGAATCAGCTCAAGTGACCAAGTGTTATTCCTGAGTTCGACACGTTTCATGAATGCTCCTGAAATCGGGCATGCAAAGTCCCATCCGGCGCACTTTTGCGCGCCGGAAGAGGCATTTAACGGATTAGGAAGTTGCGTTTAGTTTTTCAGGAATCGTTCAAAAACGTCCAGGTTCAGATCAAGCCCGAGACCGTGGCCAGTTGGGACGTGCATCGCTCCGTTATCCAATAGGCCTTTGACGTCGTAGAGCCATCCATCTGTTTGCACGTAGTGGTACTCCACCAGAGGCACGTCAGGTTGCACAGCCGCAAGATGCAGCGTGGCTAACAGCCCAGGGCCGAAGTACGGGCTATGGGGCAGCACCAACGTGTCGTATCGGCTGGCGAGTTCTGCGATGCGAAGACACTCGCTGATGCCTCCGACCTTGGTCACCGATGGCTGGATGGAGTCGACTGCACCCGCCGCCAAAGCGTTCTCGAATTGCACGGCGGTACACCAGTTTTCGCCCGCCGAGATATCAACGCCCTTGCCGCGCAAGCTGGAGAGCGCCACAAAATCCTCAGGCGGGAAAATCGGCTCCTCCAGCCAGGCGAGATTCAGTTCGGCCAACGCCGGGAGCCATTCGCGGGTGTCCTCGACAGTCCATGAGCAATTGACGTCGGTGGCCAGAGGAACATCGTCACCAATCGCACGCCGGCAAGCGGCAATATGGTCAAGCACGTTCTCATGCAGCTTGATGGTTTTGAACCCTTCCCGCAGGGCGCGCTCGCAAGTTGCCGGGCCGATCACGTTGTCGTTGTACCGAACAAGGCTGGCGTAGGTTGGAATCGATTCGCGCACCGTTGCACCCAGCAGACGATGAAGCGGTACTCCTTCACGACGAGCCTTAAGATCCCACAGTGCCATGTCGACACCGGAGAGGCCAAACAAGGTGACGCCGTAACGACCAAAGATGTGCAAACGCAGTTGGGCATCAAGGTTCCATGCCGGAATGTCGCTCACCGTCTGGTCGACAATGAGGGGCGCGATCAGCCGATCAATCATGGCGCGCACGGAGTCCGACACGAAATAGCCAAATGCCTCACCCCATCCCACGTTACCGAGTTCGTCTTCAACGCGGATCAGCACATTCTCCAGCGTGTGCCAGGTCAGGGGGGTGATGACCTTTTCCTTCCCGCCGTCATGGAAAGGAATTTCAACCACAAAGGTTTTGAGGCTCGTGATCTTCATGGCTGTGTATCCAGAAGGCTTACCAGCTTGGTGCCAGCGTACGCACCGCCGACGTGATCGCGCCCAGAATTGGCGGGATCCATGTCTTCATAAGGCAAATACCCTGGCGCCAGGTTGTCCTCTCCATTGTCTTGAGGGCGGTAGCCCAGAGCCCTTGCCCGGCGGTTGTGAAACAGAGGGGCGGGACTCTCGGATACGCCGTAGACGACTTCGTGGCTTACCTCTGGATGTTCCAGGCCAATGCGGACTAACTGTCCGAGGTCGCGTGCACTTGTCCACATGCGCAGGCGGCGGGCATCGGCGACTTGAGCATCCGCGTTACCGATACGAATCACGAACGTTGCTAGGTCATACCGCTGAGTGAATCCGGCGCAGGCTGCCTCGCCGAACACCTTGCTCATGGCGTAGTAGCTGTCGGGGGCCGGCGGCATGTCGTCAAAGCTCTCGGCTGCGTCAGTACGGTATTGGCCGAGCACATGGTGGCTGCTGGTGAAGATGAACCGTTTGACGCCGTTACGATGCGCGGCTTCCAGCAGGTAAAGCGTTGCGTGGTAATTCGGCTCAACCGTGGTTTGGAAGGCGATGTCTGTCCCATGGGCGCAGGCCAGATGAAGGATGCCGTGAACGCCCTCAACGGCGCGCTCAACCAAAACAGGATCGGTAAGGTCGCCAACGATCTCGGTCTCGTCTGGATGCAACGAGCTCACTGAGCGGCGATCCAGCAGTCTGAGCGAGTAGTGCTCGCGCAGCAGCGGGCGGAGGGCAGTGCCGACGATGCCTGCAGCTCCGGTAATCAGCAAGGTTTGCATAAACTGTTTCCTCATTCTTCCAGGGGTTGAGCCAGCTTGTGCCCAGCTCAGCCCCTTGGATTCAAGCTGTTGCCAGCGCCGGGTTTGAAGCGGCCTTGTTGGTAACGAAAAGCCCTACGATCACTGCGCCGATGACACCGAGTATGCCCGCAAGAGCAAAGCCGCTACCAAATGTGCCAGTGGACTGAATGATCATGCCCGTGGCGGTGGGTGCCACGATGCCCGATAGGTTGGCCAGGCCGTGCATGAACCCACCGGCTGTGCCGACCTGATGATCCGGCACAGCGTCTTGAATCATCGACCAGTAAGCCGGTGCGGAAAGCATCAGGAAGCCCACTGCGACGGTCATTACGACGACGGCGCTAGTCACACTGCTGAGCTGCCCGGTGAGTCCAACGCACACCGCAGAGATGAGCAAGCACGTCACCAGTACGACTTTGCGCGAAAACAACCGGCGTCCCGTACGTTTAAACACCCAATCGATCAAGAATCCGCCGCCGATGAACCCCAGTGTTCCTACGAACCATGGGAGCGCGGTGACGATGCTCATGGATTTGAGGTCGATGCCTTTCGCATCGATCAGATAGCTTGGGAACCACGTCATGAAGAAGTACAGGATGTAGTTGTAGCAAAACAGCGAGAGCCCCATGACGATCACGGCGCGCTGACGAATGACATCGAGTACCGGCGTCTTGGGTGCATCGTTTGCGGACTGCACCGGTGCTTCACGATCCAGATTGATCAGCGCCAGTTCTTCCTGGCCAACCTTCGGATGCTCTACTGGAGTTGAAGTCGCCAGACGCCACCAGGCCACTGCCCAGATGATGCCAAGCGTTGCAATCACGACGAACGCAACGCGCCAGCCCAGCCACAAGGCTAGGAAACCTACGATTGGCCCTGCGAGTGCGCCGCCGAGTGGCCCGCCAGCTTGTGCGAAGCCGATGGCACGCGCGCGCTCCTTGATCGGAAACCAGCTGTTGATGGCCTTGTTCGCGGTGGTGCTCACGGGGCCTTCACCAACACCAAACAGCGCCCTTACGATCAGCAGCGACCAGAAGTTGAACGCCAGAGCGGTCGATCCGCACAGTACCGACCAGAAACTCATCGACCAGATCAACACGCGTTTTGGCCCGAAGCGGTCAGCCAGGTAGCCGCCGACGAAACAGAACAATGCATAGCCGAAGAAGAAGCTGCTGAAGATCAGGCCTTTTTCTGAAGGCGTCAGGTGGTATTCCTGAGTAATGAACGGCATCGCGATGGAAAGCGCAGCACGGTCAACGTAGTTAATGACCATCGCCACGAACAGCATTGCCAGTATCGTCCAGCGATAGGGCTTCTTATTTTTCATTTCTGTCTCCGCGCGCCTTCATTGAGGCGCGTCTGTTGTTATTGCCGCGAGTGTCAAGCGGTGTAGTCGACAGCCGCCCACTCAAAGTACTGCTTGAGGTCTTTCACTAACGCCTGGTGTGCTGGGTGAGGCAGATACCGCTCGACGGCCTCAGCATCGTCAAAGGTGGAATCGAGCAAGTAGTCCCAGCAGATGGAGCGTTCGAGTTCGTTGGTCTGCACATGCCAATCACGGATGAAGTCGATGTGAGTGGGCAGTGTCCGCATGCGCTCGACCAGTTCGGCCTCAAGCTCAGGTTGAACAGGCACGGCGGGCAGGCGGCGGAACATAACGATATGGCGCATCATTAGAAAGCCCTCCTTACCCTTGAGCCCAGGCAGGAGCATCCTGCAGAGCCACTGGACGGAGGAAGCGCTCCAGCGCCGCGTACCCGACTGATGTAGTCTGCGGGGCAGTCGACGAAGGCCAAGGGCCGCCATGATTCTGTGCTGCACAGACGGCAACGCCTGTCGGAACGCCTTTGAACAAAACCCGACCGGAGACGCGTTCAGCAGTGCGTACCAAGGATCGATTAGCCGGGGTGTCGTCATTGGCTCCCCAGAGTGTTGTGGTCAGGGTTCCACCGACAGCTCCGAGCACCTGCTCGACCTCTGCAAGACTTGCAGCCTCGACGATCACAGCTGCTGGCCCGAACATCTCTTCACGAAGCTGTGAGCTTGTGATGAAGGACTGGGCATCTGTCCGATAGAGTCGTGGTGCTGGGCCAGCGCCGGCGGTGCCGACCAATAGTGTCTGGGCGTGCTCTGCGACTACAGAGCTTGCGTGTTCAAAGCCCTCACGCATGGAGGGAGTGAGCATCGCATGGGGCTGCAGAGGTTTGAGTGCGTCGCTCAACTGCAAGATAAAACGCTCGGTACTCTCACCCTTCAGCACCACGATGACGCCAGGACTGGTGCAGAATTGTCCGCAGCCCATGGTGATCGATCCAGCCAGGGTGTTAGCGAGATTTTGACTGTCAGCCTCCAGCGCTTCGGGCAACGCTACCAAAGGGTTGATCGACCCCAGCTCGCCGAAGAACGGGATTGGAACCTGACGTTCATTCGCCAGACGCCACAGTGCAGTGCCACCCTGGTAGGAGCCAGTGAACGCCACGGCCTTGATCTCTGGGTGTTGAACGAGATAGCCACCGGCACCACGTGAAGCACCCTCAACTAGGGTCAGCACACCTACAGGAAGTTTTTGAGCCAGAACCACTTGATGTGCCAGCTCATAAACCGCTTTGGAAAGACGAGGGTGTCCAGAGTGGGCTTTGACTACGACAGGGCAGCCTGCTGCCAGTGCAGAGGCGGTATCACCGCCCAGCACCGAAAAGGCAAACGGGAAATTACTGGCCGAGAACATCGCCACTGGGCCAATAGCTCGCAGCACGCGTGTCAGTTGCGGGCGCCCCACTGGAGGCGCCCCTGCAATCGCTTCGTCAACGACGCGTTTGTGAGCTGCACCCGCGTCGAGCTGCTCGGCAAAACCTCGCAACTGAAATGCGGTACGGGCGATTTCGCCGGTCAGGCGTGCGGAGCCTAAATGACTTTCTTCGTCGGCAATCACGACCAGATCGGTCTTGTGCGCTTCGAGGGTGTCAGCCAGGCCGCGCAGCAGTGCTGCCCGGACAGAGATGCTGGACTCAGCCCAGAACGATGATGCTTCGGCTGCCTTATGAACGGCAGCATCGATGGCGGCGTGAGCATTGACCTGAGTCATGATCAGACCTCCTTTGCTTTGGAGTGAGTCAGCGGCTCAAGGTGATAGCCACGGCCTGCGTAATCGAAACTGACCAGCTCATTGATGATCACGTTTTTGTCAGCCGGTGAGGCGTAGTACGCCCGGATCTCTTTGATCAACCCGCTGTCCTTGTCGAAGATGTACCACTCATCTCCACGCAGGGCTGTGCCCAGCTTGCCTTTCCAGTGAGTCCACTCAATCACGGCTTCATCACTGTCATGGCTGACCAGGATCTTCTCGATAGTCCACTGAGAGCCAAGGTTCTCGACGCACCACTGCCACTTGCGCGCGATGGTGTCGGCGGTGCGCCATGGGATGTCAGGCAAACCGTCTGGGAAGTAGTGCACAGCGTCTTCGGTAAAGCAGGACACCAGCTTGTCGTAGTCCGCCTCATTACAGGCGTCGAAATAGCGGCGAATAGTTAGGGCGTGCTTATGCTCTGCCATGGTCTCAGTCCTTCTTCGAGATGATCGATGGGATATCTGGACGGCCCGATGCAACCCAGTCCTGGTAAGCCGCAACGGCTTCTGGGCTAGGTGGATAAACACCCCAGAGGGCTTCACCAGAGGCAATGCGCATGGCGAGGTAATTCTCGATGTCGTCTTGTTCCAGGCAAAGGTCGGCAAGCTCCTCGGCGAGGTAAGCCGGGACGAGAGTCAGGCCATCCGCATCACCAACCACTACATCACCTGGATAGACGGCAACACCGGCGCAGCCAATCGGAACCTGCAGATCGGCAACGTGGTGATAAGAGATGCGGGTGGTGGCGGTGATCTCGCGGGCATATGCGGGCAGTGTCATCGCAGCGATTTCGCTACCGTCACGCAGTGCACCGTCAGTCACGATGGCGCGAGCGCCACGGGCAAGCAGTCGAGTGACCAGGATATTGCCCGCCGATGCTGCAGCTGGATCGTTGCGGCTATCGATGACCAGGACATCGCCGGCCTGGACTTGCTCAATGCCTTGCCATTGAAGGTTATCGCCGTTCGGGCGGGTGGTCATGGTGCCGTAGGTGTCGATGTCTTCACGTGCTGGAATGAAGCGCATGGTGAAGGCGCGCCCGGCGAAGGGTTTGGCTTGCGGGCACATGGCACGAAGACCGACGAAGGCAGGTTGACGGAAACCACGCTTGAACAGCTGGGTGGTCAACGAGCCACTCGAACACCGGGAAAGTTTTTCGAGCGTTGCATCGCTAACGGCTACGTGGCGGTTTGCGCCGTTTTCGTAATCTTCGGCGTATTGGTGAATTGCCATTCTTGTTCTCCGTGCTGAATGCGTTGGCCGTAGTAAAGGCCGGCCACTGGACGGCGATCCTAGGTGCAACCAATGCGCGCGGAAATCGACATCGCTCAAGCGGAGGCGTCCGAGTCTCACATGGCGAGAATTTGAGAGTTGGCACCGAAAACGCGAAGCGCCTGGCGCTACTGATCTCGTTAGGCTGAGCGGACTTTTGAAGGAGAGCCTTTGCCAGATGTCCCACTACAACCTCGACCCCGCCTTGGCCGCCTATGTGGCAGAAAGCGCGATGTTTGCTTGCACTGAACAGGACATGTCGGCCCGACGCCATGCCTTCGCCGAGGCTTGCGCCTACTTCACCCCTGAGCGGCCTGCTGGATTGAAACTCGAGGACAGTGAAGTCAACGGCTTGGCTATTCGGATCTATTCACCGGCAAGGCCAGCACCCGAGAAAGGATGGCCAACCGTTCTTTACTTTCATGGTGGCGGATGGAGCATGGGCAGCCATACCACGCATGACTGGTTCGCTTTCGGGATATGTCGTCGAGTCAATATCGCGGTGGTCGCGTTGAACTATCGCCTCGCGCCGGAGCATCCTTTTCCGGCACCGCTTGAGGATGGGCTTGAGGTCTGGAAGGCTTTGCGAAGAGGCGACCTTCCTCAGCTCAACAGTGAATGCCTGGCCGTGGCAGGAGACAGCGCAGGAGGTTCATTGGCAGCTGGTTTGTGCATAGCTCTCAGAGACGCCCAGCAGCCCCAACCCGATCTCCAGGTCTTGGCTTACCCTGTGCTGAGTGCCAAAGACCACTTGGCCTCGATGCGACTCCATGCAGACGCGCCCATGCTGACGACTGCAGGGCTTTTAGCTTCGCTTGAGGGATTTCTTCCGACTGAATCGCTCAAGGATGATCCTTGTGCTATGGCACTGGAAGCGGACGACTTGAGCGGCCTGGCGCCCGCGTTCATTGGGGTCGCGGAGTATGATCCTTTGTTTGATCATGGGGCGATGTATGCGCAGCGGCTGAAAGCCGCCGGCAACTCGGTCAGCCTTCATGTGGGGGAGGGACTGGTTCATGCGAGCCTTCGAGCCTCAGGGGTATCTCAGGTCGAGGGTTTCTATGATGCAATGTCGAAGTCTTTCCAGGCCATGGTGTGGCGGTATTCGCAGTACCATCCCTAAAGCACCCGAAGTAATTTCAGCAGCCTTTTCCAATGCCCCGCTCATGCGCAAGCCATCTAATCCAAGCGAGGCTCCGGATACAGCAAGCAGATGGATGGGTTAGGCTTGACTGCATACCCGGGCAACCGGGGATCCTTGGGCATCCGCGACATTGTGGTGCTGCTCCAGGACTGCCATGCAACCAGAGTTGAGATCTACCCAGATGACTGAAGATCTAGATAGGAGGGTGCGCAACTTTCTTTGTATATCGCGCCATGGCTCGGTGTCACGGGCCGCAGAAGAGCTGAACATGTCTCAGCCTAGCCTTAGCCGTCAGCTCGCTAGCCTTGAAACGTATCTAGGGAATCCGCTTTTCAGGCGCACGGGAAGGGGGCTTGTCCTGACCGACGCTGGCAATCAGCTGTCTGCTGCAGCTGCACCAGCCTTTGCGTCTATTGACTTGGCTGTTTGTCGTCTTCGCGAAGAGTATGGGGTTACCAGTGGCCGCTTGCGGTTAGCTACCGTTCATACACTGACCTATTACTTTCTAGGCGAGGTGGTAGCCCGATTCGTCCACCAGCACGAGGACGTCAATGTCTCGTTCATGGCCCGAAGCTCAACGGATGTGGTGAAGCTGGTTGAAAGCGGACACGCTCAGCTGGGCTTCGTATATGACAGCGAAGTTGCGTCATCTGAACTGAGTTCGACCTTCCTTTTCAATGAAGGCATGTGCTTTGTCGCGAAAGCCGAAAGTGAATTGCTTGCCCAGCGAATCTCACTTCATTCAGCCCCCCAGAAGCTCGTTGTCTTCCCTCCAGGCTACGCACTGCGCAGGATGCTGGACACCAGTGGTTTGCAATACACCGTTGCGGCTGAAGTTGAAACAGTCGATGCCATGCTCGAGCTTGTGGCGTCAGGTGTTGGAGCATGCATCCTCCCCGCACTGATTCCTGATCGAATATTCAATCAATACGGTCTTGCAAAGACATTGAATTTCTCTCCGTCACTTGCGCGGAAAGTGGTGGCCATCACCAGAGCCAACGCCCCTGTTGCTCCTATAACGGAGGCAATGCTGGCGATGGCTTCCCTCACGGCCTCCGCATTCGCTGAATAACAGATATACCTTGGGCGTCATCGCTTCGGGTCTCCTGAATTCTTATCCTCGTGCACAAAGAAAACCGAGATAAGGATTACCTGATGAACGATGAGCTGCGCAGCAAAGAGTACTTCGACCAGCGAGCGACTGAGGAGATGTCCCGTCATTTGAAAACGACGGATATGCCTTTGAAAGAACGTCTGGCGTATGCGGCCAGGATCTTGGCGATGACCGGACAAGAAGCCGGACTCGCAGGGCAACTCACCGCTCGCTCGGATCGGGATGACACCTATTGGACGCTTCGGTTTGGCCTAGGCTTTGAAGAAGCAACCGCCGATGACTTCATCGAAGTCGACCAGGACTTGAACACCGTCAGCGGTCAAGGCATGGCTAACCCTGCGACCCGTTTTCATCTGTGGGTCTACCGCAACCGTCCTGACGTTATGTCCATAATCCACACCCACTCTCCCTGGGCATCGGCGTTGGCTGCTGCACGCCAGCCGCTGGTTATCTCGCAAATGGACATGACACCGCTTTTCAACGATTGCGCGTTTCTCGGCGAATGGCCTGGTGTTCCGATCGCGGATCACGAAGGCACGTTGATTTCTGAGGCGTTGGGTGGAATGAAGTCAATCATTCTTGCTCACCATGGCTACCTAACGGCTGGAGTTTCAATAGAGGAGGCGACCTACCTATCTGTGTATCTCGAACGTGCTGCGCGCATGCAAATTCGTGCCAAGCCCTTTGGCGACCTGACGCCTGTCGACCCAGTGCTGGCGCAAGAAGCTCACGACTATCTTCTGAAGCCGTCCATTGTCAGGGCGACATTCGAATACTGGTGCCGACAGACGCATCGTACGCCAGGCATGCCACCGTTCACTCGATGATCCCTAGTTGATTTGAGCCCCTGCGCACCAAAAGCGCAGGGGGACGCGTGCGCTTCTAACAAGAGATCCCTACCGTTTTTAAACTGCCAACAGGACTGAAAAATGTCGAAAATAAAGAGAAAGGCAGAACAATCCAACCAATCCGTGAAATCACAGTCAGTGGTCGCCGGCCTTGCGAGCCTGATGGGCACAACCATCGAGTGGTATGACTACTTTCTTTACGGAACGGCTGCGGCACTCATCTTCAATAAGATTTTTTTTCCAGACATTGATCCTGTGACAGGGACATTGGCTGCCTTTGCCACCTATGCAGTGGGCTTCTTTGCGCGTCCATTTGGGGGCATTGTCTTTGGGCATTTTGGTGACCGCTTAGGTCGCAAGTCCATGCTGCTGATTACCCTCTTCATGATGGGCATTCCAACCATCGTTATCGGGCTGATCCCGTCGTACAGCAGTATTGGCTATTGGGCAGCTGTTCTGTTGGTTGTGATGAGACTTCTGCAGGGTATAGCAGTAGGCGGCGAGTGGGGTGGGGCGGTGCTGCTAGCTGTAGAGCACGCGCCAGCTGGGAAAAAAGGACTATTCGGTAGCCTTCCTCAAACGGGCGTTGCGCCTGGCCTCATCCTTTCATCTCTAGCCATGGGGGCCGTAGCTCAGCTTCCTGAAGAGGATATGTTGACTTGGGGATGGCGAATCCCGTTCTTGGCGAGCACGCTTTTGCTACTCGTCGGCTGGTGGATCCGGGAGAAAGTCGCTGAGTCTCCAGATTTCGTTGCCGTCCAAAATAAACCTAAAGCCGTTGCGCCACTGAAGGCCGTATTCCGTGATCATCCTAAACAGCTTGCAGCTGTGGCTGGCGCCCGGTTGGCGGAGGTGACTTGGTTCTACACCATCGCAACATTCTCGCTCGCCTACGCCACGAAAACCCTTGGGCTTCCGAAGCAGACAATTCTCGGTGCTGTTGTATGGGGAGCGGTTGTTGCGATGTTTACCATGCCGTTGTGCGGCTGGTTGGGAGATAAAATAGGGCAACGGCGCATATTTTCAATCGGTGTGGTGGGGCTGATCCTCTTTGCACCTGTGTTCTTCTACCTGCTTCAAACGCGTGACGTATTCTGGATCACGACAGCAATGATCATCGGGATCGGGGTGGTTTATTCGCTGCTTTATGGGCCGGAAGGTGCGCTGTTTTCGGCACAGTTCAAACCTGAGGTGCGTTACACAGGGATTTCCGTTGGGGTGCAGGTTTCAGGAGCGATAGGAGGGGGACTCGCACCAATGATCGCCACCACCCTTCTGGTCTACGGCGAGGGGAATCCATTTTTCATCAACTGCTACTTGGTTGGGTTGGGGGTAGTGGCGCTGATTTCGGTAGCAATGATGAAAGGTGTCGAGCGAACTGTTGTTAGCTCGGCAGTGCCTGGCCATTCTCCAGTAGCGCGTTGACGGACGGCAGCCTTGACCAACTGCTGGTCAAGGCGTCTTTTACTCCGTCTCCTATAACCTCTTACAAAGCGCAGTTCACCCGGAGGTGATCATTCTTCACCCTTTGAAATATGGAGCCATCGTCAAGAGTCTGATTCAAATCCGAAAGCTCCCGACCAGTTGTTTCAACCGGGATGACTGCTCCTCCAGGTCGCTACATGCCTTCAGGGTGTCCTGAAGGTTTTTGACCCCTTCCTGATTCAGCGTATTGATTTCAGTAATGTCGACATTGATAGCCTCAACCACAGCGGTCTGCTCCTCCGTCGCGGTAGCTACTGACTGGTTCATGCTGTCTATCTCGCCAATGCGTGCTGTCACGCTCTCAAGGCTTACTCCAGCTCGATTGGCTATGGTGACGCTTTCGTCACTTTCACGCTGACTTTCGCTCATGCTTGTAACTGCATCCCTGGCGCCGAGTTGAAGTTCTTCGATCATGCGCTGAACTTGGCTTGAGGACTCTTGGGTACGGTGAGCCAAGCTACGAACTTCATCAGCGACTACAGCAAAACCTCGTCCGGCCTCTCCCGCACGAGCTGCTTCAATGGCCGCATTCAGCGCCAGCAAATTTGTCTGTTGAGAAATACCGCTTATTACTTCGAGAATCTGGCCGATATTGGCCGTCTTGGTATTCAGCAATTCGATCTGGTCGCTGGCCCCACTGATTCGAGCTGAGAGGCGCCCCATCGCTTGAATGTTTTGCTCCACAATGTCTTGGCCACTGGAAGCGAGGTTGCGGGCGTCGCTCGAATGGCCGGAAGCCCGCGCAGCGTTTTCTGCAATCTCCTGCGTGGCAGCACCCAATTGGTTTATCGCCGCTGCGACACTGCTTGTACGGCTCGATTGGTGATCTGAGTTAAGCATCGACGAATTTGAGGCGCTCACTACCCGTAGTGCGACCTCGTTGAGTTGGACAGTAGAGGCGGCTACTTGGCGCATTGACTGTTGAATGCGTTCTACAAACAGGTTGAAACCGTTGCCGAGATAGCCGAACTCGTCTTGGCTCCGGATTTTCAGACGCTGAGTGAGATCGCCTTCGCCTGCAGCGATGTCGTGCATCGCTTTGCCCATCAGATTCAATGGGCGCATAAGAACGCTCAGCAGGATGCTCAGCAGTGAGATTATCAGCACCAATGCAATGATGGTCGCGACGATGGCAGAGTTACGAAACTCTCTCAGCATCCCGAATGCCTGGCTCTTATCCACCGCGACGCCAACATACCAATTAACGGAAGGGAGACCGTTGACCCGAGCGAAGGCCAGGATTTGCGTCTTACCCTGGAACGCGCTCTCGCTAACGCCGCTGGATATCTTGGGCGTTTCGACCGGGTAGGCGTCCGCCAGGGTTTTCATCACTAGGGAGGTATCGGGATGAACTAAGATTCTGCCGGAGTCATCAACGAGAAACGCATACCCATCGTATTGAACATGCAGCGTCTTAATCATCTTAACCAATGTCTCTAAGCTGAGATCGCCACCAGCCACTGCTTCCTGTTTTCCCCCGCGACTTATGGGGGTCGCGATGGTGATGATCAAGTCCTTAGTGACGGCATCAAGGTAAGGCTCGGTGAGTGTTGGTTCATTGGCGCTCACTGCATCTTTGTACCAAGGCCTAGTGCGTGGATCGTAGTCCGAGGGCAGCTCATCAGGAGGCTGCATTTTGAATTCCCCCTGTTCCGTACCTACGTAGACGCTCATGAAGTTTTTCAGGAGAGTCGCCTGCTTGAGGACGAGGTTCTGAGCATCAGGCGTGGGTGCCATTCCAAAGTTTTCTGCGAGGTTTTCGACGAGGAGAATGCGTCCGGAAAGCCAGCTACGAATGTTGAGGGCAGTCCCTTCGCTCGTCTGCTCCAAATTCTCCCTAAGCTGGATGGTGATGGAGTTTCGTTGTAGGTAATCATTATACAAAGCGAAAACTGCAAAAGCAGAAGTGACCACGATGGATGCGGCTAGAAGGATTTTATGGCGAAACTTTAGTGATCGTGTCATACGTAAGCAACCGCCTGATGGCCATGAATAACAATGATACAGCTATGCTCTTAGAAACGGCTAATGAGCAGGGATCAAGAATCGTTTTTAATGAGTACTATCGCCCTCTATTTTTATAATAACGCCCAGCAATACAGGGGGCGGTGTGCCGATATCTTAAACAGATTTCAAGCCCTGTGGAATTGAGCAAAATGCCAGTCTAGACGAGCAATTTGCTCGTTACGTCAAGCTCAATGCCAGCTGGAATGGATCGTGCGGAGGCGTAGCATGAGGTCGTAGCGGGAAACTGGTGCGGTGAGTTTTACTGTGGCCTCGGTTTTACTGCTGACAGGTGTGCCGGGTGACGATCCCGGAAGTCGCCTTAAATATGCTTGCCGCCCTTAATTTAATTACAATATCTAGGGATCCTCAAATGAAGCTGCTCCGTAAGCTGTCCATCCTAGCTGCTCTTCCACTGTGTGCGAGTATAGTGAATGCTGCCGAATACAAAGAAATTCGGTTCGGTGTCGATGCGACTTATGCTCCCTTTGAATCAAAGGCGCCGGATGGAAACCTGGTCGGTTTTGATGTTGAACTCGGTAATGCGATTTGCGCAGAGATTAAAGCAGAGTGCAAATGGGTTGAGAGCGACTTTGATGGCTTGATCCCTGGTCTCAGAGCTAATAAGTTTGATGGGATTTTGTCTTCGATGACTGTTACACCCTCTCGGGAAAAGGCAGTAGACTTTACGGATGAATTGTTTTCTGGAACAACTTGTTATGTGTTCAAAAAGGGGTCTGGGCTCAGTGTTGATGTAGAATCGCTTAAAGGCAAAACCGTGGGGTTCTTTCAGGGTAGCATTCAGGAAAACTACGCCAAGTCCATCCTGAAGAAGGCGGGAGTCAAAGTGCAGTCCTATCAAACACAGAATCAGGTCTACTATGATCTGGTATCTGGCCGACTTGACGCATCAATTCAAGACCTACTCCAAGCCAAAGAAGGATTTCTCAATCAACCTCAGGGCTCTGGTTACGAGGTGAGTGAGCCAGTTGTTAGTGAGTTGCTACCGTCAAAAACTGCGATAGCAGTCGCGAAGGGGAATGATGACTTGAAGGCTCAGTTAAACGCAGCAATCAAAAAGATCCATGAAAATGGCACGTACTCTCGTTTGCAGACCAAATACTTCGGAGACTTGAATCTCTACAGTGGTAAATGAATATGGCGCCTACAGTAGTAGGCGCTTCATTGATCTAGGGTCTGCTAGCCATGATGGATAACTTACTTGAAATGCTTGAATTACCTGGGCTGAGTTTACAAGGCTTTGGGCCACTGTTGCTCAAAGGAACTTGGATGACTGTTAAACTATCGTTGCTATCTGTTGCACTCAGCATTTGTTTGGGGCTCCTGGGGGCAGTGATGAAGCTGTCAACCAATGGGCTGGCCAAGCTTCCAGCTCAGATATACACGACGTTGATCCGGGGTGTACCAGATCTCGTATTAATGTTGCTAATATTTTACAGTTTGCAGACTTGGCTAACTAATTTTACTGAGCTGGTTGGATGGGGGTATATAGAAATTGATCCATTCTTGGCTGGCGTGGTTACACTAGGCTTTATTTATGGTGCCTATTTTACGGAGACCTTCCGTGGGGCGATTTTAGCTGTGCCTGCGGGACAATCTGAAGCAGCCATAGCCTATGGGCTCAAACCACTTCAACGCTTCTTTTTGATAACGTTTCCTCAAATGATGCGGTTTGCCTTGCCAGGTATTGGCAATAATTGGCTAGTTCTGCTAAAAGCTACTGCGTTAGTTTCTATAATTGGATTGGCTGATTTGGTTAAGGCCGCCCAGGAAGCTGGGAAAAGTACTTATCAGCTATTCTATTTCTTGGTGCTGGCAGCGCTTATCTATCTAGCAATCACAACTCTCTCTAACTTAGTATTGAAATACCTATCTCGTAAATATGCGGTCGGTTCCCGGGAGGCGCTGCTGTGATTGAATTGATCCAGGAGTATTGGAAATCCTATCTGTTTACAGATGGAGACGGAATCACGGGGCTGGCGATGACCTTGTGGCTTCTTATTGCCTCTGTTGCCATCGGGTTCTGCTTGGCAATACCCCTCGCCATCGCCCGTGTTTCGGCCAGGTTTTATATCCGATGGCCTGTTCAGTTCTACACCTACATTTTCAGGGGTACTCCACTGTATGTCCAACTGCTAATTTGCTACACGGGGATTTACAGCATGGCGGCTGTTAGGTCTCAGCCTGTCCTTGACATGTTCTTCAGGGATGCTATGAACTGCACAATTCTGGCGTTTGCGTTGAATACATGTGCATACACCACGGAAATCTTCGCCGGAGCTATAAAAAATATTCCACATGGCGAAGTGGAGGCATCTAAAGCATATGGCCTTGATGGCTGGCGCTTGTATACGTTCGTCCTCATACCATCGGCTATTCGTAGAGCTCTGCCATCCTACAGCAATGAAGTCATTCTCATGCTGCATTCCACGTCTGTGGCTTTTACTGCCACCATTCCGGATATATTGAAGGTTGCACGAGATGCCAACGCAGAGACATTCCTGACATTTCAGTCTTTTGGTATCGCGGCTGTGATCTATCTGGGAGTTTCATTTTCTCTCGTTGCTATGTTTAATGTTTTCGAGCGGCGTTGGCTGTCGTTCTTGAATATGGCTCATTAAGTTAAGAGGTTTAGAGACATGACTAGCTTCGTTGCCGCAGCGATTACTGACAGTGATTCGAATATCTGCTCTTCTACCGCCGCTTACAAGCTGACGGTTGAGAAACTCCATAAAAGTTATGGTGACCACAAAGTTTTGAAAGGCGTGTCACTAAACGCTAAGAAGGGGGATGTGATAAGCCTTATCGGTTCTAGTGGTTCTGGAAAAAGCACTTTTTTGCGGTGCATCAATTTTCTCGAGACGCCGACTGATGGAGCAATGGCATTGGATGGTCGTCCAATTGCTATGCTCAGAGACCGTCATGGGTTGCGTGTTGCCGATCCTAAGGAGTTGCAAAAGATACGCACCCGATTGGCGATGGTTTTTCAACACTTCAACCTTTGGAGTCATCTGAGTGTTTTAGACAATATCACCCTAGCTCCACAACGTGTTCTAGGGATCAAGCGAAAGGCAGCAGAAGAGGCTGCCCGCCGCTATTTGGACAAAGTGGGGCTTCCGGTAAGGGTTGCTGATCAATACCCAGGATTTTTGTCTGGGGGGCAACAGCAGCGGGTAGCGATTGCACGTGCCTTGGCAATGGAGCCTGAGATTCTGCTATTTGATGAACCGACATCTGCCCTCGATCCCGAACTCGTTGGCGAAGTGCTAAAGGTGATTCAAGCGTTGGCAGAGGAGGGGCGCACGATGTTGATGGTAACCCATGAGATGGCTTTTGCTAGGCAGGTATCAAGCCAGATTCTGTTTCTGCACCAAGGTGTGGTGGAAGAACAGGGCACTGCTGATATTTTGTCTAACCCTCGTAGTGAGCGCCTGCAACAGTTTTTGTCAACTGGTTTAAAATAATCTGTCTCCATGCTGACGAAATGCTGGTTATAGTTTGCATTTAGAAGCGCCCGTCATGGCCGATCTGGTAGCCGTCAGGTCAGCCATGAAGGATCACAACATTGACTGTCGAAGCTCATCACTCACAAATGAGATAAATGTTCGCACTCGGGCAGTGTGCCTGAGATCTCGATGGGTCAAAATCCAAAGTCCTGTCGTGAAGTTGTGCGAAATGTCAGATGGAACTCTGTATAGACCTGATGCGTTGTCGCCCAGGTAGCAGGGGAGTGGGGCAATGCCCATGCCCGCCTGAGCAGCCTGCCTCATCGAAACTAGCGAGTTAGCTTTAAATACAATTGAACTGGTAGGCAACGCACTTTGAATCCATTTAGTAATTGCCATCTGACTGAATGTGATGTCAGGTGATATCCATTTTGGGTATTGCAATGGGTCGATTCCTTTCAACTGTCCGATAATTTCTTCTGTGGCATAAAGTGCAAATCGGACGTCTGCCAGATGGCGACCAATTAATGATTCATTTGGCCTGTCCCCAGTGCGTATAGCCACGTCTGCCTGACGTTGAGCAAGGTCAGTCACGAAATTTCCCGTTGAAACTTCGACAGTGATCTTCGGATGGAGCTGGCTAAACTTGCTCAAAATATCAGGTAGGATCGATCCCATCAACGTGTCACATGTTGTTATACGCAAGACACCTTCGAGCTTCAGATCCTTGCCTTCAAGCTTAAGCGCCAGTTCACTAATAGCTCCCTTCACTATCTGCGCTGTATGAAGAAGCTCCTCGCCAGCTTCTGTGAGTGTATAGCCGGTAGCCAAACGGTTGAAGATTTTTAGCCCGTGTTCATGCTCAAAAGTATTAACCCTCCGAAGTACAGTAGAGTGGTTGACATTCAATGAACGAGCCGCAGCGGAAAACGATTTATACTCAGCCACCGCCAGGATCAAGCGCAGATCATCCCAGTCCCAATTGTGCATTTTTGCAATCCCGTATGTTAAATAAACACATTTACCAAATTTAATGCGGTGCCAGAATATGCATCAAGCAGATGCATTTCGCACTGTGAACAATAAGGTTAAAGTATGAGCTGCTTAAAACTTGAAAAAATACCTATGTTGATTCTCCGCCTGGCGGTTGGCGGTGCGTTGTTGGCGCACTCTCTTTATTTGAAAGTCGTCGTATTTACGATGACCGGCACTATGGCTTTCTTTGAGTCGATTGGACTACCAGGTTTCCTTGCATGGGTGGTTTTGATCATCGAAATTGGCACCGGCGTGATGCTAATTCTTGGGTTCAGGACTCGATATGCCGCGATCGCCGCGATCCCTGTTCTGATAGGTGCTACGTGGGCGCATTCTGCCAACGGTTGGCTGTTCAGCAGCCCGGGAGGTGGCTGGGAGTACCCGTTCTTTTGGATGCTGGTTTTACTGTCGATCGCATTCTCGGAACCACAAGAGAACTCAGCCCCAGAGTGTGCCCCGACTGCTCGTTGAATGGCGTGACAGATAGCGATTCCGCTTCAGCGCACTCTAGCTATGCCAGATCCGAAAAGTCAATATATCGACCTCTTGAGCGAGCTGTCTAACGCCACTCGCGTTGTGCTAGCAGCGTGGCGCATGGTGGCCTTGGGTGGATCAGAGAGCCTCAGCGATGAGGCTCTCTGATCCAGGATCGTAGAGATCGGACGCGAGGTATTTCAGGAGCGAGAGAACAGCAGGCTAAGACCAGCTGCTCCGAAAACAACCGCCAGAACTGCTTCAATCCAGCGCCGCGCTTTTCGGTAGGCTCGAATCATTGGTGCGGTGGAAAATATGACCGCATAGCCGAAGAAAATCGTAATGCTGAGGGCCGCGCAGCCTGCAAGGATCACTGCAACAGTTGCTGGAGACGCTTCTGGCCCAAGGCCGAGGGTCATTGTTGCAATCCACCCTAGCAATGCTTTGGGATTGGTCAAATGCATCAGCAGGCCTCTTTTATACAGGGTGAGCCCTGATACGTTGCCCACGGCATCTGCACCACCGTCATAATTCTTATCTGACACGAGAGCGGATCGGCTAGCTTTGAAGGCTAGGAAGAGCAGATAGGCTCCACCTAGGATTTTCAGCACGGTCAGTGCTTGTGCGTACTGGGTCAACAGTGTGGATACTCCGGTAGCCGCCATGGCCCCCCAAAAAAAAGATCCACTGACTACCCCGGACGCAAGAGTCAGAGCCGCGCGTCTCCCTTGCAGCATGGCCACTCCCATGATTCTCATGTTGCTGGGCCCTGGGCTGGCTGCGCCCACTATGTACGCGATGAAAACCAGAGCGAGGTGGTGATACTCAGACGTCATGTTAGGGCCTCAATGGGATGGAGCGAGCGCTGGCATGATATTGGAAAATTATCTTCAAGTGGTCAATATATCGACCTTTTATGTCTGGTGCTGCAACGGATGAGTTCCTAGCTGACAACCCTCATTAGGCAGCGGCATGCCTCGATTACTTGATCGAGGCATGCAGGCTTCTAGCGAAGTCTTGGGCAAGGTTGTCTGTGAGCTTCGATACGGTGATACGAATCGCTTGAGCTGATTCTTGAACGATGAATGCACTGCCCAGCCTGATGAGCCAGCCTCGTTTGGCAAGTTCGTACGCAACATCCTTCATATCCTGGCTCAGAGGCACCCAGACATTAAAGCCATCTGCAGATGGGAATGAGTCGATACCATGGCTTTTTAATAGGCTCCTTAGCTGCTCACGTCGCCCCGAATACTGTTCACGAATGCGCGCCAGATGGGTATGGGTCGCCTCATCTGTCAGGCACCGAAAGACTATGGTCTGGAGGATATGACTCACCCAGGTCATTCCGGGAGCCAAGCGCGTTCGCAGACGTTCAGCAGTGGCAGCATCGCAAGCTAGAAAGGCGATTCGTAAGTCAGGCCCCAAGGCTTTAGACAGTGAACGTATCAGGGCCCATCGGGTAGAGGTTTCAGGGATAACTGAGTAGTACTGGGATTCAGCCAGCAATGCAAAATGGTCGTCGACGATGATCAGGACATTGGGATACTTGACCAATACGGCTTGGAGTTGCCTCGCCCGGACTTGAGAGAGGCTGCACCCCGTAGGGTTGTGAGCGCGGGGCGTTATGAGCACTGCTCTGGCTCCGCCCTCAAGGGCGGCCTCCAATGATTGAGGCAACATACCCTCTGCATCTACTGCCACCCCGGAAGCGTGCATCCCGGCCAACCTAAGCGCATTGATGGTTCCTAGGAAACACGGCTCTTCTACCGCCACTTGGTCGCCAGCAACGAGGTGGGCTACCGCCAATCTCTCAATGGCATCGACTGCCCCATGTGTTAACTCAAGCTCAAACTCTTGGGGAACGTCTGATGCCAGCCAGCCGGTCGCCCAGTGACGAAGTTCATTGATAACGGTGTCATCGCCATAAAGGTATGGGCGGGGCCAAGAGCCAGAGGTAAACGCAACAAGATCGATAAGTGCGTCAGGGTCAGGATTGCCATCTGCAAGATCGATAAGTGCAGTGTCGGCGCTTCTGCCTTCTTGTTCCCCGGCTTGAGGTTGCTCAGAAATCGTTGTGCCGTATCGGCCTTGCGAGCGAGCTAAACCTGCTTTGACCAGGCGCTGATACGCGGCTGCTACGGTGTTCCGATTGACACCTAGCGTTTCTCCAAGCTCGCGAACCGGGGGCAAGGAATCACCAGCTTTCAAGGCGCCAGTCTGAACAGCCTCCCGGATGCATTCATAAATTTCAGCTGCAGTGCTGCCAATGATCTTCACTATTGTCCTATGCCAATGTATGCTTTTGGTCTAGACAATTCTACAACGGCTTCCAGCACGGTTAAAGCCTGTGGAGTTGGCTAGAGGTTTTAGGTAGCTGGAAGGAGGGCTTTCCGCTCTCACGTTGCCCTTCTGACCAGCTGGCGAGCCCGTGCTAGCTAAACATTAGGGCGAGTTTGGGATGAGAGTGCGGGCCAGGTTCGTTCGCATCAAATCAACAATGGGTTTCGTTGATATCTGGAGGTTTATCTAATGTTCAAAGGTCTGAGCGCGTTTCCATTGACACCAATGGACGAAAATAAGGTCGACGAAACTGGCTTCATTCGGCTGCTATCTCGGCTTGTGGATGCTCGTGTCGACTCAATCGGTGCCCTAGGCTCGACGGGCAGCTATGCATACTTGACACGCTCTGAAAGGGCCAAGGTGGCTCAGCTTGCGGTACAGAGTGCTGGTAACATTCCGGTGATGGTGAGTATCGGGGCGCTACGCACTCGCGACGTCTTGGATTTGGCGGAAGATGCCCAAAAGGCAGGGGTCAACGGTGTACTCCTTGCCCCAATGTCTTATCAACGCCTGAATGACGACGAGGTTTACAGCCTCTATAACGCGGTCACCGCACACCTGTCAGTGCCACTTTGCGTTTATGACAATCCTGGCACCACCCATTTTGAGTTTTCTGACGAGCTACATGGCCGCATTGCGCATTTGCCTAACGTTCGTTCGATCAAGATTCCTGGCGTGCCGCCGGTGCCAGCAGATGCCCGCTCTCGCGTTGACCGCTTAAGAGCATTGGTTCCATCTCATGTAACGATCGGTGTGAGTGGAGATTCATTCGCCGCTACTGGCCTTAATGCTGGCTGTGAGGCTTGGTATTCCGTAATTGGTGGGCTGTTTCCCAAGACCGCTTTGGAGATCACCCGAGCTGCTCAACAAGGATATACCGCTGAAGCCGTCAGGTTATCCGAGCGTTTGCAACCTCTCTGGGATTTGTTCGGCCAATGTGGCGGGAGCCTGCGTGTGGTTGCAGCTGCTGCGGAATTGCAAGGTTTGGTCAGCGAGGGTTGTTTGCCTTATCCGCTCAAAAGTGCCAGCGGAGAGCTGCGTCGCAAAGTGGCAATCGTCATCGATGAGCTTGAGCTCACCTGATCTTCCGCATTGCAATGCCAAGAGCACATTGGTCTAGGAAGGTAGAGCGCGCCGACTAAGAGGTCATTCATGACGTTGAGTTCTTCAAGCCAGCATGAAGGCAGCACCGTTCATAGAAGCGGGGCGCTCGCTAGATATGTAGCTGCTGCGGCCTTAGCGAGATCTGCTGATGGAGGGGCAGTGGTTGGTGTGGTCTTGTTGGCGACTAGCTCTGGTGAAGGGGGCAGGGTCGCTGGCTTGCTGGGGGCCTGCATCACGGCTCCCCATATGCTCGGCCCGTTCCTGGCCCGCCGTATCGACCTAGCTAGTGATGGTCGCAAGGTTATCTTTTCCGCATGCATCCTTTACGCATTTGCATTCGGGACAGGGGTGCTGACTTTTGGTCATGTTTCCCTCTGGCTGACTGGCGCGCTTTTCGCGTTAACGGGCTGTTGTGGGCCGTTTTTGACGGGTGGCATTAGTAGTCGGCTCCCTTCAATAGTTGCTAAAGATCAAAAAAGCCAGAGGCGTGCTCAGGCATGGGACGTTGCTACATATGGAATTGGCGGGACGATTGGGCCGTCTATAGTGGCCGCCATATCCGCATGGTGGGCACCAGCCGAGGCTGCGTTATGCCTGGCTGCTGCTTCACTCATTGCCGCGATACTGGTCATGAGATTGCCCTACGCGAAACCTGAGCATGGCGGTGATCCATTGGCTGTGCCAAGTGTATGGGCCACTATAAAAATAATGACACGGGATGGTCGTCTTAGGCGAACGTTGTACATGACCATGCTGGTTGCTTTCAGCATGGCTGCCCTGCCCATCACAGCAGTCCACATGACATCTGAGCTCCACGTTCAGGCTGCGAATGCTGCTGTATTAACTGCGGCATATGGCATAGGTAATTTGAGTGGTTCTGTGGCAGTGATGCTCCGGCCATTGAGTGGCTCCCCTGATCTACTCATGACGCGACTTTCGGGACTGATCCTGATCGGATTGATCGCTGTATTGAGTAGTTTCAACCTCGTGATGGCCGCTTGTGCCTACTGGATGGCCGGAGCACTGAACGCTCTCTTTTTTGCATCGACATTGGCGGCCCGATCCGAGTACGCGCCCACCAAGGCTCGCGGACAGGTTTTTCTTTGGGTTGCGGCGCTGAAGATCACATCTGGTTCCGCTGGAACCGCTACAGCAGGGGTTTTAACGGGGGTACAGATCAGTGTGCCGTTGCTTGCCGGTATGGCCATCATCTCCATAGGGGCGATGAGCAGTATTATCGAGAGAGGGGTTGAAGCAAGGAGGGTTCTACATCCCTCTTAGCGGCCTCTCTCTGCCAAGGCTTCATATAGTTTTAGCTCCTGAGGAAAGTGGTGTAATGGTCTTCCCAGCCCTCATCTGATACAGAAGGAAGTAATATATTAACCATTCCTCGATGTTGCAATCCGTGAGAGATTACATGGGTAAGCATCTCTGCCTTAGTCATGTTTCCAGGCTTTCCATCTGCAAAAATGAAGCTGACGCGCTTTTCTAAAATGAATGGTGTAAGAAGTGATGTGTATTCTATAAACCATTGATTTGCCTCAGTAAATCTTCTTTCCAAGATTTCAACTTCCTGAGCTTTCTCCGTTGTAGTGGTTGTGCACGGGGTGGGACTCTCCAACAGCCTGCTGATGAACAAGTTGTCCACAATATTTATGTGTGCCAAGTGCCAAAGCGCGCTGTGGAGGTTCGCATGTCCGTCCGTATGATCTGACGCCTTTAGCACCTCAAACAATTTGCTCTCTGACCAGGCTTTGTATTTGTACAGGGACTGGAAGAGGTTCTGAGTGTTCATGGAGTTCCTCATATGTCTCAAAAAGGGCTACCGCCTGCCACCAATTCAAGCTCTGGTGCGGTCATCCAGAGCTGTTGATGGGTCAGTATATTGACTTTTTTGGTCGTTGGAAGGAAGCTGAGCACAGATTCTTTCCGCATGGGGAGGGGGCCACAGGGTGCGGTGGCAAGTATGTGTGGCGGTTGACGTGGACGCTTAGGAGGGCGGCCTACACAGGCTGATTGATGAGAATCAGTCGGAAGGGAGTTGCTGGTGAAATGCTGGGCATTTAGGGACTGCAGTCTGCGGTCTGGAGGTAACGATGAAACGCTCTTTGGACAGAATCGATGAAAAAATAATCGAGGAGCTTAGCCGTAATGCTCGGACAGCACACAACGAGATTGCCGTCAAAGTCAACCTCTCTAGAAATGCTGTACGTCTTCGAATCGAGCGTTTGGAGCGGGATGGTTATATTAAAGGGTATACGATACTTAAGGGTCAAGTTTCGGTTGAGCACCCGCCAATCCGTGCACTTGTTTTTGTGTATAGGCATGACAGGATGCGTGGTGCAGATGTGGTTCGGTATATTTCCTCAATACCTGAAGTAATAACCTGCAATGTCATGAGTGGTGATCTAGATATAGTGTTGAACGTTGAGGCTGTTTCCCCCGATAGATTAAATAAGATTTGGGCTGATATTTCAAATCTTTCAGGAGTGCTGAATACCGTGACGTCATTTGTTCTTTCTCAGGCGAAGTAGCAGTGACTGCAAAATGGCATGCAGGCAGAGCGTTTTGCTAGCGAAATCGGTCGGATTGCCATATTTGGCTAAACAGATTTGCGGCTTAGGATTCCCTCCAACATAAACAACAAAATGAGGCCGTTGCTGTGACTGAATATAAAATTGCTCTGCTGGGCTTTGGTGGAGTGAACCGAGCGCTGGCTCAATTAGTTTCTGAGAAGAATGATGCCTGGGCTGAGGAGCTCGGTTTTACGCTGAAGATCGTTGGGGTCAGCGACATCTTCCTTGGCTCTGTAGTCGGAAAAAATGGGCTAGATCCCGAGGCGCTGGTGGCCCTTCCGGCGACAAAGGGAGCACTAGCATCCTTTGAGAACGGAAGTGCAGAGCCGGCGAACGAGACAGTCATCTGCCATTCCGGCGCGGACATAGTCGCTGAGGCAACGTTCACCAACCCAGTAGACGGCCAACCTGCCACAACGTTCTGCCGTTGGGCCCTGGAAAAGGGCATCAGCATCGTCACAACTAACAAAGGCCCGGTCGCCCTCCATGCTGCAGGCCTGAAAAAACTAGCTGCATCCACTGGCTCGTATTTCGAATTTGAAGGCGCGGTGATGAGCGGCACACCAGTGATCCGTCTTGCTCAGGAGGCCTTGGCGGGATCAGAGATTACTGGTTTTAAAGGCATCTTGAACGGAACCTCAAACTTCATCCTGAGCAAAATGCAAGGTGGCCTCGATTTCGCGGCAGCACTGTCTCAGGCGCAAGAACTCGGATACGCAGAGGCCGACCCAACAGCTGACGTTGAAGGGCACGATGTCCGCCTGAAAGTGGTTATTTTGGCCAACGAGCTCTTGGGAGCCAAGCTCACTCCGAATGACGTGAGCTGTGAAGGTATCTCCAAGATCACTGAGCAAGATATCCAGGACGCAGCGGCCAAAGATTCGCGCTGGAAGCTTATTGGCAGTGCTCACCGTGATGCTGATGGTACGGTTACAGCTTCTGTTCGCCCCAATTTGCTCCCGACAACGAACGCTCTCGCCGGAGTTACCGGGGCCACAAACGCAGTTTCTTTTGAGACCAATCTTCTCGGCCCTGTGACTGTAGTGGGGGCAGGGGCCGGGCGGATCGAGACCGCCTACGCACTTCTGTCCGACATCATCAGCATTCACAAGAAAAAATCTAAAAAGGTGATCTAAAGATGAACAGTTTAAGGCTGGCTCTTTCTGCTGATTACGAGGAAATCAATGTCCTCAATCCCTTTGACGGCTCGGTGATTGGTCAAGTAACTAAAGTGCCCGCGAGTGCAGCACATGTAGTCATCGATTCCGCCAAACACGGAGCGACTATTGCTCGTAATCTTTCGAGAGCAGAACGTTCACGTATTCTGGAACGAACCGCTGCTTTAGTAGAGCAGGACAAGGATGCTTTTGCTCAACTGATCTCTGCGGAGTCGGGCAAAACAATCCGCCAGGCACGCAAGGAAGTACTACGTTGTGTCAATACGCTGAAGCTGTCGGCGGAAGAGGCCAAGCGTAATGCTGGAGAGGTCATCCCATTCGACTCTTATGTCGGATCTGAATCTCGCCAGGGCTGGTTCACTCGTGAACCCTTAGGCGTAATTCTGGCGATCACGCCTTACAACGATCCCTTGAATCTGGTTGCGCATAAGCTGGGCCCAGCGATCGCCGGGGGAAACTCGGTTGTCCTCAAGCCCTCGGAGCTTGCTCCGTTGTCCGCCGTTAAACTGGTCACATACCTTAACAAGGCAGGTTTGCCCGCAGAGGTTGTATCTGTAGCGACTGGTGATGCTGAGCTTGGCAAGGCGCTGGTTGCACACCGAGCAGTCCGCATGATTTCGTTTACAGGTGGTTTTGCTACCGGTGAGCAGATTACAAAAACTGCTGGCTTGAAAAAAATGGCGATGGACTTGGGCGGCAATGCCCCCGTCATTGTCATGGGCGATTGTGAGCTCGATTCTTCTGTTGAGTCGTGCGTGTCTGGAGCTTACTGGGCAGCTGGCCAAAACTGCATTGGCACCCAGCGTATCCTGATTGACGCCGCCATTTATGAGGCTTTCAAACAAAAGTTTGTAGAGCAATCACGAGCCTTAATCGTTGGTAACCAGGCGGACGAGGCTACAGACGTTGGCCCTATGATATCCGAGGCCGCTGCTAAACGAGCGGAGCAGTCTGTACAGGATGCAGTTGATCGCGGTGCCCAGCTGTTGTTGGGTAACAGGAGAGAGGGCACGTTGTTTTATCCCACCGTCCTAGAAAATGTCAGCTTCCAATGCAATGTGTGGCGCGAGGAAGTTTTCAGCCCAATCGTCATCTTGCAGAAGATTGATTCGCTCGATCATGCGCTGGCTTTGGCGAACGAACCGGAATACAGCCTGCACGCTGGCATTTTCACGAGCAATTTAAACACTGCGATGAAGGCCGCTAAGGAGCTGGAAGCAGGAGGGGTCATGATCAATGACTCGTCTGACTATCGCTTTGATGCAATGCCATTTGGCGGCTTCAAATACGGCAGTATGGGCCGGGAGGGTGTGCGTTTCTCGTACGAGGATATGACTCAACCCAAAGTGGTTTGTTTGAATGGCCCGAGTGCTTAAACGCCTAATCGGTCTTGTTTAACAAATCCTGTTTACACAAGACCTCGGTGACGGGGTCTTGTGGCAATACAATAATAAGGTTCACAAAATGAGTTCTATAGAGAACGAGTCTGCCTGTGCAAGCTCCCCGAATGCAGCTGGTGTCAAATACGTCGGCGCCGAAGATGCTGGTTATAAGAAAACGCTCCGAGCCCGCCAAATTCAGATGATCGCAATCGGCGGAGCAGTCGGAAGCGGTTTGTTCCTCGGGGCGGGCGCAAGACTCTCAGAAGCGGGCCCATCACTGGTTTTTGCATTTGCAGTGTGTGGCGTATTCGCCTGGTTCATCATCCGTGCCTTAGGTGAGCTAGTTTTGCATCGGCCATCGACTGGCTCATTCGTCTCATACGCCAGAGAGTTTTATGGCGAAAAGCTGGCTTTCGCGGCTGGCTGGATGTACTGGACGAATTGGGTCACCGTCGCTATCGCGGAGCTGACTGCTACCGCCCTCTATCTGAATTTTTTTAAAGCCTATTTCCCGGTACTTGGAGATATCCCCCAGTGGGCCACTGCTCTAGTAGTGCTAATGATCATCACCACAGTGAATTTGGTTTCGGTCAAAATCTTTGGAGAATTGGAATTCTGGTTTGCTTTTTTTAAAGTTGCTGCATTGGTCACGTTTCTGTGTGTTGGCGTTTACATGGTGATTTTTGGAACGCCAATCAATGGGCAGATTCCAGGTTTTCAACTCATTTCTGACCACGGTGGCTGGTTTCCATACGGCGTGATGCCGGCAGTTATATTGATACAGGGCGTCGTTTTTGCGTATGGCAGTATTGAACTCGTCGGCACCGCAGCGGGGGAGGCAAAAGATGTCGAGAAGGTTATGCCTAAGGCAATTAGAGCAGTTGTATTCCGTATTGTTGTTTTTTATGTTGGTACTATATTGCTGCTGTCTATGTTGCTGCCGAGCACAGCGTACGTCCCTGGCATCAGCCCTCTGGTGACATTCTTTGGAACTATCGGGGTAAGCGGAGCGGACGCCATTATGAACATGGTGCTCTTCACCGCAGCGATTTCATCGTTGAATGCCGGGATTTATACCACTGGCCGCATACTTCGCTCATTGGCTGTGACGGGTTCCGCCCCTCCATTTCTCGTGAAAATGAATAAGACTGGAGTTCCGTTTGCTGGAATTATGTTCACAACCATTGCCTCATTGGCTGGTGTGGCAATGAATGCTTTTCTTCCAGGGCAGGCCTTCGAGATCGCCATGTCCCTCACGGCGATTCTGATGCTCGGAGCTTGGGGGGTCATCATACTCTGTCAACTCAAGCTATTTAGCCTCTCTCAACGCGGACTCATTGAGAGACCCAAATTCCGCATGATGTTCGCACCTTATAGCGGATATGCAACGCTGGCTTTCTTCGTGCTGGTCTTCATTCTCATCGCTTTTGATTATCCCGTTGGGACTTATTCTGCAGCGTCAGTGCCGGTATACGCAGCGGTGTTGGTAGGAGGGTGGTACATGGTTCGCCGGCGGGTGTATGGAATCGCAGCTGGCAATCTTAAATTTAACGAACAACAAGAGTTGGTTTCTACCGGGGCAATGCTGCCCCAAAAAGGTATGACTATTAAGTCTCCTATAAAACAAGGTTAATAAGGCAGAGGATTCACTAATGCGTCCAAATAAAGAAGATCTAACTACGCTGGGAGTCAGTAGCCAGGCAGTGCACGGTGGGAACGTCATCGATGCCACCACCGGTGCGGTACGAACTCCGTTGGTCATGGCGAACTCCTACCACCTGCCTGAAAATCCAGAAGACATGGACTGGTCGAGCCCGGACGGGCTGGTCTATACCCGAAATGCTGGCCACAACCAGGTATGTCTGGAAAAGAAACTGGCTGCGATGGAAGGGGGTGAGGCAGCCGCTGCGTTTGCTACAGGTGTGGCAGCACTGCATTCAGTGTTCTTCACATTTCTCAAAAGCGGTGATCACATCGTCGTAGGGGATGTGACTTATGAAGCAGTCTGGCGGCTGTTTGCTGAATTGCTGCCTGAGCGCTATGGCATTGAGGCGACCTTTGTGGACATGGGTGATTTGGAGGCCGTGCGTAAGGCCATCAAGCCTAACACCAAACTGATCCATACCGAATCAATTGGTAACCCCACGACGAAGGTAGCTGATATCGAGAGTTTGGCTGCGATCGCGAAAGCTCATGGGGCGCTACTTTCTGTCGATGCCACCTTCACTCCGCCTCCTTTCTTTCATGCGATTCGAAAAGGTGCGAACCTCGTAGTCCACTCTCTCACGAAATACATAAACGGCCATGGTGATGCCATGGGCGGTATTGTCATCGGCAGTCGCGAGCTGATCGGCAAAATCAAGCATGATGCCTTGGTCGACCTCGGAGCAGTCATTTCTCCGTTCAACGCCTGGATGATCATGCGGGGCTCTGTCACTTTGCCCCTGCGCCTCCGACAGCATTTGAGCTCGGCAGAAAAGGTCGCAGCTTACCTGGATTCCGAAGATCGAATTGCTTATGTCTACTATCCAGGACTGCCTTCCCACCCCCAGCATGAGCTGGCTCTGCGTCAGTTTGGAGGCAAAGGCTTTGGGGCGGTGATGGCTTTCGCCGTGTACGGCGACTCCAGCGCGCAGAATCGATTTGTCGCTAATCTAAAAGTGATCACATCTGCTGTCTCACTAGGACACGACGAGTCTCTGATCGTCCATGTGGGCCCTGATGCGCGAGGCGGCTCCGAGCATTATCCCCCTGAGTTTCTCAAGTATGGTCACCTTCGGCTGTCGATCGGGCTTGAGGACGCGGACGACTTGATTAACGACATCTCTGCTGCCCTTGATGAGACATTTCATAAGTAGCGTATGAGGGGAATGGTCGCCCCTCATATTTTTAAGCTCCCATAGCGTCACCCTTTAGCCTCTGTCACCTGGAGGCTTTTTTTATGACGTGCACATGCAATGACAAGGGCTGAGCATAGTCATTTGTGCAATTCCGCGACCGTCATCGAGAAAATCAGGACGCCGCCTCCCGCATTGCTGTACTCGTGGGGCACGTCAGTTTTTGCGATGGCAGAGCACCCTTCGCCCACCATGAGCTCGTTTCCGTCTACTACAAGCTTCAGAGTGCCTTCTTCGACGTGAAAAAGCTCAAGGGTGCCAGCAGGGTGGCCATTGGAAACAAAGGTTTCTCCCGGTAGCAATCTCCATTTCCAAAGCTCAATCATGTTCGGGCCGCTGGTGCCGGCCAGCAGTTGTGCTGTCCCGCCTTGCGGGCCAGTCCACAGCGTCGGTATCTCATTCGCTTCAATTAGGCGGGCCGTGGGAGAGCCGGCGACGTTGACGATGTCTGCGACGGATAGCCCAAGCGCAGCCGAAATTTTGCACAGGATGCCAATGCTAGGGTTGGCGTTACAGTTTTCGATTTCAACAACCATCCCCTTACTCACTCCGGCACGGCGAGCCAGCTCGTCCAAGGAGAGCTTTTTGTTTCTCCGCTCCTCGCGCAGGCGACGGGAGACAGCTTCACTTACAAATTGAATATCAGATCCCTGGTCGGTCGATATATTGACTTTTTTGGTCATAGGTCGATAAAGTGCACTAAATTGGTCAGTGTGAGATTTTGTAATGCTTTCTGTACATCCGTCAATTGACCCTAAGATCGCCGCGATCGCGCCAGGCTTTCGGGCCGTGAGTGTGGTGGTCGAAGCTGCACCGATCCTGAGACCTGAAGTCGCAGACAAAGCCATGGAGCGCGCAGTCAAGGTCGTCCAGAGCAACTCGTGCGGGTGGGCGGAGGCCCACCTATCGGCATGGGCCGAGGTTTTCCGAAAGTTTGGAGCCAAGCCGCAGCGCACTCCTTGTTCCGCCGAGGCTTTGCTCAAGCGTGTGAAGAAGGATGGGAAGTTGCCTGCGATCGATCCAGTAGTGGATCTGTACAACGCGGTTAGCATTGAATACGCGATTCCCGTGGGTGGTGAGAATTTCGCGACCTACAGCGGCATGCCAAGACTGACTGTTGCTGAGGGCTGCGAGGTCTTCGATACGACGAAAAGCGGCGAGCCTGCCAATGAACCGCCGGAGGCCGGTGAGGTGGTCTGGCGTGATGACATTGGTGTGACGTGCCGTCGTTGGAACTGGCGGCAGGGCGTTCGCACGCGTCTCGACGCATCAGCCACACAGATGTGGTTCATTCTCGAAAGCCTTCCAGAGATGCCAGTCGACGCTCTAAACGCTGCCGCCGATACCCTTGTGATGGGGCTGATGGAAATGATGCCTGGTGCTGTGATCACAACTGAATTGGTTGAAACCTAATCGTTCTCTCTGTGAGCGAGACCGAGTTCTACTCCCCGGGGACGACCCCGAACATTACGGGATTTTTCGCCGGGACGACCCGGCTTCTGTTAGGAGCCGTGTATGGCCTGGGTTAGTTTGTTCATTGCTGGACTTTTAGAAGTTGTATGGGCCTTCTCCATGAAGCAGTCGGAAGGCTTTACAAAGATAGGCGCAACGGTAGTCACAATCGCGACAGTCATAGCCAGTTTTGTATTGCTATCGTATTCGATGAGAAGCTTGCCATTAGGAACCGCTTATACAATCTGGACGGGCATAGGCGCGATCGGAGCATTCTTGGTCGGGGTGGCGTTTCTAGGGGAACCAGCAGGGGTACTTAGAATTTTAGCGGCCTTCATGATCATTGGCGGCCTGTTGCTGATGAAAATCGCCTCTGTTGGATAGTTTAAACGGGCTGCCCGTAGGTAGCCTTTTTTGCTGATGGTACCTAGAAATATTCCGGCACCTAGAGGTGTGAGCAGAATGCTCGTAACGGGTCATTTTGCTCAAAGAATAATGCTGGGCACTATATTTAGTTGCTGTAGCGTTAGCCATAAAGTGCGTGTATGCCTGAGGGCTTAGAACTCTCGGTCGTCAATGATCATTGGTAAATCGGAGTAAATATGGACTACGTTAGCACTCGTGGTTCTGTGGACGGTGTCAGTTTCCGCAGCGTTGTTCTATCTGGGCTTGCACCTGACGGCGGCCTCTATGTCCCGCAAAGCCTGCCCCAGTTCAGTGGTGAGGAAATCGCAAGCTGGTCTTGGCTCCCGTTTGACCAATTGGCATACCGCGTTATTGCTCCCTTCATTGGTGATGAAATCGAGGATTCAGCGCTGCGAGCGCTACTAAAAGACTGCTATCGAGATTTCCGCCACCGCGCGGTTGCCCCCCTGCAGCAGATCGGGCAAAACGAATGGGTTTTGCAGCTTCATCACGGCCCAACCCATGCCTCCAAAGATTTTGCGGCTCAGTTGCAATCAAGACTCGTAGCTTGCTTTCAGCCATCTGCTGATAAGGCAGTGGTGATTGGCGCAACGAATGGCGATACAGGCCTAGCTGCGATTGAGGCGTTCAAGCGCATGCCCAATGTCCAGGTTGTTGCACTGTACCCGAAGGACGGAGTGCCTAGTGACCGCCTTTTTGGGTTGTATGAGGGTGCGTCGGAACAGGTTCATTTGATCGAGGTAGATGGCAGCTTCGACGACTGTCAGACCATGGTGTCTCGTGCGCTCAGAGAGTGGCCAATGGCAGGGGTGACGCCGATTAGCTTCAACTCCACGAATTGGGTGGGGGTTCTGGCCCAGATCGTGTTCTTCTTCTACAGCGCTCTTCAATTGGGCGGCGGCATTCGACCGATAGGTTTCAGCATTCCAGGAGCAAGCTTTGCTGAAATCTATGCCTGTTTCATTGCCCAGAAAATGGGATTACCCGTAAACCAGGTCATCGTTTCCACCAACTCGAACGACTCGCTGCACGGTTTCATCAATGAGAATAGCTACTCCACAAAAGAGGTTAGCCATTCGCTGTCACCGTCCATGGATTTTTCGTTATTCTCGAATTTGGAACGCTTCATCTGGGAGCTGTACGACCACGACGGCCATATGGTGCAGCGGCTGATGGAGAGCTTTGATGACTCAGGCAGGTTGAGTGTTGGAAACAAGCAATGGCTGCAGGCCAGAATGCTATTTGATTCCTATGCGGTGGGAGATGAGCAGGTGTTGGAGGAGCTCCTCTCTCTTTACAGGGCCACTGGCGTAGCAGTAAATCCGCAAACAGCGACGGGGGCTCTTGCATCCCGACTTTACCGGCGCAGTCTCGTTACACCGATGGTAACGCTCGCTCAGTTAGCGCCCGAGAAGTCGGCAGTTCTGTTGGCAGAGCTAGGCGTTTGGGACAAAGTGGTGTCGCTCCCTCCACCGTCGTTCGTCGAACACCCGCTCCTGAACCGAGGCGACATCAGCGGCCTCCTTCAGTACATTAGAGGTATATAGGGCGCTGTTATGAAACGTCTTCTAGATCCTCAAGATGAGCGAATACTTGCCGAACTGAGCTCCAATGCCAAGATATCGCATGCCGAGTTAGGACTGAGAGTAAATCTGTCTCGTAACGCTGTACGGCAGCGAATTGAGCGCATGGAGCGAGATGGGGCGATTCAGGGGTACACCATACTTATCGGCGAGGGGAGGAAACCAAGCCCGCCGATCAGCGCAATCATTTTTGTTTATCGACACGACCGTATGCGAGGCGACGATGTCGTGAAAGCTCTGAAGAGCATTCCAGAGATCACTATGTGTGAGGTCATGAGCGGTGAGTTTGATCTGATGGTACGCATCGAGGCTGCGCATCCTGAGCGTGTCCACTTTGTCTGGAAAATGATTGCATCGATGCCAGGTGTCGAGAATACGGTGACAACGTTCGTTTTATCAAAGCTGATCTGAGACGGTACTAGCATCACTGGCCGAGGGCGTCTTGCTTTCGATTTCGGCTTTGCTCTGGGTAGTATAAATAAAGGTTACACATGTCTGATTACAATCTGTATTGTTTTGCACTTTCTGGGAACTCATATAAAGTGGCATTGTTTTTAGAGCTCGCCCAGCAGGATTGGCAGCCAGTTTTCGTTGACTATCTCAATGGGCAAACCAAAGAGTTTGAATGGCGGTCGAGCATCAATGAACAAGGCGAAGTCCCAGTACTTGAACATCGGGGGCAGCGATTTACCCAGTCTGCACTTATCCTCGACTACTTAGCTGAGGTTACGGGCTGGTTTAAGCCTGCTGATGCACAACAAAGGCAAGAAGCTTGGCGCTGGATGCTTTTTGATAACCATAAATTCACAAGCTACTATGCCACTCTCCGTTTTATGTACGGGTTGCAAAAAACTGGGGAAAGCGAGGTGACTGCATTTCTCCGGGAGCGGGCCAGAGCAGCGTACAGTATTGTCGACACTCAGCTGAAAAAAACTCCATTTTTGATCGGCGATGCCATCACCATTGCCGATCTTTCTCTGGCGGGTTATGTGTTTATGCCAGAGGAGACTGGAATTGAAGACTCTGAATTTCCTCACATAGAAAAGTGGAAGGAACGTTTACGTGACCTGCCAGGCTGGAAGCACCCGTATGAGCTGATGCCGGGGCCTACCACCCTCTAAACAGGGGCGGTAAAACATCCGAAGCTCCACACCCATTTTCAATACACTTCTTCGAGCAAAGTGCCAGTTTCTTCTGTCTTTTTGCCAGTTGACTCCAGTGGGAGATGCGGGCGAAGATCGGCTCCTACTCTCTTGGGATTATCCAATGCCAATTTTCCAACACTCGCGTTCTGCACTGGCTATCGCAGCTGGCGTTGGCGTTTGCGTTGAGATTGCTAAGAAATCCAAGAAACAGTCGCTCATCTGACCGGGGCGCGCTGTCCCGTCAGGTGGGCTGACGAGACTGATAGCGCTAGGCGTCCTGCTAGACTTTTTGACTCTGTGTCCTCCTGACGATGATGAATCGGTCAATTTCAGGAGGCATTGCATGTCGGATTTTCGTGGTATTTGGGTTGCACTGGTCACTCCTTTTTGCGGGGGTGAGATCGATTACATCGCGCTGGAGGGGTTGGTACAAAAACTTCTGGAAGATGGCGTGGCAGGCTTCGTTGTGTGCGGTACGACTGGCGAAGCTGCTGCTCTGTCAGCCGATGAGCAGTTATCTGTACTTGACGCCGTATTGGTTTGGGCTGGCTCCTCCAAAGTATTAATGGGGCTGTCCGGGAACAATCTTCAGGAAATTCTCACCTTCCAGGCCAAAGTCCAGACGCGTCAGCTCGCAGGTGTTCTGGTGCCTGCCCCCTATTACATCCGACCCTCACAGCAAGGCATCGAGTCGTTCTTCCAAGTCATTGCTGACGCTTCCACCGTGCCGGTTGTGCTGTATGACATCCCCTACAGAACTGGCACCCGAATTGAGCGCGACACCCTGCTGCGCATTGTCCGGCATCCACGTATAGCCGCCATCAAGGACTGCGGTGGAGATATTGAGACCACTATGGCTGTCATTGCTGACGGAAATGCCCAAGTGCTCGCAGGGGAGGACGTTCAGATCTTTGGCCATCTCTGTTTAGGAGGGGCTGGGGCCATTTCCGCTTCAGCTCATGTACGTGCAGATTTGTTTGTCAGCATGCAAGAACAAATCGACCACGGAGACCTCGGTGGGGCCAGGAAGACTTTCTACAGGCTTTTGCCTTGGTTGCAGATTGCTTTCGCTGAGCCCAACCCAGCGGTCATCAAGCAGGCACTGGCCGATCAGGGGATGATCAGCAATGTCCTAAGAGAGCCAATGCAAATATGTACCTCAGAGACTCAGATTAGGCTCGAACAGGTGCTTGGTAAGCTGGGCGATGCCTGTTGAGCCGTGAGTGGCCTAAGGTGAGAGGGCGTATTGCTCGAGCTAACGAACAGTATCTGAATTTGGCTCGCTGAGGTGTTCCCCATGCAACCCCGTATCTTACGATGCGGGGGGCATAACAGAGTGAGGTCTTCCAGGGGAGCTGGCGCCCTCAGCTGCCACTGGAGGCGCTTCTCCCTCGTCTAAGCAATGCCCCAAGCTCGCTAAAAGCCATTCCTGCGATTATGAGGATTGCTCCGGAAATATTGGTGGCTGTCATCCGATCGCCTGCCAAGGCGTAGCCAAATAGTGCGCTGAAAATGGGCTCAAAGAGCAGGATCAAAGCAACCATTTGGGCTGACATTACAGACTGGGCTTTGGTTTGTACGAAGTACGCCAGAGCTGTCCCAAGGGCGGCCAAGACAAACATCGTCAGCCATGCATCACCACCCATCGGTGCGACCAGCTCATTCGAGGCAATGCTCCATCCACCAGACAGCACACCGACCGTGACCAGCTGCACGAAGCTGAAGCAGATAGGCGTCCCCGAAAAAGGCATCTTAGCCAGTGCAACAATGTGGGCTGCGAAGAATACTGCGCAGCAGAGGATCAATGCGTCTCCCAGATGCAGTGAAAGGTCATTCAGGCTCAGTAACGCCAGTCCAATCAATGCTACGGCGCCGCCTATCCATTGCTGGAAGGTCGGGGTTTCTTTAAACAGCAGGAAAAGGAGGAGAGGAGTGAAAACCACCGCGAACCCGGTGATGAAGCCGGCATTTGAGGGAGTCGTTAGGCCTATCCCAGAGGTCTGAAACGAAAACGCCACGAACAAAATTGCACCGGCTAGACATCCAGACATCCAATCTCTACCGGATAGCTCTACCAACTTGCGGATGGCGAAGGGGCCAAGGCAGCACGCACCAACGATGAAGATCCATGTGTTTAGCGAGGATGCTGACATTCCCTGAAGGCTTTGCTGCTTTGCGACAAAACACCATCCCCAAATTGCCGTCACCACGATCAAGGCCAGAGACCAAACCTGCTTAGCGCTTACGCGATCTCTCCTGCTGATGGGATCTGCCAGTGAGGACTTTTTACCGGGCGCGTTTTCTTGGCCGAGTGAAGGATTGTCGGCGCGTATCGACATAGAATCATGACAGCTCACTTGGAAGGAACCGGTGCTCTAACCGAGGTAATGGCTGAGTGGGCAACCTGATTACGATTGCCAGGCCAGGCTGCTGATTTTCTTGGTTAGACAAGGAGAGAAAGCGTATCAAAGAGCGAGGCATCTTTGGGGTTAGATGAACGAGCACGCCGCCTAATCACTTGATAGAGGCAATCCACAAAGCATTGTGCGGCTGCCCCCAGCAGGTTATTTCTGGGCGTTACGATGCCAATCAGATCAGTTGCAAAGCTCTCATTCAACTCCAGACAGCGTACGCGATCGCTGTACATATTCGAGGCCAGGATAGGTTTTGGAAAGTAGCTGAGCATCTCGGTCTGCTCTGTGAGGGTCAGCATCAGTTGAACTGATTGCGCTCGCTGAATACGAGAGACTTCGATCTCTGCCCCATGCTGCCAAAAGATTTCCGTCATCACCTGATCATGACTGGAGTCGGGATAATTCAGAACCCAGTCTTGTTCAACGAGTTCGTGGATGGAGCGACTGTTCCCCAATGGATGTCCGTGTCTGGCAACCACTGCCATCTCATATTCGAATATCGCATCGCACGTGAATTCCGGTCGCGGTAGTGAAGCAGACACCAACCCGACTGCAAGCTCCATTGTTCCATCTCTAAGGCGTGGAAGCGTGACGGCCATGAGGCCTTCAAAGATCTCCAGGCGCACCTTTGGCATGCGTTGCCGGAACAGCATCACTGCCTCGGGAAGGAAGGTCAACGCCATCCATGGAGATATTCCCAATCGGAGGTGTCCTTCTGCCTGATTGCTCAAGTGAGCTAATTCGAGCTCAGCGCGTTCGAGTTGGCTTATCACCTGTCTTGCGTGCTGAAGAAGGCTGTTTCCATACTCGGTCAGTGATATGCCCCGCGCATTTCGATGCACCAATGGGAGCTGTACCTGCTGCTCCAACTCAAGGATGGCCTTGGCAGCGGCAGTTTGTGAGATGCCCAATGACCGTGCTGCGGCACGAATGCTCCCGCAATCGGCAACCATGGTCAGTGCTTTAAGTTGGTGAAGCTTCATATCGAAACCTGTCCTGGGCTCAAGCTTTTTCATAGCGCAGCAGGCAACGATCACGAGCAGCCAAGCGTGCTAGTCCTGCAGGGAGAAGTTGACTGAATGTAGGCGGGGGATCAAGTGATGATGCGCTATGGTCAGGGTGTAAACCTCAGGTTGTCACCACCTTTTTTTTGAGACTGCCTCCATGGCTATCTCATCAATATGATCGGGTTAATGCTCGCTTGTAACTGGTTACCAGATTGACCCAAGCGGCAGACCTACTCAACGAAAGGTCTTGACCATGAATCAGCTTCCTATTTTGCCCGGCATTGAGAAAATTGAGGGTGAGATGATTGCTATTCGGCGGCACATTCATACCCATCCTGAGCTCAGCTTAAAGGAGCATGGCACTTCGGCTCTCGTCGCCGAGAAGCTTGAGGAGTGGGGGTATGAAGTGCATCGAGGAATTGGTGTCACTGGCGTGGTCGGGGTCTTGAAGCAGGGTAACAGTTCAAAAATGCTAGGCATTCGCGCGGATATGGACGCATTGCCGATACCCGAGCAAACGGGACTGCCGTATACAAGCCAGCATTCTGGGGTGATGCATGCCTGCGGCCACGATGGCCATACTGCGATGCTTTTGGCTGCGGCCAAATGTATTTCGAGCACGGGTAATTTTAACGGCACTCTTGTTGTTATCTTTCAGCCAGCGGAGGAGGGGGACGACGGTGCACAGAAGATGCTAGACGACGGTCTCCTGGATCGATTCCCTTGTGATGCCATCTTTGGGATGCACAACATGCCAGGAATTCCTGTCGGGAAGTTCGGGTTTCGATCCGGCCCTTTTATGGCTTCAACAGACACAGTCAAAATCAGGATTTGCGGAACCGGCGGCCACGGAGCTATGCCACATAAAACGGTTGACCCCATTCTTGTAGGTGCTTTCATCGTAGGTGCTTTGCAAAGTGTTGTTTCCCGCAATACCGACCCGCTCGACACTGCCGTGATCACAGTGGGAGCTTTTCATGCGGGAGAGGCGCCAAATGTGATCCCTGAGCATGCAGAGTTGCACTTAAGCGTTCGGGCTCTCCGGCCAAAGGTCAGGGATACCCTGATCCGACGTATCACTGAGGTAGCCCAGGGACAAGCAGTCAGCTTTGGCGCTCAGGCAACTGTCGAGGTTGTAGAGGGCCAGTCACTGCCGCCTCTGATTAACGATCCACACGCTACCAGCTTTGCTCGTCAGGTCGCAGTGGACTGGTTGGGCGAGGAGGGAGTCGTTCAAGATATGCCACCAATCGCCGCCAGCGAAGATTTTGCCGTCATGCTTCAGGCCTGCCCGGGATGCTACCTTTTCATAGGTAATGGAGAAGAAGGGCATTCGTTGCATAGCGCGGAGTATGATTTCAATGATCGATGCTTGGGCACAGGTGCAAGCTATTGGGTGCGATTGGTTGAGAAATTCCTCTGTTGATATCGCTTGATCAAGATGGCCGGACTCCTGCAACCTAATGCGTCCAGTCATGGGCAATTAATCGCTCTTCGGCCGCACTCGGTGCGCTTCACAGGATTAGGCTGGTTGTTATAAGAATCGGTTTTCCCTTCGTGGACGGCCTCGCTTAGCCATTGGAGAGACGATGGGACGTTATGCTTCGCTCAAGTAGTCAACGCTATGCCGTTGCTTGTGACCCGTGGGTGCTCATGACGTACCAGACCTTATTCAATCCCCAAAGCAAAACTCGGTTTGATTAGATGCTCTCGGTGGTAGGTCACTCTGGGAGCGAACCTTGACCCGATTTGCAAGTGACGACCTCATGGCGGAAGTCTCAAGCTCCCGAAGCACACCAGCCTCGTTCAACTGACCGATCTCTTCTTCCAAGCGGCTGATCAATGACCTGATCGGCTGTCCTGTTTCGGCGCTGATTGTGACGGCTACCAATGTGAGTGGGCTCAGGCCAAGAGGGGTGCTCAGTGTCGCCATCATCTCCAGAGTAGGGCTGCTCTGCCCACGTTCCAGCTTCGAGACGTAAGTGCGGCTGCTGACTTCTGCTAAGTCTTTCTGTGAGAGCCCACGAGCCTTTCGCATTGCCTTGAGCACGGTAGCTACGGCTGTTTTGATCGACATAAAGCGTTCCTGAATTCATCACCTGCAGTGCTGGCCCATTCTCGAATAAGAATGATTCGACTAGCGTTTAAGGCCAAGGAGGCTACCACACTGTGAGAAACGGTCATGTTCATGCAGGGAGGATTGAGTGCAGACCAGAACCGCTGCTCGGCGGCAATGTTGAACTCGATGCTCGTCATTGTGAGTGCCGGACTTTTCGCCCGAAATGGCCAAGATAAACCAAGCGCATTGTCGACTTTTCCAGATGCTTGGACTTAGCTGTGCTGAATATCCATCCGATACTGTGAGTTTCAAGTCGGCCAGGGGATGAGGTTTCAGCAGTGTTGACCAGAATGGTTCTTGGCCAGCTTTGACGCTTGTAACTGGGAGAAAGGGATGACGTCGTCGTTACAGGATTACCACCAGTTCATGCACTGGATTCACGCCCCGGAAAACGCAGCATCTGAAGATGCTCGACGGGTAGCCAATATCGTCCTTCAGCGTTTTGTAGAAGTTGCAGGCACCAGTCGACAGCGTAACCAGCGATCCTCTCTCCTGATCAGTCTGATGCGAGAGGCGCTCGCTACGACTGCACCGGCGCTGCCCGCGATTCCTCCCCTGCCACCAGGTGGTGATTGGCAGTGGCGTAAGTTGACGCATCTCAAAGTTGGCCCGTTCCGAGGATTCAGATATCCGGAGCCGTTTGATTTGCACAAACGCATCACCCTGTTTTATGGGCCCAATGGAAGCGGCAAGACCAGCCTATGCGAAGCTCTGGAGTTCGCTCTGCTGGGGGCGGTCGATGAAAGTGGCATGAAGCGCATCGCAGTGAATAGGTACTTATCCAACCACCACGAGGGGCGCTACGATCCACCCGAGCTCAAAGCGGTCACGAGTCAAGGCGTAGCGATTTCCGTCCTTGCGGATCCAGAAGCCTATCGGTTCTGCTTTATCGAGAAGAATAGAATCGATGCTTTTTCTCGAATCGCTGCCAAGCCTGCCGGCGAGAAAACAGAGCTGATTGCCGCACTGTTCGGCATGGAACAATTCAACGAGTTCGTAAGTCACTTTAACGATTCCATGGAAGGGCTTCTAACGCTTCTGGCCTCAAAGCAAATCGAGCTGCTTGGGAAGCGTGGTGCCTTGAATCAAGACCATCAGGCCATCGCCAACGAAGCCGCCTCGCTAGCAGAACTGGTGAAGATCGAAAGCGCGTACGCCACAAGCGTTAAGCCAGGAATGACCTACTCAGACCTGCTTGTGGCCATTGGTAGTGAGGCGAGCCCAGGTCGCCTCCAGCAACTGAATGCTTTGCTGAACCAGCCACCCGCGTTCATCTACGGCATTAGCAGCGCCGAGCTCTTACAGGCTTTTCATGCAGCTGATGCCGCTCAAACTGTCTTGGTAAATGTCACTGAGGAGCTGGCCACTCGAACTCACGATGTCTCCTTCCAAGATCTGTACAACGCCGTCCTAGGTCTCCAACACGTAGCGGGTGACCACTGTCCGGCCTGTGATACCCCCTTGGCGGGCGAGCACCGAGTCGTAACTGATCCTTATGAAAAAGCCACATCGGGATTGGCCGGGCTGAAGGTACTCAAGGAGATCCAGGGCCGGCATCTTCTGGCGATCCAGAAGCGCAACGCGGCATCCGAAGCGTTGCGGGTCAAGCTGTCAGAGTTCGCACTCCGTGTGGGGGCCACCATCGAGAGTCCTAATTCGTTGGCGCGTTACTTGGCTCATCCGGGTGTTGATCCTCTGCGCGATTGGTGGAGAGACGGATACCGCACGGATGGGACGACTCCATCGTTGGCTCAACAGGCTGTGAGTTGGGCAGAGCAGCTTGAGCGCCAGGACACACAGTCTGCTTTGGCAAATGCCGAGCGCAGCAAGCTGATTACTGAGCGCGATCGCCTAAACCAAGCCAGAGTAGATGTCGGAACACATGCGTCGGCACGCCAGCAACTTGCCGGAGCGGTGTTGGATGCCAAGAAGCGTATCGATGACTTTGAGGGCGCCAATGCTGGGCTGATCGCGGCAGCGGCAGAAGAAGCCAAGGCGATCCTCCGTGACCGTCGCATCAATACCGCCTATGACCAGTTCCTCGCCCTGCTGCGTAGGTATAAAACGCAGCTTCCAGGCACCTTGATGGCGGGCCTGAACTCTCTGGCGCTTGAGTTGTACAACGAATTCAATGTCCGTGATTTTGATGCTGACAAGCTCGCTGGTCTGAGTCTACCCGTGACAGGGGATGGGCGGATTGAGCTCTCCTTCCGAGGCCAGCCGCATGTTTCAGTTGATGCGCTTCAAATTCTAAGTGAGGGACACGTACGGTGTTTAGGATTGGCTATTTTGCTGGCCAAGGCTCTGAAGATCGGTGCGCCAGTGGTTGTGTTTGATGATGCCATCAACGCAATTGACCATGAACACCGGCAAGGGATCAGAGAAACAATCTTTGAAAGTGATCGCTTCCTCGATACGCAATTGCTCGTTACCTGTCACAGCAATGAGTTTATGAAGGACGTGCAGAATCGAGTTTCCAGTGAACAATGGACTTCCTATGTTTTTCGGCATCACAGCGGAAATTATCAGCCCCGAGTGCTCGGGAACGTCGCGCCGCAAACTTACTTGCTGAATGCCCGCGCTGCTGTCGAGAGAGGGGATGCACGGACGGCATTGGCTGAGTCCAGACAGACACTCGAAATGTTGACCGACAAGCTCTGGAGATGGCTGGGCAAGTTCGATATGGGTGCTCTGAGCCTCAAAATCGCTGGGCCTGGCGCTGAGCCAAATCTCCGTGGTATCTGCGACGCCATCTTTGCTCGCCTCAAGAAGGCTCCTGAGTTCGAACATCCAGACAAGCCAATCGTCATTGAGTCCCTTGGATTTATTCTAGGGGTGCCTGAACAATCACTGGTTTGGATGTATCTGAACAAAGGTACACACGAAGAAGCCGATAGAGATGATTTTGACGATGTGTTGGTTGAGCAGATCGTGGTGCAACTGGAGGCTCTCAACGCCTTGAAATTGAGGGGGCGATGAGCTCAGCCATTCGCACCCACACCGGGATTACAAAAAGCGTTGGGAGATTTTGGCGGGCACAGTCTTCCACGGCTCCCAATCATACCCATGAGATCCTTGCTAGCGACTTGGCTGTTTGTGGCGGGCGTACATCACCGATGTACCGCCTGAAGCCCCTCTAGCCTGTAGCTCAAACGCCTGAGGATTGCCTTTGATGAGATCGCTCAGTTTTTTGTAGCCGTGGGTGCGAGGGTCAAACTCTGGCCTTAGCTTCGTGATGTTCGTGCCCAGCGCGCCTAGATGCGCCCACCCATCTTCGTCCGCAATGTCGTCCAGGATCTTCGCGATAAAGCCCACTGGCACCTTTGGCTTTTTCGGCGCGTCTGCAGCAGGTTTTACGGCGTCCGTGCTCGTGGCTGCGTCTGATCCAGGCTCTTCGCTCGCCGGCATCACGGCATCATCACGCAGCAGTTCGATATAGACGAACTTGTCGCAGGCGGCCACGAAGGGCCGTGGAGTTTTCTCCTCGCCGAAACCGTAGACGGTCAGCCCTTCCTCGCGCAGGCGAGACGCCAACCTCGTGAAGTCGCTGTCGCTCGAAACCAGGCAGAACCCGTCGAAACGCCGTGTGTACAGCAAGTCCATCGCATCGATGATCAACGAGCTGTCGGTGGCGTTCTTGCCCTTGGTGTAGGCGAATTGCTGGATCGGTTGGATGGAGTGGTCGAGTAGGACTTTCTTCCATCCGCCCAGTTGCGGGCCAGTCCAATCGCCGTAGATGCGTTTGACGCTGGCGACGCCGTACTTCGCGATTTCTTCGAAGAGACCCTCGACGATTGCCGCAGGCGCGTTGTCAGCGTCGATCAGGACAGCGAGGTGCTTCTGGGCATTGGAGGAGGTATGCGTGGCCATGGATCATCCTTGAGTGAAAGCACCACCATACCCGTAATCGGAGGATTATTCCGCGCTTCTACTTCAGTGATGGCTTGCCCCAGGCTTCAGTCAGTTCATCCATACGGTCAGGGATCTTCGGCGTTTTCGAGAGGATCAAGCACCGGCTGTTGCCGACGTACTCTTCGATCAGATAAACCGAGTCCCCGACATCAATCCCGAGCTCCTGAAGAGCAGCGTCAGGAATGCGGATGGCGCCATCGCCGTCCCAGTCTTCAATGGTGATTTTCAGCGCTTGGCTCATGGCAGTCTCCGGCGCATGGCGCGGGGTAATAGCAGGAATATTGGAGGCTCACCTGGTCTGGCGTGCGGTGCCTTATCCATCGAGATTCTCAGCGATCAGCTCAACCATCAACAACGGGCTTTTGCTGTCGATCACCTTGTAGATCATTTCGCGTTTGCTTCGTGGCAGCTTCTTCACAACGCTTTTCGCACTCGCGCGGACTGCCTCATCGGTGCCATGGATGCGGGCGGCCAGCAGCAGGACGAGGACGGCATCTGTGAGGGTCATTCGGGTGTCCGTGGGTTTGAGGCGGAGCAGTTTAATGCAGCCCATGGTATCAGTGTGTGCCCAGCCATCAGAGCGGAACGGGCGGCGCCTTTGTTACTCTCGATAGACCTTCATGAAGAGATTTCACATGGCACATTCGGCACAGCGGGTCGTCGACTTCATCGCAAACCTCTCACCCATCTATCACGGTGAAACAATCCTCGGGATGCGCGTTGCACGTTCCTTAATGGATGGCACTGTTATCGTGCCTGAACCTAACGATGACCGAGAGCCAGAGGATGCGTATGTGGTTGTCTGGTGGCACGGGGATTCAAACCGAGCGAGTGAAGTTCCTGCCTACCTTATGGCGAGTAATGCCATGGTCAGCTACGTCCAATTTCACTGCGTCGGGCGTGATGCCGAATATGCAGGCCGTCTTCTGGATCATCAGAGTCAGCACTTTGGCCACAAGACTGGAGCCAGCATGTACCTGCCTTACCGTGAAGAGGAATTCGAATTTCTTGGCAAGCTACTCAAGGCTGCTGAACAAGCCGGGCCTAAATTGGCTTGGGAAGTTTTGAAGAAAGGGCTAGGGCTTTGAGCTATGGATCTTGAGCACCTAAGGTGACCGCCAACGGACTTTCAACTACCATTAAAACCACAAGCTTCACCATTCGGATCCTAGGAGAGTTACATGTCCCGTCTTGCAGAGTTTCGCAAACTAGAACAGCAACTGGCAGCTCAGCTCGCCGAGCTCGAAACGTTAAAAAACGACGACGGCTTGAAGAAAGAGATGGAGTTTGAGAACAAACTGCGCAGCTTGCTTGGTGAGTACAACTACAGTCTGCGCGATGTGATCAACATCCTCGACCCGCAGGCAGCTAGCCGCAAAGGTGCGCCTGTAGTGGCCGAGAAGGGCACACGCCGTGCCCGCACTGTCAAGGTCTACAAAAATCCACATAACGGTGAGGTTGTCGAAACCAAAGGTGGTAACCACAAGACGTTGAAGGCTTGGAAAGCTGAACATGGGAGCGATGAGGTTGAGTCCTGGGTTTCTCAGTGATTTTGTGAAGTTTGAGATGAAAGCCGCCTGAGGGCGGCTTTCTCGTTCATTGGAGTTGGTTGGCTGGGTAGCTACACATCAGTGATGCTTCGTCTGAGGCGTTAGTCTGATCTAGGCCGTCTTCAAACTGAGGGGCCAGAGTCACCTCATGTCCTCTAGCGCCAGACGCGACTGCATCGTTCCAACCCCTTTAGGTGAGGCGAGAGGCATCGATTGGTCTGTTCGAAATAATCGTGTCAACTTAACCCGGCAAGCTATGCTTTAGCGTGATATTGATTTCGCCAGACAGGGATTGTCATCACGTGAAGCGACTACTTCTTTTAAGCGGCCCGATGGCCAGCGGCAAGACGTCCGTTTCTGCCGCGCTCCAAAAACTTCATGGTTTTGTTCCGATCAGCAGCGGCTCCTACCTGCGCGCGCAGCTGACTGCGCGAGATGAGCCACTTGATCGCCATAACCTTCAAGAGCTCGGCGATTCCCTCGATCGAGCAACTGACTTCTCTTGGCTTATCGACGCTGTTGCGATCCCAGCGCTGGAAGTCCGGACATATGTTGATAACTGGCTGTTGGATGCAGTCCGCAAACCCAGGCAGGTCGAGCTATTCAGGTTCCATTTCGGCAACGCGGTTAGGCACGTGCACATCGTCGCACCTGAGGCTGTTCTGGAGCAGCGATACTCTGCCCGTGGCTCAACCCCCCGCGAAGACTACGAGGCAAGCGTACTGCACCCCAATGAGCAGAGCGCTCGTTCGCTGGCAGCTTTTGCTGACAAAGTTCTGAACACCGATGAGTACAGCCCGGTGGAAATTGCAGATCAGATCATGGACATCTGGGAGAAGTAGCACATGGAAACTCGGCAAATCGTGGTGATTAGTGGCAAGACCTGCAGTGGTAAGAGTGGGTTGGCTGGTCTGCTGGAAAAGGAATTTGGCTTCGCCGTGGTCAGCAATCGCCGATTCATTGATGATCCCGAGTGGCGTCTGCGGATGGAACAACCACAGATGATTGATCGACGACGCGACCTTGGCGATATAGATGTAGATCAGTGGATGCTTCTGGAAACCCAGGCCATGTGCGAGAGAGAGGAGGCTGGCCGACCATTAGTTGTTGACCACCTGAATACGCTTGATCAGGTACTGCAGTTTCGACAGGCTTTCGGGGCTGACCTCGTGCATGTCCACCTCTACGCCAGTGACCCAACGCTTCAGGCCCGTTATGCAAAGAGAACTGAGGCCGAGGCTAATCCATTGCCTTATGACGACGTCAATCAGCTCAGGGATCAGGCAGAAATCCAAGCGCTAAAGGATGATGCGGACGTCCGTGTCTACACCGAGCGGTCAGATTCGAATGACACGCTCGTGCGGGTAGCAGCCCGTTTGCATTTGTACACGCCACCTGGGATCAGGTGTGTCGACGTACTCATCGGTGGTCAGTACGGAAGCGAGGGTAAAGGCAATATCGTCGCTTACCTCGCGCGTGAATACGATGTAATGGTACGCGTTGGTGGCCCTAACGCTGGTCATACCGTGGCAAGTGCCGCCGGCACCTTCACCTATCATCATTTGCCGTCAGGATCGCGTGACGTAACGGCCCGGCTGCTTCTCGGGCCTGGCATGACTATTTTTCTGCCTGGGCTTTTGGCGGAGATAGATGAGTGCGGTATTGGCCCTGACCGCCTATTCATCGACCCCCAAGCCACCATCATTGAACAAGCAGACCGTGAAGCAGAGCAAGTGCATCTGGTGTCGACCATCGCCTCGACCGGCAGTGGCAGCGGCGCTGCAGCGGCACGGCGCATTTTGAGCCGAGGCAAGACGACGATCAGGTTGGCCAAGGATGTTGATGAGTTGCGACCGTATGTGGGCACTCCTGGAAACTACCACGGCTCTACATCAGACCGTTTGGAGGAGGCGTACCGCAGTGGTCAATCCATACTGCTGGAAGGTACTCAGGGCAGCGGGTTGAGCATTTTCCACGGCGACTATCCATATGTGACCTCAAGGGACACCAACGTTGCTGGATGCCTCGCTGAGGCAGGGATATCCCCCAGCAGAGTCCGAAAAATTCTGATGGTGATTCGACCCATGCCTATCCGTGTTGGCGACCCGGATGGCAATGATGGCCACATTTCAGGGCTGCTCAAACACCCTACGACGTTTGATGCAATTGCCCAATTCGCTGGCCTTGAAGCGGAAGCTTTAAATACCGCTGAAAAGACTTCTACGACGCATCGCAAGCGCAAGGTGGGCTGGTTCGAGTGGGATCAATTCCGAAAAGCGTGCGCTCTCAATGCGCCCACTGACATCGTTCTGACCTTTGCGGACTACCTCAAGGCCAGCAATCGAAACGCTCGCCGGTTCGAGCAGCTTCATCCAGAAACGATCAAATTTGTGGAGGAGCTTGAGCGTGTTTCCCAAGCACCTGTCTCGCTGATTAACACGCGTTTTACCCGAGACCCCGACCCTAGCGATTTGCGGTCGCTGATCGATCGACGCAACTGGACTGCGCGTTCCGATAGGAGATAACGGATGGATCTAAATAGGCTGATCGAGCTTTATCCTCGTGTTTACCACATGGCCGAATGCGGCGCCTGGGACAGCATTAGAACGCGCGGATTGATGAGTGCCACAGCCGTCCTGGATCACCTCGCAGTAGCAGGTGGCGACCGTGCTCGATACGAGAGCGAACATCGTGGGGTGAAGATGGATGTGAGGGCTGGCGACCCGTCCCACATCGTGCTCCGTGACCAGAAGCCCATGCCTGAGGGGCGCTTGATCAGGGCTCTCACGGATGGGACAACACCACGCCAGTGGTATGAGTTGATCAACGGCAAAGTGTTTTTCTGGGCTGAGGAGAAGCGCCTCCATGGTCTGCTTGGCGCTCGCGATTATCGTCATCTCGATCATGATGTCCTGACGCTCGACTCGTCGACCTTCATTCCGGCGTATGCCCACGCTATATGGTTGTGCCACATGAACTCGGGCAACACTTGGCCTATGCCTCATCGTCGCGATACTGAAATCTTCCGTAGGATTCCAGATTACCCCGTTAAGCGTTCAGGCAATCCGGACAAACCCGTGGTCGAGCTGGTTGTCGATTACGCCGTCCCTGACATCGCGAACTTTGTCATAGAGGTTCGACGGATGCGGGGCAGCGATGCCTTGGGCGTCATTGCTTAGCGCCCATCTGTGGAGGAGTTATGCCGCGACGTCGCTTGGCCGCTCGCATCCTGTTGATCGGCCCCACTGATCGACTGCTGCTATTCAAGATTCAGTACAAGGCCGGTGCCTTGGCAGGGATGAGCTACTGGGCCACACCCGGTGGGCAGCTCAGGTTGGATGAGTCTTTCGAAGCGGCTGCAGTGCGAGAGCTTAAGGAAGAGACCGGGGTGGATATTCAGTCCGTTGGGCCATGCATTGCGCACCGGGAATTCCCGTGGAAGATGCCTGACGGGGAGGATGTGCTCGCGATCGAAAACTACTACGTGGCGCAGGCAGAAATCGAGCAATGTTCCTCTGACTCATGGAGTGGGCAAGAGCGTGGCGCTATCGGCGAAGTGAGGTGGTGGTCGCAGGCTGAGCTGGCCGGATGTGACGAGGATGTTTACCCGCCGGATCTGGTGAGTCTATTCCGCCAAGCATTGGCCATGGGCACCGAGTGAGCCTGGAGTGTGTAAGTCGACGGTGGACTTGGCACTAAAAAAAACCGCTCATGTTGTTCTATAACTGTTTTAGATCAGCAAGTTATGTTTACTTTAGTGCCAAATACAGCGCTCAGGCCTGTTTCCTCGTTTAGCCATCATTTTGCTCGAATATGCGGCCTGTTTGGCACCGAAATTCCGCCCTAACGCCCGGATTCTATAGCGGTGCCAAATAGACCGCTTGGCGGTGCCAAAACCACCGCCTCCTTACAATATGCTTGCGTTTATATTCGGCGTTTTGAATTTGTAACAAAATTTGTATTTGATAATGGAGACTTATAGTAATCTTCGTCAAGAAACCTGAGAACCTTCTTCAGATCTGCCTTTTGAAGCGGCAGCACAAGCTGATCAATTCCGCCCGCACCGGGAATAGTTTCGAAAGGAACATTAAACTCCTGTGCAGCTGGTTTCATCGTCCCTATAGCTATTGCTTGAAGAATGCCGCTTTGCTGAATTAGCGAGATTTTTCTACGCACCCATGAGTCAGATATCGCCAATAAATCCGCAGCGTTGGCTACCGCTAGAGTTGGGATTTGAGCGAAGTCATTTACGTCCTCGTCGGTCGCCAGTTTGTAATACTCGCTCAGATCAAAAATTTGTCGAGCGGCGTGAAAGCTGAAAAATTTCAGCCTGTTTCCATCTAGGATTGCTGTGAGCTTGTAGTCAACGGTAAGACCAATGCCTTCGATCTTTTTGTAAACGTTGGCTGCGTGGAATATTGAAAGGCCGCGAGTGGAGATTATGCGCCGCTTATCAAAGTTCTGGAGCAGTATACGTGTCCCTTTTCCATCAACGGCATACCCCGAAAACAGAGCCTTGATCAAAGCGAAAAACTCTTCTGTCGGGTCAGCTTCTGCAACGGCCATAGGGTTCGCAATTGCAGCTGCCAAATCATCTAGGTCGTCGAAGTCGTCGATGAATAAGACCTCGTCATCATCGGGCTTGTACTTGCCGTCAAACTCAATTTCTTGATCAGCTTCATCGAACTCGGCTTCTTGCGCATGCAGTAGGGCTGTCAGTTCAGCTTGTACGGGTTGGGATAGCGCAAAGCGTACTATGCGTTGGGCAGGGTCTTTCGTGAGGGCAAACAAATGCAGCGTTCCATTACTCCATAAGCATACTGTCGGAAATTTTCTTAACCGAAGTCACTGGCTTAGGTGACTTCAAACGGGATTTCGTTATAAGGGTATAAACCATTCCGTCTTCGGATTCGACTTTATAGAAGTGATATCCCGCAAAGATTAGAAAGGGGTGCACAGGAATATTCGAGATGAACCATGCAGCGATCATTGAAATTACAAAGATTGAGCACGCCCAGATTGGATCGAATGTAGTGAGTTTGGTGGCTAACGGCGTTAGGTAGCTGACAAGAAATACCAAAATGAAGTAATCATTCGACTCTATTTTTTTGGCTTTGAATGGAAAAATCTCCCCCTGAGAATGAATCAGTCGGAGAATCAACAGTGGGAGTATGGTTGCGATCGTCCCAATGATGATGAGCTGCCACGAAAGCGTACCTACGGTACGAGTACTAAATATTTCTAAAGCTGCTGAGACTAACAAAGTCGGTGCTGCTGCTGAGACCAATAGCATCGTCTTTAGGGCATTGCGCATTTTGATTCCATCCGTGGATTTGACCAGCCGACAGTGGCCGATCTCGTGGCGCATAGTCAACAGCAGATTTCATTTTCTTGAGCCTGGTTGCCCTCCGACAGCCGCATACTCACTCACACCGGAGAGTAGGTGCTAAAGTGGTGCGGCTAAGCGCTCAAGGGCGCGTTAACCTCCTAGTCTCAGGAGCAACTCCAGTGCTTAGTCGCCCTGTCCCAATGCCCCCACATGAAAACGGCAGTGTGGAACGATTTGTCGGCAACTGAGCGCGTTAGGATGGAAGCCTGTATGGCCAAGACGCCTGCGGGCGGCTTGGTTTACGAAAGCCGTGCTCGAAGAGCCACGGCCCGCATCGCGCTGGCTATCGAAGCAATGACCGTTGCCAGGCGCGGGCGGCCTGGATCAGAATCTTTCTCCCAACGAATCAGCAAGGGAGCCGCACATGGAGGTCATCGAATGCACCCGCCAAGACGTGGACAGCGCCGCGAACCTGTTCAACCAATACCGCATGTTCTACGAGCTGCCTGACGACTTGGACAAGTCGAGAGACTTCCTCCGAGCTAACCTCGAGCAGCAGCGCTCCAGGATCTTCCTGGTAGTGAACGAGGACAAGGAAGCCGTGGCGTTCGCCCAGCTTTATCCCGCGACCTGTTCGTTGGCGATGAAGCACTTTTACTGGCTTTATGACCTGTTCGTTGACCCTTCAGCCAGAGGCTCAGGGTGCGCTCGGATGCTGCTCGATCATCTGGCTAACATGGCGCGTGCTGAGGGCGCTCACCGGATCAGCTTGGACACTGCCAAGACCAACCTGAACGCCCAGAAGCTCTACCTTAGCCAAGGCTATGAGGCAGAAGGCGAGTTCCTGACCTACCACTTAATGCTCTAAAGGCATTGTGGCGTTCGCCGAGTCGGGAACACGCAGCCATTGGCCCGGTGAGTCAATGGATTAAGCCTTGAAGGCGGTCAAACACCGAGACCCTAGCGACGGTAGTGGTGGACTGGGTGTGGATGATGACGCTCCCAATCTCTACGACGTTCAGCTTCTCTGCGGGCTTGTTCTCTTCGCCACTTGGCTCGGCGCACCTCCTCTCTATGGGAATGCCATCGACCGTCGTGCCAGTAACGATCACCTTGGGCGAGCATCGGCCCGGATGCTGAACTGTCCAAGCTGACCAGGCTAGGCCATGGGTTTTCTACGGGATGGGATGTGGACTGGGCAACTGCCTGATCCACCTGCGTAGCTGCACTGTGCTGCATCTGCATGGCTGAAACGTTGCTCGCCACTGTGCACGAGAAGAAACCAGCCAGCAGCACTTTGGGAATGTAGGATTTCATTCAGGAATGCACCTCAGCTGAACAATGGAAGGCATGAATATCGGCCTAGCTTGATCAAATAGACCTGAGATGAAAGAAAAGTTCGGGAAGTGGCCTAGTTAAAAGCCCATATAAAACAATAATTTACATATTGCTTACACTGGCTTGACAGCAGCGGTGCCCGACACGGCGCCGCGTCGGTGTTTGAAGACAAGAGTCAAACCACCTGTGGGCCGTCAACGGTCAGGGTAGCCAGCTTTGTCTCACCGAATTGCGAGTTTTGCCCGACAGTTCTTGAAGTGCAGGATGGCAATCAGTTTTCTGGTGTCGAATCGATCATCTCTAGGGCAGATGGGGAGGAGTAGGGGATTATGGGAGTCGCAAGCGGAGCGCGCAGGCGTGAAGATGGACGCCCGAAGGGCCGAGCAGTCCGCGAATAGCGGATAGCTCGGTTCACGACAGCTGGCCCCGATAGGGGCACGCCCAACCAGCGACTCAACTGCTGCTTCTTGACCACCGTGCACAGGGTCAACAAGCATGAGACGGCGACTATTGCGTGCGATCAGCCTAAGAGCCTGGTCAACACGCCCTCAATCTGAGTCCCTCTGTATTTTGACTTCAGTTCTTCAAGCTTTGCGGCCCTCTGAGCCTCAGCGAGTAGGCTGAGCCCATGGAGCTCGTTCAACAGTTTCTGAGACGTCTCAACCTCTGAATGCAACGTCATCCACGCGGTATTCGCCCGAGCTGCCAGAGCGTCTGCCTTGATGCTCAAATCCTGGGATTCTATGAGCCTGTTTTTGTGCAACGTTGTCTTCAGCTTGGCTTGTACCCCCTCAAGCTCTGTCAGCAGATGTGTGAGCGTTTCCGATTGATCAAGAGCCACTGACCGCCCCTCGACGTAGATGGTGTCGTCCTGCACGCAGTAGATCGCCAGTGGCCCATCTCCACCACCTGTGCAATCCAACGCCAACAGATTTCCCAGACGAGTAGGGGTGGGTATCCAGGTGTGTCCTGTACAAACGCGCCAGATTCCGGAGACGCCCTCACGACGGTGCTTCTTGATTCGCTCACGACCCCACACCGCAGTCTCATGAGTCTGTGGATTGCCGATGTCATCGACAAACTCCTGCCATGAGAGGCCTTTCGGCACATCCGCATGCACCACTCCAACGACTCCGCGCGCTGACTCGATCTCGATGACCGTAGGCAAGCTCTCGAGCCTGGAGATGATCATCTCTTTGGACTCATCTGCGATAGTTGACCACCAGCCCGCGCCATGAGCTGAATAGCGAGTTAACGGATTTTCGCGATAGGCAGCGATCAACATCTGCTCATGGTTACCCTGCACCGCGAAAAACCACGACTCGCCCAGCAGCTTGAGGCCTTCAAGCACGCCAGGCCCTCGGTCAATCAAATCTCCCACGCTAACCACTCGATCAACCAGGCTGTCGAAATCGAGACTGCGAAGACCTCTCTGGAGATCGGCGGTTTTGAAGTGGATGTCGCCAACGACGAAGTCACGGCCTGCTTCGTTTCGCGGGAGCTTCAAAATTCTTTGGCTCAACGGGGCGTCCTTCCTGACACGGTGCTTACCGTGATTCTGTCGAGTCGATACCTTGATCCACGGCGGTCTCAGGCCCAGGCACCGAAAGACTCGCCTTTGCCTTCGCACGATTTCTCTGGCCTTGGCCACGTTGCCGAGAGGCTTGGCGCTTCGCATGGAGCACTTGTGAAGTCGTCACGATCCCAACTGGCTGACCGTTCAAGTCCACGCGTGGTGCATTTTCCACCATGCTTTTCCAGTACCGGGATCCTTGGCACCAAGTTGAGATGCCTAGCTTGAGCTGTTCGCTGGTCAACCCTAGCAGCTCCAAGTGTTGCTCGGCATCCTTGAGAATGCCTTCTTTGAGCGGAACCTTCGGAGCCGGATTGACGGGGAACGCCAGTGGAAAATGCTTCTGCAATGGCCAGATTGCTTCTACGGCTGGATCTTGATTGCGAGGCTTCGCCTGTGGGGGAGACTTACGCTTGGGGTGTTTCGCGCGTCCGGCCTTTTGGGGTTCTTTTTCAGCCCGCAGGCGGTCACGTAGCTCAGCTAGTTGTTCAAAACCCATCGTTCTATTCACTGCTTCTAGGTTAATTGCGTGGTGCAAGGATATTGCATGCAGGCCTAGGTCGCAGCAGAAACAGGACACGCTGCTAATCCGTCGAGGTTCTGAGTGGTTGCACAGAATCAGGCAGGACGGGATGGATGGGGGGGTATGCACCTGACGAGCTCCATCTCGCCCAGACGTCTAAGCCCATGAAGCTGAATTGCTGGAAACGATTCACGCCGGAGATGGCCAAATCAGTAAGCCTCTAAGATCGAGCATCGATGACTAGGAACGAATGTTGGGTTTACAGACGGAGAGCATGGGCGTTCGCATTGGGTGTGTGGGTGGTGGGCGCAGTGCTGATTGGCTATGTCCACACGAGCCTTCCAGGTCGCGGATGGGGAGCTTGGATAAGCTATCTGATGTACTTCCTGGAATTCTGGTACCTGCTGGGCCTAGGAGAAATGCACCGGTGGTTTTACAGCTGGTTTACTCGAAATTCCGACTAGGACAATTCGAGGGGGCTGCCGCCGTTACGCCACGCTTTTTCAATGCTCTAAAGCCTCCCTTCAAGGGAGCTACTCATGGATGGCATTCTTACCTGGAGTCGAGCTCGACATAGCTGGACTCTCCGCCACCACTTGCGCCAGACCACCAAGCCCAAACAAACGACAGCGTCGTGCGACCCGCCTCATCAACGTCTACCTTCCCTCGAGAACGCCCAGAAAGGATCTCTCCATCAGTTGTGATGCAGTGGAAGAGCAGATCGAAGGTATCCAGCCCCGTCACATGCCCCACCTGGTGCCCTGTGCGGATCCTTCCGCCTCTGTAGGTGCTTGTGATCGCAGTGCCATCGACTTGGTACTCGAAAACGGTGCCGGCGCCGGATAGGCCATGAGCATTGCCTGCGACTTGGAATTTACGGTTGTGCAGGCGTTCGGCAACTAGCGAAGATAGGGTTGTCACGAGAGAGCGTCCTTCAATCGAAATCTGGGTATCCATTCCGATCACCGTACCCCATTTGTTGCTCAGCCAAAAACGCATATGGCGCCGTTGTTTGTAAGCAAATACGAGCGCGTGAGGATGGAAGCCCGCAGGGCCAAGACGCCGCTTGGCGGCTTGGTACACGACAGCCGGGCCGGAGGCCACGCCCAACTGATGTGGCGCTCAATGCTCTAACCTAGGTGAGAGCTGATTGTCGATTGGGGCAGGGCGCAAGCCTTCAGTCCAAGGAAGGGATATGTATGGGAATTCTGGATAGATTATTCGGTGGCCGCTTCACTCAACCACCTCCTGATGAGTCACCGTTGAGTGACGCCGCAATCATGCGAGAGCTTCACCCTTTCCGCGCTGAGCTCAAGGCTTTCACTCAAAGTCTACTGGCACGTCTCCCGGAGAAGGAGCAGGCGCGTCTCGTCCGACGAGTTATGCGTTCCTATGGGCAGGGAGAGGAGCCATCCAGCGCGCTGACAGAAGGCTTGCTGGATCCGGACAAGGGGCAATCACTTGAGCACCTCATCCTGCTCGCCATAGATTGGAAAGGATTCGATGGCTTCGAATATCTGGCCCCTTATCTGACTAAGGCCTGTGGCATCCAAGAAACGTACCCGTACAAGCAAGGCGAAGGGATGACCGTTCTACAGGTGCTGGCCGAGTTTGATGAGTGGCTGACCAGGTTCGGCAAACACTATCTGCACCTGAATACCGGCGGTGACGAGTACGTAGGCTTCATCGTGGACGCCGACCGCGTCGAGATCATGATCGCGATGGCGAAAGAAGCCGGCATTCATGCGAGGCTTGAGGCCTTCTAACGCAAGGCGAATCGCATCTATCCCGATTGCACTTTTCGGTTCCATCCGAGGCTACTGGCGCAGGGAGCTAACCACTGGCGAAGCTGTGGATTAGAGGCCAAGGTCTCAGGCTCTAACAGGCGCGCGCCTATATCTGCATGCGGCAGAAAACGTACCCCAAGGGAGCGCTCCAGCGACTCGACCAATTGCGGAAAGTCCATGAGGCTCGCCAGGCGTGGCCACTCCACAAGTTTTCGATATCGCAGTTGCTGAGACTCAATTCTTAGATCGTCGCCACGACGCCATTGAGCCTGGAACAGCTTGTCATGCCGTGCCAGGTCGACCCGCCAGCCTCCCGTGGAAGGAACGAGCAACTCGAGTTTCAGGCTCTCTGGTGTCAATCTATTGCGCTTGTAAAACCAATGCTCGATGGGCTCATTGCTCAGCGTGATGGAGATGACGCTGTACTCGGGAATATCGCCCAGACTGAGCATTGCGAACCATTGGGCGGTCTCTGATGGGGTAGGGGTTTCGGGCATGCTGGATCATCCTTGATGAGTAGGTGGGGATTGCCTCAATCCGTTTATCGAGAAAATATTTTCATTTTGGCTAAAGTTTTGCCTACAGAAAAACCGTTAGGTATAGAAACCTAATGAGAGTTTCTCCATGAGAACCGTTCCAACACCGGCAACCGATGTCGACGTCCCACACCGCGACCATTATGCGCACAAGGCAGTGAGCAACGCTTTGGCGTTCACTGAGGATGGCAGCTCCGTGGTGATGAGGCTGGGGGAAACTAATTACTCATTGAGTGCAAGGCAGGCCGATGCTATTGCTCAAGGATTGCTGATGGCGCTTCTGCGCACAGGTCTCGACATCGATCAGATGCCATGGACTGGTGGCCTTGAGAAAGTGACGCGTTATGAGGGTATCCGTTCACCACTAATATTCTCGGACGATACCTGGTACGGCGCGAACCCGATATTCGCCTTCTTCGGCGTATGCTGGCTGTACGAAGGTATTGGCGAAGACCCTGACTATCCTGCAAATGCCCTGTGCATTCAGGGGCTGCACGATGGCGCGATTCTGTTCAATAAAGGGAATGAGACCTTCCTTCTGACATTTGAACAGGCATTCGACGTTTGCGTCAGTCTCAGCGACTCTGCGTATTCACTTGAGCAGCGTGGATGGAGGATTTGGGACAGACTGATTGAGTGGCGCAAGCCAGTTGGGCAACCGACAGGTGAGCCGACAGAAGAAGAGCGCGCACTTTTCAAGCACCTCGAGGGTTACCCGAAACGAATGAGGCGTGAAAAGCGAAGGCAGCGAAAATCATTTGATCAGTTGTATCAAGCCGGTGGTTGATCGGTTTGATAGGGTGATCGTGCAACAAGCTCTACTGACAAGCGTGAGATGTTGAGCATGTGATGACGGACTGAACGCAAGCGGAGCGCGCAGACGCGAGGATGTCTGCCCGCAGGGCCAAGACGCCCTCTTAGGGGCGACTTGGTTTACGACAGCCGTGCTCGCCGAGCCGCGCCCTCAGCATCCCTCGACATAAGCCTCCAACCACTATCACTTTGTCCGTACATGAGCTGGTACCCACCGCAATTTTTAACGTGATTTGCGATCTCATACTCTCGCCAATCAGTCATCGCTTGGCTGTCGATCTCCGTAGGCTGTCGCTCGATCAACCACGCCACAGCGTTGATGAACTGCCCATGCGAAACCACCACAATGTCTTTCGCTGGATGGGCCGCAAGTTGCCCCAGAAACGCCTGCGCCCGCGATACAAACTCAAGGAATGACTCGGCCCCATCGCCGTCTACAAATGAGGGATTGGCCTGGTTCCAATACTCCCGCACCCAGTCCCGCCGCTGAGCCACTGAAGTGTTTACGCACCTTGCCGGCTCCAGGTAGGTGAACTCCTGAATGGGCCAAGTCTCCACAGACACAGATGGGAAGGCGCTCGCCGTTAGCTGAGCGGTGGCCAGAGCGCGAGAAAAGGGCGAAGTGACGATCAAGTCTGGAGCTTTGGTGAACGAAAGGACGACTCGGCGAGCCTGATCAACACCGTGCTCAGTGAGTGGAATGCTTGCGTGATCCTGTGTAGGAGCTCCGGCGTTTGCTGCACTTTCACCGTGTCGTATTAGCCTGACCAACTTCATCATTTGCCATATTCTCAGTGAGGCTGGGAGCGGGCCGACCTGCTCGAAAAGTCGATTCCAGTACTGGGCGGCAGGCTAGATCCTAACATCCTAAAAGCCGACCTTGGCTGGATGCCTCAGGGACTTACGAAGGGCAAAATCATGAAACCGTCTCACGCGATCCAAGGCAAAACCAGCGAGATCAAGCTCCTCATTGAGTCTTATGGATTCCTGTCGCCGGCCATCTCTGGATCGACCGCCAGAGGAACAGACGTAGATGGCAGTGACCTCGACATCCTTGCCACCATTCCTGTCGACCTGCGAGGCAAAACTAACTGTTCGACATCCAGCATCTCGCAGAGGCGTTGGAAGCCCTGACTGGAGTGGCTGTCGATTTCAACGTAGAGAACGCCATGCTAGATCACTTGAGGCCCTCGATTGAGCGTGAAAAGGTCATGCTGTAGTTGGATGTCTCAGTAAATTCCTACGCCGTGATGAAGGCTCACAATGACCCTAAAATGGCACCTTAGGGCCGGAAAGCGGGGTCAATATGCCGTTTTAGGGATACTATAGCTGCCATCGTGTTGAGGGGTCATCGAGCAGAGCTATGCACTTGATGTGATTAACGCAAGCGGAGCGCGCAGGCCGAAGGCCGAAAGGCGCGAGGATGGAAGCCCGAAGGGCCAAGACTGGCGATTCATCGACGGGCTTGGTTCACGACAGCCAACCCAACGGGCGCGCTCAGAGTCTTATCGCTTCAGAGCTCTTTCAGCATTCGCTCCAACGTTTGATGCTCCCAAGTGCTCAGCAGCGCCACTGGATCTGTCCCATAGCGATCGCCAGGATCAAACCCCCAACGTAGACCATCAGGGCTCACGGCCTCTTCGCAGTAATCGAGCGTGTCACAGTCGTTATAAAGCGTGATCCGCCACCCATCGACGTCGACTGGAAAATGGCATGCGTAGACATCATCCCAATTCTGACTGCCGGCCTTCGTCATCGTGCGCCGGCCAAAAGTGACCTCACGCAAAACTTGGCAGACGGCTCGTGCTGTCAACTCGGAATCGCTGGTCTCCGAGGGGGGGGGGGCAGTCATTGATGAATCTCGAATCTATGCACAGGTGTCCAAAAGCTAATCTTCACGATGCCATGAAATCGCGGTGCATGCGATGACTGATGATGACCTGTCAGCGAGACCCGAGGATTTGAAGGATTCTATTTTCAGGTTCGGAGTTCTTTCATGAACTGCCGCAAATAGTGTGCAAGTCCGATAAATGAGTTGAGCGATCAGGGGGCCGAAAATTTCAGGCGCAAGCGGAGCGCGTAGGCCGTGAGGCCGGAGGCCGGAGGTGCGAGGATGGAAGGCGGTACGGCCAAGACAAGGGTACCGCAGGCTTGGTTCACGACAGCCGTCCCCTCGGCAGAGGGGCGCACTCAAACTAGGCTTCACTCACTTTTTCAGCCAATACCGCCGGACTGTCGTAGCTGGCATTCCAAGCTTGTTGGCCGTCTCACTCATTGTCATACCCTGATCCTTGCAAGATAGCACCGCTGACAATTTTTCCTGGTTAACCTGAGCTCCGGCAGGGCGGGGGACGAGTTGCCCATTCTTAAACTGGCCCGCTAGGGACTCGGCATTCACGCCTATAACCGCGAGGTCATCCACCTCGGCGAGAATCTGTTTCACCAGATCGTTAGGAGAGCAGTTCGTGCCGAAGCTCGATGAAATTACCAACAACGAAAGTGGGTTCACCCCAAGCACGTTGGCCACGGCTTCGAGAGTGTCGAGCTTGGTGGTGACTTTCCCTGCTTCCAGAAACTGAATATGCCTGGGATCAACAGCTGCTGCGAAGTCTTCGACCTTCAACCTGCGCGCGCTCCTGACCAAGCGCAAAACGGCAGCAAGCGACTCTCTGGTGCGCATTGAGCATCCTCAAAATTGAGGATAGAGCCACATTGAAAATATCCATTACACGAAATTAATACCGTAAAGTGGTTGATTGGGCGTGGCATTTTGATACTGTGCTGTGGGTTGCGCGGAGCCTCGTGGCCCACGCGGCATCAAGGCTTCGCGATGAACCCGCCCATATCAGGTCGATCTCTCCATCATGAAGGCGACGATGGGCTAGGGCGTGAGAGCGACTTTGCTAAGAGCCACGTAAGCAGAGCGTTTAGGGTCATTGAGGTCGGGATCTGATTTTGTCTAGTCAGTGCTGCTGAAGCACGGCACTGCTCCGGCCCGTTCATGATTGATTTGTAGTGCGACACCAAACAGGGAATGCAGTAATGAAGTTTGATTGTGTAAAAGTTGCAGGAAAAATTGATTACATTCGATCAGTCAACCCCCTCCCAGGCGGTGGATACAAAGCGAAAATTAGCGTTGATGACGCAGTTATCCCGAACTTGAAAATGTCGAGCAAGATCTACGAAGAGCTGGAAGCCGGCGAGGAAGTCACGCTGTACGGGATCTTCAACCACAGTAAAAAGAAAGAGAAGAATCACGGCGTGATTTACGGTGTGAAAAAGCAGAGCGGCGAAAAAATATTCGATACCAATCAGCGATTCAAAGTCCCCGTCGCCATGGCAGGATTTGCAGCTATCGCATTTTGCTTAGTATTTGTCGTCGGATGGGTACCCACGTTATTCGCATTAGGTCTCCTATTTGGGCCGAATCCAGACGCTTTTTCTAATGCTACAGTGCTTGCGACAGTTGAGGGCAGCCTAGCCGGGCTGTTCTTTCTCTGGCGCGCCAAGGTGATGCTCAGCGCGACAGCCAACCCAGACAATTGGAAAAGCATCGAGCCAGCAACGATTTCAGGTCGCTTCAGTAAATTTCATAAGTAGTAACTTGGCCGCACGGTGGGGGCTACGGAGCAATAGTAACCCCTAAAGCTTACGCAGAGCCCGACCTGTCGCCGCACTACTTTATCGAAGGCGTGAAGCATTCATTTTCGACAGGCCCGACTATATCTGCTGTGACTGGCGGATTGTCGGGCCGCTCGCTCTATTCCTCTCTAGGAATTGGTATCAGCTAACGCTATTTCAGCCATTCCTTGGTGATTTGGTCGAAGCTCAGATCCTTCCAGTCTTCTTTCCACAGCTCCCAGTATGGGATGTCGGCGGATGACGGAGCTGGATCGCCGACGTCAATTTTTACAAGCGACGGCATCACCAGTGAGTCCCCAATCAAGAGCGCCTCACCGGCGCCTAGGTTTGGCATCTTCTCGATCAGCTTACCTAGCGTGTCGGGGAACTCCCTCTCTATGAGCATTGGATAGGCTAGCAAGGTCGTAGCCGGGCGTATGGAAACCTACCAGATCAAGACGCGGATCGGTTGTGCGCCAACAGCGTGGGGCGACCATTACGCAACTTGATGGTACAGGCGATATGTGTGATCCAACAGGCAAGCGGAGCGCGCAGGCGTAGCCGTAGAGGCGAGGATGGAAACCCGCAGGGCCGAGACGCCGTCAGGCGGCTTGGTGCATGACAGCCGTACCTTGGGCGCCCCAGTGCCTACGAATACGATTTCCCACTACGGTGAGCTCTCATCGGGAGCAAACAGGAGGCTCTATGACTCGAGACACCAAGGACACCGTCTACTGCAATGTTCAGATGCCTATAGCTAAAGGGCAAGAGCTCTCGCGTTTAGTGGCTGAGCTGCGAGCATCAGGCAGTCATCCTGGACTCGACTCGGTCTTCGAAGAGATACAGTACGAGCTGGATTCATCGATCGAGTTCGTCGAAGAGCAGCTTCGAAGCGAAGGCGGATCAGGCCTGTGGCCACACTGATGCTTCTATGTCGAAACCTTCCAGCCCCTGAGTCAGATGCAACTGGCAAGCGGAGCGCGCAGGCGCGAGGGGTGGACGCCCGCAGGGCCGAGACGCCCTGTCGAGGGCGGCCCGGTTTACGACAACCTGGCCGATAGGTGTGCCACCTCAACAATGAACTCTCCTCAATCTATCGACTGGGTGAGCCAATGTATTCCACTTTCAAGGCAGCCAAAACATCGGGGCGCTAGCGATGGTAATGGTGGATTTCGTGTAGATGATGACTCTCCCATTCTCGACGGCGTTCAGCTTCTCTGCGGGCTTGTTCGCTCCCCAGCTTCACACTAGCTTACTGAGGCTTTGTAAAGATTAACCCTACGATGTTTGGATCGTTGAGCGCGAGGCAAAACGCAAAATGTCTGAGGAGTCAATTAAAGGCGGTGACAGCAGAACGGCTATGGAAATACGTAACTGGTGAGGGCTGACTGCCGGTACCTGAGCGTCAGACGTCCACTTCAATACAGCCTTAGAAAGCTCTCGGCCGCTCATTGGCGCAGTCGTATTCCGTTCAGAGGGAAATAGGTAGTCACCAGGCTTTAGGTTGACGAGATGCTTTTTGAGCGCCCCACGCATATGCTGCAACTCCGTTAGCCATGTCATGTCTCGAGCGTGCTTGACCTTTACTGGGGGCAGGGTCAGTGACTCCCCTGTACCACTGACTATCAAACTTCTGAGCTCGATAGGCCTAACTCTCGCAATAAATACACCGAGCAAGCAGCGGTCACGAAGGGTACCGGTGCGCCGGACGCTATCGAATAAGCGCAACAGCTCTTCTGTAGTCAGCTTCGGTTCATAAGGAAAATGTGCCTTCGGAGCCACCGAAGGTGCGCCGAGGACATCATTCGATGTGGGAGATAAACTAGGAGCAGTCGCGAACACCAGTAGTTCATGCAGCGGCAAGGATGCGACCAAGGCCTTAATCGACGCCGAGCTGCTGTACCCCACCTCCCTGCCTTGGAGAGCCGAGGTGACTTCTAGGAAAATGCCAGCCACTACCTCACTTTGTGAGGGAAGTGGCGCATCCGGAGGCGTCCGGTCTGCAGATCTGGAAAGGTCATGGAAGTCTTTGTAGCCGAACCCTCGTGACAGCAATTCCTGAGCTTCCATCAACTTAATGGTAGGCGTACCGGGCAAGATGCTTTGAAGGGATTTCGCGATGAGTTTAAAACCACGATTCGGCACAAGGTCAGACGGAAAAACAGGCACGCGCATAGCTCTTCTCCGATATGTCAGGGTGTCGGCTGCCCTCTGACAATCGTCGAAAGCTTGCGGGAGTGAAGCAGAAAAGACTTGGCGTTTGCGAACCGACCGCTCGATCCAAGTAAATCGAATGCCACGACGTTACCACAAATTCCAACGCTGTCGAGCATCTACGGCCACACCGGTGCATCCAGGGCTGGGGGGCGGTAGGGCGATACGAGATGGAATCACGTTAGGCTAGTATGGAGTGCTTAAATTGCAGGCCACTCCCATCTGGACTAGGGCTATCATCTGGAGGTGTCCTATGGTGCGCTGATGCATCGACAGGAAAGCCTCTGGGATTAACTCTATCCCGCCCGTCGCCCTGATTGGGCAAAGACACGTGAACGTGACTTCAATGGAGCTGCCAACAGCTTCAAAAGGATCTCGGTAACTGAACGTGGAAGTGTGTCGATCCAACCGGCTTGTTGGAACGCGGCAGCGGTTTCCCACATCGCCAAATTAGCGCCGCGCACTACTAGCTCGTCGTCGTCTCGAAGACCCTAGCCCAATCGCGCTGTGATAATTGTTCACAAGCTTGGGGTGCCCCGCCAAAACAGCGCTGGCAAACCTCAAGCATTTCTACCTCAGTGCGGTACTGAATGGGGTCACCTGATTCGTCAACCAAAACGCCGTTGGCACCAATCAGCAGTGCGTGTCCGGCAACCACATCATGGGCTGACACCGGGTACAAAGACACTCCACAAACCCCATCACCTGCAGCGACCCTAGCCAGTCTATAAGCGATTGATGGCATCGGATAAAAGCCCGCTGGGGCGCAGAGCTCGCGATTGATCTGAGGTTTGTTTGCGGCAGCAGCGCTGACCATGACCAAGCTTGCGTCCTCGAGCTCTCGCTTTGAGAGGTTTGGGTAAATAGGACTTCCGTTTCTAATCAGGTGATCCATGCCTTGCGCCCAACTGATGCAGTCGGTGTGCCCGCCTGGTGTGACTGGGGCGTGTACGACGCCTAGAACAGGCCGATTGCCCTGGAGCAAACCAACAGATATTGCAGAGCCTGTCAGGCCCTTCAAGAAATCGCTAGTACCATCGTTGGGGTCAACGACCCAACAGAAAGGATTTCCAGAAAGAACGTGGCCGGTTTCCTCGCCCCACCAATCGCAATCAAGCACTGCCAGAAGTCCAGCCCTGAGTAGCACCTCAATTTCAACATCGATCTCGGCTTTGTCTCCTGACCCTCGTCGGCCCCCTGGACGCAGGTATTCGTCCGCCAACAGAGCGCCGGCGCGAACTACTACTTCAGTCGCCCGATGGAGAATGTGCCGCAGCCATTGATTAGTCATTATGATCTTTCGATTGATTTAAAGGAGAGCATCGTCGAACAGGCGTGCCTACTTCCACCATCTCAGCGATTACGTCTTCATCGTGAGCGTCTGCAAACCACTCCGTGATTGAGACATTACGATGCTTCGGTTGCTCGGAAACGCCGTCGGGAGGTGTCATCAGCGAGGCGACATGATCGGCTCTGGAAACCTGTGATCATGCAATCCGAGCTGCCCAGAATTCTCGTGGGGGACATGACACCTGTGCTGGCAAAGCAGGCTGAGGTGTCAGATTCCCCGACGTTGAAAATCGCATTATTAGAGCTGTCGGCGTATGGACGGCCCGCATGTAAAGCATCTCTCAGGAGAAATCCCAGACGATTGATAGGCGTCGCATGGCGGTTCATTGAGGCACACGCCCATCGACGTCGGCATGTATCCCGCAGTAGAGGCTATCGAAAGATGTCCAGTCAGCGCACGAAGTTCATCCAAGGGAGGTCTGGGCCGATTTCGCTGTGTGGTCAAGAATGTCTCAATGAGCTCGGCTTTCGCCAACTGGCCCGCAAGCCGATTATCAGAATGACCGTAGTGTTCGCGGTAGGCGCTCAGTTGCAGAAAAGGCCATGCGAGGACTTTTTCCTGAAGTGCACCTATTTCAAACATTACCCAGCCACCGCTACCCAAAAGCTCGGCAGAAAGCGTCCTCATGCACTGCGCTACCACTAGAGCCAGAGAGGGTAAGTCCGGACTTTCTGGCTGCACGGAGGATTGGAGATCGTGGTAGTCCGAGTAATCGAAACAGCGCGCGAGGATATTTTGAGCCTTAGAAAGGCCGATAGGTTCGGCTCCAGGCCAATCGCGCTTCAGGTTTTTCGCGATACGGGAAAAGGCATTGCCGCCAGCAAGATCTTGAGGATAAACAGGAACACGCACGGTCATTCTCCAAACGTCTTGCAGTGTCGGCTGCCTGCACTGACTTGTCGAATGCATTGCGAAGAGGAGGGGTGTTACACCTGAGCGTTGGCTATGCGTACCGACCGCACGATCCAGGTTGACCGAGCGTGAGATGCTAGCATGAAGAATCCGGTTTTCGAAGCTTGAGTTTTCTAGAAGCAGTCACTAACCGTCAGCTTATTGCTAAGGTCGCCGGTGGCCTGCTGGTTCAGGTATTCCAGTATTTCTGAACGGTGCTTCGGGCAAGCCCGAGTTTTTCCGATAGCGTTTTTCTATCGAGACCTTGCGCTTTTAGCGCCCGGATGTACTCGGCGTTAAGCGGTTGCTTGGGTTTTCCATGGGAGCGCTTGATGAGTTTGCCATTAGAAAACTGCTCCTCTATGGCAGCGACCGAGACGCGGCAGCAACCCGGTTCACGACAGCCCTCCCGGAGAGAGAGCACGGCATAAACGGTCTTCCGGATTCCAGGATTGGTATGATCGTAAAAATTATTTTTTTCACTAAAGTTTTTGGAGTGAGGAACCGTTTTTGTTTGTATTTGGCTGAAAAGGTAAATGCAAATGTTGGACGGAATTGACTTCAAGCGCGATTTCCTGTGCTGGCGAGGCCGGGAGTTCAATGAGCACTATGAATGCCGTGTTGCAGCGGTTGCCGGGGGAGGCGCAAGAATTGAATTTGAGTCAGAAGGGGTGGACGTCAGTTCAGAGGTCGCGGCAGATATTGCCTTTTGCTTGTCCGAAGCTTTAGCAATCGCGGAGCTAGCGGATGTAGAAAGCGCTACGGCCGCTGTACGTGAAGGAGGTTCGCTCAACAGAAAGTACCGATTGTCCTGCGGCACATGGCAGTTCAGCGCGGAAGGTGCTGTGCATGTTGAGAATGCTAGCTTTGAGTTTCTTGACGGTGCCGTCGGCGCAGGCATCCTTGTTGCCGTTCGAACCATTGAGGGCGGCTTCGAACTTCAGTTCGAGTGGATGGGCTTCTCATTTTCAGCACAGGATGCATGTTGGTTACAGGAAAAGCTCCTCGAGGTTAGCCAGCAGGTTCCTGGGCAGCATCCCCGAGTTGGTTTACTCGAAGCGGCGAGAACTACCTTGACCACCTAAGTTCACGACATTATTCAACTGCTTGGGCACTCTGTTCCTTCAGTGGCGGTGCAGATCATCTAGTCGCGAAGTGTTCGTATCGCTGTCCAGTTGCCCGCCCATCCTCTAGACGGCGTGCTTTGTCACGGGTAATTAGCACGGAGCACTAGATTCGACAACGAGGAGGTTGGACATCAAGGCGGTGTATGTCTGCGCATCGCGCGGGCAACAAATGTGGAAGGGTGCCGGACTTGCTGTGAGATGCGCGCTCAAGAAAGCCCTGGGGAGCACACTTCTGGTCTGCAGAACATCCCAATTTGAGTAAGGGTTGAATCATTCATTCGGCGGGTATTCACTTCCCGCCTCAGGCAAGCGGAGCGCGCAGGCGTGAGGCTGGAAGCCCGAAGGGCCGGGACAACGGCGAGAATCGCCGGGCCCGGTTCACGACAGCCATCCCGCCAGGGCACGCTAGAAGTAGCTCCTTCATTATTCAGCGTTGCGCTGTCGAACAAGTAGCTACAGGTCAGCTCCCTCACTTCTTATTATCCTTCGGAAGCGGTGCATTCAACTGCTCACGCTTCAAACCCTGCGTTACCGCATTGTGTATGAAGCGCCGTGCCATCTCAGCCATCAACTGGAGCTCCTCCTTGAGCTGCCGAATCTCCTCTTGCTGCCGAGCAATTGTTTCCGCTGCAGCTGTAAGGCTCTTAGGTTTAGGGGTTCTCGTAAGCTTGTCACGGTGCGAGGTAATCAGCGCTTTCCGAATCTTGTAGGCATTCGTCACTGCCGGCTTGTCAGCAAAAGCCTGCCGCGTCGGGACGAAATCCAGCACCGACTCGGATGCTTTGCATATTCCGTCCCATGTCAATTTCTGCCCTACAGGCCAGTCCCTTATAATTGCCACGATCTCTTTGATTTCCTTAGGTGTAAATGCGCGTGGCATTTCAGGTAACTCCCATCATTTCGTTGAGGCAAAGCTGGAGGTCTTCGTCGTCGATACCACTGAGCACGCTGCTGGAGTTGTTCGCCAGCTCAGGTTTCGGCTCCTTGTTCAGTAGGATCCGCTTCGCCTGTGTGAAGTCTTTGCCCGCCATCTGTACTGGACTGCCGTCTGGAATATCTGGATTCTCATGCATTGCTACAATCTGATTCAACCGTTCCAGGTATCGGGTATGCGTATCCACCCAACGAGTCGCTGGTCGATTACCTGCCTCAATCTCGTTCATTGTTGCCGCCAGATTTTCCGCCACGTGATCCCGCTCAACCTTCACCGCTGACAACGAATTTTTGTGCCCTTTGCAATGTAACAAGTCAGAACAATTCAAACAATCACCGGATTTCTGGCACGGACTGATTGTCCAAGGGTGCGTACAAATACCGTACCGCGTTGAGATAATCGGCCCCTTTTTTTTGATGTCGTATTCAGCAGCTGTAATAGGCACTGGCGTGACGTCTTTGGCCGCAATTAAACCACCACCGTACATCTGTGCTTTGTGCATTGGGTCTTGATGGATATACTCGCGTGTTTGCTGAACTGATGCCCTGCCACTCCATTCAGTAATCACTTCAATTCCGACGCCAGCCTCTTTAGCGGCAGTGTTCAAAAAATGTCGTAGTTGATGCGACCTAAGCGAAAGGCCAGGATAGCCTTGCCGTGTGAAGAACGAAGGAGCGATATAATCCTTACCGTCTACCCTTGTTACCTTGTCCGGTGCTACCCGCATTGAATAATAGTGTGTATTCAGAGGCGCCAATTCAAGAGAAGTCGTGGCACGCTCTTGACTGAGCTGAAGGGAAAGAAAGCACAATAGTGATTCCGACATCTTGGGTGGGGTGACATAGAAAAGGTCAGGGTTGACTTGATACGGGAAAAATGGATTAATCTTCAAGTTGTAATCGCGAACCGTTTGCCAAAGAATATTTAGCGTCCAGTGCTTTATACCAGCTGAGCCAGTCATTTTTTTTAATAGACCGCAGGCGGATTTTATCGAGGGGCGATCAAGGGCTGTCACAACTTGGGCGGGTGTCAAAATTTTGTCTGCGGGTACATCAGGTACTCCAGGGTGTGGATAAAATGCAGTTGAACCGCTTTCGATATACAAAGCTAATTTTCGACCTGGCTCAGTGATGGCTTCAAGCCGCGCAAACGCTTCTTTGCAATGCTCAACCATGACTGCTGGAATTGCTTTCGTCTTCATCTCATTGTTTTTGGGAACGTAATAGTGCAAGTACCATTGAGTCTCGCCATTTGTGTCCTTGTCAGTCTTGAGCGAACCAGGCTTGAGCCAAAGCTTTTCAGCAATGCGCATCGGCACTGATAGCAAAATTGCAGTGACCCCAGTCATGTAAACCGCTTCATCGTCGAGGTCGCCGCTGTGATATCCGCGTGAGAAAATCTCCGCAAGGGCTAATAGCGCGTCATCGTCAGGCAGCGATTGCATGATTTCGTGCAAATCTTTATTCGCCGGTTTTCGAGTAAAGGGCGAGACCCAGTATTTGATCGAGTGAGGGCTGATATGGTGGGTAGCTACTGCCTTAGCGAGCGCTGCTAGACCCAAACCAGCAGGGACATGACCTTTAGGTTGTCTTTGGATAATTTCAACCGCTTTGTCGAGATGGCGCACTGACAAACGTGTTATATCGGCAATGCCATCGATCGAAACCATAGCAGCCTCGATCACCCGAAGCGTATCGTATTCGAGACGGAATTTTTTCTTAGGATTACCATGTAGGCTATTCATGACATAAGCCTTGGCAAATTCCATATAAGTACCGTCAAATTGTTGATCATGGGTGGGATCAACCGACGAGTGTAGATTTATTCCATGCTTCACAAACCTAAGCTTTCCACGTGGAGTATCCCAAATATTTTCATTCCAATCGAAGCTTGCATGGTTGCTCCACACTGGACTTAAACGTCCGAGGGAAATGTAGTGTTTGAGATTGACGTCGCAAGCGATCTGGCTCTTTGATTTAAAATCGGTTGAATCTGTCATTCTGTTGGCTCGCCGTCGGTGGTGTTTTTGTTGGTGTCAGTAGTTGGTTTGTCCGTCTGGGTTAGCGCAGCTTTGTAAGTGTCCGCCTTTAACTCTTGTTTGCGTGCGTCACAAAGCTTGATCACAAGCTTGACAGCGTCGATATCTTTATCCAGTTGGAGAGGAACCAAAATCCGGCGGCTTTTACTCGGTAAAAAAATGTTGTTTTCTTGTTCTTGTCGCTCAAGCAACCTGAGCAACACTTCTTCATGGGGAGCGTCGACCCAAGGTTGAAACTTCGAGCACCGATAGCAGGGGATTGGAACCGAGGCGTCGCAGAACCCGTGATTGCCGCACGTACCTACATTGACATGACCGTCCAGCTCGATTCGGCTAGAGGGTTGGTCGCCGCGAATGGCATCGGACTCTTTATCCCTTATCTGTCCAAAGAACGCTTGAGAAAGCGGGGCGAGGATCGATTGGATTTCGAGGTTGAGCAAACGAGCGTCTTCCGCCGGATCATCATAGTAATGATCGAGTGAGAATGACCCATCATGACCAAGCCAGTACTGCAAAGTCGCTCGCGGCACGCCTAAACGTGCTAATTGGCGGGCGCGCGTATACCTCATTCGGTAGGCAAACTCGCGGATTGGCGCGCCTGTGCGTTGGGAGATCACCCTAGTGGCCTCGGGCCTTTGCAAAATGCGTGTGACCGAAGCATTGCTCAGGTGAAGCGAATCATCACCCTTAAAAACACTGATTCTGCGACGTCTCAGCTGTTTGGGATGAATCTCTAGGAACGGAAGATCAGCCTTTTCGGCTTCGGTGAGAGGGCGCTGAAAATATGTTTCATGCGATAGTATGGTGCTCTGTACCTGCAGCATACAAAGATCCCAAAGGTCGTCCCCCATCGGATGTACTTCGAATTTAGAACCACGGAACCAAAGCTCTGCTTTCCGATCCTTAGCGCCAGGAAATGCCACGCGCTTGCCTTGGACTCCGTCAGCCTCCCCTTCAGAAGCGAAATCACGTACTTTAAGAGCACCGAGTTGGCCGCCACGCCTGCCGAATTGGGCGGTCAAAAGGAGTGCGGAAGTGTCTCGTAAACTCACTTTGCCTGACTCATAGTCAAGCCAGTAAGTATCAACCAAATTTTCGTACTCTTGGGTGGTGTACCATCCTTCCGTTGGATCATCTGACGTTATTCGCTTCCGACTTGGAGAGCTCTTAGTTTTCAAGGCATTCACTACGTCGATGGTTTTCGAATCAATGCCTGGGTAACCCAATCGATGCCAGCTTCTGAGAACAGATGCGAACGCATGATTGGTCTCTATCGACACGGGCTCTACTAAGTAGGCGTAGCTTTCAGGTGTGAAATGATAGATCGGGCGCTCTCTCAAAGCTGCTGACATCCGGGTCACGTAGCCTTTAATGGTTACCGGCGCACGTGAATTGCTTATCCCGATCGCTTCTAGCGTAGATTTGAATCCTGAGAGAGTGACACTGTCGAGCTCTAATAACCCGCTGGCGTCGATTCTGAACTTATTAGCGATGGTGAGGTTGGGGCCATCGAAGACCATGCTGTACGAACCGTCATGCTTTGATTCATTGCGATCAAATTCCGTCAAGATTTCAATGTCTTCAGACGGAAGATCAACTCGAGTAATGGATTTTTTTGCTTTCACGTTTATCCCATTAAGCCGTGGGGTGCCATCCGGCGGTATTCGTGTGCGGCCATGTGAATTTATCGCCGCTTTACCTGTTATCCGGTGCAGTCGAGTGACTCGTTGAGGGTCTAAGTGGTACCTCGACATCTGCCGACGGTCTCAGCTCTGAGCCCGTCCGTCACAGAAAGCCCTCAGTTTCCTGGCTGGAGTTTTTTGCTGCTGAACTCTTCTGGCCTCGGTGGCCACTCACGCGTAGGGGGGGGAGTGAGAGTTCCAAGATCATTCGCAATCGGTCGTGACACGATTGTCTTGGATACAGGCTGGATATCAGCGAGCCGGTAGTGACTGCGGTCAGCGGATAGCTGCAGAAACGGCCAGCTGTCCACCAGTCCCATGAGTTCACCAGCGTGGTGAGCGCCGCAATGCCTGCCAGTGGACGTTTCTGATCCAATCAGGCAGAAAGTCTCAGCGAGCAGCTCTTCGAGTGAAGAGAACGATGGGTGATCACTAGGCTTTGGAACAGAGGTGGTGACGTCGTGAAAGTTCTCGTAGCCCAAGCAGCGGGCTAGCAGATCTTGAGCAGAGGCGAAGCGGACTGGCTCTGTTCCAAGCCCATCACTCTGAATAGTCCGAGTAAGGCGTTTGAAACCTTGTCCATGAGCCAAATCGCTAAAATAGATGGGGATGCGCATGTTCATTCTCCAAAGGTCTGAGCGGTGTCGGCTAACCGCAATGACAAATGTCGAATGCATGTGGTGGTGTGTGACTTACTACCTGTGGGTTGCCTGTGCGTGCCGACCGCTCGATCCAGGGAGACCGTTGGCTCGAATCATAGCGCAAATTTTTGTTTTGCCAAATCGAAACCTTCAAATCAGCACCACGTCTTTCACGACAACATGTGCCAGAGAGGAGGTGGCGCTAAGCGCAGCCCATGTTGGCGAGAAATGGACAGCTGTGCTGAACAGGCTTCATTTCCCATATCGGCTGCTTCCAGAACGGCGCCTAGCGGCTTCGCTTCGAGCTGTGTCCGAAGCCACTGCGACACCCGTTTCGTTCGCCGACTCCTGGACATGCCGCAGGTCATAATCGCGTGCAGATGATGAGCCCTCTACCCAGCCCATCCAGTGTTCGCGTTCCTGCCGAGTCCTTGTGTCGCTGTAGTCATTTTCATCGCAGCGCTTTGAAAACCTGTAATTCCAGTGATGCCGCAGCAGGTGAGGGTGCAACCCCTTTAGCCTGCGGTCTCGCCCGATGATCACCGCCAAGGCCGAGCGAAACGTAGTGATTTCAATCTCACGTCCCTGATTTTCACCTCGTTTATGATTCACAAAAATAAACGACTCGTCATTGAAGCCTACATTGGGGATCTCTGCCCGGTACCTTCCCAAGTATTCAAGAATCATTTTCTCAAGCTGTTCTGAAATCCGGAGAGTACGGCCTAATGTCTTAGCCACTGGTTGATTCATGCGGCGATCGAACGCGTCATCATGGTTGCGGCGGATCCTGATGCAAGCGCTTTCCCCTCCAGACGCCGGGATGAAATCCGGATACCGGAGACTGAGCAGTTCCCCCAATCTCATGCCTGTGTCGTACAGGATGCGAAGCGCCAAAACGTTCCGGAAAAACAGCCCTTGCTTAAAAAGGGACTCAAGCTTGTTCAGATCGCGTGGGCGTGGCGGTTCGTCTGTCTCTGTTCCACCGCTGAATCCGTCATTGATCATGCTGTCTGCTTCCTCAAAAAGCTCAATCAACGCAGCATCTGCCGGGTCTTTGAGCTTCTTGGCAATGCGGTCTCTCTTCGCCTTGGATGTAGAACCATCTTTCTTCTTGCGTTCAGCCAGGTTCGCCTGAAGCCGCTTGATCAACTCGGCATTCTCAAACGCGTTCGAGTCAGTGATCCAGTGGCCGAAAAGCCATCCGAAATAGATGCGCAGAATGTCAAGGTAATAATTTGATCGCGAGCCTATGACAGTCGAACCATCACGCTTCCTTCGGTTTCTCGACATCGCCTGAACAAGGGATTCGACCTCAGGAACGGTCAGCAGCTGTTTGGTAGCAAACCGGTGGTCGAGATCGATCCGTTCTTGGGCCGCCCATTCGTACAGCCTCTTCAGGCAGAGCAGGACTCCCTTTTGCGTGTTGGCCGTCTGACTGGACATTCGAATGCTGACGAATGCAGTGGGGTAGAACAACGGAAACCCATCATGCTCAGATTCAAAAAGCAGTGAAAATCGACTCCCATCCCGTGATTTGTAGTCCTTAACCTTCATTGCCATGGTCTTTACACTTCGCCTCGGAGTTTCAGTATCAAGATTTTTGTCTTTACAGAATTAGCTTACAGAAAAACGCGATTGATAGCCATGGATGCCAGTCTCTGCTGGGAGTGACAGCTTTCTGTTGTCACTTTCTATGCTTGCAGTATGAAATATTCGCTGCTGGAAAAGGAAGGGCGCATCTGCTCGGTGCCGAAATCGGGCTACTACGCGCTGCCGCAGCCCTGTAACGATATCCCATGTGAAGGCGAGGATTTGCTGGAGCGTTACCAAGCCAGC
>Ga0213834_100051_pt1 | contig 176156 bp, 171 predicted proteins | sample SWPTP12_FD_160580 | JGI IMG/M metagenome (GOLD analysis project Ga0213834, IMG submission 160580) | Coastal seawater microbial communities from Marineland, Florida, United States - SWP TP1 #2 | ecosystem: Environmental > Aquatic > Marine > Coastal | place: USA: Florida | collected 2016-08-06 | reverse complement strand
CGAACAGCTCACCGCGACTGCAGCGCAGCAGGTCTTCCCGGGTAAAGGCGTTTTGTTTGGTCATGCGAGCTCCTCGATAATCCTGTGCGGCAGGGTGTGGCGTACTAACCCGATCTGGCCAGCGGTCTTCCCTGACTGAGGAGAACGGCTGTTCTCACACAAGGGGTCTGCTGGCAGCCTACTCATAGACTATTGCGTTGTAGTGAAAGTCACAGCACGGGTGAAATGAATGTACACCTGTGCACTGAAATTTTCTGTCCGCGCGTCGGCGCGGGTCGATCCAGCGCACAAGACTGCCGCAATTTATCATTTATCGCCAGTCACAGATGCCTTAAAGGTCAGCCAGCGCTGCAAAACCTGCTGTAAATCAGTACGTTTGAACGGTTTGGCCAGGTAATCGTTCATTCCGGCCTGAATACAAATCTCGCGATCGCCGTGACGTGCGTTGGCCGTCAGGGCAATGATCGGCAGGCTGTCGAGCCCTGGCAGCGCACGGATTCGCCGCGTGGCCTCGTAACCGTCCATCACCGGCAGCCGGCAGTCCATCAGGATCAGGGCGAATTTTTCCTTGCTGGCCATGCTCACCGCTTCAGCACCATCCGCAGCCACGCTGACCTGCAGGCCCAGACTGCGAAGCATGGCTTCGACCACGGTGCGGTTGACCGGGTTGTCTTCGACCAGCAGCACGCAGCCTTCGCGCTCCTGTGGCATCTCGCCAAGGGCGCCGGACTGAGGCGCCGGCTCTTCCTCCTGCACCCGTTGCAGCGGAATTTCGAGATTGAACACCGAGCCCAGACCTTCGCTGCTCTGCGCCTGCAGCGAGCCGCCCATGCGTTCGGCAAGGTTGCGCGCGATCGGCAGGCCCAGTCCGGTGCCGCCGTAGCGCCGGGAGATAGAGTTGTCGGCCTGCTGAAACGCGTCGAACATCGATTCCAGCAAATCCGGGGAAATGCCGATGCCGCTGTCGCGCACTGCGCAGATGAACAGGATGTGCTGGGGGTCGGTCTGTTGCCAGGCGGTTTCAACGCGCACGCTGCCGAACTCGGTGAACTTCAATGCGTTGCCAATCAGGTTGACGAGGATCTGCCGGATGCGCGTCGGATCGCCCTTGACCCTGAGCGATTCGAGCCCCGGCGGTAGATCCAGCTCCAGCGCCAGACCCCGCTGTTGCGCGTTATGAGCGAACGCCTGCACCGATGTGGCGATGAGGTCTGCCAGATTGAACGCAATGTTCTCGAGCTCCAGCGCATCGCGCTCGAAGCGGGAGAAATCGAGGATGTCGTTGATGACCCGAAGCAGATGCTCGGTGGATTCCATGGCGAGGGCGGAATATTCGGCCTGTTCCTCGGTCATTTTCGTGGTTTCCATCAACTGCAACATCCCCAGTACGCCGTTCATCGGGGTGCGCAATTCATGGCTCATCATCGCCAGAAATTCCGATTTCGCGCTGTTGGCGCGCTCGGCTTCTTCTCGGGTCCGGATCAGTTCATCCATCGCCTGTTTCTGTTCGCGACTGGCCTTTTCCAGGCCCAGCGCCAGATTGTTGATGTGTCGGGCCAGATCGCCGAGCTCGGCGTCGTCTGCCACGGGCAGAGGCGCGGTGTAATCGCCGTGTTGAATGGCTTTCACCGCATCGCTCATGGCGCTGATCGGCTGCGACAGGCTCAAGGACAGACGCCGCGCGAGGATGTAGGTAAACAGCAGGGCGAACAGCGCGAGGATGCCGGCCTTCAGGAGGATTTCCTGCTCGCGCAGATTGAATGCATCACTGGACATGCCCACCAGCACACGGCCCAGATAATCCTCCACCGGCACACTGGCGTTGTCGTCCAGCTCATCGGCATGGTCGTTCTGCGCCTTCACCCGTTGCAGGCGGATAGGCGCCTGGAACACTTCCATCTGGCGGGCGTGATTGTTGTCTGCGGTCTGCTCGACATGCACCAGAACCTGTCCGGCACTGTTCTGAACCTCCAGGAAGCGCACGTGAGGCGTGTTCATGGTGGCTTTCATCAGGCTTTCGAGCACGTCGTCGTTGCCGACGATCACGCCGTATTCCGAGGCGGGCGCCAGTTGGTTGGCGATCAGCTGGCCGGTGTGATTGAGCTCCTGACGCAGGTCCTGAATGCGCACCACGGTGAAGAAGCTGATCAGCAACAGCGTCAGCAACAGCGCCGGTCCCAGGCTGAGGATCTGCGTTCGGGTGCTGATGTTCCAGCCGCGTTGTACCGTCATCACTGAGTTCCGGCTCTGGGTGGGCACTTCATTCGCCATTTTTTCAGAAGACGCGGGGCTGGCCGGTGCGTGGGGAGGAAGAACGTTGCGTCATGTGATGGATCTCTTCGGGAGCGCACTAACGATAGCTCATCGGCGTTACGCCGGAATTTTTCGTGTCGGGCGCGCATCTTAACCGAGCCGTGGGTAATTTCCTCGTGAAGAGTAGGGATCGGCTATATGTTCTTCGACAGGTGTTTTGCCGCTGGTGGCAGGCATCGCGCTCCGTATAATGCTGCCATCGCCAGATGTGATGGCTCTGAATGGATTGTTTTATGACCCAACAGCAACCTATAGCAGTCCTGGGCGGCGGCAGCTTCGGGACGGCCGTGGCCAATCTGTTGGCCGGCAATGGCCATCGGGTCCTGCAGTGGATGCGTGATCCGGAGCAGGCCGAGGCGATTCGCGTCAATCGTGAGAATCCGCGTTACCTCAAGGGCATCAAGGTGCTCGACGCGGTGGAACCTGTGACGGATCTGGAAGCGGCGTTGCGCGACAGCCAGCTGATTTTCGTCGCGCTGCCTTCGAGCGCGCTGCGCAGCGTCCTCACCCCTCATGTCGAATTGCTGACCGGTAAAATGCTCGTCAGCCTGACCAAAGGCATCGAGGCGCAGACCTTCAAGCTGATGAGTGAAATCCTCGAAGACATCGCCCCCAACGCGCGCATCGGCGTGTTGTCCGGGCCCAATCTGGCCCGAGAGATCGCCGAGCACGCGCTGACCGCCACCGTGGTCGCCAGTGAAGACGATGACCTCTGTCAGCAGGTCCAGGCCGCGCTGCATGGGCGCACGTTTCGGGTGTACGCCAGCGCCGACCGCTTCGGCGTCGAACTGGGCGGCGCCCTGAAGAACGTCTATGCCATCGTCGCCGGCATGGCCGTTGCGCTGGGCATGGGCGAGAACACCAAGAGCATGCTGATCACTCGCGCGCTCGCTGAAATGACCCGCTTTGCGGTCAGTCAGGGCGCCAATCCGATGACCTTTCTCGGACTGGCGGGTGTGGGCGATCTGATCGTCACTTGCTCCTCGCCCAAAAGCCGCAATTACCAGGTCGGCTTTGCCCTCGGTCAGGGGCTGAGCCTGGATGAAGCGGTGACGCGTCTGGGTGAAGTGGCCGAGGGGGTCAACACGCTCAAGGTCCTCAAGGCCAAAGCGCAGGAACTGCAGGTTTACATGCCACTGGTCGCCGGGTTGCACGCCATCCTCTTCGAGGGGCGCACGCTGGAGCAGGTCATCGAGCTGCTGATGCGGGCCGAGCCCAAGACCGATGTGGATTTCATTTCAACCAGTGGTTTCAACTGACCCCAATTTCCAGGTGGAGAAGCTCTTGAACGAGTCAAAATTCAAGCAACACGAATCGATCCTGCTGCGCATCCTCTGGATGGTGGTGTTTGTCGTCGTCTGGCAGGTCGCCGAACTGGTCCTGGTGGTCGTTGTGCTCGTCCAGCTCGCGTACCGCCTGTTCTACGGGGCGCCCAGCCTGAGCATGATGTCGTTCGGTGACAGCCTGAGCCAGTTTCTGGCACAGATCGGCCGGTTCGGCACCTTTCATACCGACCAGAAGCCCTGGCCGTTTGCCGACTGGCCCGCGCCACGTGCTCCGGAGGGCGAGGCGCCTCACACCGTTCCCGCTGCCGAGCATCCTGTGCGCGATGAGGAACCGAAACTATGAAGTTGTGGATCCTGCGCCACGGCGAAGCTCAGCATCGCGCGCGCACCGACGCCGAGCGCGAGCTGACCGCCAATGGCCGCGAAGAAGTGTTGAGCAGCGCTGCGCAGCTGCTGGGTCAGCCGCTGCGCTGGATCATCGCCAGTCCTTATGTGCGGGCACAGCAGACCGCCGAGCTGGTGCGCCAGTCACTGGGGTTTGCCGAACCGGTGGTGACCGTGCCGTGGCTGACGCCTGAGAGCGATCCGCGCAAGGTGCTGGAAAACCTCGATCTGTACGCGGCCGACGACGTGCTGCTGGTCAGCCATCAACCGTTGGTGGGTTCGTTGATCGGACTGGCGGTGCACGGCAGTCTGCAACAGGCAGAGCCCATGCATACCGCCAGTCTGGCCGAGCTGGAAGCGGAATTTCCGCTGGCGGGCGCAATGGAACTGTCGCGCGTTCGTCATCCGGTGTAATGCCCGTCTTGGCGGGCAATGCGGTATTTCTCGGTTCTGCCGGGATACCGGGTTCGTGACATCAACCACAAGGAAAAGACATGAGTCTGTGGCATAAAACCCCCGACCTCGAAGCCCTCAACGCGATGCAGAAAAACACCATCGGTGAAGTGCTGGACATCCGTTTCGAGGCTTTTGACGAGCAATCCCTGACCGCCAGCATGGTGGTCGATCATCGCACCCATCAGCCTTACGGTCTGTTGCACGGCGGCGCTTCGGTGGTGCTGGCCGAGACTGTTGGGTCGTCGGCCAGTTACCTGGTGATCGATACCAGCAAGTACTTCTGCGTCGGGCTCGAAATCAACGCCAACCATCTGCGCGGCCTGCGCAGCGGGCGGGTCACGGCGGTCGCGCACCCGGTGCACATCGGTCGCACCACGCACGTGTGGGACATCCGCCTGACCAGCGACGAAGGCAAGGCCAGTTGCATCTCGCGCCTGACCGTGGCCGTGGTGCCCCTCGGCGAACAGCCGCCCGCGCGCTGATTTCCGACGCTTGATTTGTGCAGCCGTCAACTGTCAGAAGTGACAGTTGTTGTCGTGAGTGTATGCGCCTAGCCTGTAGAGGTCCCATGACGGGATGACGCAGGTTCAAGGAGGAGTGACATGAGCAGAAGAGCTGCATTAATCAGTGAGGAAATCGTCAGCAAGTCAGCCGAAATCGCAAAGCTTGCCGCTGAGCTGTCGGAACCTCAAACAACCGAGGCGCAAGGTGGGGAAACCGAGCTGAGTCAATGGCTGGCACGCATCTATGGTGACAAATCGCTTACCAATATCGAGTTCCAGCAGTTGCGTGACGAGGCTGACCGCAGGGTCGATGCTTTAAAACAGCTTTACCCCCAAAGCACCGAGCTGGCTGCTTTTCAGGAAGCAGCCGATAATGCTGTGCAACGGATGCAGACCGGGATTCTCAGCTTCAAGAAGCAAAAGTTGCCCAGTGAGCTCAAGACCGGAATTCACGAGGCCTACGCATTTCAAGTAGCCTACATTCAGGCGTGTCTGGACAGATTCACCCAGATGCTTTGAGCATTCATCAGCACGAGCAGTTTATATATCCGGTCGATGACCGGAGTGTCATCATCGATGGCAGTTCCGGTCATTGCTGCGCACAGGAGGCGCTGCGCACAATTGCAGCCTGTTTGCTTTCGATGGATGCGCCGGCATGACCCAGACTGTGTTTTTCGCTCACGCCAATGGCTTTCCTTCCGCCACCTACGGCAAGTTGTTCTCAGCGCTGGGGGATGATTTTCAGGTCATCCATCTGGAACAGCACGCCCACGATCCGCGATTTCCAGTGACCGACAACTGGCCCAATCTGGTCGACGAACTCGTTCACCATCTGCGTGAACAGCCGCAGCCGGTGTGGGGCGTTGGCCATTCGCTGGGTGGCGTGCTGCACTACCACGCCGCCTTGCGCCACCCGGAGTTGTACCGCGGCGTCGTCATGCTCGATTCACCGGTGCTGACGCGCTTCGATCAATGGATGATTCGCGCCGCCAAGCGCTTCGGTTTCATTGATCGCATCACACCGGCAGGGCGCACGCTGGGACGTCGCGAGCGGTTCACCGATCTGGACGCTGCCCGCCAGTATTTTTCCGGCAAGAGCCTGTTTCGCCGCTTCGATCCGGAATGCTTCGAAGCTTATCTGCTGCACGGTCTGCAGGCGCAAGGCGGGCAACTGCGACTGCGCTTCGATCCGGCCACTGAGATCAGCATCTACCGCAGCGTCCCGCACACCAGTCCGGGCACGGCCCGCCATCTGCGGGTGCCGCTGGCCATGGTGCGCGGCGAACGCAGCGATGTCGTGCGTCGCCACCACGCGCTGTCGGTGAAAAGCATGCGCGAAGGCGAGTATCTTTCGGTACCGGGCGGGCACATGTTTCCGCTTGAACACCCCGAGGACACCGCGCACATGCTCAAGCAGCTGTTTTCCCGCTGGACGGCCAGGGCCCAAGCCGGCAATGCCGCTTCGTCCCCTCAGCGGGCCCGCGCATGACCTGTTCGGTTGAAGAAATACGTCTGAGCCTGCCGCACATCGAACTGGCGGCGCATCTGTTCGGGCCTCCGGACGGCCAGCCGGTGATCGCGTTGCATGGCTGGCTCGACAATGCCAACAGCTTCGCGCGTCTGGCGCCCAGGCTTGAAGGATTGCGCATACTCGCCGTCGACATGGCCGGTCATGGTCATTCCGATCATCGTCCTCCCGGCGCCGGTTACGGCCTGCCGGACTACGCCCACGATGTGTTGCAGGTCGCGGCGCAGATGGGCTGGGAGACGTTCTCGCTGCTGGGCCACTCGCTGGGCGCAATCGTTTCGGTGATCGTGGCAGGCGCCATGCCGCAGCGTGTCCGTCGCCTTGCCTTGATAGATGGGCTGATTCCGCCGCTGGGCGAGCCCGAGTCCGCCGCAGAGCGAATGGGCACCGCGCTGCAGGGACAGTTGGCGCCATCGGGCAAGCGCAAGCCGGTGTATGCGGACATGGACCGCGCCGTCGAAGCGCGCATGAAGGGCGCCGTCGCGGTCAGTCGCGAGGCCGCCGAGTTGCTGGCGCAGCGCGGGCTGATGCCGGTGCCCGGCGGGTACACCTGGCGCAGCGACAGTCGCCTGACCCTGGCGTCTCCAATTCGTCTTACGCGCGCGCAGGCGATGTCGTTCGTCAACGCGGTGCAATGCCCTGCTCAGCTGATTGTGGCCGAGGAGGGCATGCTGGCGCAGAACAAAGCGTTGCTGGCCAGCGTGCCGTTTCAGGTCTCGCAACTGCCGGGCGGGCATCATCTGCACCTGAACGACGAAGCGGGTGCGCGCTCTGTTGCAGACTGTTTCAATCGGTTCTTCGCCGTTCCTTGACTTGCGCCCTGCAACTGCCGACGCTGGGCGTGTAGAAACAGGAGACTGCATGATGGACCACCGCCCAAGCCGCACACGCACACTTCTTCCCAAGCCGCACGTCGTTGCGGCCTTGCTTTGCCTCCCGATTCCCTGCCGATGAGAGCCCCCATGCGTTTATTTTCCGCGCTGGGCCTGCTGCTCTGCGTCGTCGGTCACACCGGCTTGAGTCAGGCGTCCGATGTGCCCGGCAGTCAGGACTTGCCCAATCTGCCACGTCTTACCGATGCCGAAATCATCGATTACCGTCCCGCCGCCGAACTCGAGCGGATCTACCCACTGGGCTCCATCCGCAAGATCAGCGGCCAGTTGCGCTTCGACGGTCAGGTTCCCGCCCGGGGCAGTGTGACCGCGATCACCTATCAACTCCCCGTCGAGCACAGCTCCGACGAAGCCTTTACCGCCGCCCGTGAAGCGCTGCAGAGCCAAGGTGCGCAGTTGCTGTTCTGGTGTCAGGCGCGCGACTGCGGCGAAAGCAGCCTTTGGGCCAATGAAGTGTTCGGCAACGCCAAGCTGTATGGCGCCGACAACGAGCAGGCCTATCTGCTGCTGCGTCTGGCGGCGCCAGCCAACGACACGCTGGTTGCACTGTATGGCATCACCCGAGGCAATCGCCGCGCGTACCTGCATGTCGAGCAGATGCAGGCCAGCGCGCCGCTGGGCACGTTGCTGCCCACGTCCGCGACCCTGCTGCGGGAGCTCAAGAGCACCGGCAAGCTGGACTTGCCCATGCTGACCGGAGCACCCGAAGATCCATGGCTCACCTTGCTCTCCAGAGGGTTGAATCTGGACAGCACCCTGCGCATCGTGCTCTCCGGGGCGCAACGCGAAGCCTGGCTTCAGGCATTGGTGGATAAAGGCGTGCGCAAGGCGCGACTGGAGGCTGGCAGCAAAGACAACGAAAGCCCGGGCCTGACCCTGGAAGTCATTCGCTGACGCATGCCGGGCGCTGATTTTGCTCAATAGCGGGCGAGCCCTGCGGTTCGCCGTTATGCTCAATACTTCGATTCACTTCTGCGGAATGACCATGCTCAATAACGATCGCCTGTTGGTGCAGATTCTGCTGCTGGCGTTGCTGGGGGCCTGCCTGTGGGTGATGGCGCCGTTCTGGTCGGCGCTGTTCTGGGGCGCCGTGCTGGCATTTGCCAGCTGGCCGTTGATGCCATTGCTCACCCGCTGGCTCAATGGCCGCGAATCCCTGGCTGCCGGCATCCTCACGCTGGGCTGGATGTTGCTGGTCGCCGCACCGCTGGTGTGGCTGGGGTTCAATCTGGCGGATCACGTGCGCGACGCGACGGCGTTCGTCAAGGATGTGCAGGTCGATGGGCTGCCGGATCCGCCCGCCTGGCTCGGCAGTATTCCGCTGGTGGGCGAACGGCTGGTGGGTTACTGGATGACGATTGATCAGCAAGGCGCGGCGATGCTTGCCAGCGTCAAGCCTTATCTGGGACAGGTCGGCAACTGGCTGCTGGCGCGCAGTGCGCAGATCGGCGGCGGCATTCTCGAACTGACCCTGAGCATCGTTTTCGTGTTCTTCTTCTACCGCGACGGGCCGCGTCTGGCGGCGTTCGTCCTCAGTCTGCTGGAGCGGCTGATCGGTGATCGCGCGCAGTATTACCTCGATCTGGTCGCCGGGACCGTGCAACGCGTCGTCAATGGCGTGATCGGGACCGCGGCCGCGCAGGCGGTGCTGGCGCTGATCGGCTTCTTGATTGCCGGTGTTCCGGGGGCGCTGGTGCTGGGGATCGGCACGTTCCTGCTCAGCCTGGTGCCCATGGGCCCGCCGCTGATCTGGATTCCCGCGACCGCATGGCTGGCCTGGAAAGGCGATTACGGGATGGCGATCTTTCTCGGGCTGTGGGGGACGTTCATCGTCAGCGGGGTCGACAACGTCCTCAAGCCTTATCTGATCAGTCGCGGAGGCAATTTGCCGTTGGTGATCGTGCTGTTGGGGGTGTTTGGCGGGTTACTGGCGTTCGGCTTTATTGGCCTGTTCATCGGCCCGACACTGCTGGCCGTGGCGTACAGTCTGCTGCTCGACTGGGTCGGCGACAGCCGCGCGCGCCAGTTGCCAAAGTGACGGTTCATGACTGACAGAACCGCCGCCGAACACAGGTTCAGCGGCGGTTTTTTGCATCAGGCCGACGTGCTCAGATATTTGCCTGCGGTTGCGCTGCTGTTGAGGTTGTAGCGGTCGCTCAGGGCCGCGACCATGCGGTTCAGTGCCTCGCTGGCCTGAGTGGCAGCGGTGGATTGCTGGCTGGCATCGGGTTTGAGCGCTGCGCTCAGTTCGTCTGCGCTGACGCCGCCGCTGCCATCGGCATCCAGCGCACTGAACAGCGAGTCGACGGCATCGGCACTGGAAGACGTCGACTTGCTGCTGTCGACGCTCGAACCGTTCTGCAGCGCACGGGTGAGTTCGGCGGCAGTGATGCTGCCGTCGCCATCGGTGTCCAGGCTGCTGAACAGGTCGCCTGCATCGTTGGCGGGTGGCGGTGACGGTGGCTGCTGGGCTTGCAGGCCGGCGGTCAGCTCTTCAAGGCTGACCGTGCCGTCCTCGTTGGTGTCCAGTGCGTCGAAAACCTGAGTGCCATCGGCGCTGCTGTCGGTGCTGCTGAGGGCGGCGGTCAATTCATCGCTGCTGACGGCGCCGTCGCCGTCGGTGTCCAGCGCGCTGAGCAGATCCTGCGCCTGATCGGCGGCGGACGCGGCATCCATGGCCATCGGCGGTGGTGGTGGCGCCATCGCCGCGAGTTCTTCTGCGTCGAGGCTGTCATCGTCATCGCTGTCCAGATCGCTGAACGCCTTGCTCAGACTGACCGTGATGCCGTCGCTTGAATCCGAGGACAGGGCCGAGCTCAACTCGTCCTTGTCGATACTGCCGTCACCGTTGGCGTCGAGTTTCTTGACCAGTTCTTCGGCAAACTTCTTGCTGTTTGCGCTGCTGGTGGCTGAACTGACATAGCTGGAATAACTGCTGCTGCCGCTGATGCCTGTGATCATCGGACTGACTCCCCATCAGATGGATAAAACCGGGTGCTCCGGCTTATGCAGCGTCCACGGGGCGCGTGTCCTGGGTATGTGAGCTTTGTAACGCGGGGCTTACGCGGCGAGGAAGGTGGCGGTTGCCATGGGTTTACGCCCACCGTCGTGGTGACGATTCAGATGCGCGGCAGGTCGAGCACGGCGGTGAGGCCGCCGCCAGGAGTTTCCGCCAGGCGCAGGTCGCCGCCCATTCTGCGGGCGGCCTCGCGGGCGATGGTCATGCCGATTCCGACGCCGCCGGAGTTACGGTTGCGTGAACCCTCGACGCGGTAGAAGGGTTCGAACACCGCTTCGCGCAGGTGATCCGGAATACCCGGGCCATGGTCGACGACGCGCACCTGCAGGCGGTCGCTGGCGTCTTCGATCTCCACCCGGGCGTGGCCGGCATAGCGCAGGGCGTTGTCGATCAGATTGTGCAGGCACGAGCGCAACGCCATCGGCTGAGACTTGAGCGGCCGGCAAGTGCCGCTGGCCTGCACATCATCGCCGTTGTCCTGAGCGTTTTCGGTCAGAGATTCGATCAGCGCCTGCACGTCGAAGTATTGCAGCGCCTCGCTGGTGCGTTGTTCGTTGAGGTAGGTCAGGGTCGCGTCGAGCATGCCGATCATGTCGTTCAGGTCTTGCGTCATCTGATCGTGCAATTTCGGCTCGTCAATCTGTTCGACGCGCAATTTCAGGCGGGCCAGGGGCGTGCGCAAGTCATGGGAGACCGCTGCGAGCATGCGGCCGCGCTGTTGCACCTGCTCGCGAATGCGTTCCTGCATCAGGTTGAAAGTGGCCGCGGCCTGACGCGCTTCTCGCGGCCCCTTGATGTCCAGCGGCGGGCTGTCGAGGTTCTCGCTCAGCCGCTCGGCCGCCTCGCTGATCCGCTGCACCGGACGGCTCAAGGCCTTGGCGCCGAACCAGGCGGCGATGACCAGCGTGATCAGCTGGAAGATCAATGGGATCAGTGGAATGCCCAGAAACGGCGGTCGGCCCGGCGGCGGGCGCAACGCGTCGAATCCGCCGGGAGGTTTGCCTGGGGCGCCGCTGTCTGCGGCTGCCTGGTTCTGCTCTGCAGCAGGAGGCGGCGGGGGCGGCATCGCCGGACCGTAATGGTGAAACCACATGAATGCCAGGAGGTGCGCCAGAATGATCGCCAGCAGCGCGCCGCCGAATAATCGGGCGAAGAGGGTGTCGGCGGAGCGGATCAACCAATCTCCCTGGCGTCGAACATATAGCCTTCGCCACGCACGGTTTTGATCAGTTGAGGGGATTTGGGGTCATCACCCAGTTTCTGTCGCAGGCGCGAGACCAGCAGGTCGATGCTGCGGTCGAACGCTTCGATCGAGCGGCCCCGCGCGGCGTCGAGCAACTGCTCGCGATTGAGCACGCGACGCGGACGCTCGAGGAACACGCGCAGCAGGCGGAACTCCGCGTTGGACAGCGGCACGACCAGACCGTCGGGAGCGGTCAACTGCCGAAGCACGCTGTTCAGGCGCCAATTGTCGAAACGCAGCGTGGCGCGTTCTTCGGTGCGGTCGTCCCGCACGCGGCGCAGAATGGTCTGGATGCGCGCCACCAGCTCACGCGGCTCGAACGGCTTGGCCATGTAATCATCAGCGCCCAGTTCAAGGCCGATGATACGGTCGGTGGGTTCGCAGCGGGCCGTCAGCATCAGGATCGGAATATCCGACGAACTGCGCAGCCAGCGACACAGCGAAAGACCGTCTTCACCGGGCAGCATCAAGTCCAGCACCACCACGTCGTAGGTTTCCTCAGCCAGTGCCTGCCGCATTGCATTGCCGTCGGTCACGCCGGTGCTCTGAATGTTGAAGCGCGCCAGGTAATCGCACAGCAACTCCCGGATCGGTACATCGTCATCGACAATCAGCGCGCGCGTGTTCCAGCGACGCTCATCGGCCTGCGCGTTGGCGGTGTTGCTGTCGGGGGTTGTCTGCATGTTGCTGCCGCCATGTGATGCCGCCGGGAAAGGCCGCGAGTGAAGAACAACGCTGCCATGCTACTTCGCAGGCGAGCGGGGCGGAAGGGTGACGAAGCGAGGTGTCGGCGGATTGTCCTGAATGTATCAAGAAATGTACATGCAGCGACTTGTCTGGACGTTTTCGATTGGCTGCGCAGCAGTCGTAGAACCAGCCACCGCGTGATGTCTGACACTCCGCGTGCAGAGGTTTTGCTGCCGGTACCCGGCAGATCGCGGGACAAGCCGCGCTCCTACAGCTGACAGCGGGGTACGTTGGACGCACTAACCGTTAGCTCGCACCCCCGCGTGAGTCATCTGCGCGACAGAGCGGGGATACAAAAAAAGGTTGATGGCGAAGGGGTCGTCGCGTCGGAAAAACAAGTCAGCAGCCGCCCCGGTCCCTGTAGGAGTGCGGCTTGCCCGCGATCGGCTGCGAAGCAGTCGTAGAACCAGCCACCGCGTAAAGTCTGACACTTCGCATGCACAGGTTTTACTGCCGGTACCCGGCAGATCGCGGGGCAAGCCGCGCTCCTACAGCTGATAGCGGGGTACGCTGGACGCACTAACCGTTAGCTCCCACCCCCGCGTGAGTCATCTGCGCGGCAGGGCGGGGATACAAAAAAAACGGTTGATGGCGAAGGGGTCGTCGCGTCGGAAAAACAAGTCAGCAGCCGCCCCGGTCCCTGTAGGAGTGCGGCTTGCCCGCGATCGGCTGCGAAGCAGTCGTAAGACCAGCCACCGCGTGATGTCTGACACTCCGCGTGCAAAGGTTTTGCTGCCGGTACCCGGCAGATCACGGGGCAAGCCGCGCTCCTACAGCTGGCAGCGGGGTACGTTGGACGCACTAACCGTTAGCTCCCACCCCCGCGTGAGTCATCTGCGCGGCAGGGCGGAGATACAAAAAAACGGTTGATGGCGAAGGGGTCGTCGCGTCGGAAAAACAAGTCAGCAGCCGCCCCGGTCCCTGTAGGAGTGCGGCTTGCCCGCGATCGGCTGCGCAGCAGTCGTAAACCAGCTTCCGCGTTACGTCTGACACTCGGCGTGCAGAGGTTTTGCTGCCGGTACCCGGCAGATCGCGGGACAAGCCGCGCTCCTACAGCTGACAGCGGGGTACGTTGGACGCACTAACCGTTAGCTCGCACCCCCCGCGTGAGTCATCTGCGCGGCAGGGCGGGGATAAAAAAAACGGTTGATGGCGAAGGGGTGGTTGCGTCGGAAAACAAGTCAGCAGCCGCCCCGGTCCCTGTAGGAGTGCGGCTTGCCCGCGATCGGCTGCGCAGCAGTCGTAAAACCAGCCACTGCGTTATGTCTGACACTCGGCATGCACAGGTTTTGCTGCCGGTACCCGGCAGATCGCGGGGCAAGCCGCGCTCCTACAGCTGACAGCGGGGTACGCTGGACGCACTAACCGTTAGCTCCCACCCCCGCGTGAGTCATCTGCGCGGCAGGGCGGGGATACAAAAAAACGGTTGATGGCGAAGGGGTCGTCGCGTCGGAAAAACAAGTCAGCAGCCGCCCCGGTCCCGGTAGGAGTGCGGCTTGCCCGCGATCGGCTGCGAAGCAGTCGTAAAACCAGCCACCGCGTTATGTCTGACACTTCGCAGGCACAGGTTTTACTGCCGGTACCCGGCAGATCGCGGGGCAGGCTGCGCCTCTACGGTTGATGGCGGAACGTCCCTCATTCCGGCTCTGAAAAAGTGCCTCGCGCGCGCCGATCCGTTTTGGCGTCAGCCAGCGCCCGCCGAGCAGGTTCTTTACAGCGGAGCCAGCCTCGACGCCCAGCAAAATCGGCAGTCTTTACGCTTTCTTTATGCCGCATGCCACGCCTCGATCTCGTTCCTTTACACCCCTCATGACGACAATTCCTCCACACGGCAGTCGCCGTATGACGGAGAGTTTTTCATGAGCGTTCTGGATGGGGTGTCTCTGCTGTTGGCCGCAGGGTTATTCGTGTACTTGCTGGTGGCGTTGCTGCGCGCCGGCCGGGTCGAGGAGTGACGGCCATGCACAGTTATGACTATCTGCTGATTCTGGCTTTTTTCGCGTTGGTGCTGCTGCCCGCGCCAATGCTTGGGCGGTTCTACTACAACGTCATGGAAGGTCAGCGTACCTTCCTCACACCGGTGCTGGGGCCGGTCGAGCGTATCTGCTATCGACTGTCGGGCGTCGACCCCGCAGTTGAGCACAACTGGAAGACCTACACCCTGGCCCTGCTGGCATTCAACCTGGCAGGGTTCGTCGTGCTGTTCGCGATTCTCGTGTTTCAAGGCGCGCTGCCGCTCAACCCCCAAGGCCTGCCAGGGATGGAGTGGTCGCTGGCGTTCAACACCGCCATGAGTTTCGTCACCAACACCAACTGGCAGAGCTACAGCGGCGAAGCGTCGCTCAGCTACCTGAGCCAGATGGCCGGCCTGACCGTGCAGAACTTCGTCAGCGCTGCCACCGGTATTGCCGTGCTGGTCGCATTCTGCCGCGGCATCGGTCGACGCTCGACTCAGCATCTGGGCAACTTCTGGACCGACATGACCCGCGCCACGCTGTACGGCCTGCTGCCGCTGTGCATCATCCTCGCGCTGTTCCTGGTCTCGCAGGGCGTGCCGCAGACCTTCGCCCATTACGTCGACGCGGTCACCCTTCAGGGCGCTGACCAGACCATCCCTCTGGGCCCAGCCGCCAGTCAGATCGCGATCAAGCAACTGGGGACCAACGGCGGCGGGTTCTTCGGCGTCAACTCGGCGCATCCGTTCGAGAACCCGACCATCTGGAGCAACCTGTTCGAACTGGTGTCGATCATCCTGATTCCGGTCGCCCTGGTGTTCACATTCGGCCATTACGTAAAGGACATGCGCCAGAGCCGTGCCATCGTCGCCTGCATGTTCGTGCTGTTCCTGATTGGCGGCGCGACCGCGTTGTGGGCCGAATACCAGCCCAACCCGGCGCTGAACCTGGCGGCGGTCGAGCAGACCGCGCCGATGGAAGGCAAGGAAACCCGCTTCGGCACCACCGCCACCGTATTGTGGGCAGCGACCACCACTGCCGCGTCCAACGGGTCGGTCAACGGCATGCACGACAGCCTCAACCCGCTCACCGGGATGATCGCGCTGGCCAACATGATGGTCGGCGAGGTGATCTTCGGTGGCGTCGGCGCAGGCCTGTACGGGATGTTGCTGAACGTGCTGATCGCCGTGTTCCTCGCCGGGCTGATGATTGGCCGCACGCCGGAATACCTGGGCAAGAAACTTCAGGCCACCGAGGTGAAATTACTGGTTGCGACGCTGATCGTGATGCCGGTCGGGGTGCTGGTGTTCGGCGCGCTGGCGGCCTCGTTGCCAGGGCCTGCCGGCTCGGTGAGCAATCCGGGCGCCCATGGCTTCAGCCAGCTGCTTTACACCTACACCTCGGCCACCGCGAACAACGGCTCGGCATTCGGCGGTTTCAGTGCGAACACGCTGTTCCACAACCTGATGCTGAGCCTGTCGATGTTCATTGGCCGCTTCGGCTACATCCTGCCGGTGCTGGCGCTGGCGGGCAGTCTGGCGGCGAAGAAGACCGCGCCGCTGGGGCTCAACAGCTTTCCCACCCATGGCCCGCTGTTCGTCACGTTGCTGACCGTGACGATTCTGCTGGTGGGCGGCCTGACGTTCCTGCCGACGCTGGCGTTAGGACCGATTGCCGAACATCTGAGCCTGGGCTTCTGAGGATTGATCATGAATATGCAAGCTCCTGTGACCAAAAACACTATGCCAGCGCCGGCCGCGGCCGAGCCGGTCAAGACCGGGTTCGGTGACCTCTGGCGCCCGGCGTTGATTCAGGCGTTCGTCAAGCTCGACCCCCGTCAGCTGCAACGCGCACCGGTCATGCTGGTGGTCGAACTGACCGCCATCCTCACCACCATTCTGTGCCTGATCCCCAATCCGGCCGTGCCAACCTTCGTCGCCGTGCAGATTGCGGTCTGGCTGTGGTTTACCGTGCTGTTCGCCAACTTCGCCGAAGCCTTGGCTGAAGGGCGCGGCAAGGCCCGCGCTGACAGCCTGAAAGCCGGTACGGACGGCCTCAAGGCTCGACTCAAAGGCGCGACGGGCGGCTTTCTGATGGTCAACGCCAGCGCGTTGCGCAAGGGTGACGTGGTGCGCGTGGAAGCGGGGGAGTTGATTCCCGGTGACGGCGAGGTCATCGAAGGCATCGCAGCGGTCAACGAAGCGGCGATTACCGGCGAGTCCGCGCCGGTGATCCGCGAGTCCGGCGGCGACCGCTCGGCGGTCACCGGCAATACCCGGCTGGTGTCCGACTGGTTGCTGGTGCGGATCAGCGCCAATCCCGGCGAGTCGACGCTGGACCGCATGATTGCGCTGGTCGAAGGCGCCAAGCGCCAGAAAACCCCCAACGAGGTGGCACTGGACATCCTGCTGATCGGCCTGACCCTGATTTTCCTGCTGGTGGTCGTCACCCTCCAGCCGTTCGCCCACTTTGCCGGCGGTAGCCTGCCGCTGGTGTTCCTGGTGGCGCTGCTGGTCACGCTGATTCCGACCACCATCGGCGGGCTGCTGTCGGCGATCGGCATTGCAGGCATGGACCGTCTGGTGCGCCTGAACGTCATCGCCAAGTCCGGCCGCGCGGTGGAGGCAGCGGGCGACGTCCATGTGCTGCTGCTGGACAAGACCGGCACCATCACGTTCGGCAACCGTCGCTGCGCCGCGGTCTATGCCGCGCCCGGCGTGAGCGCCAAGGAGCTGGCCGAAGGCACGTTGCTGGCCTCGCTGGCCGACGACACCGCCGAAGGCAAGTCGATCGTCGAATACCTGCGCGCGCTGCACCCGATGAACGAGCCATCGCCCGGTCAGGTGATGGCGGTGCCGTTCAGCGCCGAAACGCGCCTGTCCGGCATCGACTACGACGGCCGCGTGTACCGCAAGGGGGCGGTCGATTCTCTGCTCAAGTTCCTCGGCCGCGACCGCGCCGATCTGCCGCTGACCCTGTCCCGCGAGATCGACAAGATCGCCAAGACCGGCGGCACGCCGCTGCTGGTGTGCGGCGACGGCAAACTGTTGGGCGCCGTTCACCTCAAGGACGTGGTCAAGCCGGGGATTCGCGAGCGGTTCGACGAGTTGCGCAAGCTGGGGATCCGCACGGTGATGGTGACGGGCGATAACCCGCTGACCGCTGCCGCGATTGCTGCCGAAGCGGGCGTCGACGACGTCATCGCCGAGGCCACGCCGGAGAAGAAACTCGAGCGCATTCGTCAGGAACAGAACGACGGTCGTCTGGTGGCGATGTGCGGCGACGGCGCCAACGACGCCCCCGCGCTGGCCCAGGCTGACGTCGGCATGGCGATGAACGATGGCACTCAGGCTGCACGCGAAGCGGCGAATATGGTGGATCTGGACAGCGATCCGACCAAGCTGCTCGACGTGGTGCAGATCGGCAAGGAGTTGCTGGTTACCCGCGGCGCACTGACCACGTTCTCGATTGCCAACGACGTGGCGAAATACTTCGCGATCCTGCCGGCACTGTTCGCGGCCATCTACCCGCAACTGGGTGTGCTCAACATCATGCACCTGGCCAGCCCGCAGAGCGCGATTCTCTCGGCGATCGTCTTCAACGCGTTGATCATCGTGGTGCTGATTCCACTGGCACTGCGTGGCGTGCGCGTGCAGGCGGCCAGCGCGGCGCACCTGCTGCGACGCAACCTGCTGGTCTACGGGCTGGGCGGGATCGTCGTGCCGTTCGTGGGGATCAAAGCCATCGACCTGCTGCTGACGGCGTTGCACCTGGTTTGACCGACTGCCTGCACTGCGGGCGGCCCATGCCCGCAGTCACCTTTTTCGAATGAGGAATGAATGATGTCCAGTGTATTGCGTCCGGCCGTGAGCCTGATCGTTCTGATGACCCTGATCACCGGCGTGGCTTATCCGCTGGTGGTCACCGGTGTTGCGCAAATGGCCTTCCCGGAACAGGCCAATGGCAGCCTGGTGTACGACGATCAGGACAAAGTCCGGGGCTCGGAGCTGATTGCGCAGGATTTCAGCGGCGAACAGTGGTTTCATCCGCGTCCGTCCGCCGGCGCTTATGCCACCGTCGCCAGCGGGGCGAGCAACCTGTCGCCAAGCAACCCGGCGCTGGCGACACGCATCGGCGACGAGGCCGCGAAGCAAAAGGTCGATAACCAGGGCCCGGTGCCGCTGAACCTGCTGACCGCCTCCGGCAGCGGTGTGGACCCGCACCTGTCGCCAGAAGCGGCGGATTATCAGGTAGCGCGAATTGCTGCGGCGCGTCATCTGCCGCGCGATTCGGTGCACAAACTCGTAGCGGCCAACACCTACAACCCGCTGATCGGCCCGCCCGTGGTCAATGTGCTGGCGCTGAACCAGAGCCTGGAAGCATTGCCGTCTGGCAAAGTCGTGAATTGATTGGCAGAGTCACGGTACAACGCAGCAGTGGCAGCGAGCTTGCTCGCGAAGACTGAGGTCCAGACGACGCATCTTTGCTGAATGCACTGGCCTCTTCGCGAGCAAGCTCGCTCCTGCAGTTATTGGTTTATCAGGCACCGGGAAGCACACTTTGAATCGCGTCATTGCAACAGGACAACCTTCGTGAACTCAAACAGCCGCGCGGACGCCTTGCTGGCCGATCTGCCCCGGGACGACCGAGGCCGGTTGAAGGTGTTCCTGGGCGCTGCGCCGGGCGTGGGCAAGACCTACGCCATGCTTCAGGCCGCCCACACGCAGCTGCGCCAGGGCGTGGTGCTGCGCGTGGGCGTGGTCGAAACTCACGGCCGCGCCGAGACCGAGTCCTTGCTCGTCGGCCTGCCTCAGCAACCGATGCTGCGCAGCGAATACCGCGGCGTGATGCTCGAAGAAATGGACCTGGACGGCCTGCTGCTGGCCCGGCCCAAACTGGTGCTGGTCGACGAACTGGCGCACACCAACGCGCCCGGCAGCCGACACGCCAAGCGCTGGCAGGACATCCAGGAGCTGTTGTCGGCCGGCATCGACGTCTACACCACGGTCAACGTGCAGCATCTGGAAAGCCTCAACGATCAGGTTCGCGGCATCACCGGCGTGCAGGTACGCGAAACGCTGCCCGACTGGGTGCTCCAGGAAGCTTACGAACTGGTGCTGATCGACCTGCCGCCTCGCGAACTGCTAGAGCGTCTGCGCGATGGCAAGGTGTATGTGCCCGAGCAGGCACGCGCGGCCATCGACGCGTTTTTTACCCAGACGAATCTGACGGCCCTGCGTGAACTGGCGATGCAGACGGCGGCCGCTCAGGTGGACAATGATCTGGCGCTGGGCTATCGCCAGATGGGGCAGGCCGCGCCTGCGGTGCGAGGCCGTTTGCTGGTGGGCATCGACGGCGACGATCAGGCCGAGCGACTGGTCCGCCACGCCAGCCGGGTCGCTCAGCGGCGGCACTTGCCGTGGAGCCTGGTGCACGTCGACAACGGCCGCTTCTTCGACGAGCTGGCACGCAGTCGTCTGCAGAGCGCGCAGCAGCTTGCCGAGCGGCTGGGCGGAGAGGTCGTGGTGCTGCGTGCGCCCGAGGTGGCGAAAACCCTTATCCAGCATGCCGCTGAACGCCGCGCCAGTCTGGTGCTGGTCGGTCAGTCGCGGCCGTTGCTGCGGCGTCGGCTGTTCGGTGGCGGCCTGGCCTCGCGACTGCTGCGCAACGCCCATGGCCTGGAGATCAACGTGCTCGACAGCGAAGCGCGGCCCGATCAGGCCCGCTCGGCTTCACCGCACCCGCTGGTCTGGTTCGATTATCTGCTGGCCGTGCTGGCCACTGTGGGGGCCAGCGCGCTGGCATGGGCGGTGTCCAGCGTCCTCGCGTTGCCGAACATCTCGCTGGTCTTCCTCGCCGCCGTGCTGCTGGTGGCGGTGCGCAGCAGCGTGGGCCCTGCGATGGTCTGCTCGGTGCTGTCGTTTCTGGCCTATGACTTTCTGTTCATACCGCCCAACTTTTCCTTGAGCATCCAGCGCGAAGAAGACGTGCTGACGCTGTTGTTTTTCCTGTTGATGGCGGCGCTGACCGGCAATCTCGCCGCTCGCCAGCGGCGTCAGCTGCAGGCGCTGCGCGACACCCAGGAAGAGACCAGCGAGCTGCTTGACCTGTCCAAGCGCCTGACCGCCGCCACCGATCGCCAGGCAGTGCTCAGCGCGGCGGAGCACCATCTGGCCGACTGGCGCGAATTACAGATCTGCGTGCTGGACCGCGATGGTCAGCAGGGCTGGAAAACCGAAGTCGGGGGCTCGCTGGAGTTTTCCGGGTCCGAGCGCGCGGCCGCCGACTGGGCCTGGCAGCACGGCCAGCCGGCAGGTCGGGGCACCGGCACGCTGCCGTCGGGCAACTGGTGGTGGCTGCCATTGTGGGTCGACGATGCACCGTTGGCGCTGCTCGGCGTCAGGCCGCGCGAAGGGCAGAGCTTCAGCCCCCAGCGTCGGCGCCTGCTGGGCGCACTCAGCCAGCCGCTCGGGCAGGCGCTGGCGCGCGCACGCCTGGCGCAGGATCTGGAGGCCGCGCGTCTGCACGGCGAAACCGAACAGCTGCGCAGCGCGTTGCTGGCTTCGGTGTCACACGACCTGCGCACCCCGTTGACGGCCATGCGCGGCAGCATCGACAGCCTGTTGGCACTGGGTGAAGCGATCCCGCTGGAAGACCGGCGCGAGTTGCTCGAAGGCACGCGCGATGAGGCCGAGCGGCTGGATCGCTACATCCAGAACCTGCTGGACATGACCCGGCTGGGCCACGGCGCATTGAAGCTGGCGCGCGACTGGGTATCGCCCGGAGACATCGTCGGCAGCGCGCTGAATCGACTGCGCGCGGTGCTGGCGCCGCTGCACGTCGAGACCGATGTGCCGCTTGAGCTGCCGCTGCTCTATGTGCATGCCGCGCTGATCGAGCAGGCGCTGATCAACGTGCTGGAAAATGCCGCACGCTTTTCGCCGGTTCACGGTCGCCTGCAGATGGCCGTGCGGGTCGAGGCCGACGAACTGGTGTTCGCCGTCAGCGACGAAGGGCCGGGCATTCCCGAAGACGAGCGGGCGAAGATTTTCGACATGTTTTACACCGCCGCACGGGGCGACCGGGGCGGGCAGGGCACAGGGCTCGGGCTGGCGATCTGTCAGGGCATGGTCGGCGCCCATGGCGGACGCATCAGTGTCGCGGACGGCATCGAAGGCCGCGGCACGTGCATCAGCCTGCATTTGCCGCTGCAAGCGCAGCCTCAGGCTGAAATCGAGCAGGCGGTCTGATCGTTTGCCGGGTACGCTGCTGTTTTGTAATCGAATCTGACGAGTAACGGGAAAAGCATGAGCCAGACGGCGACCATTCTGGTGATCGATGACGAGCCGCAGATTCGCAAATTCCTGCGGATCAGCCTCGCATCACAAGGCTACAAAGTGCTGGAAGCCGGCACTGGCAGTGAAGGTCTGACGCAAGCGGCGCTGAACAAACCCGATCTGCTGGTGCTGGACCTGGGCTTGCCTGACATGGACGGCCAGGATGTGCTGAGCCAGTTCCGCGAGTGGTCGGCGGTGCCGGTGCTGGTGCTGTCGGTGCGCGCCAGCGAAGGCGAGAAGGTGCGTGCGCTGGACTCCGGCGCCAACGACTACGTGACCAAACCGTTCGGCATTCAGGAGTTTCTGGCGCGCATCCGCGCGTTGTTGCGTCAGGCGCCGGAGAGCGGGAAAGTGGAAGCGGCGCTGGTGATCGGGCCGCTGACGGTCGATCTGGCGTATCGGCGGGTGTCGCTGGACGGCCTTGAAGTCGCGCTGACTCGCAAGGAATATGCGGTGCTGGCGCAACTGGCGCGGCATCCGGGCCGGGTCATCACCCAGCAGCAACTGCTCAAGGACATCTGGGGCCCGACCCACGTGGAAGACACCCATTACCTGCGCATCGTGGTCGGCCACCTGCGTCAGAAACTGGCGGACGATCCGGCCGCGCCACGCTTCATCGTCACCGAGGCGGGCGTGGGGTATCGGTTGATGGAAGGCTGATCCGCGTCGCCACGGCCGGGACGCTCAATGCTCCCGCTCGTAGCGGTCCAGCGTATCCCGGGCGATTTCCCGACCCAGGGCGATCAGTTCCGGCGCCTTGTAGAACTCGAAGAATCGACAGACCCGCTTGGGCACGTTGATCAGGATGTCCGGCGGATAACCGGCAATCTTGTATTGCGCCAACGACGTCTGCATGACTTCGAAGCTCTGGTTGATCAGGTCGAGCAGGGAGGCGGGTCCGACGTTGTCGACGATGATCGAGCCGCTGGCAGACTTCGGCGCGCCGGCGGCCTGTGGCGCAGCGGCAGGTTGCTGGCCCTGAGGATCGGCAGACTCGCTGTCGCCCGCCAGCCACGGATTGGCGATCGTCGCAGCCGTGGCCTTGAGGCTGTCCTGCTGCAGCCGCAGCACGTCGCCGCCCGCGACCTCCAGTTTGCGCCGGAACGGCAGGTGCGAGCCAATGGAGTTGATCAGGCTGTCGAAGCGCTTCTTCACTGCGGGCGGTCGCTCGATCACCGGCAACTGGTAATGCTTCTGGTTGGTCGAGTTGAGGTTGACCGCAACGATCAGGTCGCAGTGGCTGGACACCACCGGCACGATCGGCAACGGGTTGAGCAAGCCACCGTCGACCAGCGTGCGATTGCCCTGAACCACAGGGGTGAACAGGCTCGGAATGGCCGCCGAAGCGCGCATCGCCGAATGCAGATTACCTTCCTGAAACCAGATTTCCTGTTGGTTGGTGAGGTCGGTGGCGACGGCGGTGTAGGGAATGCGCAGGTCCTCGATGTTGACCTCGCCGACGATCTCGCGAATCTTGCCGAAGACCTTTTCGCCGCGAATGGCGCCCAGGCGGAAACTCACGTCCACCAGCCGCAGCACATCGAGGTAGTCGAGACTCTCGATCCACGCCTTGTACTCGGGCAGCTTGCCGGCCGCGTAAATCCCGCCAACCACCGCGCCCATCGAACAGCCGGCGATGCAGGCGATGTCGTAACCGCGGCGCTCCAGTTCTTCGATCACCCCGATATGCGCATAGCCTCTGGCACCGCCGGATCCCAGCACCAGCGCGATTCGTTTTTTCATTTGCCTGCCCCCCGCCGCAAAGGTTCTACCCTACGCCCAAGGCTGCCGCGAATCATCTGCTGTTGTACATCCTCCTCAGGGATAGGGCCTGCAATTCGCTGCAGATCGCATGTCCCATCAAGATGACGATCGCCCGCTAAATTCGCTTGCTCAAATCCGGCGCCAGGCATAGCGTGTGGGCATCAGCAGCCGGGTCACGTACCCAGACCGTCCGCCATTTCAACGACAAAAAAGGATCGCGCCATGCCCCTCGTCAGAATCGATGTTGCCGCTCAGACACCTGCCCAGACCATTGCCGCCATCGGCGATGTCATCTACCAGGCGATGCGCACCACCGCCAGCGTGCCCGAGCACGACCGGTTTCAGATCATCCACCGTCATACTGCCGAGGAGCTGGTCTATCCCGCCGAAGGGTATCTGGGCGTCACTTACACGCCGGACATCGTGTTCATCCAGATCACCTGGAATGAGGGGCGTACGACCGAGGTCAAGAAGGCGTTCTACAAGGCGGTGGCGCAGGGGATTCATGAGCGCACTGGTCTGCGACAGGAAGATGTGTGGATCAACCTGGTGGAAACCAAACGCGAGAACTGGTCGTTCGGCAATGGCGACATGCACTACGCCCCCGCACCGTAACGCCGGGGGTGGAAACCGGCTTGGAGGATGACTCACCCGTCATGTTGCCAAGCCGGTCGCAGAATCGGATACGCTGCGGCGTCCCGGTATGGCACTTTTGCATCGCGCTACCGTCAAACCGGCATCGTCGATTTCCATTGTTGAGGTAACACCCCATGAAAGCGTGGATCTGCCTGCCCCTGTTGGCGTTGGTTCTCACTGGTTGCGCCGGTAAAACCGCTTACCGCGATACCTGCGGCACGCAACTCGATGCCGCCTGGCACGAGCTGGATCTGGCCAAGGCCGAAGGCTTTGCAGGCACGGTCAGTTACTCCAAGGCCCTGTCGTTGTTGACCGGCGCGAAGACCCAGCAGCAGTTCGAAGCGTTCGAAGGTTGCTCGGAAAAGGCTGAAAAAGCCCGCTTCTACATTCGTGAGTCCCGCGCCGGACGGTAAACCGGTCCCAAACGCCTCGCCCGGCGCTGTGGGAGTGGGCACGCTCACTTCCACAGCCGCTTCAGAATAAATCCTTCCCAATCCCTTCCTGCGCGCTGGCGAAAACGCCTACGCTGACTTTAAAGTGGCTGCACGTCTGGCATTTTCTGCAGTCCTACTAGCCATAAGCAGTCGCCTGGGGAGGCCTTCCGATGGGCAGAAAACTGGATGCGTGTCTAAACGCGATCAATGAAGTGGTGCTGGGCAAGGAGCCACAGGTTCGCCTGGCGATGACATGCCTGCTGGGCGGCGGCCATCTGCTGATCGAAGATTTGCCCGGCATGGGCAAGACCACGCTCAGCCATACCCTCGCGCGGGTGCTGGGTCTTAGCTTCCAGCGGATCCAGTTCACCTCCGACCTGCTGCCGGGCGACATCCTCGGCACCTCGATTTTTGACCGGGAAACCGGGCAGTTCACCTTCCATCCGGGGCCGATCTTCGCCGAACTGGTGTTAGCCGACGAGATCAACCGCGCCACGCCAAAAAGTCAGAGCGCACTGCTCGAAGCCATGGAAGAAGGCCAGGTGACGATTGAGGGCGCAACCCGTTTGCTGCCCGAGCCTTTCTTCGTCATCGCCACGCAGAACCCCTTCAGCCAGGGCGGTACCTTCGCCTTGCCCGAGTCCCAGCTGGATCGTTTTCTGATGCGTCTGTCGCTGGGTTATCCGGCCCGGTCGGCGGAGCGCGCGTTGTTGCTGGGCGAGTCCCGGCGCGAGCTGTTGCCGCGTATCGAGCCGATCCTCGATCACGCCGGGCTGGCGGCCTTGCAGGAAGAAGCACGGCAGGTGCGCGCCAGCGACGCGCTGGTGGATTACGTGTTGCGGCTGGTGGATGCCACGCGCAGCCAGCCGCAGTTCGCCTACGGTCTTTCGCCCCGGGCGAGTCTGGCGATTCTGTCGGCGGCGCGGGCGTGGGCCCTGCTCATCGGCCGCGATTATGTGATTCCAGAAGACGTTCAGGCGATTCTCCCTGCCGTGATCGGGCATCGCCTGCGCGAGCGTACGGACCCCACCGGGCATGGCGGCGGGGCGTTGGTTCAATGGCTGCTGCGTGAGGTGCCGGTGCTTTGATCGAACAGTTCAAACCGATCTGGCAGCGCTGGGTAGGACGTCGCATTCCTCCCGCTTCGCGGATCGAGCTGGATCACCGCCGAATTTTCATCCTGCCGACCCGGGTCGGCGGCACTTACGCGTTCGTGCTGTTTCTGCTGCTGCTGGTGTCGATCAATTACCAGAACAGCCTCGCCTACGGGCTGACCTTCCTCATGCTGTCGGTCGGCGTGCTCGCCATTCTTCATACGTATCGCAATTTCAGCGGGCTGATCCTCAGCGCCGGCAATGCGCGCTCGGTGTTCGTCGGCGAGCCGGTGCAACTGCGCCTGCGGCTGGAAAGCGCCGAACGTGGCCATCAGGCCATTGCGCTGGGTTGGGACAGCGAACAGCTGGAGCAGACCGACGTCGAGGCCGAGCGTCAGGTGGAGCTCGCCCTGACGCTGCCGGCGCTCAACCGTGGCTGGCTGCGCGCGCCGCGTCTGCGCGTGGAAAGTGTGTTTCCGCTGGGGATCTTTCGTGCCTGGACTTGGCTCGATCTGGAGCAGACGGTGTTGATCTACCCGCGCCCGGTGGCCGGAACGATGCCGCTGCTGCAGGGCGTGCAACCCCATGCGCAGGACGACGGTCAGGCCACTCAGGGTCAGGGCGTCGATGATTATCAGGGACTGCGCCCGTGGCAGCCCGGTGACTCGATGCGGCGCATGCACTGGAAAGCCTGGTCGCGCGGGCAAGGCCTGATGGTCAAGGAATTCAGCGATCTGAGCGGCCATGACCTGTGCCTGGACTTCATGGCCCTGGGCGGTGACATCGAGGAGCGCCTGTCGCGCTTGTGCTACTGGGTTCTGGAACTGTCCCAGCGCCAACAGCCGTTTGCGCTGCGCCTGCCCAATTCTCTCTCGGCGGTGGACAGTGGCGATGCTCATCGCGAAGCCTGCCTGCGCCAGCTCGCCCTGTATGGCGTGCGGGCATGAACGGGGCATCGCCATGACCTCGACCCAACTGGCCCAGCCGATCCCGCGGATCAGCCTGAACTGGCTGCTGATCGCGCAGGCGCTGGTGATTGTGCCGTTCGCGCTGCACGTGCCCGTGGCGCTGATCATTCTGTGGCTGGTCTGCACGTTCTGGCGCATTCAAATCTTCCGCATGCGCGTGCGCATGCCCGGCACGTGGATCAAGTCGGGCCTGTTGGTCGGCACTGCGGGCGGCATCTTCCTGGCGCGTGGCAGCCTGATCGGGCTGGACGCCGGCGCGGCGCTGCTGATCGCGGCGTTCATCCTGAAGATGCTCGAAATGCAGACCCGGCGCGATGCGCTGGTGCTCATCTTTCTGGGCTTCTTTTGCGTAGCGGTGGGCTACCTGTTCGAGGATGCGCTGCTGTGGGGGCTGTTCACGCTGCTGCCGATCGCGACACTGCTGGCAGCGCTGATCGGCCTGCAGCAATCGAACCTTGCAAGCAAGCCTGCGGGCACGCTGATGCTCGCCACCAAGCTGTTGCTGCAGGCGGTGCCGCTGATGCTGCTGTTGTTTCTGTTCTTTCCTCGGCTGGACCCGCTCTGGTCGCTGCCGCAGCCCAGCAACAAGGCGTTGACGGGGTTGTCCGACAGCATGGCGCCGGGGGACATCGCCGAGTTGAGCAAGTCGGCCTCGCTGGTGTTTCGGGCCAGTTTCGACGGCCCCGTGCCGCCGCGCAGCCAGCAGTACTGGCGCGGCCTGACGTTGGAGCAGTTCGACGGCCGGCGCTGGTCGCAATCGTCCCGCGCGCAGGTGCCGGACGCGCCAGACTGGCGTCGTGCGGGCGAGCAGGTCAATTACAGCATCGTGCTGGAGCCCACCGGCAAACCCTGGCTGATGACGATGGACGTCGGGCAGACCGACCTGGCCGGCGCGCGGCAGATGAGCGACTTTCGCTGGCAGCGCCGACGTCCGGTCGAGCAGTCGATGCTCTACAACGTTGTGTCATGGCCCGACGCTGTCCGCGAAACCACGCTCAGTGACAGCGCCCGTTCGCAGGCTTTGCAACTGCCCGCCAAAGGCAATCCCGAGGCCCGCGAATGGGCCGCCGATCTGCATCGTCGCTACCCCAGGACGGATGCGCTGGTGGACGCCATGCTGTCGTACTTCACCGAGCAGCCGTTCCATTACACACTCAAGCCACCGACGCTTGGCCCCAACAGCATCGATGATTTCCTGTTCGCCAGCCGCAGCGGCTTCTGCGCGCATTATGCCGGGGCGATGACCTTCGCCCTGCGCGCCGCGGGCGTTCCGGCGCGCGTAGTGGCCGGCTACCAGGGCGGCGAGCTGAACCCGGACGGCAATTACATCAGCGTGCGGCAATTCGATGCGCATGCGTGGGTCGAGTATTGGCAGGCCGGCGTCGGCTGGCGCAGCGTCGACCCGACCGCCGCGGTGGCACCTGCACGCATCGAACAGGGGCTGGAACAGGCGCTGGCTTCGGGCGAGGAGTTTCTCACTGATTCACCCATGTCCGCCTTGCGCTATCGGCATCTGGCCTGGGTCAATGCCTTGCGCATGAGTTGGGATAACCTCAATTATGGCTGGCAGCGCTGGGTGCTGGGCTATCAGGGCCAGCAGCAGTTGCAGGTGCTGGGTCGCTGGTTCTCCGGTGTCCAGGCGCCGGTGTTCGCGGGCTCAGGGCTGGCGATTCTCGGGCTGCTGGCGTTGTGGCTGCTCAAGCCCTGGCGTCGGGAAAGCGATTCTCAGCTGCGCCTGTTCAATCGCTTCGAACGGTTGCTCGCGCGCCATGGTCTCAAGCGTCAACAGGGCGAGGGCGCTCAGGCTTTTGCCCGGCGCGCGGCACTGCATTTTCCCCAGCACGCCGAAGCGATCGAGGGCTTTGTCGATGAGTTCCAGGCCCAGCGTTATGCCGGCGCCTCCAGCTCGGCGGCACAATTGCGGCGCCGCTTGAAACGCCTGCGACGCAGCTTGCCATGGCGCTTGTCCACGATCAGGGGCAAGCAGCCACATTCATAAGGAGCGTGTCATGTCTGCCATGGTCGATCATCTGATCGCCGAGATTTTCAGTCTCAACGTCAAGTTGCTGGCCTGCCATGCGCGGCTGGCAGCGTCCACCGACAGCGAAGCCCTGCATGATCTGCGCACCACTGTGCGGCGGCTTCGCAGCGTGCTGCGACCACTGCGCGGGTTGCCCGGCATGGATCAGATCGAAGAAGCCGCCAAGGGCGTCGGCGACCTGACCACGCCGTTGCGAGACATGCAGGTACTGGCGGCGTTTCTCAGCGAGCAGGGGCTGGACCGGGCCGCACGCAAGCGCACCACCTTTCTGGATGCCGCGTGCCCGAACGTGGCGACGTCCGCCGAGCTCAATCGGCTGTTTGGCGTGCTGGATCAGTTGCCGTCCTTCCTGCGCGCGCAGCAGCGCCACGGGCTGCTGCGCAAATTGCGCCAGCGCATCGAGAAGCGCATGGACAAGCAATGGAAGAAACTGCGCGACGCCATGGCCGATCCGGCCCATGACCGTCATCGCCTGCGCCTGCTGATCAAGCGTGTGCGCTACTCCGCCGAGGCTTACCCCGAACTCAGCCATCAGCCCAAAGGCATGCAGAAACGCCTCAAAGCCGCACAAGGCGCACTCGGCGACTGGCACGATCATTTGCAGTGGCTGGAACAGGCTCGGCATCAGCCTGACCTGGCGCCTTGCGTGGCCGGATGGGAGCTGGCGATTCATCGCGCCGAGGAAAAATCCGACCGGGAACTGGAGCGTCTGTCCGACGCCTGTTTTGGTAAACGTCCCGGCCATTGATCTGAACTGTCCGCAGGATTGGCACTTATGAGCCCTGTCGTGCGGATCTTGCCTCGCTAACATCGGGAAATGTCCGACGCCCGCCCGCCATGGAGTGCGCATGAAATTTTCCGAATTGCTCGACGCTGTACGCGACCATCCTCAATCCGTCAGCGTGCCTTCGTCCTGGTCTCAAGGTCGCTCGTGTTTTGGCGGCCTGATGGCAGCGCTGGTCTACGAGGCGATGAAGGCCAGGGTTGCGCCTGGTCGGCCGGTGCGCTCACTGGCGATTTCCTTCATCGGGCCGCCTGCGATCGATGTGCCGATTGCTTTCGAAGTCGAAATCCTGCGCGAAGGCAAGGCGGTCAGCCAGGTGCTGGGACGAGCGGTTCAGAACGGCGAAGTGATGACGCTGATACAGGGCAGCTTCGGTGCGGCGCGGGAATCATCGGTCAGCGTGAGCGCTGAGCCTGCGCCCGAGTTCAAGCCGGTGCTGGAGTCGCCCGCGCTGCCCTTTGTCGCCGGCGCGATGCCGGAATACCTGCGTTTCATGGAAATGCGCTGGGCGCTGGGCGGCATGCCGTTTTCCAATACGAAATCCCGGGCTATCGGCGGGTATGCGCGGTTGCGTGACGTCGAGGAAGAAGTGCTGACCGAAGCGCACCTGTTGGCGTTGGTCGATACCTGGCCGCCTGCGGTGTTGGCACATCTGGCCAGACCTGCGCCGGGCAGTTCATTGACCTGGACCATTGAGTTCGTGCAGCCGTTGCCGGCGATGAGCACCCGCGACTGGACGCAATACAAGGCGGTGATCGAGCATGCACGTGACGGCTATGGTCATGTTGCGGCGGGGTTGTGGACGCCCAAGGGCGAGCTGGTGGCGATCAGTCGCCAGACGGTGACGGTGTTTGGCTGAGCGTGCGTGGTTTAACCTGATTCACTGACGTGAAACCATCTGCGTGGAGCATGCCCGAGACCTTACTGGACTCGGGCTTTGATGGCCTGGGCTGCCACCAGACCCAGCGCGCCGATGGCGGCGGAGGTCACGCTCGCATTGAGTACGCCGTCGAGCAGCAGAAGGCCTGAGACGATCGACAGCGGGAACGCAATGGAAGAGACCACCAGATTCGACGAGAGGCCCGACTTGCTCGCAGCGCTGAAAAAGTCGTCGATGTGCAGGTTGGCAATGAACTTGGGCATGATGCTGACCCTCCGTAAAAACTAATAAGAAGTGTTTTCGATAGAGTCAGCATAGGCTCGACAGTTCAGCTCGGCGAATCGACGTTTGCTATGGCCGTGATAGGGCACAGCAGTGTCAATCAATCGTGGTCGCGCGCGTTGCCGCTGGTGGATCGATCATCAGCCACGCAGTTTCAGCTGGCCGATGGCCGAGTTCAGCGCGCCGGCAAGTGTCGCCAGTTCATCGCTGGTGCTGGCCGAATCCAGCGTCTGGCGCACGGTGCGCTCAGTGACGTCGCGGATACTGACCACTGCCCGGTTCATCTCTTCAGCCACCTGACTCTGTTGCTGCGCGGCAACGGCGATCTGGGTATTGTTCTCACGCATCTGCGCCACCGCCTCGGTGATCGCGGCCAGCGCCTGCCCGGCCTCGCGTGCATGCTGCACGCAGTCATCGGCCTTGTACGAGCTTTCCTGCATGAAGTCCACGGCGTCACGGGTGCCAGCCTGCAGCGCCGAGACCATCGTGGTGATTTCATCGGTCGAGGTCTGTACGCGCTTGGCAAGGTTACGCACTTCATCGGCGACCACGGCAAAGCCGCGTCCCATTTCCCCGGCCCGTGCCGCCTCGATTGCCGCATTGAGTGCCAACAGGTTGGTCTGCTCGGCGATGCTGTGAATCACGTTCACCACGCCGTTGATCTTCTGGCTGTCCTCGGCCAGCCGCTGAATCATGCCCGCCGTTTGCTGCACGCCGCTGGACAGCCCCGCGATGGACGTCTGCACCCGATCCACGACGTCCTTGCCGGTTCCGGCGAGGGTGTCGGCGTTCTGCGATTGATCGCGGGTGGCGCTGGCGTGCTGGGCGATATGATGGACCGTTGCCGTCATTTCATTGATTGCGGTGGCGACCTGATCGGTCTCGCTCTGCTGACCCAGCATGCCTTGACGCACATCGCTCATGCCCGCTGCCAGGTGCACGGCGCCCTGATCCAGTTGCGCGGCGGACTGCGCCACGGTTGCGACAATGCGCTGATAACCTGCCTGCATCGCATTGAACGCCTTGGCCATCTGCCCGACCTCATCTTCACCGGCCAGCGGCACCCGGGCGCAGAGGTCGCCGCTTTTCTCGACGTGGAGCATCACGTCCTTGAGGGTGTTGAGGTGGGTGAGCAGAAAACGGATCAGCAATTGCGATGCGCTGAGCATGGCCAGCATCAGGATGAAAACCGCGATTGCGTAATGACTGAAGTGGTCGGCCAGCAGTTGCGGCAGGTCAGGCGCAGCGGCCAGCACTGCGACACGGCGGTCACCCAAGGTCATTACCTGAGCGCCGATCACGGGGACATCGTTCAATGACGCAGCGCCTGACAGGTCCACCCAGCCGCTGGCCTGTGCCAGTTCCGTCAGGGCCTGACCGTTGAGCTGTGGCGCCTGGCCTGCCTGGAAAATCAGCAGACCCTCCGCCCTCGGCAGCGGCTGGCCGGCGGGCCAGGCCGAGAGCAGCGTCGCTTGAGACCGGGCGGCGTTACGCGCATCGTCGGCCCGGCTGTATTGCTCGAGCTGCAGTGCATACAACACCAGCAGCAGGGTGGTCACGAAAGCGACGGCATTGACCGCCCAGAACTTGTATTTCAGGGAAATGTTGCTCAGCCAGCGGCTCATGATAAAGCTCTTCTGTGGATGCACGTGATAAGGCAAGGTGCCAGTATTTTCTCAACTGTGCAGGTCACCGGCGTTGATCTGCATCAAGGTTTCACCGGTGCGCTTATGTTCCAGGGAGCAGGGCAGGCGTGCGCTGGCCTGTGGGGGCGACTGCTCAGGCTGATCTTTAACGAAGGTCAGTCAACCCGACGGAGCGGGTGCTGAACGGCTGTATCAGTCCGTCAGGCTCGGCAATCCGAAGAATGCACGTGCGCACGCCGTTGTGTGGGCGGCGACATCGGCCTCGCTTTCGCCCCGGTGCAAGGCGACTTCGCGTAGCACTTCGGGCAGGTAGGCGGGTTCGTTACGGCCGTTTTTCGGTTTTGGCCGCAACGTACGGGGCAGCAGGTAGGGCGCGTCGCTCTCCAGCATCAGGCGGCCACGGGGGATGTCGCGCACAAGCGGATGCAGGTGGGTGCCGCGCCGTTCGTCGCAGATCCAGCCGGTGATGCCGATGTGCAGGTCCATGTCCAGATAATTGAACAGCGCACGCTTTTCGCCGGTGAAGCAGTGCACCACGGCCGCAGGCAGGTGATCGCGATAATCGCGCAGAATCGCCAGCAGGCGTTCATCGGCATCACGCTCATGCAAAAACACCGGCATTTGCAAGGAGACGGCCAGTGCCAAGTGCGCCTCCAGCACCTTTTCCTGTTGCGCCCGTGGCGAGAAGTCGCGGTTGAAATCCAGCCCGCATTCGCCCACTGCGCACACCGGTTTTTCGTTCAACAGGGCCTGCAGCTGTTTCTCGGTTGCTGACGTCCAGGCGCTTGCCGAATGGGGATGGATGCCCGCGGTGCTGAACAGACGCTGGCCGCTTTCGTCCAGCTGGCGGGTCAGTTGCAGCGCCTGTTCGCTGCTTTCGACGTCAGTGCCGGTGAGCACCAATTGCTTGACGCCCGCGGCGTACGCGCGGTCCAGGACCTCACGCTCCCGGTTGGCGAAGCTTGCATTTGTCAGGTTGACGCCGATGTCGATTAATTGCATGGTGCTACCTCAGGCCAGAGGCCGAGAAGAATACCAGAGCGATTGAAGCGATAAAAAACAAGCAGGTTCAACTGCTTAGAATTATTAGATCCCTGTGAGGTTGCCAGTCGTGGCGCACGCCGCGGCGCAAGTGACTGTCCTGCACAGGCTTCAAGCCCGTATTTTCGGCCTTTTCCCGGAGCGTCAATGATCCGAGCCTCTCTGATCTCATTGCTGTGCCTGTTGCTGGTGCCCACCCACGCATCGGCTCGTCCTGCCGGTCCGCCGGTGGTGATCAAGAAAAGCCAGGTGCGCGATCTGGCGGCCATTCGCAGCAGCAAGGTGTTGCGCGTGCTGGTCAATCAGAGCCGCAACAGTTCGGGTGAAGTGAAAGGCGAGCCGGTCGGCATCGAATACTGTCGCTTGCAGGCATTCGAGAAATACCTCAACGGCCACGCCCGCGATGGCCAGAAAATCACCCTCAAGCTCATTCCCAAGGCCAAGGATCAGTTGCTGGCCGCGTTGCAGCGCGGCGAAGGCGATCTGGTTGCGCCGGGCGAATTGCTCGACGCCAGTGCCGCTCGTTATGTCGACGCCACCGAACCGGTCGCCAGCCACGTGCCGCTGGTGGTTGTCGGGGTCAAGGGCGAGCGCAGCTTCAAACACCCCGAGCAGCTTTCCGGGCGCACGCTGATGCTGACCAGCGGCAGCGCCGCCGACGCGGCAATCATTCAGCTCAACCAGAAGCTTGCGTTGCGCAAGCTGCCGCCGGTGAAGATCGAGTGGGTCGATCCCAGTCTGGCCGTCGAAGATGTGCTGGAAATGGTTCAGGCCGGGATCTATCACCTGACCGTGGTCGAGCAGCCCATTGCCGAGCGCTGGGCCAAGGTGATGCCCAGACTGCGGCTGGACCGGTCGGTGGCGCTGAGTGATCCGGGCGACATGAACTGGTTCGTGCGCAAGGACGCCGTGATGCTGCACGCAGCGGTCAACCGCTTCCTGGAAACCTACGAGGTGCCCGGCAATCAGGACGTGGCCTTCCAGAAGGCCTACAAGGATCTGTATCAGATTCACAACCCACTGGCGCGAGCCGATCGTCTGCGCCTGGAAAAGCTGCGTCCAACCCTGCAACTGCATGCCGATGCGCAGAAAATGGACTGGCTGGACCTGGCCGCCCTGGCGTTCAAGGAGTCGGCGCTCAACCCTGGCGCCAAAGGTGGCAGCGGCGCCACTGGCCTGTTGCAGATCACCCCGTCCGCCGCGCAGCGTGTCGGCGTTGGCAACATTCACGATGTAGACGGCAACGTCCAGGCGGCGAGCAAATACCTGGCGATGATTCGGCGCAAGTTTTTCTCCAGCCCGAAGATCAACGAGCGCGAGCGCATGGCGTTCACGCTGGCGGCCTATAACCTGGGGCCGGAACGTGTGCAGGCCATGCGCACCGAGGCCAGACGCCAGGGCCTGAACCCGAACCAGTGGTTTTTTCAGGTCGAGCGGGTCGCGATGGAGCAGGGCGGCAAGAACGTCGTCAGCTACGTCAACAGCGTGAATAAATACTACCTGGCGTACGACCAGGCGCGCAGTTCGCTGGAAGACCCTGACGCGCGTCCGCGATAATGAATATAGATTCAATAATTCGATGGGTTAGATGCGTTTTTTGCGATTTTCATATTTGTTAATCCGATTAAGATGGCGCCATTCTCTAACGCAAACGGAATTAGCTCCATGAACGCTCAAATCAAATCCCTGTTCACCACCCGCGCCGGCTACGGCATCACCGCACTGCGCATCATCGTCGGCATCATCCTGATGGCGCACGGCAGCCAGAAGTTGTTCGGCCTGTTCGGTGGTTACGGTCTGGAAGGCACCGGCCAGTACATGGCCAGCCTGGGGCTGAATCCCGGCTATCTGATGGCGCTGCTGTCCGGTAGCGCGGAATTCTTCGGCGGTCTGGCACTGTTCCTCGGTCTGTTGGCACGTCCTGCCGCGCTGGTGATCATCGTGATGCTGGTGGTGGCGATCCTTTCGGTGCACATCCACAACGGTCTGTTCATGGCCAATAACGGTTATGAGTTCGGCCTGGCGCTGATTGCAGGTGCCGTCGCGGTGCTGTTCGAAGGTGCCGGTCGCCTGTCGCTGGACCGGTTGATCGCCAGCAAGTAACCCGGCTTCATCGCCTCTGTCGTCTCCTGGCATGCTCAAGTCGGCGATCCCGAATCGCCGCCTCGGGCAAATCAGAAGACGACAGAGGTTTTTCGTCCCTGCCTGCGACGCCATCCAAAGCGCCAATTGACAATTCCCGTGCGGCTTCTCTAGGATGCCGCATGCGCCGATTTAAACAGCTACTTGCGGGGCGCCTGATGACGTGAAAACGCCGTCGAAATACCGCTAAAGCGCTGGTTCGGTGTTGCCTCTCACCGCTGCCCAGCGGAACACTGAGGCAGAGAAGACACTATGAGCAGTTACGCCAACCCGCGCCCCCTCGTTCGCCTGGCTCCAATCGCCAGTCAGTTCAATCGTCGTAATCCGAAAATCCTTCTGGGCGGTTCACATCAGCCGACGCTGCTGCGTTATCTGGATGGCTGGCCCCGTCGCCAGAACGGTCCCCATGCCTTCCTCATCCAGTTCATCGACGCCGACGAGTCACTGGAGCGTTTCGCCAATGATCAATTCGACCTCGCTGTCATTCAGGCGCCGGCCGCAGTGCATGCCGACGCCGTGATTCGTCACCTGACCCGCGTTGCCCGGCAGGGGCTGATTACACGCTGCTGACGGCCCGACGCATCGGCTGCAACGGCCGGTCCGGATGCCTGGCTTTGTGTTGCGCGCGGATGCGATTGGCGTGGCGGCAGTTGGCGACCAGCCCGCTGCGCAACGACCAGTCGGTGTTGATGATGAAAAAGTTCTGAATGAAGCTGTTCTCGTCGACCGATTCGAACCACTGATCCACCTTGTGGCTGAGGTCGGTAGGGGCGTGCAGGGGCAGTGAATACTTGGCGCATTGCACGGCGACCAGTGAATGCACGGGCTTGTACTCGGCGGCCACCTCGTTGATGAACGCTTTCAGGGTGTTGGTGTTGAACAGGTTCTCGCCGGGCCAGCGCTGGCTGACGCCGCGCCAGAAATCATCACTGGGCGTGGTGTGGGCGTAGGCCAGCACCACGTTTTTGCCGGGATGATTGCGCCAGATTTCCTTCAGGGTCAGGGTGGACGATGCTCTGGGCAGCAGTCGCTGGCGCAGTCGATCGCTCAGCAACGCTTGCAATTCCTGGTGCGCCTGCGGGGTGAAACCGTCGAACTGGTGGAAATCGAGGATGATGATGTCGCGAGCCGCTGCGCCTGACGCTTCCAGTTCTCGGTAAAAATCCAGCACGCGCTCGATGATGTCGACCGCAATGGTCCGGCCCGAGGATGACAGGTGAAAGAGCTGAAAGCGTCTGGGGTCGCCTTTCGGGTGTTTTCCATAAAACGATACGCGCAGGTCCAGCACGCGGATGCCTTGGCGCATCTGTTCGAACGGAGCCACGTCCTGAGCCAGTTCTTGCGGCAGGCCGAGATTGGGAGACAGTTTGTCGCTGCCTGAATTGTGTGCGCCTGGAAGGATCAATTCGTCGATGCGCAACGGCGCCAGGTGCGGGGTCTGCGCCATCCAGTCCAGGTGGGCGGGACGCGGGTGAACGTTGTCGAGCGTGGTCATGGGTCATTCCTTTGACGTGTTGCCGAGCCTGATGAGCAAGGGCTCGAGCGGGTGGCTTGAAGATTCCTCAGTGGAGTGTGGCTATCGGCCGCCTTGCGTCAATTGCCTTGGCGCCGGCAACTGTTGCCTGATGTTTACGAGGGAAGAAGTGCGAGGGCGGATCAGGCGTTTACCTTCGCTTTCAGTAAACGCCGGGAAGCGATGAATCGATGGCGGGGGAACGCTGCGCGGGGCGCTGCAGCACAGCGTGTTTCAGCGAACCGTCAGCACCACGCGGCCGCGCACGGGTTTGTCGTCGAGGTGATTGTGCGCCTTGCCGAACTGCTCGAACGGCCAGGTGCGATGGATGTCGGGTTGGAGCAGTCCCTTGGCCGTCAGGTCATTGATGACCTGCAGCGCGCGTTGCATCGCTGGCCCGTCCTGTTCGATTCCCGCCTCGGGTTTGCCGGTGAAGTTCTCCAGGCAGTGGACGAAGAACCGCATGTTCTTGCGGAAAGCCTGCAGCGCCGGGAAGGGCGTTTTGTTGCCACCGCGCAGGCCGTACAGCACCAGGCTGCCACGGGGCGCCAGGACATCGCCCAGCATCGACATCTGCATGCCGCCCAGACCGTCGAACACCGCTTCGATGCCCTGGCCTTGGGTCACCGCATCGATGCGCAGGCAAATGTCGTCTTCGTCAGTGACGATCACCCGTTCGGCGCCATTGGCCAGCAGGTATTCCCGGTCCTCGGCGTGCTGGGTGGCCGCGATCACTCGCAAGCCCAGCGCCTTGCCCAGTTGCACGAAGGCGATGCCGGGGCTGTACGTGGCGTCGGTGATCAGCACGGTCTGGCCGGGTTGCACCTTCGCCAGGTCAACGAACGCGAAGTAAGCCAGCAGCATCGGCGTGTAGTGCACGCTGGCCTCGGTGGGCGTCAGCGTTTGCGGATAGCGGGTCAGCGCATTGCGCGGCACCAGGACGTGATCGCCACAGACCGGATACTGGTTGGCGCTCATGGCCTTGAAGCTGGCAACCTTGTCGCCGACGTTCAGATCGGTCACGTCAGCGCCGACGGCTTCGACGATACCGGCCATTTCGCTGCCAAGGCCTGCGGGCAGGCGGACCTCTGCCAGGGCCAGGTTTTGCCGCCACAATACGTCGTCCCAGCTGATGCCGATGGCCTCGGCACGAACCAGCACTTCCTGAGGACCGGGCAAGCGGTCAGGCTGTTCTTCGCAACTCAGCACATCGGCTTTGCCGAAGCGATGAAATTTGATGGCGCGTGACATTTCCAACCTCGACTCATTTGATTAGGGTTGTAATGACTGTATCGACGCGCGGGTTCAGGCACTATTTCTGTCGGTTGATACCCGACATGCCTGTTATCAATTCGAATGTGCGGAACTCGCAGGATTGCTTGTCACGTCGGGCGACGCTTGGGGGTTACCGGCCCCACGCCTCCAGTGCGCATTCAACGAACTGCCTGACCTTGGGCAAGCGGTAGCGGTCCTGCGGGTACATCAGCCAGAGTGGCCGGCTCGGTGGCTGATAATCCTGAAGTAACGGCACCAGCTTGCCGGCCTGCAGGTCGTCACTGATCAGCACATCCGGCAACATCGCCACGCCCATGCCCGCCAACGCCGCCTGACGCAGCGCCGGCGAGCTGTTGACGATCATCGACCCGGACACCGGTACTTCCACGACGCCTTCGGGCCCGGTCAGCCGCCACAGTTTGTCAGCGGCGCGCCAGTCGTCTCCGGCGGGATAGGCATACGCCAGGCAATTATGGTCGCGCAGTTCGGCGGCGGTTTCGGGCGTGCCGCACCGCTCCAGGTAATGCCGGGAGGCGCAGATGGTCAGGGTGTAGTCCTGCAAGGGCCGGGCGATCAGCGCAGAGTTTTCCGGCACGCCCAGGCGGAAGGCGACATCGAAGCCATGCTCGACCAGGTCCATCAACTGATTGCTCAGGACGACTTCAGCCTTGATCTGCGGGTAGCGCTGGAGGAAATCGCTGAGCATCGGTGCCAGGCGTTCCGCGCCGAACGCCGGCGCAGCGGTAATTCGTAATGTGCCGCCCGGCTGGCTTTGCACCTGTTCGGCCATGCGCTCGGCATCGTCCACCAAGCCCAGCACGTCAACGCAGCGCCGATAATACTGCAGGCCGAATTCGGTCAGGTTCTGTCTGCGAGTGGTGCGTTGCAGCAGACTTACCCCCAGACGCTGCTCCAGGGCTTTGAGGTGATTGCCGACCATGGTCGTGGACATTTCGCACTGGCGCGCCGCTGCGGTCATGCTGCCGCCTTCGACCACTCTGACGAACACGGTCATCGCCTGAAATACGTCCATTATCAAGCCTCGCTTTAAAGTGACTCAAGAAAGTCGATCTTTATACAGCAATCGCGGCTAACGATACTGGCATCACAACCTGTGATGGAGCTTCGCCAATGACCGCCGCCTGCCTGATGAACACCTACAAACCCCTGCCGCTGAGCTTCGTCAAAGGCCTGGGCGCGCGACTCTGGGACGCCAGCGGTCGCCAATATCTCGACGCCGTCGCGGGCGTTGCGGTGACCAACGTCGGGCACAGCCATCCATGGATTGTCTCGGCCATCAGCGAACAGGCCGGTCTGCTCCTGCACACCTCGAATCATTACCGCATCGACTGGCAGCAGCGGCTGGCCCACAAGCTCACCCGGCTGTCTGGACTGGCGCAGGTGTTTTTCAACAATTCCGGGGCCGAGGCCAACGAGACGGCGCTGAAGCTGGCGCGCCTGCACGGGTGGGCCAAGGGGATCGAACAGCCCCTGGTGCTCGTCATGGACAACGCCTTTCATGGCCGCACGTTGGGCACCTTGTCGGCCAGCGACAACGGCGCGGCGCGCCTGGGTTATCAGCCGATGTCCGGTGAGTTCATCAAGGTCGCGTTCGGTGACATGGCCGCTGTCCAGCGCGCAACGCGGGTCTACGGCGAGCGCCTCGTCGCGGTGTTGCTCGAACCGGTTCAGGGGGAGGGCGGCGTGATGCTGCCGCCACCGGGCTACCTGAAGGCATTGCGCGCGCATTGCACCAACAACGGCTGGCTGATGATGCTTGACGAGATTCAGACCGGCATCGGCCGTACCGGGCGCTGGTTCGCTTTCGAACACGAGGGCATCGTGCCCGACGTCATGACATTGGCCAAAGGGCTGGGAAACGGCATTCCCATCGGCGCCTGCCTGGCGTCCGCGGCTGTCGCGCGTCTGTTCACGCCGGGCAGCCATGGCAGCACCTTCGGCGGCAATCCGCTGGCCTGCCGCGTCGGCTGCACGGTGCTGGACATCGTCGAACAGCAAGGCTTGCTGCACAATGCCGCCGAGCAGGGCGAACGCCTGCTGCGCCGTCTGCGTGAATCACTCGGCAGCCACCCGAACGTGGTGCGCATTCGTGGGCTGGGGTTGATGATCGGCATCGAATTGAATCAGCCGATTCGCGATTTGTGCCTGACGGCCGCGCAAGAATTCGGCGTGCTGATCAACGTCACGCGCGGCCAGACCATCCGCCTGCTGCCGCCACTGGTGATCGATGAGACCGATGTGGAGATGATCGTTGCCGGGATCGCCGGCGCGCTGGGATGACCCGGCGCGCGCGTGCTCTGGCTGCGCTCGCCACGTCGAGGCGAGCCGCAGCGCGTCGGCCGGTCATTTTCCGCCGGACAACTCCATGATCATCGCGGTCGTCAGGTACAGCCGTGGCGCGATGCTGGAGAGGTCGGCGTATTCGTCGTCGGCATGCAATCCCGCGCCGACGACGCCCATGGTTTCCAGCACCGCCGGTTTCTGGCTGTCGGGAACGTAGGCGTAGCCAGCGTCGGTGCCGAAGCGCATGGCAATCGGTTCGAGGTTGCGGCCGATCTTGCCGTAGAGGGTTTGCGCGGTTTTCGCGAGGTCTTCGGTGGCCGGGTTTTTCACCAGCGGCGGACGCCCTTTGTCCAGACGGAACGTCACCTCGGTGCCGTCGATGAGTGTGCTCTGCACAATGCGCTGACCATCGGCGAGCACCCGGTCGGATTCGCTCAGATCGGAATAGCGCATGTCGCCCTCGGCCGCTGCGCTGGACGGGATGATGTTGCGTTTTTCGCCGCCCTTGATCAGCGTCCAGTTCACCGTGGTGCCTTTGGCCGGATCGCCGAGGTCCTTCAGTTGCACCAGCTGATGGGCCAGCTCCATCGCGGCGTTACGCCCGGCCTCCGGCGCGGAACCTGCGTGGGACGATTTGCCTTTGACGTCGACGAATACACCGTTGATGCCGTTGGTTGCGACGGTCACGGCGTCTTTGTCAGGCGGCTCGAAGGAGAACACGTAATCGTTTTTCGCCGCCAGCTCGGCAATGAGTTTCTTCGAGCCGGCCGAGCCTGTTTCTTCATCGGGGTTGAACAGCACCGTGATGCTGCCGAAGTCTTTGAATTTCTGATCCTGCAGCAACTTGAGGGTGTGCAGCACCATGGCCACGCCGCCTTTGGCATCGGCAACGCCCGGGCCGTAGGCGTGTTCGCTGTCGACACGGAAGGGCCGCCTGGCGGCAGTGCCCGGTCCGAACACGGTGTCGTAATGGATCATCAGCAGGAACGATTTGCTGCCGTTGCCCTTGAGGGTGCCGACGATGTTATCGCCCGCGGAAGGCGTCGCAGACGTGGTCTGCACGCTTGCCCCCAGCGCCTTTAGCCGCTCGACCAGCACGGCGCTCACGGTTTTCAGGCCGGCCGCCTGTCCGGTGCCGGTGTCGATATCGACCAATTGTTTGAGTGTGGCCAGATATGGCTTCTGTTCGGCCTCGGCTTTCTTGAGTAAGCCGTCGGCGGAGAATTCGGCGGCGAAAGCGTGGCTGCCGAGCAGTGCAACCCAGACAGAAGCGGCCAGAGCGGTACGTCGAACGAGCATGCTGGATCCCTCAGATGATGTGCGAGTGAGGTTGTGATACCCGATCGGCGCGGGTTGTTCCCCGCCGATTGAACGCTGGCGCATGCGAAGCATCCTGCTCGGCTGTGGGCGAACAGCATAACGCCGCGCGCTTTCCCGTGCCGATCGCCGTAGAATCGCGCTCCTGAGAGGCGGTTTTCGAGGTTGCAGCGGTGGATTTACAGCAGGGTTTTGTCCTGACCCGGCATTGGCGCGATACCGATGCCGGCACGGAGGTGGAGTTCTGGCTGGCCACCGACGACGGCCCGCGTCAGGTCCGCCTGCCGCTACAGACCTCTGTGGCATTCATTCCCGCGGTGCACCGCGAACGCGCCGAAGCCGTGCTGCGCAATGAGAAAGACGTCGAGCTCAAGCCGCTGCAACTGTGTGATTTCCGCCATCGTCCGGTGCTCGGCCTGTACACGCGCCAACATCGACAACTGATGAACCTGGAAAAGGACCTGCGCAGCGCCAGCGTCGACCTTTACGAAGCCGAAGTACGGCCGCCCGAGCGGTACCTGATGGAGCGTTTCATCACCGCGCCCGTGCAATTCAGTGGCACGCCTGACGAGAACGGCGTGTTGCTCGACACCCAGATGAAACCGACGCCCGACTACCGTCCGCAACTGAAACTGGTGTCGCTGGACATCGAGACGACCGAACGCGGCGAGCTGTATTCAATCGCGCTGGAAGGCTGCGGCGAACGTCAGGTGTACATGCTCGGCCCACCCAATGGCGATGCTTCACAGGTCGATTTTGCGTTCGAGTACTGCGACAGCCGCGAGGCGTTACTGGAGCGACTCAATGACTGGCTGGCCTTGCACGATCCGGACGCGATCATCGGCTGGAATGTCGTGCAGTTCGACCTGCGGGTGCTGCACGAACATTCGCGGCGGTTGAACGTGCCGCTGCGCCTCGGCCGTGGCGGCGAAGTCATGGGCTGGCGCGAGCACGGCGCGCGCAACAGCCACTTTTTCGCCTCCGCCCCCGGACGTCTGATCATCGATGGCATCGAGGCCTTGCGTTCGGCGACCTGGAGTTTCCCTTCGTTCAGTCTGGAAAACGTCTCGCAGACCTTGTTGGGCGAAGGCAAGGCCATCGACAACCCTTACCAGCGCATGGACGAAATCAACCGCATGTTCGCCGAGGACAAGCCTGCGCTCGCGCGCTACAACCTGAAGGACTGTGAGCTGGTCACGCGCATTTTCGCCAAGACCGAACTGCTCACCTTTTTGCTCGAACGCGCAACGGTGACCGGCCTGCCAGCCGACCGCAGCGGAGGATCGGTGGCCGCTTTCGAGCATCTCTACATGCCGCTGATGCACCGGCAGGGCTTCGTCGCGCCCAACCTGGGCGAGCGCATGCCGGAAGCCAGCCCCGGCGGATTCGTCATGGACTCGCGACCGGGGCTGTACGAATCGGTGCTGGTCCTCGATTACAAAAGCCTGTACCCCTCGATCATCCGCAGCTTTCTCATCGACCCGGTGGGATTGATCGAAGGCCTCAAGCACCCCGATGACAGCCTGTCCGTGGAAGGCTTTCGCGGCGCACGGTTCTCGCGCACCCGACATTGCCTGCCCGCCATCGTGGCCCGGGTCGCCGAGGGGCGCGAGGCCGCCAAGCGCGAGCACAATGCGCCGCTTTCTCAGGCGCTGAAAATCATCATGAACGCCTTTTACGGCGTACTGGGTTCCAGTGGCTGCCGCTTCTTCGATACGCGTCTGGCGTCGTCGATCACCTTGCGCGGGCATCAGATCATGCGCCAGACCCGGCAGCTCATCGAAGCGCAGGGCTACGAGGTGATTTATGGCGACACCGACTCCACGTTCGTCTGGCTCAAGCGGGCGCACGGGCAGGAAGAGGCCGCGCAGATCGGCAAGGCGCTGGTCAGCGGCGTCAACGACTGGTGGCGCGAACACCTGCGCGCTGAATTCGGCCTGGAAAGTGCGCTGGAGCTGCAATTCGAAACCCACTTCAAACGGTTCCTGATGCCCACGATTCGCGGCGCGGAAGAGGGCAGCAAGAAGCGTTACGCCGGGTTGGTCACCCGCGTCAATGGCGAAGATGAAATGGTCTACAAGGGCCTGGAAGTCGTGCGCACCGACTGGTCGCCGCTGGCGCAGGCGTTTCAGCAGGAGCTTTACCTGCGCATCTTCAATCGGCGTCCGTATCAGGATTACGTGCGTGACTACGTGCGGCGCACCCTGGCGGGTGAGTTCGACGATCAACTGATCTACCGCAAACGCCTGCGCCGGGCGCTCGACGACTACGAACGCAACGTGCCGCCGCACGTGCGCGCCGCGCGGATCGCCGACGACTACAACCGCAGACAGGGGCGACCGCTGCAATATCAGAATCGCGGCTGGATCAGCTACGTCATCACCGTCGCCGGTCCCGAACCGCTGGAAGTGCGCAGCGCGGCCATCGACTACGACCACTACATCACCCGCCAGCTGCAGCCGATCGCCGATGCCATCCTGCCGTTCGTGCAGGACGATTTTGCCACCCTGATCGGCGGCCAGATGGGGCTGTTCTGAGGTCGGCGAGGGGGCTTTCGGCAGCGCGCCGAGTGACGGCATAGCTTTTGCTTTGCTAGCAATAAATATCCAATAGCTAGCAATTCAAAAAGGGCCTGACTCATGATTGCGACTTCGCGCCGCGCTGTCATCACCACTCCTCATGCCGACGCCAGCGCCGCAGGGCTGCGGATTCTGGAGGCCGGCGGTACCGCGATCGATGCAATGCTGGCGGCCAGCGCGATGCTCAGCGCAGTGTTTCCGCACATGACCGGTCTGGGCGGCGATGCCCTGTGGATGATCCATGACGGCGATGTGCGCACCATCATGGGGATCGGTCAGGCTGGGGCGCGCTTGCCTGAGGCGGGCAGCATCGGCGTGCGCGGGCCAGGTTCGGTGGCTACTACCGCCGGCGCCCTCGCCAGTTGGCAGACGGCGGCGACCATCAGCCGCCAGCAATGGGGCTCGCGCATGGGCTGGGCGGACCTGCTCGCAGACGCCGCTGACACTGCGCAGGCAGGCGTGGCCGTCTCTCAATCGCAGTTGTTCTGGCAGACCCTGCGCCAGCCGCTCATCGAGCAGTTGCCCGATCTGCACGCCCTGTGCAAAACCGATGGCCGCTGGATGCAGGAGGGCGACACGTTGCGTCAGCCGCAGCTGGCAAATACGTTGCGGCACTTGGCGCGCCACGGCGTCGAGGATTTCTACCGCGGCGAGCTGGCAGGCGCGTTCAGTGAAGCGTTCGCAAGGCTCGGCTGCGGGCTGACGGGTGCTGATTTGCGCGCCACTCAGGCGATGGAGGTGGCGCCGCTCAGCGTGCGTTATCGTCAGGGGCGGCTGTTCAATGTGGCGCCGCCGAGCCAGGGGCTTTACACCTTGCAGGCGATGGCATCCCTGCAACACCAGCCGCTGGCCGACATCGCCAATGGCAGCGCAGCGTACTATCACCGGCTGGTCGAGGCGATCAAACAGGGCTTGCTCAGGCGCAATGCCGAATTGTGCGATCCGGCTCACGGGCAGTGGGATTTCGCGACCACTCTGTCGCCAGCGAGCATCGAACGTTACGCCGCCGCGATCGACGATCAGCGCGCGGCGCCGTGGAACGAGCCTGGGCGTCCCGCCGACACCGTGTGGATGGCCGCCACCGACGAACAAGGCCGCACGGCGTGTCTGATCCAGAGTCTGTTCCACGACTTCGGTTCAGGGTGCATGTTGGGCGACACCGGCGTGCTGTGGCAGAACCGTGCGGCCGGTTTCAACGCCGATCCGTCCCATGTCAACGGCTGGGCACCGGGCAAGCGGCCGGCGCACACCCTCAATCCATCATGCTATCTGGCGGACGATGGCAGCCGGTTCTTCTTCGGCACCCAGGGCGGCGACGGTCAGCCGCAAACGCAGATGGTGCTCGCCACCCAGTTGATCGACTATCGCCAGCCCATCGACCGCGCGCTGAGCACGCCGCGCTTTTTGCTGGGGCGCAGTTTCTTCGACAGCACCGACAACCTGAAGCTGGAAAGCGACATCGGCGCCGACACCGCCCTCGGCCTTGCGCAGCGCGGCCACGACGTGGAAATGATCCCTGCGCAGAGCCCCATGACCGGGCACGCCGGGATCATCAGTATCGATCGCGACGGTGTCCGCCATGCCTTGCATGATCCCCGCGGCGAGGGCGTCGGCCTGGGGCTGCGCGATTGATTGCCGTGCCTCGGGCGCTGGCGGATAATGCCGCCCGTTGCCCGCCCGCCCGCATCGCGCGCGTGGCATGAGGTTCTTTGTACAGATGAGGAATGGATGGGCTTGAGCACAGTCACCGCCAAACAGCTTGAAGTTCAGCGCATCGTCGATGCGTTGTACAAGGCTATCGCCCAGCATCGTCTGCCGCCCGGCACGCGCTTGATCGAAGCGCAGATCGTCGAAACCCTGCAAGCCAACCGCAACCATGTGCAGGCCGCGCTGCAACGCCTTGCCCTGCAGAAAGTGGTGACCATCGAGGCCAATCGCGGCGCGATGGTCGCCCAGCCGACCGCCAAGGAGGCGCGGGACATCTTCAGCGCCCGTCGCGCCATCGAGCGGGCGATTGTCGAATCCATCACCCCTGCGATCATGCGCAAGCAGCGTCAGCGCATCGCCACTCACATGAACAATGAGCGCAAGGCAACCAACGACACCGATCGCCGGGCCATCGTGCGCGAGCTGAGCGAGTTTCACCTGATGCTCGGCGCGATCTGCGGCAACACCGTGCTCAGTGAAATTCTCGGCAACCTCATGGTCCGCAGCTCGCTGATCGTGGCTTTGTACCAACGCAATGACGTGCCGTCCTGTGCATCGGACGAGCACCAGCAGATCATCACCGCGCTGGAAGCCGGTGATCACGAGAAAGCCGTCGCCGTCATGATCGAGCATCTGGACGAACTGGAAGGACAACTGGCCCTCGAGTCCGCAGCCCCCGCCGAATTCAACCTCAAGCAGGCATTGAAGGACTGAACCCCACGGCCGGTTTGACGACTGCTGCGCAGCCGATCGCGGGCAAGCCACGCTCCTACGAGGGTTAGGTGGCGCTGACGGATTTGGAAATGGGCCGCGATACCTGTGGGAGTGAGCTTGCTCGCGAAGGCTTCGTTCCAGCCTCTGGAGACGTGGCGGCTGTACCGGCCTCTTCGCGGGCAAGCGCGCTCCTACCTGGGTTATTCGGTGTCGACTAATTCCGCGTGCAAGCAAGTCTCTGGGGAAGAATCAAAGACATTGAAATCGACATAAAACAGCTTCTGCCGCAGGCGTAGGAGCGCGCTTGCCCGCGATCTGCCGGGTACCGGCAGCAAAACCGGTAAATGCGTTCTATCAGACAAACCACGGAGGCTGATTCACGACTGCTGCGCAGCCGATCGCGGGCAAGCCACGCTCCTACAAGGGTTATGCGGCGCTGATGGATTTGGAAATGGGCCGCGAAACCTGTGGGACTGAGCTTGCTCGCGATCTGCCGGGTACCGGCAGCACAACCGGTAAATGCGTTCTATCAGACAAATCACGGAGGCTGATTCACGACTGCTTCGCAGCCGATCGCGGGCAAGCCACGCTCCTACAAGGGTTATGCGGCGCTGGCTGATTTGGAAATGGGGCGCGAGACCTGTAGGAGTGAGCTTGCTCGCGATCTGCCGGGTACCGGCAGCAAAACCGGTAAATGCGTTCTATCAGACAAACCACGGAGGCTGATTCACGACTGCTGCGCAGCCGATCGCGCGCAAGCCACGCTCCTACGGGGTGATTTGGCGCTGATTGATTCGAAGATGATCCACAAGACCTGTAGGAGTGAGCTTGCTCGCGATCTGCCGGGTACCGGCAGCAAAACCGGTAAATGCGTTCTATCAGACAAATCACGGAGGCTGATTCACGACTGCTTCGCAGCCGATCGCGGGCAAGCCACGCTCCTACAAAGGTCATGCGGCGCTGACGGATTTGGAAATGGGGCGCGAGACCTGTGGGAGTGAGCTTGCCCGCGATCTGCCGGGTACCGGCAGCAAAACCGGTAAATGCGTTCTATCAGACAAACCGCGGAGGCTGATTCACGACGGCTTCGCAGCCGATCGCGAGCAAGCTCGCTCCTACAGGGGTTAGGTGGCGCTAACGGATTTGGAAATGGGCGCGAGACCTGTGGGAGTGAGCTTGCTCGCGATCTGCCGGGTACCGGCAGCACAACCGGTAAATGCGTTCTATCAGAAAAACCACGGAGGCTGGATTCACGACTGCTTCGCAGCCGATCGCGGGCAAGCGCGCTCCTGCAAGGGCACCTGCTGTCAAAGCGGTCAATCAGGCATGAGCAGTCTGCCTTGCGGGCGTTCGAAGGTGCGTTTGCCGCGTTTGTATCCCATCAGGGGCGGGCTGATTTCGGCGATCACGGCGGCGGGTGAGGGGGCGTCGAAGACGATGAAGTCGGCGTGGCAGCCGGGCGTCAGGCCGTAGTGTGGCAGACGCAGCAGCCTCGCTGACTCGGTCGATACCCACGCCAGGCATTGCAGCAATTGCGCCACGGTGCCCAGTTGGCTGACGTTGGCGAACAGGTTGGCCTGGCGCACCAGCGAGGCGTCGCCGTAGGGCGTGAACGGGTTGCCGATGTTGTTGGTCGAGACCGAGCAGGTCACGCCGCAGGCATGCAGGTGCGCCAAGGGTGCCAGGCCCCTTGGCTTGTTGTGAAAGTGCTCGCGGGCGGTGAGGAACAGATCGGTGCTCGGCAGGCAGGTGACCTGCACGCCGACTTCCGCCAGCCGGATGCCCAGTGCGATCAGGGTCTCCATTGGCAGGGCTGACAGCTTGGTGACGTGGCCGATGGTCACCCGGCCGCCCCAGCCGTGGCGCTCGGTGCACAGGGCCACGTGGTCGACGGTCATGCCTTGCGGGTTCAGGTCGAAATCCAGATGCAGGTCGAGGTCGCAGTCGTACTCGACCGCCAGCTCGAACAGCCGGTCGATCTGGCCCAGCGGGTCGCTGTCGGTGTAAGGGCAGCCGCCGAGCACGGTCGCACCATTTTCCAGTCCATGGCGCAACAACGCTTCGGTGCCGGGATTGTTCAGCATGCCTTCCTGCGGAAACACGCAGATCTCAAGGCTCACGGCCCATTGGTAATCGGCTTGCAGACGACGTATCGCGTTGAAGCCGATCAGACCGATCTGCGGGTCGAGTTCGACGTGGGTGCGCATGTGCGTGGTGCCTTGCAGGATGGCCTTGTCCAGCACCTGCGCGCCGCGTCGATACACATCTTCTTCGGTGAATCGGGCCTTGGCGGTGCGGGTCTGCTGCACCGCCTCCGCCAGGGTGCCCGCTTGCAACTGGCAGCGTTGCATGATGCAGGCCTTGTCCAGATGAATATGCGTTTCCACCAGCCCCGGCAGCAATAGCCGACCCTCAAGATCGAGCGTCTCGCGCAACGTCGCATCGCCGCTGAAGGCCTCGACGAAATGGCCGTTTTCGACGAGCAATGGGGACAGCCCGGGATCATTGCCGACGCGGGCGTTGTGGATGATCAGCGCGCTCATGCCGTGACCCCTTCGCCCAGGTAGGCAGCCGCCAGTTCGGTGTCCTCGCGCAGCTGCGCGGCGCTGCCGGATTTGATCACGTGGCCGGTTTCCAGCACGTAGGCACGATCAGCGACCTGCAGGGCGAGGTTGGCCATCTGGTCCACCAGCAACAGCGTCACGCCCTCGTCGCGCAGCGCTGCCAGCGCGTCGTACAACTCGCCGATCATCGAGGGCGACAGGCCGAGCGACGGTTCGTCGAGCAGCAGGATTTTCGGTCTGGCCATCAGGCCACGGCCAACCGCGACCATCTGCTGTTCGCCTCCGGAGAGCAGTCCGGCGGGGCTGTCGATTCGGTCACGCAGGCGCGGGAAGCGCTGCAGGATGGCCTCGATTTCGGCATCGGCGTCGAACGTGTCCCGGCGCGAGTAGCTGCCCAGCAGCAGGTTGTCGCGCACGCTCAGGTACGGGAACACCTGACGCCCTTCGGGTACCAGCGCGAGGCCTTGACCGGCAATGCTGCTGGCGCTGCTGTGTTCGATGTTTTCGTTGTCCAGCAGAATGCTGCCGCCCGAAGCGCGATGCAGGCCGGCCAGGCACTGCAGAATGCTGGACTTGCCCGCACCGTTGGCACCGAGGATCGCCACCAGCTCGCCCGGATTGACCACCAGATTGACCTTGTTGACCACCGGCGCAGCGCCGTAATCGATGACCAGATCCTTGACGAAAAGACGTGCGTCGTGACTGCCGTCCCACTGGGTTTTACGCGGGCTGGCCTGATAATCGGTGCCGCCCAGATACGCCGCGATGACGCGCTCGTCCTGCTGCACTTGCGCCGGTGTGCCCACGGTAATCGGTTTGCCGGCGTCGAGCACCAGCAGGCGTTGCGAGACCGACATCACCAGCGCCATGTCGTGTTCCACCAGGATCACCGTCAAGCCGAACGCCGACAACTGACGCAACACATCGGCCAGCGCGTCGGTGTCCCGGCGACTCAACCCGGCTGCAGGTTCATCGAGCAGCAGCACCGACGGCGCGGTGGCCAGCGCGCGAGCGATTTCCACCAGGCGACGGTCGACGTGGGGCAGGTCTTCGGCCGGAATGTTCACCGCACCGCGATAACCCACGAGTGCCAGCAGATCCAGCGCCAGTGCCCGCTGTTGCGCAGTGGCGCGGCTGAAAATAAAACCCAGACGGCCTTTCTGCATGGCCACCAGCACGTTGTCCAGCACTGACATTTCGCCAAACAGCTGGGTGGTCTGGTACGTGCGGGCAATCCCGGCGCGAGCGGTTTTCCAGGCCGGCAGACCCGCCAGCGGCTGATCGAGGTCAATCCGGCCGCTGTCAGGCGTGTAGAACCCGCTGATCATGTTCAGCACTGTGGTCTTGCCGGCGCCGTTCGGCCCGATGATGCTGGTGATGCTGCCAGCCGGTGCATGAAGGCTGACCTGCTGCGCCGCTTGCACACCGCCGAAGCGAATGCCGATGTCGCGAATGTGCAGACCCTCGCGGTGTGGGTGCCCGCCCAGATAATCGGCCAGGCGCTTGTGGTCGATCTGCTGGGGAGGCGTCAGCGGTATCGGCTTGATCCAGCGCCGGGCGAGGGCGCCCAGCAGACCGTTTGGCGCGATCCACAGCACGATCAGCAACAGGACCGAGAAAATCAGCAGCCGGTATTCGGCAAAATCCGACAGCAATTCAGGCACCAGGACGATGAGCAAAGCCCCCAGTACCGGGCCGAACAGCGTGCCGCTGCCGCCGACGATCACCGCCAGCACGAACAGGATCGACTGCGAGAAAGGGAACGACTCCGGGTTGATGAACATCAGCAGCGGCGCCAGCAATGCACCGGCCAGCCCGGTCAGCGACGCCGACAAGGCGAATGCCAGGGTCTTGCTCAACACTGGGTTGAACCCCAGCGAGCGTGCCGCGATTTCCGACGCTTTCACCGCGCGCATCGCCTTGCCCCAGCCGCTGTGATGCAAGCGCTGATAAAACGTCAGCGCGGCGATCATCAGCCCTGCGGCAATCAGCGCCAGCAGCATCGAAGGGTCGATTCCGGCGAACTCCGGCAGCGGGATGCCCATCAGGCCGTTCGACCCACCGGTGACGTCGCGCCACTCGATAAGGCTGTGGTGCACGACGAACGAGAAGGCGATGGTGATCATCGCCAGATAAGGCCCGGTCACCCGCAGCGCCGGAATCGCCAGCAGCGCACCGACGCCGCCCGCCACCAGCCCGGCAGTCGGCAACGCCAGCCACAGCGGCAGCCCGGCCAGGGTCATCAGCGCGCTGACGTAGGCGCCGATCGCATAGAACGCGATGTGGCCGAAGGAAATCTGTCCGCTCAGACCGATCAGCACGTTCAGGCCGACACCGACCACCGCGGCCAGCGCGCAGAGGGTGAAGACCAGTAACGAGTAACTGTCGAGCACGAAGGCTGCCGCCACGCTGAACAGCGCCAGCGCCGCAATGGAAACAGGGCCGAGGAGGGTTTGCAGGTTTTTCATACTTTCACCAGTGCCTTGCTGCCGAACAGGCCGCCCGGGCGGATCGCGAGCGCCAGAATCACCAGTGCAAAGGTGAAGATCTGAGTGAATGCCGAGCCGAAATAGAGCGTGATCAGCGCCTCGGTCAAGCCGAACAGCAGCCCTGCAGCGAAGACGCCTCCAGCGCTGGAAATGCCGCCCAGAATCGCGACGGCGAAAGCCTTCAGGCCGAACAACATGCCCATCTCCGCGTTGACGCTGAACAGCGGCGCGATCAACAGGCCGGCAATGGCGGCGAAAATGGTCGAAACGGCGAACGCGATGGCGACCACGCGATTGACATTGATGCCCATCAGCATCGCCGCGCGCGGATTCTGTACGCAGGCCTCAAGCACTTTGCCGAGACGGGTGTGGCGCCGCACCAGATACAGCGCCAGCGCAATGGCCGCGCCGATCAGCGGAATCAGGATTTGCAGCGCGCCGATGTCGTTGCCGAACAGCTCGACCTTGAGGTTGACCAGGCGGCTTTCGAACTGACGCGGCTCCTTGCCGAAGGTGAACAGTGCCAGGTTGTCGACCAGGATTCCGCCCGCCACCGTCGCCATCAGCCAGGCTTGCGAGCCTCGGCTGTGAAACGGGCGCACCAGCCAGCGTTCGATGACCAGCCCGTACACGCCGCTGAGCAGCAGGGTCAGCGGCAGCGCCAGCCACAGCGAAAGACCCCAGGTGATGCACAACGTGTAGCCCACGACTGCGCCTACCATCATGGCGCTGCCCTGAGCGAAGTTGACCGTGCGCGAGACCACGTAGGTCAAGTGGAAACCCAGGGCGAGCAGGGCGTACATACTGCCCAGGCCAAGGCCTGTGACAATGGCGGCGGTGAACATGACGAAATCCTTAGTGCTTGGAAAAACAGCGTCGACAGCGCCGACGCCGAAGACATGCCTGGCGGGTCAGGCCGCTGCCCGGGTCACGGCTTGAGCGGAACGATCTGATCGCCCTCGAAGTGCGTGAACACATAGTCGTCCGGCCCGAGGGCGTCATGCTTCTGCGCGGTGAACGGCTGGGTGTAGTGCTTGATCAGGCCGTCGTAATCGGTGATCGCATAGAAACCGTCGCGCACCGCCTTGCCGTCGGTGTTGCCAGCTTTCTCGATGGCCAGCGCGCTGAGGTGCAAGGCGTCGTAGGCGTTGGCGATCCCTACTGCGGGCGTCACGTCGGCCAGGCTCTTGATCTGCGGATAGGCCGCCTTGAGCGACGCGAGCAGGGCGTCGCCCCTGGCGTTGTTGTGCTCGGTGAATACGTACGTCTGGATGAAATGCACGCGCGAGGCACCCGGACCTGCCAGTTCACCGAAGCGCCCACCGGCCGGGCCCCAGTGCGACACCACCGGCACGTCCCAACCCATGCGATCCAGCGATTTGACCACTTGCGCCGATGGGCCGACGTTGCCTACCAGCAGCAGCGTGTCGGCGCCTGCGTTTTTCAGCCGGGTCAATTGCGGCACCACGTCCAGATCGCTGTCCTGAATGCGTTCGACGCCGGCGTTCTGCAGACCGCGTTTTTCCAGCGCGCGTTTGAAACCGGCCTCGTTCGACTCACCCCACGGGTTATTGATGAGGATCATGCCGGGCTTTTTCATGCCCTGATCGACGCCGTATTTGACCAGCGCTTCGTCCACAAGCTCATCGACTGCGGACACGCGAAACACATAGTTATCCGCCGCGCCGTTTTCAGTGATCTTGGTGCCTGCCGCCCAGATGCCCATGAACGGGACTTTCAGCTGGTTGGCCAGCGGCACGATTGCCAGTGACACCGGGGTGTCCAGGCCGCCGAACAGCACCGTGACTTTCTCTCGTTGAATCAACTCGCGAGCGGCCAGCATGCCCTTGGACGGGTTGCTTTCGTCATCACGGCGCACCAGCTCAAGCGGGCGGCCCAGCACGCCGCCGTGGGCGTTGACTTCATTGATGGCCATGGTCAGGCCGCGAGTCAGTGCTTCGCCGGACTTGGCGGACTGCCCCGACAAGGCGGCCACTAGACCGACCTTGATCGGTGGTTCGGCCGCCTGGGCGCCGCCACCGATTGCAAGGGTCAGCGTGAAAGCCGCCGCCACTGGGAACAACAGACGCTGCATGTTTGGAAGCCGGAATGACATGGGTGATGCTCCTGATTGCTAGCACTTGTAAAATTATTGCTAGCAAGTAGGATGCCAGTCCAAGCCTGGCCCGAATGCCGGCGTTTACCGGGGATAGAGCCAGCAAACACGCTCCAGATTAAGGCACGGTGCACCACGTGAAGGCACGGTCAGGTTTATCGTCATATCAAGTGAAAGGGGGATCAGTGATGTCTGAAACGAATGAAGCGGTGCAGATTGTTAGCAATTTTCTCGAGGCTTCCATGGCGCCGGATCCGGTTCGAGCCGCCACGTTCATGAGCCACGATGTGAAGATCACGTTTACCGGTGGCCGCGCGATGCCGGACCCGCTCGCCATCACGGCGTTCAACGGAGCACGCTACGCGTGGGTCAAGAAAGCGCTGGGTAATTTCGACTGGATGGACCGGGGCGATCACACCGTCGTCTACTCCAACGGCACTTTGTACGGGGAGTGGCCGGACGGCCGCAGCTTCTCGGGCAATCGTTACCTCGACCGCTTTGAAGTGCGCGACGGCAAGATCACCCGCATGGACGTGTGGAACGACAGTGCCGAGTGGATGCTGGCGCCGGAAATCGCCAAGGCCTGACGGTCACTTTATCCTGCGTGCAGAGGGAACGGTGGGCGGTGGCGTGTCCGAGTCATCGCCTGCCGACGAGCGTTGATAACGGACGACTTCACAGCCGCGACGGTCATGCCAAGGAGACAGGTGATTTCGTCGGCAGAAAAAAGCAAGCGCTTGCGTGAATCGTTTCAGCTGTTCTAGAGTGTTTCAACGTAATTCCCGAGCGTCGCCCGAACAAGGTGGCCAGGCATAAAAACAAGAAACCTCGGAGATACCCATGAACAGCTCGTCTGCTCTGCTGCCGCGTGTTTTTTCTGCAACTGCCGCATCCGTCACACGCCTCCCAGGCGCTCGACCATGAGCGCAATCCTCGCTGAACACCCCGTGCCCGTGCTGGAAATGAACGCCATTTCCAAGACCTTCAACGGCCTGCGCGTGCTCAAAGACGTCGCGCTGAAAGTCTACGCCGGAGAAGTCCACGCGCTGATGGGTGAGAACGGGGCGGGCAAGTCGACGCTGATGAAAATCCTCTCGGGCGCGTATCAGGCCGACGCCGGCGGCGAGATCCGCATCGGTGGCCATGCGCTTGCCGCGTTCGACCCGCTGACTGCCAAGGCGCGGGGCATTGCGGTCATTTATCAGGAGTTGAGCCTGTGCCCGAACCTGAGCGTCGCTGAAAATATCTACTTGGGCCGTGAGCTGCGCAGCGGCTGGAGCATCGATCGCAAGGCGATGGAAGCGGGATGCGTGGAGGTACTGGCGAGACTGGGTGCGGATTTCAAACCCTCGACCCGCGTCAGCGTGCTCTCGATCGCCGAACGGCAGTTGGTGGAGATCGCCCGGGCACTGCACGCCAACGCCCGGATTCTGGTGATGGACGAGCCCACGACGCCGTTGTCCTCACGGGAAACCGACCGCCTGTTCGCCCTCATCAAGCAACTGCGCGACCAGGGCCTGGCGATCATCTACATCAGCCACCGAATGGCCGAAATCTACGAACTGTCCGACCGCGTTTCGGTGCTTCGCGATGGCGAATACGTCGGCATGCTGCAGCGCGACGGGCTGTCGGCCGAGGCCCTGGTGAAAATGATGGTGGGGCGCGACCTTTCCGGTTTCTACAAGAAAGAACACGCCGCCTATGACCCCGGCGCAGTGGTGATGCGCGTGCGCGACATGGCCGACGGCCAACGCGTCAAACCGTGCAGTTTCGACCTGCACGCCGGTGAAGTGCTGGGCATCGCCGGGCTGGTCGGCGCGGGCCGGACCGAGCTGGCGCGACTGATTTTCGCCGCCGACCCGCGCACCTCGGGCACGCTCGAAGTGGCCGGCAAACTCGTCGAACCGCTGCGCAATCCCACTGACGCCATACGTGCCGGTGTGGTGTATCTGACGGAGGATCGCAAGGCACAAGGGCTGTTTCTCGACATGAGCGTGCGCGACAACATCAACGTCTGCGCCTGCGTGCCGGACGCTCATGCCGGTGGCGTGCTGGACCGGGGGCGCGGCGCGCGGCGTGCGCTGGAGGCCATCCGCGCGCTGTCGATTCGCGTGGCGTCCGGCAAGGTCAACGTTGGCGCGCTGTCCGGTGGCAATCAGCAAAAGGTGCTGCTGGCGCGCTTGCTGGAAGTCAAACCCCACGTGCTGATTCTGGACGAGCCGACCCGTGGCGTGGACATCGGCTCCAAGTCCGAGATCTACCGGATCATCAACGACCTGGCGAAAGCCGGCGTCGGCGTCGTGCTGATTTCCAGCGAGCTGCCGGAAATCATCGGCACCTGCGATCGCGTGCTGATCATGCGTGAAGGGCAGTTGGTGGCCGAAGTCGGCGGCGCCTCGGGGCACGCGATTTCTCAGGAACGGATCATCGATCTTGCCACTGGAGGCGAGCAGGCACCCGGCCTCACAGACACCGCACTCCCACAGGGACGTGCAACAGACTTCAAAAACTCTATATGACAACAATAAGGAGGCCAGGCCATGAGTCTGACCCTGGAAAACTCGCCGCGGGTAGACGCTATCAGCCGGCGCGAACGGGCCAAAGAGTGGATGCGCACCCTCGGCATGTTGCCGGTGCTGGTGTTGCTGCTGGTGGGCTTCGCGCTGATGACCGACAGCTTCATGACGTGGCAGAACCTGTCGATCATCACCCAGCAGGCTTCGGTCAATGTGGTGCTGGCGGCGGGCATGACCTTCGTGATTCTCACCGCCGGCATCGACCTCTCGGTGGGGGCCATTCTCGCCGCATCGGCGGTGGTCGCGTTGCAGGCCTCGATGTCGCCGCAGTACGGCATGCTCGGCATCTTCGCCGGGATCGGTTTCGGCCTGTTGCTGGGGCTGGTCAATGGCGGCCTGATTGCGTTCATGCGCCTGCCGCCCTTCATCGTCACGCTGGGTGCGCTGACGGCGATGCGCGGCCTGGCCCGGTTACTGGCGGACGACAAAACCGTGTTCAACCCCGATCTGCCCTTTGCTTTCATCGGTAACGATTCGGTGCTGGGCGTGCCGTGGCTGGTGATCATCGCCGTGGCCGTGATCGCGATGTCATGGTTCATCCTGCGCCGCACCGTGATGGGCGTGCAGATTTATTCGGTGGGCGGCAACCCCGAGGCGGCGCGGCTGTCCGGCATCAAGGTGTGGAAAGTCCTGCTGTTCGTCTACGCGCTGTCCGGAGCGCTGGCCGGACTGGGTGCGGTGATGAGCGCCTCACGGCTGTTCGCCGCCAACGGCCTGCAGTTGGGGCAGTCCTACGAGCTGGACGCCATCGCCGCAGTCATTCTGGGCGGCACCAGTTTTACCGGCGGCGTCGGCACCATCGGTGGCACGCTGATCGGTGCGCTGATCATCGCGGTGCTCACCAACGGGCTGGTGCTGTTGGGCGTGTCGGACATCTGGCAGTACATCATCAAGGGCATTGTGATCATCGGCGCCGTGGCACTGGACCGTTATCGTCAATCCGGTGCGCGGACCTGATGCACGCTGCCGACCCTGAATTTCAAGCAACCGCCGCGACAATAATCACAAGAGAGCAATCATGAACTTCAAACGCCTGTTTCCTGCTGTCGTTTCCCTTTCCTTCGCAGCCTTGCTGTCCCAGGGCGTCGAGGCCCGCGAGCTGAAATCTGTCGGCATCAGCCTGGGCTCGCTCGGCAATCCGTACTTCGTGACCCTGGCCGACGGCGCCAAGGCCAAGGCGCTGGAGATCAACCCCAGTGTCAAGGTCACCTCGGTGTCCGCCGATTACGACCTGGGCAAACAGTTCTCGCAGATCGATAACTTCATCGCCGCAGGCGTCGATCTGATCCTGATCAACGCGGTGGACCCCAAGGCCATCGCCCCGGCCATCAAGAAAGCCCAGGCCGCGAACATCAAGGTCGTCGCTGTCGATGTCAGCGCCACCGGGGTGGACGCAACGGTGCAGACCGACAACGTCGAAGCGGGCAAGCTGGCCTGCCAGTTCATCGTCGACAAGCTCTCGGGCAAGGGTAACGTGATCATCGAAAACGGCCCGCAAGTGACGGCCGTCACTGATCGCGTCACGGGTTGCAAAACAGCGTTCGCCGCCGCGCCGGACATCAAGATTCTCTCCGACGATCAGGACGCCAAAGGCTCGCGGGACGGCGGCCTTAACGCGATGCAGGGCTACCTGACGCGCTTCCCGAAAATCGACGGCCTGTTTGCGATCAATGATCCGCAAGCCATCGGCAGCGACCTGGCGGCCCGGCAGTTGAAACGCGCAGGCATCATCATCACGTCGGTGGACGGCGCGCCGGACATCGAACATGCGCTCAAGTCCGAGTCCTCGATTCAAGCCTCGGCCAGTCAGGACCCGTGGGCGATGGCCCAGCAGGCGGTGGTGATCGGCAACGATCTGCTCAACGACAAGAAACCCGCTCAAGCCGTGACGCAGCTGACGCCCAAGCTGATCACCCGCGACAATGTCGGCAGCTACACGGGCTGGTCGAGCAAGCACTGAAACGCCGCGCGGAGGGGGTGAACGCTGTGGTCAGGATGGAGGATGTGGCGCGCCTTGCGCGGGTGTCGACTTCGACGGTTTCCCACGTGCTCAACGGCACGCGCAAGGTCAGTCCGCTGACCGTCGAAGCGGTGCAGCAGGCCGTGCAAGCGCTGGGTTACATCCCCAACACCCTGGCCCGTTCGCTCGCCCGCTCGCGCACCAACACCATCGGCGTGGCGATCTCGGCGCTGTCGAACCATTACTTCAGCGAGACGGTGCATGCCATCGAAACCGAGTGCGCGCGGTACGGCATCATGATGCTGTTCGTTGACACCCATGACGATCCCGAGCAGGAACTGCGCGTGGTCACGGCGCTGCATCACCGGCGTGTCGACGGGATCCTGCTGGCGCCTTCGAGCGATCCGCAGCGCGCGGCGCTGGCGTATCTGCAGGCCAACGCCATTCCCACCGTGCTCGTCGACCGCCTGGCGACCCAGGGCTTCGACCAGGTCGGCGTGGAGAACCGCCAGTCCACTCATGCGCTGGTCAGCCATCTGATCGGTCATGGCCATCGGCGTATCGGCATGATCGCCGGCCATCGAGGCCTGAGCACCACTGAGGAACGCATCGAGGGCTACCGGCAGGCGCTTGCCGATGGCGGTTTGCGCTTCGATGATGCGCTGCTGGTGAACGGCGAATCCAACAGTGAATCGGCGCGTCTTGCAGCGCGTCAGTTGCTGAGCCTGGATGAGCCGCCGAGCGCGATCATGGCGGCGAACAACCTGATGACCATCGGCGCCATGCACGCGTTGCGTGACGCCGGAGTCGGGGTGCCCGAGCAGATGGCGCTGGTGGGTTTCGACGACTTCGACTGGGCCGACTTTTTTGTCCCGCGCCTGAGCGTGATCGCCCAGCCGGTGCATGAACTGGGCGCGCGTGCGGTGCAACTATTGCTCCAGCGCATCGACCACCCTGATGGCATGCGCCTGTGCGAGCGGCTGTCGCCGACGCTGCGTATCCGAAATTCGTGCGGATGCCCTTGAGCGCCCGCCACAAGGAATTGAACACCCATGAACCAGGCTGTTTCTCTGGGCATCGATCTGGGCACCTCCGAACTCAAGGCCATCTTGCTCGACGCCAGCGGCGCGATTCTGGCGCAGTCGGGCGAGCGGGTGAGTGTTTCTCGCCGCCAGCCGGGCTGGTCGGAGCAAGATCCGGCGCACTGGTGGCACGCGTGCCTGGCCGCGCTGGCACGTTTGCGCGACAGTCAGCCGCAAGCCTGGCGGCGGATTGCCTGCGTGGGCGTGTCCGGGCAGATGCATGGCGCAGTGATGCTCGATGGCGCAGGGCAGGTGTTGTACCCGGCCATTCTGTGGGACGACTCCCGCGCCGTGGCGCAGGCCGCCCAACTCAACCGCGATTACCCACACTACGCTGAAGTGACCGGCAGCCTGGCGATGGCAGGGCTGACCGCGCCGAAGTTGCTGTGGATGCGCCAGCAGGAACCGGAGCTGTTCGCGCGGATCGACTGCGTGCTCTCACCCAAGGATTACCTGCGCCTGTTGCTGACCGGCCAGCGTGTCAGTGACATGTCCGATGCCGCGGGGACCTTGTGGCTGGATGTGGCGCGCCGCGAGTGGTACGAACCTATGCTGCACGCCACCGGCCTGACCCTTGAACACATGCCGACGCTGCTGGAAGCGAACCAGCGCTGCGGCACCCTGACCCGCGAGGCCGCTGCGCAGCTCGGGCTGCCGGTCGGTCTCCCCGTTGCGGCCGGTGGCGGCGACAATCCCGTTTCGGCAGTGGCGATCGGCGCAATCCAGGCGGGCGATACGTTCGTCACCCTTGGCACCAGCGCGGCCATCGTCGCCATTACCGATCGTCCCGCTGGCAATCCGGCGCAAGCGGTGCACAGCTTCTGCCACGCGCTCCCGCAACGCTGGTACACCATGGGCGCCATGCTCGCGGGCGCCAGTTGCCTGCGCTGGGTGACGCGTCTGCTGGGCCAGCCGGATGAGCAGACGTTGCTCGAACTTGTCCGGCTCGGCCTGCCAGTGGACCGCCCGGTGCCGATTTCCAGTCCGGTTTTCCTGCCGTATCTGGCCGGCGAAAGGACGCCGCATAACGACCCATTGCTGCGTGGCGGCTTCATGAATCTGGGGCACGACAGCACACCCGCCATGCTCGGTTATGCGGTGCTCGAAGGGGTGGGTTTTGGCCTGCTGGACGCGATGAACGCGTGCGTGTCAGCGGGTGCGACGGTCAACGCCTGCGCGCTGGTCGGTGGCGGTGCGCGCAGTGACTATTGGGCGCAGCTGCTGGCCAATATCCTCGACCGCGAGGTGTATACGCTGGAGGGCAGCGAGCTGAGCGCCTGCATCGGCGCGGCCAGACTGGGCTTTCTGGCGATTGGGCAGGGGGAGTCGTTGCAGCAAGGCATGCCGGTGAAAGCGCGCTATCGGCCAATCGCCGCGACTCAGCCTGCGCTGCGCGAGCGTTACGCGAAGTTTCGCGGATTACTGTCCGCTGCGCAGGCGCTGCACGGTTAAGGCGCGGGCTCGATCAGCCCCTGCGGGAATCACTCGCGACCTTAATGCACCGCCCACGAGCGCGGTGCCGGGGTGTGGGTGAACTTGGAGATGCCTTTGACCCAGAACCGGCGATGCGGGGTCTGGTCCGGCGGCAGCAGCGGTTGCGCCGACCATTGGTGATGACGCTTGGCCTCTTCGCGGTAGGCCTTCCATTCCATGGCTTCTGCGGTGTCCTTCGCCGCACGTTCGTCATCGAACCAGCCAAGCACTGAAACTTCGCCCTGATCGCGGCCGTGTTCTACCAGCAGAAAAATGTTGTACATGCCTGTGCCTTTTGCTTATCAAGTCCGGCCCGAATGCGGGCTCTACTGATGGCTTATCGACAGTCGAGCGGAAAAATTGAGGTCGCCACGTTCACCTGCTGACCGACGGCGCCGCACGCCAGAGCCTCCGCGCAGCGGGCGGTCGATCATTTCGGCAGTGGCGTGAGGATCTCGGCGTTGTCGTCCAGCAGGATGAATACCAGCAGTTTCGCCGGTTTGCGGGTGCTCGCGTTTCGCGATTCATAGTGTTTCGAACCGGCCGGCTCGTACCACGTTTCGCCAGCCTTGTAGGTGGTCGCCTTGCCCTCGTTGACCCGGGAGATGACCGCGCCTTCGAGTACGTAGGCGATCGCGCTGCCGCTGTGGCTGTGCGGAATCGAGACCTGTCCGGGTTGATAATCGACCGTCAGCACCATCGCATTCTTGCCTGGCGCATTGAGCATCGGGTGGCTTTCCAGCACGGTGACTTTTTCCTGTCCGGCGTCATGGGCCAGCGCGCCGAGCGGCAGCCAAAGGGCCGCGCAGGAGAGGGCGGCAGCGAGCAGTTTCAGAGCGTTCATGATCGGTCCTGTGAATGAGAGTGACAGCCGACACGTTAGGCCTGGCCAGGCACGGGTCACACTCCCAATCTGCGGAAAGATCGTTAGGCCAATCAGCTTGCGCTCAAGATCAGAGGATGGAGATCGGATAGTCGACGATCAGCCGAAACTCGTCCTGATCACCTTCGGCCTGATCGGCATTCGCCCGATGCCACGCCTGACGGACGCGAAAAGACAGATCCTTCGCGGGCCCGTTCTGAACCACATACTTGGCTTCCAGGTTGGTTTCGTGATGCTTGCCGTTGTCCCCGTAGCCGTAATCACGATAGGGGCTGTCGGCGGCCATCTTGGTGCCATCGATGTCCCAGCCGTTGACATAACGGGCCATGAAGCTCAAACCCGGTACGCCGTAGGTGCTCATGGAGAGGTCATAACGTGCCTGCCAGGATTTTTCGCCCGGGCCGTTGAAGTCCGAATACTGAATCGAGTTGGCGAGGAAAATCGAGTCGCCTGTGGTGCCAGGCCCATTGTCACCGAACGAGACATAGTCGAACGGCTCGTCGCCGTGGACGTTCTGGTAGGCGAGGGTGAACGTGTGACCGGGCATGAAATCGTAGGCGGCGGCGAGGGACCACGTGGTGTTGTCGATGCTGCCGGCCTTGGCCTGGCCCTCGTCCGTAGTGCGGTAAATATTGAAATCGAAGGTCAGCGAGCGCTCGGCGGGCAGTGCCAGCACGTAGTTGGCGTTGCCGTAGTACTGACGCCAGACGTCATTGAATTCCGAGCCATACAGCTGGAAGGAAAGGCTGTCGTTGACCGAATATTTGCCGCCGACGAAGTCGACGCTGCTGGTGGTCACGTCGGCATACGCGGCATAGAGTTCGCCGCTGGAGCGGGTGTGTTGCGGGCCGTTGCCGGCGGTGAAGTGACCGCCTTCCAGGTCCAGTCCCTCGAACTCACTGCTCTGCAGGCTGAAGCCGGTAGCCGTCTGAGGGAACAGCCGGGTGCCGCCCGCGGCGAAGACAGGCGCAGTGGGCTGCATCGTTCCCCATTTGAGCTCAGTCCTGGAAATACGCGCCTTGAGCGCGCCGCCCGCCGTGGAGAATTCGTCTTCGGGGCTGTCGCTGCTGTCCACTGGAATGTTGCCGGTGCCGGAGTGTCCGGCGCCGCCGTCCAGCTTCAAGCCATACCAGCCGTAGGCATCGACGCCGAATCCGACCGTTCCCGGCGTAAAGCCGGAGCTGAAGTTGGCCATCGCTGCTTGAGACCAGTCGCGCTGGTCATCGGCACCGCTCTTGCCGTTCCGGTTGAAGTAGTAATTGCGCAACAGGACGTCGAAACCGGCGTCTTCGACGAACCCTTTGGCGTCGGCCTGATCACTGACGAAGGGCTCTGCTTCTACTGATTGGACATATCCAGCCGAGACCGCCAGGGCGATCAGGCTCAGAGTCATCACTCTCATAATGGCATTACCTCTTGGGTCTTTGAGGCAGTTCGCTATTACACGAGTGGCAATAGCACCAACTTGCCCGCAAGACGCAAAGGATAATCCCTGTCAGACGCTTCGCCAGTTCATGGCCGCAATCGGTCCTTCAATCGGGGTTTTTCGGACGATTGGTTTAGTAAACAGCCAATTATCGCCAATCGTTAAAGTGGAAGTTCAGATTGTCACGGGGTAGCTCATGTCAGCGCGCGCCGGGCAAGTTGCATCGCTCCGAGTCGCTGTCGAAGGCAACATGCCGGACGAAGCGATTGCTCAGTAATCCATTCAGGCCCTCGTTGCTGGGTTGAGCGAAATGCGCGTTCATCGCCTGACAGGACTGCCAGCAGACGTCGATGGTCCACAGATCATGATCGAGGGCGTCACGGTTGAGCACGCTGGACACGCAGCCGGGGATCGATGGCAGGCGTTCGACAATCGACGCCAGGTAGGCGCCCAGTTCTTCCGATCGGCCATGAGCCGCATAAATACGTACAGTGTTCTTGGCTTCCTCGGTCATGCAGGATGTCTCCGTCGCAACAGGTTCGGGGCGTTAGAAAGGGGCAGGGCGATACGCAGCTCTCAATAGTAGCGTCACTCGCGGATTTTTCCGCCTGCCTGGCACATGATTTCCAGCGCGTTGAGGGTAGGGCGCAAAGGGGCAAGCGGCCAATGACCAATCCGGGGAATCAGCAGCAGACCAATTCAAGCAAGCGAAGAAGGGAAGCGGGGCGGGAGATGGCGTTTATGAGAACGCATCTGGAGGGCGTGATAGTCACGAAAATGCGGCTTGTCTGCTGAGGTCATTCAGAGTGACTACAGAGAACAAGCCGCACTTGAAAGGCACTTGGTTCGACACACAGTGCCAAGCGCTCGAACGGGGAGTCAGGGGAAAAAGACAGCCAGTCTGCGCGCTTTATTCACGGGCTGTTACTTGCTGCCCGAACCACCCGAGCCGCCCGCACCACCTGCGCCGCCGCCACTGCCGCCCATGCCGTTGCCGTTGCTCATGCCGCCGCCTTCACCCGTAGCGCCGTTGCCGTCGCTGCTGCCCATGCCTTTGGTGCCTGGGGTCGAGCTGTTCGGGGTCTTAGGCGTGCCATCCGTGTTCGGGCCGGCGCTGCTTGGACGCGGGCCAGTGGTGCTGTCCGGATTGGTTGGACCGGTAGACTCGGCGGCGAACGCAGATCCGGTTGCAACAGCCATCAGGCCGGCAAGCGTCAGGGCAGTCAGTTTAGTCTTGATCATGATGTGAATCCCTTTGTTGTCATGGATACACATTGGTCCGTCGTGGCTGTGCAGAGGTGCATTCTTGCCGACAGACGGTCATCAGACTCCCAGCGTCATGCCGCGTCTCACCATCAAGCCGAGCGCCGCGCGCTGACTATGCCATGTTCCAGCATCGTCGCCAGAAACACATCGATCTTGTTGCGCAGATGATCTTCCATCAGGGCGCGCAATTTTTTGCCGTCGCCTTTTTTAAGGTACGTGAGCATCTGCTCATGTTCGTTGATCGCCTGCTGCCAGCGGCCCGGAGTCGGGTTCAGGCGACGGCGTACATGGCGCAGCCGGGCGTTGAGGTTATTGAACATCTCCGACAGCACTCGATTGTCTGCGACGTCGAGGATTTTCAGGTGAATCTGCTGGTTGAGGCTGAAGTAACTGCTCAGGTCGTTCTGTTCATGGGACAGGCGCATCGCAGCCTGCAAGGCCTCCAGTTCGGCGATGTCGGCCGCTGAAATCTTCTGACAGGCCTGTTCCCCCGACAGACCCTCCAGCGCCGCCAGCAACGTCAGCATGTTGGCTGCTTCTTCCAGACTGACGCTGGCGACTTTCGCCCGACGGGTCGCGGAAATCTCCACCAGCCCTTCCCGGGCCAGCATCTTGATCGCCTCCCGCAGCGGGGTGCGTGACACCTCCAGCTGCTCGCACAAGGCACGTTCGGACAGCGGGGCGCCGGGCATCAGGTCTCCGCTGATGATTCGCTCCCGCAATGCGGCATAAGCCGCCTCGTTGATGTTCGCCAGATTGTTGTGTTCGGACATCAAACCCTCTCCATCGGTATCCCGGATTGGCCCGCTGATTTGTCGGCGCAGGTCGCGACGATTATCCCGGTGAATCGAAAATTTATCTACGCAACTCGCCGCTTGATGAGCCTGAGGCCCGATTCACGTGAACTTCAAGGCAGATGCGTTTCGTCCACTCCCGCTGATTTCTCGCAAAAAGCACTTGCGTCGCGGAAAGCAAAGTCTATATTTGGGATACCAAACGCACGAAATGGTATCCCAAAAATAATAAGGTGCTTGTATGAATACGCATGTTTCGCCCGACTCCGACGCTCGCAGCCAGCACGAGCGGCCCGCTTCCGAAATCCTCCTCCTGCGTGACGGCAACCTCGCCACGGTCGTGCTGAACCGTCCTGAAAAACTCAACGCCACCACCATATCGATGTGGAAATTGCTGGACGACACCCTTCGCCAGCTGGACGCCGACGACTCCGTGCGCTGCATCGTCATTCGTGGCGCCGGCACCAAAGCATTCGGGCCGGGCAACGATATTTCCGAGTTCGAAACCCATCGCGGCAATCAGGCACTGGCCCGGCACTACGGGCCGGTGATGCACAGCGCACTGCGCGCGATCGCTCAATGCCGCCATCCGTTGGTGGCGATGATCCACGGCATCTGCGTCGGCGGCGGCCTGGGCATTGCGTCGCTGTGCAACATCCGGATTTGCGGCGAGTCGAGCCGTTTCGGCGTACCGGTCAACAAGCTCGGTCTGGCCATGGCCCATGACGAGATGGCCGGGCTGATGCGCATTGCCGGCCCTGACGTGACCCTGGAGATGCTGCTGGAAGGCCGTGTTTTCGGCGCTGCCGAGGCATTGCACAAGCGCATCGTCACCCGCGTCGTGGCGGATGCACAGGTGGAAGAGCAGGCCATGGAAAGCGCCCGTCGCATTGCCGACGGCGCGCCTCTGGTCGCCCGGTGGCACAAGCAGTTCGTGCAGCGCTGCACCGATCCCGCACCGCTGACGGCGCAAGAATACGACGAGGCATTCGACTGCTTCGCCACCGAGGATTTCCAGATCGGTTACCAGGCCTTCCTGGCCAAACGCACACCTGTTTTCGGAGGTAAATGAAATGGCCGGTCCCTTGCAAGGCATGAAAGTCATCGAGCTGTCGCACATCATGTCCGGCCCTATCTGCGGGATGATGCTCGCCGACATGGGCGCCGACGTGATCAAGGTCGAGAAAATGGACGGTGACGATTGCCGCCGTTTCGCACCTGTTCTGGAACACGGCGAGTCCGCCTCGTTCATGATCCTGAACCGCAACAAACGCGACATCGCCTTGAACCTGAAGACCGATGGCGGCAAGGATGTGCTGCGGCGCATGCTGGCCGACGCGGACGTGGTCACCGAGAACTACCGCAAAGGCACGATGGAAAAGCTCGGGCTGGGTTATGACACGCTCAGGCAGCTCAATCCCGGGCTCATCTATTGCTCGGTGTCCGGGTATGGACGCACGGGGCCGTATGCCGACAAAGGCGGTTTTGACCTGATCGCGCAAGGTTTGTCGGGCCTGATGAGCGCGACCGGTGAGCCGGGGCAGGCGCCGATCAAGGCAGGCTCGCCGATTGCCGACATCAACGCCGGCATCCTTGCGGCGCTGGGCATCGCCGCTGCCTATGCGCACAAGCAGAAAACCGGGTTGGGTCAGGTGGTCGACACCTCGTTGCTGGAAGCCGGCTTTCAGCAGATGTACTGGCCTGCGGCGAATTATTTCTCCGAGGGCGTGATCCTGCCGAAGATGGGCTCGGCCAACTCCACCAGCACGCCGTATCAGGCGTTCCGCACTCGGGATGGCTGGATCAACATCGGCGCGGCGAACCAGGGCAATTACGAACGCTTGCTGCAGGTGCTCGACGCGCCACACATCAGCGACGACCCGCGTTTCGCCACCAACGTATTGCGCATGAACAATCGCGAGGCGCTGGTTGCGCTAATCACCGAATGCCTGGCGCAAGACACCACTGATAACTGGGTCGCGCGGCTGGATCTTGCCGGCCTGCCGGTGGGCGCGGTGCTGGACATTTCGCAGGCGGTCGAGCATCCGCAGATTCTGGAACGCGAGATGATTGTCGAAACCCACCATCCGCTCACCGGCGCGGCGCGCAGCATTGCCTTGCCGATCCGCTTCTCGGAAACCCCACGACACGTCAGCCGACCGTCACCGCTGCTGGGTGAGCACACCCTGGAAATCCTTGCCGAGTACGGGTACGACACCGGCCAGATCGCCGAGCTGCGGCGAGAGGGCGCCATCCTCGAGCTCTGAACCCTGATAAGCGCATTGGTGTGAACAACTACAAAAATAACGCTGAGGATCGCAATCATGAGCAGGCTAAAAATAAAGGCCACCACCGTCGTCATGATGATGCTGTGCCTGATGTACTTCATTACCTACGTCGACCGGGTCAATGTCAGCACGGCGGCGGGGCAATTCAGCAGCGAGCTGGGGCTGAGCAACACGCAACTGGGTTTCATCTTTTCTGCGTTCGCGTACCCGTACATGGTGTTTCAGTTCATCGGTGGCTGGGTCAGTGATCGCTACGGCGCCAAGCGCACCCTGATTGTGTGCGCCTTCATCTGGGCGGCGGCCACCGTGCTGACCGGCATGGCGGGCGGCTTCCTCAGCCTGGTGGCTGCGCGCATGTTGCTCGGTCTCGGCGAGGGCGCAACGTTTCCGGCATCGACCAGTGCCATGGCCGCCTGGGTGTCCAAGGACAAACGTGGCTTCGCGCAGGGCATCACGCACGCCGCCGCCCGCCTGGGCAATGCCTGCGCGCCGTTGATTGTCGCCGCGCTGATGACCGCGTACGACTGGCGCTTTTCCTTTTATCTGTTAGGCGCGCTGAGCTTCGGCTGGGTGGTGTTGTGGTATGTCACGTACACCGAAAAACCAGCCGATCATCCGCGCATCACGGCGCAGGAACTGGCCGCGCTGCCAGCGCCCAAACCTCGCCGTGTCGACGCGCCCGGTACTTATATGCGGTTGTTCCGCCGCATGCTGCCGGTTTCCAGCGTGTACTTCTGCTACAACTGGATTCTCTGGCTGATGCTCAGCTGGATACCCATGTACTTCATGCACAACTACCACCTGAACATCAAAGATGCAGTGCTGTTCACTTCCGGCGTGTTCTTCGCCGGGGTGGTGGGTGATCTGCTCGGCGGCATGATCAGCGACAAGCTGCTGCGCCGCACCGGCAACGTGCGCCTGGCGCGCAGTTATCTGGTGGCGGTGTGCATGGCGTGCACCGGCCTGTCGCTGATCCCGGTCCTGCTTTTCCAGGAACCGCTGTATTCGCTGATCTTCCTGGCCATGGCGCTTTTCTTCAATGAAATGACCGTGGGGCCCATGTGGGCAGTGCCGATGGACATCGCGTCCGACCGCGCCGGTACGGCAAGCGGCATCATGAACGGCACGGCTGCAACGGCGACCATCATCAGCCCTGTGCTGGCGGGCTATCTCATCGACGTGACCGGCAATTGGACGCTGCCGTTTCTGATCTCCATCGGTGTGTTGGCTTTTGGGGTGCTGATGACTTTCACGATGAAGCCGCAAAATGCCTTCGTAGCGGACGAGAAATCGCCATCGCAAAACTTCGAAACACTTGAACCCAAGGACGCGATCGCTAAGTAAGGCGTTTCTCATTTTTGGCAAGAGCCGGGGAGGGAACCGTCGCGGCAAACGCAGGGATTGCTGTCACAAATGTGTCGCCTCAGGCGCTTTTTAGCGACTGAATGTGCCGTGACGGCGCTGTAAAAAGCTCTGATATGGCCCGTTGATATTAAATCGTCCGTCACTAGACAACCCCCGGTTTCCTCAATGAAACCGGGGGTTTTGCGTTTTCAGGATGTAGGTAATTGCCTACAGAGCAGCCGAGATTTTCGTGAGTGTCTAGAGACTGTCATCAAACAGAAATGTTTCGGGTTTTTAATCTGCATCGGGTCTTCAACCGGACCCCACACACAAAATTCTCTTGTTGAGGTATTGCCGTGAATCTGCTGACAAAAACTCGCCTGTCACTCCTGCTGGCTTCGATGTGCCTGACTGGAATGGCACACGCTACGGACGTCACTGGTGCTGGTTCGAGCTTCGTTTTCCCAGTCATCTCCAAATGGGCGACAGACTACAGCAAGAGCACTGATACCAAGATCAACTACCAGTCCATCGGTTCGGGCGGCGGTATCGCTCAAATCAAGGCTGCGACCGTTGACTTCGGCGCATCCGACGCTCCTTTGAAAGCCGAAGACCTGCAGGCCGGCGGCCTGGGTCAGTTCCCGAGCGTGATCGGCGGTATCGTTCCGGTCATCAACGTGGAAGGCATCGAAACCGGCAAGCTGGAATTGAGCGGCAAGGTTCTGGCCGACATCTTCCAGGGCAAGATCACCAAGTGGAACGATCCAGCGATCGTTGCACTGAACAAGGACCTGAAACTGCCTGACAGCAACATCACCGTGGTTCACCGTTCGGACGGCTCGGGCACTTCCTTCAACTTCACCAACTACCTGGCCAAGGTCAGCCCGGAGTGGAAATCAGCCGTTGGCGAAGGCTCAGCCGTGCAATGGCCAGTCGGTGTAGGCGGCAAGGGTAACGAAGGTGTGGCCGCTTACGTGAAGCAGATCAAGGGCTCGATCGGTTACGTCGAATTCGCCTACGCCAAAACCAACAACATCGCCTACGCCAAGCTGGAAAACGCTGCCGGCAAAACCGTCGAGCCAAGCGCCAAGGCCTTCGCCGCCGCCGCTGCAACCGCTGACTGGGCAAGCGCCAAGGACTTCAACCTGATCATGACCAACGCCCCGGGCGCTGACGCATGGCCAATCACCGCGACCACCTGGATCATCATGTACAAGCAACCGAAGAACGCCGAGAAGAGCGCTGCTGCTTTCGACTTCTTCAAGTGGTCGCTGGAAAAAGGTCAGGCCCAGGCCGAGTCGCTGGAATACGTGCCACTGCCTAAAGAGCTGGTCAGCAAGATCGAAGACTACTGGAAGACCGAGTTCACCAAGTAACTCGATGTAATCCGGCTTACCCCTGTCATCGAGCGCTCGGTGACAGGGTTTCCTTGCGAGTGGACCCACCATGACTGAAAACACCCAATACATGTCCGCTGTGATTCCGGATGTCACGTCCGAGAGCGAAAGACGCGCGGCCCGCGATCACCGACACGACGCCTGGTTCCGGCGCACGATGCTGGGAGCGGCTCTGTTGGTGCTGCTGTTGCTGGCGAGCATCGCCGGCTCGACACTCTGGGGCGGAGCCCTGGCGTTCAAGACGTTTGGTTTCGAATTTCTTACCAGTACTGAATGGGATGCGGTCAACGGCCATTTCGGCGCGTTGGTCCCGATCTACGGCACCTTGGTGACATCCTTTCTCGCGCTGCTGATCGCCGTTCCGGTGAGTTTCGGCATCGCGATTTTTCTGACTGAAGTAGCGCCGCCCTGGTTGCGGATGCCGATTGCCTCCGCGGTCGAACTGCTGGCGGGCATTCCTTCGATTATCTATGGCATGTGGGGGCTGTTCGTGTTCGGCCCGTTCATGGCCGAAAACATGGCGCCCTGGATCAACGACAATCTGGGTGCGCTGCCGCTGATCGGTCCGATTTTCCAGGGGCCGCCGCTGGGTATCGGCATGCTCACCGCCGGCATCGTGCTGGCGATCATGATCACGCCGTTCATTACTTCGGTGATGACCGAGGTGTTCCGCAGCGTGCCGGTTGCCCTCAAGGAATCCGCCTACGCGCTGGGCGGAACCACGTGGGAAGTGGTCTGGGACATCGTCCTGCCGTACACCCGCTCGGCCGTGGTCGGCGGTATTTTCCTCGGCCTTGGCCGCGCGCTGGGCGAGACCATGGCGGTCACCTTCGTGCTCGGTAACGCCCACCAGTTCTCGGCATCGCTGATGATGCCGAGCAGTTCGATCGCCTCGGTCATCGCCAACGAGTTCAGCGAGGCCTACACCGACCTGCATCGCTCGTCGCTGATCGCGCTGGGCTTCCTGTTGTTTGTCGTCACCTTCATCGTGCTGGCGTTTGCCCGTCTGATGCTGTCTCGTCTGTCGCGCAAGGAGGGTGTATGAGCAAGGTCGATAACGAAAACCTGTACCGGGTCCGCGCGATCAAGAATGGCATCGCGATGGTCCTCAGCTGTGGCGCCACGGTCTTCGGCCTGCTGTGGCTGGTGTGGATCCTGCTGACCACGCTGGTCAACGGCTTCCAGGCACTGAACCTGCGGCTGTTTACTGAAATGACCCCGCCGCCGGGTTCGGCCGGTGGTCTGGCGAACGCGTTCTACGGCAGCTTCCTGATGTCCGGCATCGGTCTGCTGATCGGCACGCCGATCGGGCTGATGGCCGGGATCTGGCTGGCGGAATTCGCTCGCCACTCGAAACTCGGCAACGCCGTGCGCTTCATCAACGACATCCTGCTGTCGGCGCCGTCGATCGTGCTGGGCCTGTTCGTCTACACCGCTGTGATCCTGCCGCTCAGCGCGGTGACCAACCATCAGGTGGGCTTCTCGGCCTTCGCCGGTGCGCTGGCCCTGGCGCTGCTGGTGATTCCCGTGGTGGTCCGCACCACCGATGAAATGCTGCAACTGCAGCCTTCGACCATGCGCGAAGCGGCGCTGGCGCTGGGCGTGCCGCAATGGAAGCTGACGCTGCAGATCGTCCTGCGGGCCGCCAAGGCCGGCGTGGTCACCGGCATTCTGCTGGCGCTGGCACGTATCACCGGCGAAACCGCGCCACTGCTGTTCACCGCCTTCGGCAACCAGTTCTGGAGCAGCGACCTGCTCAAGCCGATCGCAAGCGTTCCTGTGGTCATCTTCCAGTACGCGATGAGCCCGTTCGATGACTGGCATTCCCTGGCCTGGGCCGGTGCCTTGATTCTGACCTTGTTTGTATTGGTGCTGAGCCTCAGCTCCCGTCTTCTCCTTTTGCGCAATAGGGCGTCCTGATGAATAACCTTTCCCTTGCCGACGAAAAAACCAAAATCCAGGTACGCAACCTCGAGTTTTTCTACAACGGCCATCGTTCGCTCAAATCGATCGACATGAACATCCCCGAGAAGCGCATCACTGCGATCATCGGCCCTTCGGGTTGCGGCAAGTCGACCCTGCTGCGCGTGTTCAACCGGATCTACTCGATGTACCCCAAGCAGGAAGCCAAGGGCGAAGTGATGCTCAACGGGGAAAACATTCTGGCGCCGGGCTATTCGATGAACCGCCTGCGCAGCCATGTCGGCATGGTGTTCCAGAAGCCGGTGCCGTTCCCGATGTCGATTTTCGACAACATCGCCTACGCCGTGCGTCACCACGAAAAGCTCTCGCGTCGCGAAATGGAAGAACGTGTCGAAGAAGCCCTGCGCGGCGCGGCCCTGTGGGATGAAGTCAAGGACAAGCTCAAGCAGAGCGCACAAAGCCTGTCCGGTGGTCAGCAGCAACGTCTGTGCATCGCCCGTACCATCGCGTTGCGCCCACAAGTGCTGTTGCTGGACGAGCCGACCTCGGCACTCGACCCGATCTCCACCGGCCGTATCGAACAGCTGATCACCGAGCTCAAGGAGCAGTTCACCGTGGTCATCGTGACCCACAACATGCAACAGGCCGCGCGCTGCTCGGACTACACCGCGTTCATGTTCATGGGTGAGCTGATCGAGCATGGCGACACCGACACCATCTTCACCAAACCGTCCAAGACCCAGACCGAAGACTACATCACCGGTCGGTTCGGTTGATCGACCCGGCAGTTGAGGGCAGGGACGCCGTCAACGCATGGAGCGGGAGGTGTATAGCGTGGAAACCGGCGCGCGCAGTTTCCTGACAGCAGCGTCAGCCATCACGTTGAACGTGGTGTGTCAGAGCGGCGCCGGCGGGATCGCGCTGTGATCGCCCATGAATTGCTCCAGCCGCTTGCGCAGCCAGCGTTCGGCGGGGTCGGTGTCCATCACGCTCAGCCAGACCATCGACAGCTCCAGGTTGGGCGTGATGAAGGGCAAAGGTTCGCCGCGCAGCAATCCTGCCTTGCTCATCGCCAGGGTCAGATGATCCGGCAGGTTGCACAGCAGATCAGTGCCTTCCATCAACGCCGGCAACGTGCTGTATTGCGGCACCGACAAAACCGCCGTGCGTTTGCGGCCGATCGCCGCCAGCCACTCATCGGCAAAGCTTGAGATGTTCGCCACGTGGGACACCACCACGTGAGGGCGCGAGCAGTATTCGTCCAGGGTGATCGGCTCGGAAGACGCATCTGCCCGCACCACCATCGGCTGTACGCTGCGCAGCAACTTGCGCTTGGCATTGGCCGGCAACTCCCGGGTCAGGCACACGCCAACGGTGATCTCGCCGGACATCAGCAGCTCCGACACATTCCAGTAGTTGACCTGCTTGATGACAATGACGATGCCCGGCGCCTCCTCACGAATGGCGCGCAGCAAGGGTGGCAGCAAACTGTATTCGACATCGTCGGAAAGCCCGATGCGAAAGGTCATGTCGCTGCTGGCCGGGTCGAAATCCCGGGTCAGGCTCAACGCCACCGACATTGCGTCCAGCGCCGGCGACAAGTGATGGATGATCTCGTTGGCCCGCGCCGTGGGCTCCATGCGGTGGCCGACGCGGATGAACAACGGGTCGTTGAACAGCGCCCGCAACCGGTTGAGCGCCGCACTGATCGTGGGCTGGCCGAGGAACAGCTTCTCGGCGGCACGGGTCACGTTGCGCTCCTGCATCAAGGTCTCGAACACCACCATCAGGTTGATGTCCGCCTTGCGCAGCTCATTGCGATTCATAAAACGTCCCCGTTGCCCGGCATGTGTCATCCATTTTGTAACGAAATGATGGACGACAGTTTATGGACCGCCATTGGTGCACGTCCAGCCTGACGGCATGTTTCGCGGACTGGCCGGTTAATCGCAGTCGTCAGGTGGCTCGTGGCGGGTCAAGGTCAGGAGAGGTGCCAGCCCGGCCAATGGCCGGTGGGAGGGCGCCAACGGTCTTCGACGCGTCCTTCGACCAACGGCGTGACACCCGACGCTTTCCCGGCTGAAGCCGGTCCTACGGAAAACTTGCAGTGTCTGTAGGACCGGCTTCAGCCGGGAAGGGGCCGGTGCAGTTTGTGCAGATGCAGTGGTTGAAAATCCGTCCTCGCCAGCACGCTGGCTCATGCCCCATTTCGCCTGCATCGCCTCGCCAGGGCGTAGACGCAGTCACGCTGCGTGCCGGGTTTTCTGAACTTCCGCCAAGCCCCGTCAGTCAGCATTGAAATGCTCACGATGAGGCTCGACATTCCATGCAGATTTCCTTGAAGGGCCAGGTCGCGCTGGTCACTGGCGCCAGTTCCGGGTTGGGCGCGGGGGCGGCCAGGGGGCTGGCGGCGTCCGGCGCGGCAGTGGTGGTCAACTATCACTCTCAGCCTGAACCGGCTGAAAAGCTGGCAGAAGAAATACGAGCCGCCGGTGGCCAGGCCGTTGCCATTGGCGCTGATGTGTCGGACGAGCGCGAGGTCGAAAGACTGTTCGCCGAGACCCTCAAGGCGTTCGGGCGACTGGACATTCTGATTGCCAATTCCGGTTTGCAGAAGGACGCATCCATCGCCGAGATGAGCCTTGACGACTGGAACACCGTGATCAACGTGAACCTGACCGGCCAGTTTCTTTGTGCTCGCGCGGCGCTGCGTCAGTTCGCCCAACAGGAAATCCGGCCAGACATCTCCCGCGCGCTGGGCAAGATCATTCACATGAGTTCGGTGCATCAGGTCATTCCCTGGGCCGGGCACGTGAATTACGCGGCCTCCAAGGGCGGCGTCGATCTGCTGATGCGCAGCATCGCCCAGGAAGTCGGCGAGCAGCGTATCCGGGTCAACAGCATCGCGCCCGGGGCCATTCGTACGGCCATCAACACTCAGGCCACCAGCGGCGACGCCGAGAAGAAGCTGCTGGAATTGATCCCCTACGGGCGGGTGGGAGAAGCCGAGGACGTCGCCAACGCAGTCGTCTGGCTGGCATCCGATGCGTCCGACTATGTGCACGGCACCACGCTGTTCATCGACGGCGGCATGAGCCTGTACCCGGAGTTCCGTCACAATGGTTGAGCCCACCCAGCAACGCCCCGTCGACCTGCGCGACGAAGCGCAGAACGCCATCGAGAACCACGGCATCATCGGCGACATGCGCAGCGCCGCGTTGGTGGCGGATACGGGCAGCATCGATTTCTGCTGCTGGCCGGATTTCGACAGCCCAAGCATCTTCACTGCGCTGCTGGATTCGCCCAAGGCCGGGATTTTCCAGCTGTCTCCCATCCTCCCCGATGCCCGTCGGCAGCAGCTGTACCTGCCGGAAACCAACGTGCTGATGACCCGCTGGATTGCGAAGGATGCCGTGGTCGAAGTGACTGACCTCATGCCGATTGCATCGGAAGTCGACAGCCTGCCGCGGTTGGTACGGCGTATTCATGTGCGCCATGGCAACACGGCGGTGCGCATGTTTTGCCGGGTGCGACATGATTACAGCCGGGCTGATACGGTCGCGCGGATGGACGATCAGGATGTCCGGTTCGAAGCACCGGGGCAGCCGGCCTTGAGACTGTCTGCGACCACGCCTTTGCAGATCGACGATCACGCGGCGGTTGCTGATTTCGAGATGAAGCAAGGCGACATTGTCGAATTCATGCTCGGCGGCGCCGATGATGAGGCGGTCCAGGCTTCTCAATGCGACTGCGACCTCAAGAGCACCGTGAGCTATTGGCAGCACTGGAGTCGGCACTCCAATTACCGTGGCCGCTGGCGGGCAACGGTCAATCGCTCGGCACTGGCGCTGAAACTGCTGACCTCCCGCAAGCACGGCGGTATCGTGGCGGCGGCCACCTTCGGGCTACCGGAAGAAGAGGGCGGCGGGCGCAACTGGGACTATCGCTACACCTGGATCCGCGACGCCTCGTTCACCGTTTATGCCTTCATGCGCCTGGGCTACACCGAAGAAGCCAACGGCTTCATGCATTGGGTGCGCGAGCGCATGGGCGACTGCTGCGAAGACGCCAACAAGCTCGGCATTCTGTACTCGCTGGACGGTCGCGAGGAATTGCCCGAAGAAGACCTCACGCATTTATCCGGCTACGGCGGCGCAACGCCGGTGCGCATCGGCAACGAAGCGTACAAGCAGACACAACTGGACATCTACGGCGAACTGCTGGATGCGGTTTATCTGGCCAACAAATACGGCGAAGCGATTTCTCACGAAGGCTGGAAACACACCACGCGGCTGGTCAACGAGTTGTGCGAGAACTGGCGCAGCAAGGACGTCGGCATCTGGGAGATGCGCGGCGACGATCAGCATTTCCTGCATTCGCGGCTGATGTGCTGGGTCGCGCTGGACCGTGCGCTGCGACTTTCCCTCAAGCGTTCGCTCCCTGCGCCGTTCGAGCGCTGGGACAGGGAGCGTCAGGCGATTCACGATGATATCTGGGAGAATTTCTGGGATCACGATCTCGGGCATTTCGTCCAGCACAAGGGCAGCAAGAATCTCGATGCCTCGATGCTGCTGATGCCGTTGGTGAGGTTCGTCGGTGCCAGCGACCCCAAGTGGCTCCAGACCCTGGACGCCATCGAGCGCACGCTGGTACGCGATGGCATGGTGTTCCGCTATCGCAATGACGATGACTACGGTGATGGCTTGGAAGGGGAAGAGGGCGCGTTCGTCGCGTGCTCGTTCTGGTACGTCGAGTGCCTGGCCAGGGCCGGACGCGTGGCGCAGGCACACCTGGAATTCGAGCAGTTGCTGCGCTACGCCAACCCGCTGGGGCTTTACGCTGAAGAGTTCGACGCACACGGCCATCACTTGGGCAACACGCCACAGGCGTTGAGTCATCTGGCTTTGATCAGCGCCGCGAGTTTTCTGGATCGCAAACTCGAAGGCAGCCAGACGCTCTGGCAGCCCTGAGCCCTTGAACCACAAGCCCTGAAGCAAGGAGATCTCACATGCCTCACGCCTTTAAAGTCGGCGACCACGTGCGCTGGAACTCGGACGTCGGCCACGTCGTCGGTAAAGTCACCAAGGTGCATACCCAGGATGTCGAATTCATGGGGCGCCATCGCCCCGCTTCCAAAGACGAGCCGCAATACGAAGTGAAGAGCGACAAGACCGGGCATTCGGCGCTGCACAAGGAAGCGGCGCTGGAGAAGGTCTAGCCCGAGCGCCGCGCCCGTCTTTCGCCCGGTCTATTTGGCCCTCAGCTCATACCCGACGGCCAGGGTTTCCAAGGTGAAGCGGTCGGCGATCATCCCGCAATAACTGGTTCGCGCCAGGTACGCGCCCGGCCCGTTGAGGTAGGCATCGATGTTGGCCACTTCTTCACACGACTCGAAATTCCTGCCTTTGAGCAGACCGCTGGCCTGTGCCGAGCGCAGGGCGCCGTTGGGCGTCCAGTCGGCGATGATCAGCGCGCCTTCCGGGGCGGATTTTTCGTAACTGCGCACGAACTGCTCGGCCGAGCGATCGCGCAAGTACGGCGCCATGAAGTAGTGGATGTCGTCGCGGAACGGCAGCGCTTCCTTGTGCGTGGGCAGCGTGACGATGCCGCTGGCGTAGATCGCGTACACCGCCAGAATCGTCACCGGCCCGCTGAGCGGCGCGGCATTGCTCAGACCGTCCGCGTTTCTGCGCTGCAGCCAGGCGTCCAGTTGCATCACCCCGATGATGCTCAGCAAAACCGCGCCGGGCAGAAAAAACGTGAAGCGGTCGGTGACGTTGTACGACACCGCGAAGATGAAGTTCATCATCGCCGCGCACCAGAGCAACCGCAGCTGCGGTCGCTTGGGGAACAGCAGCAGACCCACCAGTTGCGGCCCGATCAGCGACAGCATCAGCAGCGCCACAGAATTCTTCTCGTGCCACATGTCATCGAAGCGGAACAGCGACCCCTGCCAGCTTTGTTCGGTGGTCTTGTCGGGAATGCCGATCAGGTAGCGATGGGCGATATCGATCAGCCCCAGACCGCTTTGCATCTCGTGAAGGATTCCCGGAATCGCCACGGCAAAGCCCAGCGCGAAGCCCGGAACGGCCATCAGGATTCGCGCCTTGTGCTGCCACAGCAGCTGCAAGTAGAGCGGGAACAGCACGATGAACGTCAGTTGATGAATGCCAGCCGCCAGGCCCGTCAGCACGCCGATGACGAACAGCGAAGGCAGCGCGCCTAGGCGTTGCCGGTCGCAGAAATGCAGCATGTACGCCAGCGTTACCAGCAGCGTATGCAGCAGGTAGACCTCGGCCTTGGTGGAGACCCAGAACACGCAGTGACACAGCACGGCGGCAGCGATGGCCAGCAGCGCCTGCCGGGTGTTGGCGCCGACGCCTCTGGCCAGGCGGAAGATCGCCCAGCCCAGCGGAATCAGCAGCAGCGAGTTCATCAGGCTCAGCACATAAGGACCGAAGCCTGCGAAGAGCGCGGTGGTGACGAACAGGTAAAGCGGGTGATCCAGCGGCCCCAGGGTTTGGCTGAAATAGCGGCCTTCGGAGGCGTCGGCCAGGAACATGCCGTTGTCCATCCACTGAATCGGACCGCTGGATGCGAGAAAACTGGCGACGATCGCCCCGATCACCAACAGCGCGGGAATCAGTACCGACGCTCGATAACGCATGACTGCCACCATGACTTGCACTCCTTGTCCCTTTTTTACGTTGGAAGCGTTACTGAACCGGTTGGCCCTGAGGCGTTGCCTCGCCTTTGAGCTTGAGTAACATCACTGCGCCGATGGCCACGGCGAACCACAGCGTGGCCAGGCGGATCAACACGGTGGCGGCGACCGCATCGGCGCTGCTCATGCCTTTCCAGACCAGCAGACCGACCATCACGGCTTCCGCGCCGCCGAGGCCGCCGGGCATGAAACTCACCGCCCCCGCCAGCATCGCCAGCGCGTAGACGAACACCGCGAACGTCAGCGGAATGTCCGCGCCCATCCATTGCAGGATCCAGTCGAAGGCCAGCGCCTCGGCGCTCCAGGCGATGACGCTGAGGATCGTCAGGCCCAGCATCAGGCGCAGTCGATGGCATTGCTGGGCGTGCATCAGTACCTGCAACAGATGGCGCAGCAGGCTGATCACTTTGCCGCCCTCGGTCGGCACCATCAGCGTCAGACGTTCCAGCAGACGACGCTGCGACAGCACCACCAGCCCGACGACCACCAGCGCCACGCCCACGACGATCATCGGCATCGCTTCGGGGTACAGCGACAGGCCGAACAGGGTCAGCAGCACCACGGCGAGGAGGTCCGACAGGCGCTCGCTGAAAAACGCCGCGAAACTCTGCGGATACGGCACGCCCCAGCGCTTGAGCAGCACGCCGCGCAGGGCTTCGCCGGCCTTGCCGGGCGTGGTGGTCAGGGCGAAGCCGGCCAGGTAGATATTCAGGCTCGGGCGCCACGGCATCGGATGGCCGAGCACCTTCAGGTACGCCTGCCAGCGCACGAAGCGCAGGCCGTAATTCACCGAGGACATGAACAGCGCGATGAGGATGCCGATCAGGCCGACCTCGCTCACGGCGGCCCCCACCGCCTGCCAGCCGCCCCACAGGGAAAAGCCCAGATAGCCGAGCGCCGACCCGACCACCGACAGCACCACCGCCCGGTAACGCCAGCCGGACAGATGCGGCGAGCCGTTCACAGGTTGAGCCTCTTGAAAACCGGCTGCGGGATCGAGCGGATGACCCACATGATCAGCGCCCAGAAGCCCGGCGCGTACAGTGTCGGCACTTTGTTGGCGATGCCTTTGACGATCCGCTGCGCGACCTGGGCCGGTTGCGCGAGCAACGCCGCCGGTAGCGACAGGCCTTGGGTCATCGGCGTATCGACGAAGCCCGGCTTGATGGTGGTGACGTGCACACCCACCTTGAACAGGCGCGCCTGCAGGCCCTCGCAATACGTGGAAACCGCCGCCTTGGCGCTGCCATAGAGGTAGTTCGACGGCCGGCCGCGATCGGCGGCCACCGACGAAATGATCGCCAGGCTGCCGCAACGCTGGGTTTCGAATTGCATGGCCAGACAGGTCAGCAGCGCGATCACTGAAGTGCAGTTGTTGGCAAACTCGCGCAGCGCCAGGTTCACGTCCCGTTCGCAGGCCTTCTGATCGGGCAGGGTACCGTGGGCGATCAGGGCGATGTCGATCTGGCCCAGCGCGGTCAGGCAGCGGCCGAGCATCAGCGGGTGGGCATCGATGTCGTTGGCGTCCATCTCATGCAAGGTCACGTTGCTCGCCCCACGCGCCTTGAGGTCGGCGGCGGTCTGCTGAAGTTTGTCGACATTGCGCGCCACCAGGAAAAAATCGCTGCCTTCACTGGCCCACAGACGGGCGCAGGCGCTGGCGATGGCCGACGTGGCACCGATGATCAGGACTTTCTTTACGGCTATCTGCTTCATAAGATCACACGGCTCCAGAAACGGGACATCAGGGACGGATCGCGCAGCGCTTCCAGTCGCTCCCAGGCGGGATACGCCTGACGAAAGTCGGCGCCGCTCATATGGGCATCCTTGGCCGGATACAAGCGGCCTCCCGCAGCCCGGACGATGTCGTCCAGGCGCGGAAACACGACGTTCTCCAGCTGTTCACTCTGCGGAAAGTCCAGTGCCAGTGAGGTGCCCGGCATCGGAAACGACAGCAAGCCCGGCGAGCGAAGGTCGCCACAGCGCTTGAGCACGGCCAGAAACGAGCCTTGTCCGGCGTCGGCGATGGCGCGCAACAATTCAGCCATGGCCGGCTCCGCGCTGGCCTGTGGCACGACGCACTGGTACTGCTGAAAGCCGCGCCGGCCGTAGATGCGGTTCCAGTGCAGGACCCGGTCCAGCGGATAGAAAAACGGTTCGTAGGCGCTGCGGCCACGGGTGCGCTGGCTCGGGTGCACGCGCCAGTACAGGTTGTTGAAGGCGCTCAGGGACAGTTTGTTGATCAGCGAGACGGGCGGCGTCAGCGGCACGCTGAGTTTCTTGCGCTGGCCGACTTCCAGCGAGCCGTACTGCGCGTGGTCGCCGACGATGAACACGCCGCGTCCGGTGTCGGCGCCCTTGGCCAGGCAATCGATCCACGCCACGCTGTATTCGTGATGGTCGTCGAGTTCGGCCGACAGGGCGAAAAACTCCGCCAGATTGGCGAAGCGCACGGTGCTGGTGTCGATCTGACTGGCGCGGATCGGCATCAGCTGAATCTGTGCCCAATGGATGATCCCGGTGAGCCCGAGGCCTCCGATGCTGGCGCTGAACAGCGGGGCATTGGTGCCGGGCGCGCAGGTCATCTGGGGCTCGCCGTGGCGCAACAGGCCGAAACTCAGCACGTGGCGGCCAAAGGTGCCGCGCACGTGGTGGTTCTTGCCGTGCACGTCGTTGGCGATGGCGCCGCCCACCGTGGCGAATTGCGTGCCTGGCGTCACCGGCAGGAACCAGCCCTGCGGAATCGCGACGGCCAGCACTTCGGCCAGGGTGATGCCAGCCTCCACCTTGATCACCCCCGTGGCCCAGTCGGCCTCGATCAGGCGGTCCAGCGAACGCATGTGCAGCACCTGGTCGCTGGCGGCCAGGCAACTGTCGCCGTAACTGCGGCCGTTGCCGTAGGGCAGACTGCTGCGGTGGTCGCCAATCACGCGGTCAAGATGCTTCGGCAATTCGTCCAGCCACACGCAGCTGTGACCTCGCTGCGGACTGCGGGGAAACCGTCCCCAGGAATACAGCGGCGCACTCATGCGGCGATCCAGAACATCAGCAGGAAGGCGACGCCGATCAACTGGCTGGTGCGGTCGCGGATGGCGAACACCACCGGATCTTCATTCATCTGCCCACGATGGGTGAGCATCCACACCCGCGTCACCCAGAACAGCAGCAGCGGACACGCCAGCCAGATCACGTGCGGCGTCACGTAGAGCTCGGTGGTCTTGGCGTCCTGGATGTACAGCGCCAGGACCATCACCGCCAGATACCCCGATGACGCGCCAAGCGAGGCGATCATGTCCAGATCGCCGGGGTAGTAACCTCGACCGCGGGCGAAGGTGTTGACCTCCCTGGCACGCGCATCGCGCAGTTCGGCATAGCGCTTGACCATCGCCAGGCTGAGGAAAATGAACATCGAAAACGCCAGGATCCAGAACGTCAGCGTCAGGTTGAAGGCGGCGACGCCTGCGATGATCCGCGCGGTGTAGAGCATCGCCAGGACGATCACGTCCCAGGCCATCAGGCGCTTGAGCTTCAGCGAATACGCCAGCGTCAGGCCGTAATACGCGGCCATGACCGCCGCGAACTGCCAGGGCAGCAGCAACAGGGCGGCGCCGAAAGAGACGATCAGCAACGTCGGCACCAGCATCAGCCCGGCCTTGATCGACAGCCGGCCGCTGGCGAAGGGACGGTTGCATTTGCTCTTGTGGTGGCGGTCGTCGCACAGATCGAGCAGGTCGTTGAGCACGTAGACGCTGGAGGCGCACAGGCCGAAGCAGAGGAAAGCAATGACGCCGTCGCTCATCAGCTCCAGTTGCGCCAGACGATGCGAAGCGAGGAGGGGAACGAAGATCAGCGCGTTTTTCAGCCACTGGTGCAAGCGCAATGCTTTGCGCCAGTCCCGAAGCGCCGGGGTGTTGGTGTGAAGGGTCGGCTCGACCTGGGTCATGGCCTCGACACGGGATTCGACGCCGGAATCGGGATTGACCACATACGCCTGACGCGACACTTTCCAGATCGGCAGGTCATCTTTGGAGTTGCCGATATAGTCGAATCCGCCCTCGCCAAAGTGGGCAACCAGCAAGTCGCGTTTATGCGGCCCGGACAAGTTGCGATTGGTATTGGAGGCCAGCACCAGATCAAATAACTGCAAGTGTTCGGCAATACGCTCGGCCAGACTGACATGGCTCGCGGTGGCCAGAACCACCATGCGTCCGCTGGCTTTTTCGCGCTGAATCATTTCGATGATCTGCGGGTCGTAAGGCAGGACGGACACATCGATTTCGGTATTCAGCGCCAGGCCTTCCTTCAACGCCGCCTTGCCTTTGAACAACCAGCCGAGCACCTTGAACGCTTTCAGCGGCTGGCTTCGGACAAAGGCCATTGCCGTTTCCATGAGCAGATCAGAACGCAACAACGTACCGTCCAGATCGACAACCAAGGGTGGGAAAGTTTCAAGAACTCGTCCCTGAATTCTGGCCATAGCGAGTGCTCCTTTAGGGTCGAGCCGACTATAAACAAAATTGATTTTCAGCAACTTCATTTAAATTAAAGGCCTGTACGAACCCCGTCGGGCACTTGGCGCCAGAATAAAAAGACGGTTTAAGTCGTTCTCTCGATCTAAGTTGTTTCGATATTGAAACAGTGGGCTGCCAGTTAATTGGCGACCAACTAATGACTGCATGAAAGTGTGCTGAATTCAGGGGTTTTCCTGCGAGGCAGGTGTAGCGGGGCGAAAAAACAGGGCAACGGGCTGTCGTTCACAGCAGCAATCGCAGTCATAATGACCGCGTTTTATTCACCCGTTCGCTTGTCCACATCTGGAGTCTCGATGACCAATCCGCTTCTGCTGGCACTCATACCGCTGGTCGCCGACCTGTCTCGCGACTTGCCTGACCACGAGCGTTATCGCCGGCTGCTGCGTTCTCTGCGGCAATTGCTGCCGTGCGACGCAGTGGCGCTGCTCAAGCTCGAAGACGATGTGCTGGTGCCGCTGTCGGTCGAAGGCCTGAGCCCGGATACCCTGGGTCGGCGTTTCCGGCTGGGCGAGCATCCGCGGCTGGACATCATCGTGCAGAACCGCGAACCCACACGTTTCTGTGCCGAAAGTGACCTCCCGGACCCTTACGACGGCCTGGTGGAAGGGGTGCACGGGGACCTGGAAGTGCATGACTGCCTGGGCTGCCCGCTGTATGTGCAGGACAAGCTCTGGGGGCTGATCACCCTCGATTCACTCGATCCCGCCCGGTTCGGCAGCGTCGATCTGGATAACCTGCAGGCGTTTTCCAGCCTGGCAGCGGCGACCGTGATGGCCAGTGAGCGGATCAGCCAGCTCGCCCGCAACGTCGAGGACCAGCGCCAGTTGGCCGAGGTCTACAAGCGGGCAGCCGGCGGGCGCGGCCCCCGCGAGTTGATCGGGCAGAGCGCCGTGCACCGGCGTTTGCAGCAGGAGATCCAGTTGGTCGGCAACAGTCCGCTGACCGTCCTGATCACCGGTGAAACGGGCGTCGGCAAGGAGCTGGTTGCCGAAGCCATTCACCTGCAGTCACCCCGCGCGCAGAAACCCCTGATCAGCCTGAACTGCGCGGCGCTCCCGGAATTGCTGGTGGAAAGCGAACTGTTCGGCCACGTCAAAGGCGCGTTCTCCGGCGCAGTCAGTGGGCGCAGCGGTAAGTTCGAACTGGCCGACGGCGGCTCGATTTTCCTCGACGAAGTGGGCGAACTGCCGCTGCCGGTCCAGTCCAAGCTGTTGCGCGTTCTGCAGAGCGGCCAGTTGCAACGGGTCGGTTCCGATCAGGAACACCATGTGGACGTGCGGATCATCGCCGCCACCAACCGCGACCTGGCCGAAGAAGTGCGTGCCGGGCGTTTCCGCGCCGATCTCTACCATCGCCTGAGCGTTTATCCGCTGGCGGTGCCACCGCTGCGCGAACGCGGGCGCGATGTCCTGCTGCTGGCCGGGTATTTTCTTGAAGAGAACCGAGCACGGATGGGCCTGCGCAGCTTGCGCCTGAGCGCCGATGCGCAGAGAGTGCTGCTCGGTTACCCATGGCCGGGCAACGTTCGCGAGCTGGAACACCTGATCAGCCGCGCCGTGCTCAAGGCGCTGTCGGCGCACGCCGAGCGGCCGCGCATCCTCACCATCGAGCCTCAGGCGCTCGGCCTGGACGAGTTGCCGATGTCTGGCGTGGTGACGCCCGAGGTGATCGGGCCTGCACCGGTGATCAAACCGGGAGAAGGGCTCAAAGAAACCGTCGACGCGTTTCAGACGGTGCTGATCAACGACGCACTGAACCGCCATCAGGGCAAATGGGCGCAGGTCGCCCGCGAGCTCAACGTCGACCGCGCCAACCTGAGCCGCCTTGCCCGTCGACTGGGGATTCGCTGAACGGCTGACAGCCGCTGCCTGGCTGGAGGGCGCCAGAGACCTGTGCGCTTCACAGGTCTCCGCGCGCCGCGTCAGCGATGGGCGATGTCTTCCAGCGCCAGGTTGCGGGTTCTCGGGCCGAACACGCCGATGGTGATCATCACGATCAGCATGCTGACGACAATGAACGTCAGCACGCCCGGCGTACCGAAATGGTCCAGAAACAGCCCGATCAACAGGCTGCTGAACACGGTCGACAGGCGACTGAACGAATAGCAGAAACCCACGGCACGGGCGCGGATGTTGGTCGGGAACAGCTCACTCTGATACGAGTGGTAGCTGAAGCTCAGCCAGGCGTTGCAGAACGTGATCATGACCCCGCAGAAAATCAGCCCTGCCGCCGTGCTCTGCTGCGCGAACAGCGTGCCGAAGATCATCGCGCCCAGGGCCGAGCCGACGATCTGCCATTTGTTCTCGAAACGGTTGGCGAACTTGACGAACAGCAGCGGGCCCAGCGGGTAGGCGAGGGTGATGATGAACGCATAGGCCAGGCTGTGCGTCACGCTGACGCCCTGGCCTGAGAGCAGCGCCGGCAGCCAGTTGCCAAAGCCGAAGAAGCCGATCGCCTGGAACACATGAAAGACGATCAGCATCAGCGCGCGACGTCGATAAGGCGGCTGCCAGATGTCGGCAAAACGGCCATTGCCTTCGACTGCGACGTTGTGGGTTTCCGGTGCGTCCAGCGCCTGGCCATGGTCACGCAGGCAGCGCGCCTCCAGGTCATCCATGATCGTTTCGGCTTCGGCGAAGCGGCCCTGCTGGGCGAGCCAGCGCGGCGACTCCGGCAGGCGCGAGCGCAGCCACCAGATGAACAGCGCGAACACGGCACTGGCAAACACCACCCAGCGCCAGCCCGCGATCCCGAACGGGTCCTGCGGCACCAGCCACCACGACATCAGCGCCACCGAGGGCACCGACAGAAACTGCACGAAGAAAGCGAACGCGAACGCCGAACTGCGCATGCGCTTGGGCACCAGCTCGGACAGGTAGGCGTCGATGGTCACAAGCTCAATGCCCAGACCGATCCCCACCAGAAAGCGCATGCAGATGATGCCCAGCGGCGTCGTCTGCAGGCCCATGAGCACGGTCGCGACGGTGTACCAGATCAGCGCGAAGGTGAAGATCGCGCGGCGGCCGAAGCGGTCGGCGATCGGGCTGAGCAGGCTGGCACCCAGAAACAGGCCGAGAAAGGTCGCCGAGGCGAACGCGGCCTGATCGGAAAAGCCGAATACGCCTTGCGCGCCGGTGGCAAACAGCCCGCTGCGGATCAGGCCGGGGCTGATGTAGGCGGTCTGGAACAGGTCGTACAGCTCGAAAAAGCCGCCGATGGACAACAACGCCACCAGCTTCCAGAGGGTCGCTACGGCGGGCAGCCGGTCGATGCGGGCGGAAATCTGCGCGGCGCGGATCGGGTCGATGCCGTCGGCGGTGGCGTCGGCGGTGTCTGAAACGTGAGTAGGGGAATGCATTATTGTTTTTCCGGATCCAGGGGACGACGCATGTTAGAGCGACAGAGATTCAAGACAAAACATTTCTGCGAGTTTAAGCTCCGTGGCTGAACGCCACCCTGTATCGGATTCCTGTGAAGTACAAACTCCCCACTACCGCCACTGCACCTTTCTGTCCGTCCGCGGTGACCGACAGCGTCGCCATCCCGGCCAATGCGTCATTCCTGCGCAAATTGCTGCTGTTCGTCGGGCCCGGGCTGCTCATCTCCATCGGCTACATGGACCCCGGCAACTGGGCGACCGCCATCGAGGCCGGCTCGCGCTTTGGCTACGCGTTGCTGTTCGTCGTGGTGCTGGCGAGCCTGTCGGGCATGGTGCTGCAGAATCTGTGCTCGCGCCTGGGCATCGCGACCGGTCGCGATCTGGCGCAGCTCTCTGCGCAGCGCTACAGCCATCGGGTCGGCATGGGGCAATGGATTCTGGCCGAGCTGTCGATTCTGGCGACGGACCTTGCCGAAGTGCTCGGCGCCGCGCTGGCCTTTCATCTGTTGCTGGGCGTGTCGATTACCACGGGCGTGGCGCTGACGGCGTTCGACACGATCATCGTGCTGGCCTTGCAGGGCGCCAACTTCAGGCGCCTGGAGGCCATCGTGCTCGGCCTGATTGCCACGATCGCCACGTGTTTCTTCATCGAGCTGGTGCTGATCAAGCCGTTCTGGCCGGATGTCGCGGCCGGCCTCAAGCCCTCGTGGGACGTGCTGAGCAATCAGGAGCCGCTGTACATCGCCATCGGCATTCTGGGCGCAACCGTGATGCCGCATAACCTGTACCTGCACTCGTCAGTGGTGCAGACCCGGGTCAACGGCACGTCTGAACAGAGCAAGGTCAGCGCCATCCGCTACGCGCGGGTCGATACCATCGCCTCGCTGAGCCTGGCGCTGGTGATCAATGCGGCGATCCTGATTCTGGCCGCCGCAGCCTTTCACGGCAGCGGCCACGCCGACGTGGTGGAGATTCAGGACGCCTATCATCTGCTCGATCCGCTGGTGGGCGGCACGCTGGCCAGCATCCTGTTTGGCGTGGCATTGCTGGCCGCCGGGCAGAGCTCGACGTTCACCGGGACGATTGCCGGCCAGGTGGTGCTGGAAGGGTTCCTGAACGCCAAGATTCCGTGCTGGCAGCGCCGTCTGATCACACGCGCTTTGGCATTGATTCCGGCATTGGCGGGCGTGATCTGGTTCGGCGACGGCGCCGTGGGCAAGATGCTGGTGCTCAGTCAGGTGGTGCTCAGCCTGCAGCTGCCGTTCGCGCTCTGGCCGTTGATTCGCTTCACCAGCGACAGGCAATTGATGGGGCCGTTCGCCAACAGCACCCTGACCAAATTCCTGGCGTGGGGGCTGTTTGGCCTGATCTCGGCGGCCAATCTGGCACTCATGTACTTCTGGGTGAGTTGAGCGGCGACAGGCTCGCCGCCGCGCGTACACGGATGCCGGGGCGGACGCCGTGCCTCAACTCAGCATGATGCCCCGGGCCATGCCGGTGGCAGCGATCACGATGATGACCATCAGCGCTGCCTCCATGTGACTGATGCGGGCGAAGCGACGTGACCGGGACATGTCGATGGTCTGTTGCCGCTTGAACGCGATGCGCCATTTGATCAAAGCGAACATCGGCACGATCTCCAGCGCCAGAATGGCGACGAAGGCGGTCATTTTCAGGTGAAACAGCGGCTGGTGCAGGTAGTAATACGAGCCTTTCTCCAGCCCGCCGAACGCGCGAAAGGCGCCGGTGATGAGCAGGATGCCCGCCGAAACGCCCCATATGTTGTCCACCACGAACACGTCGCGAAAGGATCGGGGATCGTCGGCGCGCAGTCGCCGCAGTGCTCGCCCCCGAGCCAGTACCGCTGCCAACGCAAACCCGAACGCCAGTAAATGCAAAGCAGCCAGTACCCACTTGATGACCATGGCGCAACTCCCCCGAGCCGTTTCTGAAGCACACTTCAACAGAGCAAGCGTAGCGGGTGGCTGGCGTAATGCGCGCCCGGCAAGATGAAAGAAACGAAGTACCGGGCAGGATGCAAACCGTTGTCATTTGTCATGTTGTTCGCGGCTGTGCCGAGGGCGTCGCGTGCGCGGATGCACGAAGTCGAAATAAAACGCTGTCATCCCCAATACTGCAATCGCGCAAATAATCATGAAGCCGATTTCCGAGTTTTCCACGTGAGTTATTCCAGACTGGCCACAGGCCGACGTCCTATTCATGCGCGTCGAAGCGAGGCACTTCAATGAATACGACGAACTCTTTACGCATGATTGGATAATGTTAATGCGGGTTATACGCCGGCCACCTCCGGACGGTATAAAACAACGGCGGCCCGGAGTTTGTCGGCGCCAAAACAGCTCATGCCATCGAACTCTTTATGACTGACCGGCATGTATTGGCAATCCATCGCCTGACGTTGCTGACTGTGATCGATATCGGGGTCGTGCAAGTAAACGAAATCGCTGTCGCAACCTGTTACCAGTACCCAGTGAGGTGCTTTGGAGCGCGTAAGTCGGTAACTGCTGATCAACACCAGGGCAAGACCGTTGTGCTGTTGCAGCGCGTGCAGGTCGAGGGGCAGATTGCCCAACTGACGCACCGGACTCTGGCTCAGTTCGCGGCTGAACTCCTGATGCACCAGGCGCATCACCTCGCGTTTTTCTTCGCTGCGCACGCCGGCGAGAAACAACGGCCCTTGCACCGACACCTGCAGACCGACATCAAACCCGCGTCTGAGTGCGGCCAGTGCCAGGCCTTGCGGGCTGCAACCCCCGTGGCCGGAGGTCATGAACACCGTGGTCGCTTCGCGCCATAGCTGCAGTTCTTCGTGGCGCTGCATCGCGCGTTCGGGCTGCAGCGCCTTCATCGCCATCAGCAGGCAGGCCGGGCCGCAGCTGAAATCCAGGGTTTGCGCGTAATAAGGCACATGGCGGGTGACGCCGACGGCATGCTCGCGGATGCGCTTTTCGTAGCGCAGCGCACAGGCGTGGTCTTCGTAGTAATCGTCGATCCGGTCGAACAGGCGATAACCGTTGCGTTCGTACAGGCGAATGGCGGGGGTGTTGTCGGGCCGTACTTCCAGGCGCAGGTAGGCGCAGTCGCGCTCCCGCGCATGGCGCTCCGCCTGGGCCAATAGCTGCTGGCCGAGGCCCTGGCCGCGCGCACGCTCGCTGATCGCCAGCGAATAGAGCCGCCCCAGCGAGGTGCCGCGATGAAACAGCAGCAGCGCATAGCCGGCCAGATGGCCGTCGCCCTGGGCGACGATCAACCGGGCATTGGCGCGACTGACCATCCAGTGAAAACTGCGCGCATTCAGTCGGTCGGTTTCAAAGCACTGGTTTTCCAGGACCAACAACTCATCTACATCGGAAAGTTCGGCGAGGCGATAAATAAAGTTCATGTCGACAACCGTAAAGAGTGAGTAACGAAACGGGACATTTCTACAACGCCATGGTTAATAGAAAGGACTTGGTTCCCGAAGGATCTACTCATGAATGCGGTGCCGGTGAAGACCGATGAAGTATCGACACACTCTCAGCGTTCGGCAACATTTAATATTGAACCGCTGAAAGCGCTCTCCACACAGAGTCAACTATTGATCGTGGTCGAGCGCCTGGAAGACTGGTCTTCCTACTTGCCCAGTGATGACCTGATCACGGCGCAGGATTATATGGAAAGCCCGCCACAGACCCATGTCGGACAGCGTGTGCAGGTCATCAACCTGTGTCGCAGTTACCGGTACCTGGGCCATGGTTATTATTGTTCGCTGCTGGCCGAAGCACGGGGTCATCACGTGATTCCTTCGGTGAAGACCATCAGTGAGCTGGCGCGCAAATCGCTGTACGGTCTGGCGCTGGACGACCTGGACAAACGGCTGGAGCACGCGTTGCGTGACCATCCCTATGACGAGACCGAGGGCTTCACGCTGAGCCTGTATTTCGGCCAGACCGACCTCGTGCCGTTGCAGGATCTGGCGCGCCAGCTGTTCGAAGCCTTTCCCGCGCCGATCCTGCTGGTGCAGTTTCGCAAACGCGAGCACTGGCACGTGGTCGGCATCAAGACGGGGGCGATGACGCGTCTGCGTGACGATCAGCAGGATCAGTTCGCCCAGTCGCTGGACAGCTTCAGCCGCAAGATCTGGCGCCAGCCGCGATCGCGTCGCACCTACCGTTACGACATGGCGATTCTCCACGACCCGCAGGAGGCGCTGCCGCCATCCAATTCCAAAGCGCTGGAGAACTTCATTCGCGTCGGTCAGCAACTGGGCATGGACGTCGAGTTGATCGAGAAGAAGGACTATTCACGCCTGGGTGAATACGACGCCCTGTTGATCCGCGAGACCACCCGCGTCGACAACCACACCTACCGGTTCGCCAAAAAGGCCGAGAGCGAAGGGCTGGTGGTGATGGATGACCCTGCGTCGATCCTGCGCTGCACCAACAAGGTCTACCTGACCGACTTGCTCAAGCGCCGCAACCTGGGCATGCCCGCCACCGAGATTCTGTACAAGGAGCGACCGGACGACCTCACGCGCGTGGCCAGCCGGCTGGGGTTTCCGCTGGTCCTGAAAATCCCCGATGGCTGCTTCTCCAAAGGTGTGATCAAGGTGCAGGACGCCCGGCAGCTGCAGGACGCCGCCGACCAGTTGTTCGAGCAGTCGGTGCTGTTGCTGGCGCAGGAATACCTCTACACCGAGTACGACTGGCGGATCGGCGTGCTCAACCGCAAGCCGGTGTTTGCCTGCCAGTACTTCATGTCCAAGGGCCACTGGCAGATCTATAACCACAAGGCCAAGGGCGCCGAGATCAACGGCGAGTGCCGGACCCTGGCGGTTCATGACGCGCCCAAGGCCGTTGTGGAGCTGGCCGTGAAGACCGCCAACCTGATCGGCGACGGCCTGTACGGTGTCGACCTCAAGCAATCGGGCGATCGGGTGGTGGTGATCGAAGTGAACGACAACCCCAACCTTGATGCCGGTATCGAAGACGCCTGGTTGCAGGACGATCTGTACGCGCTGGTGCTCGAGGAATTCATCCGCCGTCTCGACGTCAAGCGTCGCGGCCTGGCGGGCTGATGCCGTGATCAAGGGGCATCGCCTTGAGGCGGGCGCGTTGCGCGAGTGTGCCGAGCCGGACGCCACTGTGCTCTGGTTCAGCCAGCCGGATGCGCAGGAGAGGGCGCGTCTGCTGGAGCGTTTTCAACTGGATGACCACGCGCTGGCGTCGGCGCTGGATCCGGACGAAGTCGCGCGGATCGAGTTTCATCCCAACGGGCTATTCATGATCTGGAAGCGTCCGGAAAATTATTCCGGGCAGGACAGCTTCTGCTTTGACGTGTCCTCATTCGGCCTGCTGCTCAGCCACGACCAGATGGTGCTGATCTGCGCCGATGACCGCCAGCTCGGCGAACTGGATCAGCATCGGCCGATGCAGGAGCCGCTGGACGTCTTGCTGCAGGTGCTGTTCAACAATATCCATCACTACCTGGGCCACTTGAAGGTGATCAAACTGATCGCCCGGGAATTGCAGCAGCAGTTCAACGCCTCGATGGACAGCCGCCATCTGGTGCAGATGTTCAACCTCAGCGAGAGCCTGGTCTATTACATCAACGCCATCGACAGCAATGGCTCGGTGCTGACCCGGCTGCGCAATCATGCGCACAAGCACCACTTTTCCAGCGACAGCCTGGCGCTGATCGAAGACATGATCATCGAGAACGAGCAGTGCCACAAACAGGCGAACATCTATTCCACGGTGTTCGCCAGCCTGATGGACGCACGGGGCAATCTGGTCAATAACAACACCAACAACCTGCTGCGCAAATTGACGCTGATCAACGTGGTGTTCCTGCCGCTGAACCTGCTGGCGGGCATTGGTGGGATGTCCGAATACAGCATGATGACCACGCCGCTGCCCTGGTGGATCAGCTACCCGGCCCTGCTGGTCGGCATGGCCGGGCTGGGCACGGCCATGGTGGTCGTGCTCAAGCGCATGGCCAGGATTCGAAGTTGAAGGCCAGACCGGATCGTGAACGTCACATCGCCACGCGGGAGGGCGCGCCGGCTTTATCCGGCTTTACCGAGACAATGCGCAGACCTGTAGGACCGGCTCTAGCCGGGAAGGCGTAGGTGGCCGCACTGCACGATGTCCTGCGCACTGCCATCTTCCCGGCTCAAGCCGGCCCTACACGCCGCCAGTTACTGCAGGCAATCAATCCGACGCCTGGAGCCCTTTCTGCTTCATCACCAGGTTCTTTTCCTTCTTGTACTGCAGCGCCACTTCCGGCGCCGGACCGCTCTTGCCGGTCTCCATCCACAGACGCATGCGGCTGGCATCGGCGAAATGGGTGTATTTGCCGAAGGCATCGAGAATCACCACCGACACCTGACGGTTGGCCATGCTGGTCAGCAGCACCAGGCAGTGCCCGGCCTGGTTGGTGAAACCGGTCTTGGTCAGTTTGATGTCCCAGTTCGACTTGCGCACCAGGTGGTCAGTGTTGCTGAAACCCAGGGTGTAGGTGGGCTTGCGGAAGGTCACGGTCTTTTCCGGCGTGGTGCTCAATTCCCGCAGCATCGGGTAGTTGCGGGCGGCGAGCGCCAGTTTGGTCAAATCGCGCGCGGTCGATACGTTGAACACCGAGAGGCCGGTCGGCTCCATGTAAACGGTGTGGCTCATGCCCAATGCCTTGGCCTTGGCGTTCATGGCCTTGATGAAGGCCGGGTAGCCGCCCGGATAGCTGTGCGCCAGGCTCGCTGCCGCGCGGTTCTCCGACGACATGAGGGTGATCAGCAGCATGTCGTGGCGGTTCAACTCGCTGCCCAGCTTGACCCGGGAAAACACGCCCTTCATTTCAGCGGTCTGCGAAATGTCGACCTTGATCATCTCGTCCATCGGCAGCTTGGCGTCAAGGGTGACCATGGCGGTCATCAGTTTGGTCACCGAGGCAATCGGCACGATGACGTCCGGGTTGCTCGAATACAGCACCTGACCGGTCTGCAGGTCAGTGATCATGGCGCTGCCGGACGCCAGATGAAGGTTGGCAGGGTCGCGATTGAAAGCGGCGGGTTCGTTCGCAAGGGCACCGGTGGAAAGTGCCGAGCCTGTAAGTGCAAATAATAGGCCGATGAGTGATGTGCGAATTTTCAAGAGCAGAGCTCACTTATTGATGGAAACACCATGGAACGCCGTACTTATTAAAGGACGACAACAAGATCGGCGCATTTTAGGAGCATGTTTCCAGAGATGTCGATGGGGCTCCGTGCCGATTCGTCAATAAAAGCAGCTCGTATGGGTGGCGTTCAGGTTACCGGTTAAAAAAGACTGTATTTAAAAGGGTTGGATCGAATATTCATGGCACTCGCGACAGCCACCGATTAGCATTCCACGCCATTGAATCGTCTTGCCACATTGAATCAGGAGTTGCGCAATGCCCAAGGGGTTTATCAGCAAGGATTACACCGTGCCGGTGTTCGCCGCAGTGATCGTCGCGGTGCTCTTGCTTGCGATCGGTCTGTTCGCCAGGTCTTCGGACTGGGCCGGTTGGGTTCAGGCCATCGGCTTGATTGCAGGGCTGATGGCAGCCGTGGCCGTGCCCGCCATTCAGAAGCGCGACGACCTTGCATTCCAGCGCAAGCAGGTGCGCGACCGCGAGACCGGTTACGCCCGGCGCATGCAGTACTTGTGTGGCGAACTGTCTGAATTGCTCGCACGCATCACCGTCAACCTGGTGCACCTGCGCGCCAGCGACCGGCACCGCCAGCAACGCACGCTCGACGACTTCCTGCATCGGCTGTTCGAGTCGCACAAGCTGGATCAGAACGACGACCGCATCGTCATCGCCCATGAACTGCGTCTGGTCGCCAACGACCTGATCGACGAAATGGAAAGCGGTCGCTCGGATCGCGTCGTGCTTGCTGCCCTGGAAAAGCGCTTGCAGAAGCTCGCCCATCGGTGCCAGGTCAATGTCGCCCTCGCTGAACGAGGCTGAATCCGGCCAGGTATTTCAGGCAAAAAAAAGCCCGCGTCAGGGGATGCGGGCTAAAGGGAAGTGCGGAGCAACGCACGATTTCAGGGAAGAGCGAATTCGGTTTCAGCTGTTGAGCTGGCGGGTTTCAATCTGTTGCGAGAGCGCCTGTGCGGCTGGCAGCGACAGCAGCGGGCCGCTGACGGGCTCACCGTCCTGCATCAAGTACCAGCACGCCAACAGGCCACGTTCACGAAGTTGAGCGGGAACTGCGCTACCGATTACCGACATGATTTGAACCTTGGTCATAAGTGCCTCCATCAATCTATGGGGCTACTTTACGGGGCCGGGTCCGCAGGCAGAAATCACTGCTCTCGATAGTCGTCATTGACGCGGGACGGGTGCAGCCGCCTGAAGCCGTCAGCGGTGGCGTCAGGGCGGGGCGTGCGCAAGGGAGGCGAGGCGTGGCTGAAACTGCGCGACGTGCGGCGGGTCAGTCAACGACCTGATCGAGCATGGCGACCACTTCTTCGTCTGACAGCAGGCCCTGTTCCACCAGGTTCTGCGCCAGCAGCGACAGGAACTTCGCCGTGCGGTGACCTTCCAGACCCTTGAGTTCGGTGAGCGCGTTGTAGACTTTGCCAGAAGTGCAAAGTCCGGCGGTGCGGTGCGGATTCTGTGTCGGCATTGGGCGTACCTGTTGTTATTGAAGGCTGACGCGACAGTCGCCAGTAAGACGATGCCTGAAGTATGTACGTTTGGGCAGGCGTTAATGTTCCGGGAACGACCTCTTTTATCGCAATGCCCACCCGTGAGGCCTTGGAGAGACTTCACCCGCGTGTCCTGCACATCTTCGGCGGGCTGGAAACGACAACCCCGCCTGATCGGCGGGGTTGGTATCGAGCGCGGCGCTGTAAGCAGCAGCGCTCATGTCAGGGTCGGCTCGCTGTTACCAGCGACCGCCGCCATGGTAATAGCCCGGTGGCGGGCCGTAATAACGTGGCGGGCCATAGTAGCGGGGTGGACCGTAAACCACGGGACGCTCAACGACATAAGCAGGCTGGTAGTAAACCGGTGGCGGTGGTGGCGGTGCGTAATACACCGGAGCCGGGGCCGCATACACCGGAGCGGGCGCCACGTAGGTCGGGCCCGACGCGACGGCTGCACCGACCACGCCGCCAACGACTGCGCCAATTACGGCCGCTCCACCCCAGCCTGGGCCGCCGCCATGGGCTTCAGCCTGGCCTGCAAGGGCGAGGGCACCTAACAACAAGGCAACCTTGGGGATGTGACGAATCATGACTGTTCCTCGGTGTTCAGTCCCGTTGTCGCGGGCCTGCGTTACGCTCAGGCACTGCCACGGGATAACTACTCAGACAACGGGTTGCGAAATTTCTGCGGCGCCGTTGGGTAAATTTTGTGTAAGGTCTTCGACAACTTTGCTGACAATTGCTTGTTCTAACCACCGCAAGCGACGCAATTCTACGCCTTTCCTGAGGCGCCACCTAATACCGTTCGGGAGATTTCATGTTGGTCACTGCCAGTAAAGAAACACTGTTATGCATGTCGTTGGCCGGGCGGCCCGGCAACTTCGGCGTGCGGTTTCATAACCATCTTTATCAGCAGTTGGGACTTAACTTTTATTACAAGGCTTTTGCGCCAAATGACCTGCCGGCTGCCATCGCCGGCATGCGATCGCTGGGTATTCGCGGCTGTGGCGTGTCCATGCCGTTCAAGGAGGCAAGCATCGCCCTGATCGATGAAATGGATGCGTCGGCGGCGGCGATTCAGTCGATCAACACCATCGTGAACACTGACGGCCATCTAAAGGCTTACAACACCGACTACATCGCTGTCGCGCAGTTGCTGGAAGCGCACGCCGTTCCGCGCACACGCTTTGCCTTGCGCGGCAGTGGCGGCATGGCCAAGGCGGTGGCGTGCGCGATGCGTGATGCCGGATTCACCGAGGGTCTTATCGTGGCGCGCAACGAGGCGGCCGGTCGCGCGCTGGCGAGCACCTGTGGCCTGGAGTGGCAGGCGGAACTGGGCAGCGAGCGCCCGCCGTTGCTGGTCAACGTCACGCCGCTCGGCATGGCGGGCGATCAGGCCGACGCCCTGGCCTTCGAAGAAGCGGCTATCGAGGCCGCGGACACCGCATTCGACGTCGTGGCGACCCCCGCACGCACGCCGTTCATTGTTCACGCCGAAAGCGCCGGCAAGCGTCTGATCACAGGTGATCAAGTGGCGGCCATTCAGGCGCTGGAGCAGTTCATTTTGTACACCGGGGTGACGCCGACCGAGGAGCAATATCAAGCCGCCGCCGCGTTCGCCCGGGGATAAGGCCGCTGGCTCGATCGCAGCGGCCGCCCGATTTACGTCAGTGATCAGGCGCATCCGAATGGCGCTGTTTTGCCAGCGCAGTGTGAGTCGAGGGTCGCTGCGGCCTCAGCCTTCGAGTTTCGCCAGCCGTTCTTCCAGTGCGGCGATCCGCGCTTCCAGTGCTTCAACCCGGTCCGTCAGGGCTGCGCTGCCGCCACTGGAGCGTTCCGGCGACTGCTGCCGCGCCGCCAGCAGCGCCTGCATGTCGGCCGGATCGCCCAGTGCGTGGGTGTAGCGGTCCTCGCGCTGACCGGCCTGTTTTGGAATCAACAGCGCCAGGCCGCGGCCGATCAATCGCTCCAGCTGATGGACGACCGCTTCGCCGTCTTCGAAATCGTGCATGCGCTGGCTGCGGGTCAGCAGTTCGTTGACCGTCTGCGGACCGCGCAGCAGCAAAAGGCCGGTCAGAATCACCTGCGCCGGGACCAGCTCGAGGGTTTTGTCGACACGGTGTTCCCAGCGATCGGCGCGGCTGCCCATGACCAGCCGCGTCAGTTGCAGGCTTTCAAGGGCGCGAAGGCCTTGACCCACCTGGCCGGCGGTCAGGTTCATCACAGGTTCGCGGCTGGTTTTCTGATTGCATGCCAGCACCAGCGCGTTGAGGGTCAGAGGATAGGTTTCAGGGTTGCTCGCCTGCTTCTCGATCAGGCAGCCCAGAATGCGCACTTCGGTACTGTCGAGCTGCAGCGCATCGGCTGCGTCTGCGGTATTGCCGGAATCCAGATCGGCGGACATGGCCGTTTCCCCACGCGTTGAAAAGGCTATGAGGGTAGGGGCTGGATGAGGTAAAAGACAAGCCGCGTTCGCATGCGCGACATGCGCCTCAACACGCCCCTCTTTTCAGGAACTGCCATGACGATCTCTCTGTACACCGCTTCGATTCCGGTCATCAAACAAATGCTCACTGCCCTGGGCAATGTGCTGGCCAAAGGCGAAGCCCACGCCACCGCGAAAAACATCCAGCCCGATGCGCTGCTGCAGGCGCGCCTGTTCCCTGACATGTTCCCGCTGACCCGGCAAGTCCAGATCGCCGTCGAGTTCGCCAAGGGCGCCGGCGCTCGTCTGGCGGGCGTCGAACAACCGACCTTCGCCGACGCGCAGACCACGTTTGCCGATCTGCAGGCCTTGCTCGCCCAGACCCTGGCGTTCCTCGACACCCTGACGCCTGAGCAAATCAACGGCAACGAAGAGCGCGAGATCGTGCTGCGCCCCGGCACCGACAAGGAGAAGCGTCTGAGTACCCAGACTTACCTGGTCCACTACGCGCTGCCGCAATTCTTTTTCCACGTGACCACGGCGTACGACCTGCTGCGTCACAACGGCGTTGAAGTCGGCAAACGCGATTACATGGGCGCTTACTGATCGCCGATACCCGGACGGGCGTGAACGCCTGATCCTCGCCGCCGTCTGACTGTTCAGGCGGCGGTCCTGCTTGCACGCCGCGCGATGGCGATGCTGTCGCCGGTCTCTGTTAATATCCGCATTCCGCTGTATGTCATCCCCGATCGGCCGCTCCGCAAGGACTGGTCGTTTCGTCGTTCTGGAGTGTTCATGTTCTTTCCCATTTACCTGTTATCGGCCGCCGGTTTCACCGTGCTGACGACAGAGTTCGTCATTGTCGGGTTACTCCCGGCGATTTCCCGCGATCTGGCCGTGACGATCCCGCAGGCCGGCCTTCTGGTCACCCTGTTCGCGTTTACCGTCGCCTGCTTCGGCCCGTTCCTGACAGCCTGGTTTTCTCGATTCGAGCGCAAGCGCCTGTTCATCTCGGTGCTGATCATGTTCGGTGTCGCCAACGCCGTGGCCGCGATAGCGCCCAATATCTGGGTCATGGCCATCGCGCGATTGATTCCTGCCCTTGGCCTGCCTGTGTTCTGGGCGCTGGCCAGCGAAACCGCCGTCGACATCGTCGGCCCCGATCACGCCGGTCGTGCGATCGCCAAGATCGGATTCGGCATCGTCTGCGCCACTGTCTTCGGCATTCCGGTGGGCACGTTGATTTCCGATGCCTTCGGCTGGCGCAGCGCGTTCGCCATTCTCTCGGTGGTGGCGTTTGCCAAGGCGCTGTTGCTGTTCATTTATCTGCCACGCAGCGTGCACAAGGATCAGGCTTCTTTTCGCAGTCAGTTCCGCATCCTGCGCAGCCCGCTGATGCAGGGGCACGTGCTGCTGTCGGTGCTGGTTTTCAGCGGCATGTTCACGGCCTACACCTACCTGGCCGACATGCTCGAACGGCTGGCCGGTTTCAACGGCACGGTGGTGGGGTGGTGTCTGATGGGGTTCGGCGCGGTCGGCCTGCTGGGCAATTCGCTGGGCGGGCGGCTGGTTGATCGTCATCCACTGATCGCCAGCCTGACGTTCTGCACGTTCATGATCGGTGGCATGGTGATGGTGGTGCCGAGCATGCACTCGTTGCCTGCGCTGGCATTGGCACTGGCGGTATGGGGCGTGACCCAGGCCGCGCTGTTTCTGGTCAGTCACGTGCGGCTGATGAAAGCCGCGCCCGAGGCGCCCGCGTTCGCTGCCTCGCTGAACATCGCCGGGGCCAATCTGGGGATCGGCATTGGCGCGATCATTGGCGGGCGGGTCATCGATCGACTGGGCCTGGGCAGCCTGGGGTTCGCGGCTGCCGGGATCATTCTGCTGTCGATTCTGCTGGCGCTGCTGCTCATGGCCGCAAGACCGGCCGCCGGGCGTTGTGAGGCTTAGTCGGTGAACAGCTGGCGTCGGGCACCTTCGGTGATGGCGACGATGCCGGGATGCTTGACCTTGCGCTCGACCGAGATCGCGTAGAACGACTCGGTCACTGCGTCGGTCTGGCCGATCAGCTCGACGTCATATTGCTCCATGACCTCGTCGGCGATGACACTGGGCGCGATGAAGATCCCGCTGCCGGATTTACCGAATGCCTTCATCAGCGCACTGTCGTCGAATTCGCCGACGATCTTCGGTTGCACGTTCTGCTCGGCAAACCAGCGCATCAGGCGACTGCGCACCACGGTCTGCTGCCCAGGAATCAGCAACGGCGCGCCCTGCATGCCGTGGGGAAAATCCCGGCCATAAGTCTGCGCCAGGCTTCGCGTGGCGAAAAAGCTGATCCCGCATTCGCCGAGTTTCTGGCTGTAGCCTTTAATGTCCAGATGAGAGGGCATGGGGCTGTCGGAAATCACCAGGTCAAGGCGCTGAATCGCAAGGTCCGCCAGCAGCCGTTCGAGCTGGTCTTCGCGGCAACTGATACGGATCGACTCGCTCAAGGCCATGGTCGGCGCGATCAGCCGATAGACGATGGACTTGGGCACAACGTCCGCTACGCCCACCCGAAACAGAATCTGCTGTTCGTCCGGTTGCGCACGCAGCACGGCCTCAAGTTCGCCGCCCAGCTGGAACATCTGTTCGGCGTAGGGCAGGGCGACGCGCCCGGTTTCGGTCAGCTCCAACTGGCGACCGACGCGCTTGAACAGCTCCACGCCGAAGGTCTGTTCCAGAAGGCTGATCTGCCCGCTGACGGTTTGCGGCGTGAGGTTCAGCTGTTCGCAGGCACGCACGATGCTGCCGGTCTTGGCGACGACCCAGAAATAGTGCAGTTGACGGTAGTTGAGCATGCTGATGAACACTTCGGGAAAACCGAAGTATACACCTTGAAAATACGAATTTTGCTGAAGTGTTTCCGTCCCTAGAATGCCGACTGTCTTCTTTGAACTGAACCTGGACGAACCGTTATATGGAATACCTTCTGGAATTGGTGGCAAGCCCCACGGCGTGGATCGCGCTGGCGACGCTGGTGGTGATGGAAATCGTGCTGGGCATTGATAACCTGATCTTCATTTCGATTCTGACCAACAAATTACCGGTGCATCAACGCACCCGAGCACGGCGTATCGGCATCAGCATGGCGCTGATTCTGCGTCTGGGCCTGTTGAGCACCGTGGCCTGGATTGTCCAGTTGACCGAGCCGGTCATTGAAGTCTTCGGGCAGACCTTTTCGTGGAAGGACATGATCCTGATCGCCGGTGGTCTGTTCCTCGTCTGGAAAGCCACGACTGAGATCCATCACAGCGTGGACATCAAGAGCGAGGAGGAAAAAGCCGTCTCCAATACCGTCAGCCTGGGGATGGCCGCCGCCATTGGCCAGATCCTGATGCTCGACCTGGTCTTCTCCATCGACAGCATCGTGACTGCAGTCGGCATGACCGAACACTTGCCGATCATGATCATCGCCGTCGTTGCTGCTGTAGTAGTGATGCTGGTGGCGTCGGAACCGCTGGCGAAGTTCATCAACGATAACCCGACCGTCGTCATGCTGGCCCTGGGCTTCCTGATCATGATCGGTATGACCCTGATCGCTGAAGGCTTCGGCGCCCACGTGCCGAAAGGCTACGTGTACACCGCCATGGCGTTCTCTGCCTTGATCGAGGGCCTGAACATGCTGGTACGCCGCGCTCGTCAGAAACGCCTGGAGGCCGAGGCCGGGGCTGAGACGCAGAAGGGCTGATCATCCGGTACAGCTGACGTAACGCAAAACGGTCGGGATGGGGACTCCATCACCGACCGTTTTTTTCTGCCGCTATTTCTGCCGAGCGTCAGTGCGCAGTGGCAGGACGGTGCTTGCGCTCCAGCGCGCGGGCGGGTTTGGCGGTATCTGCCTGTTGCCTGTGGTGCGGATGGTGACGGCGGGAAATCCGCATCACACCCCACAACATGGCGCCAGCGACGGCGAGCCAGGCAGCGATCAACATCACAATGGTCATTCCGAGGCTCATGGGTTCCTCCGGTCTTCTGCTCTTCGTCTCTTTGTAATCGACAGTCTAGTACGTGGGTTGTTGCTGAAAATTGACCGATGGTATTAAACCCATGACCGTTTTGTTCTATGCGCGCACGCGGACTGCGCATTGAGGCTATACCCAAGGTCAGCGCGGCTCTATGATCGGCGTCCAGGCCGGGTCGCGGGTTGCCCGGTGTCAGATGAGTGAGTGAACAACGTGTCGGTACTGTCTCGGTTGGATGTCGCTGCAGGGAAACGCAAATGGCTGGCGCTCGCGGTGTTACTGACCGTTGGCGGTTGCTCCAGCTCCACTGACTGGAAGCCGGGTTATCCCGCGCAATACAAACGCTTGCCGGACCGGGTGGAGATCAATGCGGTCCCGTTCTTTCGGGGCAAGGATTACCAGAGCGGCCCTTTTGCGCTCGCCAGCATGCTGACCGTGCATGGCGTACAGACCACGCCGGGGTTGCTGGAAAAGCCGCTGAAACTGCCGGGGGCCGAGGACCGGCTGGAGCGCAGCATGCTCGATCTGGCGCGTGAATACGGCTTCGTGGTCTATCCGGTCGATCATCAACTGCCCGATTTGCTGGCCCAGGTCGCTGCGGGTTATCCAGTGATGGTGCGCTTTTCGGAAGGGTCGATGTGGTGGAAAGAGCAACGCTACGGCGTGCTGGTGGGCTACAACCAGAACAAGCGTACGGTGCTGATTTACACCGGGCTGGGGCGTCTGACGGTCAGTTTCGAGGAGTTTACCTCCGACTGGAACAGCGCCGACAATTGGGCGGTGCTGGTGCAGGGGCCGCGTCAACTGCCTGCGCCCGTGGATCGGGAGCGCTGGTTGAAGTCCGCCAACGAACTGGCCCAGGCGGGTCAGGAGCAGGCAGCGGGTGAGGCAGTCAAAGCGATCAACAACGCGCATTGAGGCCTGTGACACTTGCCGACGGCAGCGCATGAGGTGCGCTGTCGGCAAGGTGCTCTCAGTCAGAAGCCCAGTTTGTCCCGCAGGCTGTAGTACCACGCGCCCAGCGCAGTCAGCGGTGTGCGCAGCAATTGTCCGCCGGGGAACGGGTAGTGCGGCAGCCCGGCGAACGCGTCAAAACGTTCTGCCTGACCCCGAAGCGCCTCGGCCAGCACCTTGCCCGCCAGATGCGTATAGGTCACGCCGTGACCGCTGCAGCCTTGAGAGTAGTAAATATTGTCGCCCAGCCGGCCGACCTGGGGCAGGCGCGACAGCGTCAGCAGAAAGTTGCCGGTCCAGGCGTAATCGATCTTCACGTCTTTGAGCTGCGGGAAGGCCTTGAGCATCTTCGGGCGGATGATCGCCTCGATGTTCGCAGGGTCGCGCGCGCCGTACACCACGCCGCCACCGAAGATCAGACGCTTGTCGCCTGAGAGTCGATAGTAATCGAGCAGATAGTTGCAGTCCTCGACGCAGTAATCCTGCGGCAGCAAGGTGCTGGCCAGTTCTTCGCTCAGTGGCTCGGTGGTGATCACTTGCGTCCCGCAGGGCATCGATTTGGCCGCGAGTTCCGGCACCAGATTGCCCAGATAGGCGTTACCGGCGACGATGATGAACTTCGCCCGTACCGAGCCTTGAGCGGTGTGTACCACAGGGTTGGCGCCGCGTTCGATCCGAACGGCTGCCGACTGTTCGTGAATGACGCCACCCAGCGACTCGACCGCGGCCGCTTCGCCCAACGCCAGGTTCAGCGGGTGGATATGGCCGCCGCTCATGTCGAGCATGCCGCCGATGTACTGATCGCATGCGACCACTTCGCGTATGCGCCGCTGGTCCATCAGCTCAAGTTGCGAGTGGCCGTAGCGTTCCCAAAGCTTTTTCTGTGATTCCAGATGGCCCATCTGCTTGGCCGTCAGCGCGGCAAAAACGCCGCCATCCTTGAGGTCGCAGTTGATCCCGTATCGGGAGACGCGCTCGCGGATGATGCTTGCGCCCTCGAATGCCATTTGCCCCATGAGCTGCGCTTCTTTGCCGCCGACGGTGCGTTCGATCACGTCGATGTCACGGCTGTAGCTGTTGACGATTTGTCCGCCGTTGCGGCCCGAAGCGCCGAAGCCGACTTTTGCAGCTTCCAGCACGGTGACGTTGAATCCGTTTTCCAGGAGAAACAGGGCGCTGGACAGTCCGGTGTAGCCAGCGCCGATGATGCACACGTCAGTCTGGACGTCGCATTGCAACGCCGGGCGGGCAGGTGCGCAATTGGCCGACGCGGCGTAATAGGACTGTGGATATGGAGTGTTCGTCATCCTGTAAACTCCCGTTCTATATTTTTTACGAATCCGCCGATCGTACCTGAGAAGAAAATCGGCCACCAGCCAGGCACCAGCGCACATCCCGCAGAAGAGAAACCGATGGGTGTCTAAAAACTTCGGATATTCAGGAGGTTAGCGAGAATTCGTGTTGACACGGATTTCAATATCCGTAGAATGCCGACCCACAGCAGGCACGTAGCTCAGTTGGTTAGAGCACCACCTTGACATGGTGGGGGTCGTTGGTTCGAGTCCAATCGCGCCTACCAGATAAATCCGCTCTGCTGGGCGGTAACAAAAAAGGGTGATCCGAAAGGGTCACCCTTTTTTGATTGCAAGCAATGCAGCTGCAACGGACGAGCCCGAGGCGTCTGGCCTTTTCACCACCGTTGCGTTGCCCGGGCAATCCTGGCGTTATTCGGACCTGGCGCGAGTGATCCGGCCGGCCTTGATCTCATCCACGTAAGCGCGCAGCCGATCGGCGTCTTTGTACTGCTGGTTCATCAGGTGCAGCACCGCCACCACGTCAACGTCTTTCACGCGCTCTGCCAGGCGACTGATCTCCCCGGCCGTACGCTCGAGGTTGCTGGCGATCGTATTGAGGTCGCGCTTGAGTTCCAGCGCCGATTTCTTCATCCCCACGGTATTGCTCTCCTTCAGCCTGCATTCGTTCCAGGGCGTTCATCTCGTCGCCCTGGTTGGCGCGGAATATAGCAAAGCCTCGAAGTGACGTGCGGCATGACGGCTCGGGTAATAACGGTAGAGTCATAACCGTGCGGATATGACAAAGGGCGCTCGTGGAGCGCCCTTTGTGGATCATCAGTCGCAGAGTGGAACTTCGGATTGATCAGCCGCCTGCGCCGCCCGCACTGGATGAGCTGCCGCTCGAACCTTTCGAGCTCCCGGCCGAGCCGCCGCCAGTGGTGTCGCCGCCCGGAAGATCGGCATCGTTGTCGTTGCCTGTCCCATTGCTCATCGAGGTGCCCATGCCACTGCGGATGCCTACGCCCGAGCCGCTGTCCATGTCGGTGCCTTGTCGGGCTGGATCCTGACCCTGCTGGCGAGGGTCTACACCCGTCTGCGAGGGTGGCGGCCCCATGCCCGGAGCGGTCGAACCTGCGGCAGCCATGAATGAAGTGCAGGTCAGGGCGCAGCCAAGCGCCAGTGCCGCAATTGATTTGTTCATCAGGTGATCTCCTTGTCGTGGTCCTTACCTGAACTTGGTCATCTGTGACACGAACATCGTGCCATCATGGCGACCAGCGGCATTTGTCCGGCGACGCCTCGTAAAAAATTCGCATATTCATAGGCTTAAGGCGCGAAAAAGACATTGACACACATTTGAATATCCGTAGAATGCCGACCCACAGCAGGCACGTAGCTCAGTTGGTTAGAGCACCACCTTGACATGGTGGGGGTCGTTGGTTCGAGTCCAATCGCGCCTACCAGATAAAATCCGCTCTGCTGGGCGGTGCGAAAAGGGTGATCCGAGAGGGTCACCCTTTTTTTGTGTCCGTTTACCGTCCTGAATGGGCCAGCACGTCCTTCATTCCTCCCCGGATTCCCGGGTCGTGGCTTCGCGTTTCACTCACCAAACCTGGCTCTCGGCGAAAAAAATTCCTGATTTTTCAAGCTATCGGCTGGACCTTTTGCCACGATGCGCGATCATCAGTGCATGGAAATCGAAAGGAGGTGTGTATGTTTAGTCGGTCGCTGACCCTTGCCATTCTGTTCGCCGTTGCAGGCCCTTTGTTTGCCGCTGACGGCGATACCCCATTGACTCAGGAGCGTGGCAAGTCTCGTCCGTTGATCATCATCGCTTCCAGCTCGGTCGACCCGACGCTGGTGAGCCTCAAGAAAAGCCTCGACGAACCTGCCAACAAAGAAGCCTTCGCCAAGCGCAACATGGTTCTCTATACGGTCGTGAACATGATCGGCCAGCGCAACGGCAAGGACATGGATGCGCAGGCGACCATGTCGCTGATTCGTGATCTGAAGCTGGGTGCGCGGCCGGGCGATCAGGCGCAGGTGATTCTCGTCGGCAAGGACGGCGAAACGAAGATCGACCATAAAGGCGCGATCGATCCCAAGGAAATTTTCAGCACCATCGACCAGATGCCAATGGCTGAAAAAGAAGCGGCTGCCGCGCCAAGCGCGCCGGTTGCCGAACCCAAGGCGGCAGCGCCGGCTGGCAAGCCAGGCAAGGCCGGCAAAAACGCGCCCGCCGCTCCGCCTGCCGGGCTGGATGACTGACCCTGCAACGGTTCGCCTGGTGGCTGCACGACAAGCATCATGCAGCCACGCTTCGAGGGTCGTCATGTTGATCCGTGGCGGTAGGGAATCCTCAGGCATGCTGCTAAGATCGCGGTTTTTTAGCGATAAGGAATGTCATGAAACATTGGGCGGGCGCGGTTGCGCTGGTGATGCTGGCCGGCTGCATGAGCTTGAATCAAACGCGGTCTGCGGGACCTGCGCATGTGTACGCGAGCCAGAAACCGGCCGCGGCGGTGGCTGAATGCATCAAAGTCACCTGGGCCAATGTGCAGCTGTTCGGGGATGTCGCCGACGTGTTCATGGAAACAGGCAAGCCGGGCGAATTCACCGTTTACACCACCGAAGGCGAGTATTTCGCCGACGTGCTGGGGAAGGGCGGCTCGACCACCATCAATTTCTACGCCAAACCGGGTGCCAAGGTGGTCGACCAGCGCGGCGCAGTGCTGGCGACCTGTCTGTGATCAGCCTCAGTTGACCGACCGTTCGAAGGCGCTCTGCAAGGGCGCCTTCGAACGGTGCATCACTGGCAAACCACGCGCAACGGTTTCAGGTCCTACATCGGCGGCGTCACGCCATTTTTTCCGGCAGAAATCGACAGCGCGGTCAGGGTGTCGTCTGCATTTTTCTGTGCCTGCAGCACGATCTTCACGCCAGGCTTGAGCAGGCTGCGATCACCCGGCACGAGGTTGACGATCGGGACGTCATCCGGAATCAGAATCTTCTTCTGGCCACCTTTGTAATTGACCGTGATAGTGCGGCCGTCGCTGGTGACCAGATCCCCCACCGACCCATTGGTCATGGTGCTGTCCTTGGCAAGGTCGAACGCCCGATGGCCGTCGCCGGTGCCGGCCATTTCCGGGGGAAAGACATGCACCTCCAGCGCTTTCAACGTGCCATCCGGCATGGGCACGGCGGCCGAGCCGATGTAGCTGCCAGGTTTGATTTCCGACACCTGAGCCAGCGTCACGCCGCGTACCTGGGTGTCCGGCGTGAGGTTGACCTGAACATCCTCGCCACGGTTGCTGTGGACCTTCAAATGGTCGCCTTCAACCGCCGTGATCGCGCCGCGCACACGCGCAGGTTTGGCATCGTCCGCCCAGGACACGCCCGAGGCGACCAGTGCAGCCGCCAACAGGCCTGGAATCAGCAGGGTGTCGCGCATTCGTTTGCCAGTCTGGGTTTTCATGCGTCTCACATTCCCGAGTGGTTATTCTGATTCACCAGCTTAGCCGCACCGGTGCATGCGCTGGATGACATCGCTGTCAGAAACCTCCGAAGCCGATGGGCCACACTACGCATCATGCCGCGCGTACTGCCGCGTTACATAGACTATTTGCATAGTCATATAGAATAAAAATGAATTTAAGTAATTAAACGTCGGGTGATAAGGTTTTAAGCAGTCGCTGGAACCTTAGAATTGGTTATTAGAACCTTCCAGATTGACGCGTCCATTTCATTCATCTGGTAAGGGAACACCCATGGCCGTTTTCGATCATCTGAGCCGTCGTCGTGTGCTGGGGCTGGCAAGCGCCGCACTGGCATCACCGTTTCTGCTGTCGCTGCCACGCAGCGTCTGGGCGATCGACGAGCATGCCGATCATGCAGCGCATGGCGCGGAGGCGTCAGCGGAGCCGGCCGGCACCGGCGAGTTCATCCGGCTCGATCAGCCGCGTGCGTTGAAGCTGGCGATCAACCTCAATGCGGTGTGCCTGGCGCCGGTGGTCATCGCCCACGGTCAAGGATTTTTCAAGAAGCACAACCTGGATGTCGAACTGGTCAATTTCGGCAACTCCACCGAGGTGCTGCTCGAGGCGATTGCCACTGGCAAGGCGGATGCGGGAATCGGCATGGCGCTGCGCTGGCTCAAGGCCCTCGAACAAGGTTTCGACGTCAAGCTGACGGCAGGCACTCACGGCGGTTGCCTTCGTCTGCTGAGCGCCGCGAATGGCGGCGTGAGCAGGCTTGAAGACCTCAAAGGCAAGGCCATTGGTGTCACGGACATGGCCAGCCCTGACCGCAATTTCTTTTCCATTTTGCTGAAGAAGCACGGTGTCGATCCGACCCGCGATGTCGAATGGCGGCTCTATCCGGCCGATTTGCTCGGCACGGCGCTGGAGCGTGGCGAGGTTCAGGCGGTCAGCGGCAGCGACCCGTTCATGTATCGCTTGATCAAGGCCGGCAAGGCCCGCGAGTTGTCGACGAATCTGGTGGAGGAGTACGCCAACCTGAGCTGCTGCGTGGTGGGCGTGACCGGCAAACTGGCGCGCGACGACAAGCGCGTGGTGGCGGCGCTGACCCAGGCGATCCTTGAAGCCCACGATTACTCGGTGAAGCACCCGGAGGAAGTGGCCAAAGGTTTCCAGGCCTACGCGCTCAATACGACGACCGAGGAGGTGGTCGCCATACTTCACGATCACACCCACGGGCATCACGCCGTCGGCGCCGCGCTGACCGCCGAGATCGCCACCTACGTGCGTGACCTCAAGACGGTCGAGGTGATCCGCCAGAGCACCGATGCCAATACCTTTGCCGGGGAGATCACCGCCGATGTCTTCAGTTGAAGTGTCCGCGATCCGGGCGCGAGCTGAGTCCCCGACGTCCGGGCTCTGGCTGCAAGGGCTCGTTGCCGCCGCCTTCTGGCTGGCCGCCGCGCTGCTGATCGTTTACCTGCCGAACGCCACGCGCACCTGGCCGATGACTCAGGGCCTGGCGAATGTGTGTCTGGCGGTGACCGGTCTGATCGTGCTCGCGGTCATCGTCGCACGCTGGTCGCAACGGCTGTCGGCGCGGACCCGACACCTTGGGCCGTGGCTGATCGCCTTGCCCGTGGTGCTGAGCCTCTGGGAGTTGCTCACGGCCAAGCTCGCCTGGTTGCCCGTGCCATTCTTCGCGCCGCCCCAGGCATTGCTCGACGTCTACGTCGAAGACTGGCCGCGACTGGCCGACAGCCTGTTTCACTCGGCCATCCTGTTGGGCAGCGGCGTGGCGCTGGGCGCAATCACCGGCTTTATCGCCGGGGTCGCCATCGGCTGGTCGCGCAGCATCGGCTACTGGCTTCACCCGGTGCTGCGGATTCTGGGACCGGTGCCGTCGACGGCGTTGCTGCCGCTGTGCTTTTTCCTGTTCCCCAGCAGCTGGAGCGCGAGCGTCTTTCTCATTGCCCTGGCGACCTGGTTTCCGGTCACTGTCCTGACGTGGTCCGGTGTGTCCAGCGTCGACAAGGCCTACTACGACGTGGCCCGTACGTTGGGCGCCAGTCAGCGCTTCCTGATTTTCAAGGTCGCCATTCCCGCTGCCTTGCCGCACGTTTTCGTCGGATTGTTCATGGGCTTGGGCGCATCGTTCTCGACTTTAGTGGTCGCGGAAATGATGGGCGTGAAATCCGGCATCGGCTGGTATTTGCAATGGGCGCAGGGTTGGGCGGCGTACGCCAACATGTACGCCGCGTTGTTGATCATGGCGCTGGCCTGTTCGGGGCTGATTTCAGCGCTTTTTCTGGTGCGTGACCGGCTATTGGCCTGGCAGCAAGGAGCAATGAAATGGTGAGTACGGCACGCGCATTGAACGCTGGGGGCAGCCCGGGTTTGTCGCTGCGCATCGATAACCTCAGCCACGGGTTTTCCCTCGAAGGGCACACGTTGCCGGTGCTTGAGCGTGTCTCGCTGAACGTCGAGCCGGGCGAATTCGTCGCGCTGCTGGGGCCTTCCGGGTGCGGCAAGTCGACGTTGTTGCGACTGGTGGCGGGGCTGGAATCTGCGGACAGCGGAACCCTGGCCGCCGACGGGGCAGACATCACCGGGCCGGACCCGAGTCGGGTCGTGGTATTTCAGGACCCTACGCTGTACCCGTGGCGCAGGGTCTGGGACAACGTCGCCCTGGGGCTCGAAGCACAGGGCTTGCTGAAAACCACCAAGGGCAAGGTCGACGAGGCACTGGCCAAAGTGGGTCTGAGCCAGTTTGCCCGGGCCTATCCACGTCAGCTGTCTGGCGGCATGGCGCAACGCGTGGCGCTTGCCCGGGCCTTGGTCAACGAGCCGAGACTGCTGATTCTCGACGAGCCTTTGGGCAAGCTGGATTCCCTCACGCGGATCGCCATGCAGCAGGAGTTGATCGATCTCTGGCAGCGTCAGGGGTATACCGCGCTGCTGGTGACCCATGACGTTGAAGAGGCCTTGCTGCTGGCCAATCGGGTGATCGTGTTCAGCGACCGGCCTGCGAAGATCAAGGCCCAGCTGACCATCGAACGGCCTTATCCGCGGCACCGTGATGACCCGTATCTGGTCGATCTGCGCAAGCAGATTCTGGGGTTGCTGGGGTTGGGCGAGAGCTGGTGAGGCGAGGGCTGCGCGCGCCGTGAGTGACGGCGGCGCGCAGGTTCGGAGCGGATTATTGCTGCAGGGAGATGGTGGTGTTCGCCAGTTTTGGCTGGTTGAACATGCTCACCAGCACTTCATCGAGTACCGATGAGGCGCCCCACGGACGTGGATCGTTGAGGATCGCGACGACGACCCAGGTGCTGCCGTTGCTGTCCCGGCTGAAACCGGCAATCGCGCGTACGGTGTTCAGTGTTCCGGTCTTGATGTGTGCTTCGCCACGCAACGCGGTGCGTTTCAGACGTTTGCGCATGGTGCCGTCCATGCCGGCCAGGGGCAGCGAGCTCATGAACTCGGCCTGATAGGGGCTGTTCCAGGCGGCCTGAAGCATCTGCGCCATCTCCCGGGCGCTGACGCGTTCGGCACGGGACAGGCCGGAGCCGTTCTCCATGACCAAGTGCGTTGCAATGATGCCTTTCTTCGCCAGCCACTGACGCACGACGCGCTGCGCGGCCTTGGCGTCATCACCGTCCGCTTCGTTGCGGAACTCCGAACCCAGGCTCAGGAACAGTTGCTGCGCCATGGTGTTGTTACTGAATTTGTTGATGTCGCGGATGATTTCCGCCAGATCCGGCGAGTACGCCTTGGCCAGCAGTTTCGCGCTGCCGGGCACCACATCAAGCCGGTCCTTGCCCAGAATGGTGCCGCCCAGCTCCTGCCAGATGGCACGCACTGCGCCTGCGGTGTAGGTCGGGTGATCGAGCAGCGACAGATACGTCTGCGAGTTGCAGCCGTCGCCGAGCTGGCCGGAGACGGTCACGGTGATCCCGCCATCGGCTTCCGGCACCGGGTTATAGAGGACATCGCCTGTGCACTTGTTCGAGGACAGCGCCTTGACCTGATTGTTGATGTGAATCGCGGCAATCGGCGGCTCCACCGACACCAGAATCTTGCCGCCGTCGTTTCGGGTGACGAAGCGCAGGGCTTTGAGGTTGACCATCAACGAATCCGGGCGCACCAGAAACGGCTTGTTCTTGTCATTGCCATCGTCATCGAAGACCGGCAACTGCGGCTGAACGAAATGGCTGCGGTCCAGCACCAGATCGCCTGTCACTTGCTGAACGCCGTTGGCGCGCAGGTCGCGCATCAGCAGCCACAGCTTTTCCATGTTCAGCTTCGGATCGCCGCCGCCTTTCAGATACAGGTTGCCGCGCAGGACGCCATTGCTCAGCGTGCCATCGGTATAGAACTCGGTTTTCCACTGATGGGTGGGGCCGAGCATTTCCAGCGCGGCATAGGTGGTAACCAGCTTCATCGTCGAGGCCGGATTGACCGACACGTCAGCGTTGAAAACGGTGGGTGTGCCCGGGCCGCTGACCGGCAGCATGACCAGCGACAGCGCATCGTTCTGCAGCTTGCTCGCCTTCAGGGCTTCCTGAACCTTGGGCGGCAGCGCGGTGTTGATAGGGGCGGCAGAAACGGACAGTGAAATCGGCAGGAGCAGGGTGGCAAGAAACAGCGGACGCAAAGACTTGATCATTCAGTAAACCCTACTGCAGAAAAGAGGGAGACGAAGAGGGGATGGATTCCCTCGCAACAAAAAAACGGAGGCTGAAAAAAAACCGTGTCGCCGGCAGGCTGGCACAGTGCGCCTCGATAAAGCGGCATTATGCCCCAAGCTTTGGTGACTTGCGCCGGGGTGCAGCCGTCAAACGCCGCTATTTTTTGCAGTTGTCAGCCGATTGTCACGTTAAAACGCGATTTTCTGCGGCATGTCGTCCGGCCCGCGATGCGGTTTCGGGCTTTTGTCGGGCCAAGCTGGTAAAGTGCCGCCCGATATTTACTTTTGAGGATTGTTTCCATGGCGACTAACCGTTCCCGCCGTCTGCGCAAAAAACTCTGCGTGGATGAATTCCAGGAGCTGGGCTTTGAACTGAACCTGGAGTTCAAGGAAGACCTGGACGACGCGGCGATTGACGCATTCCTCGACGCCTTCCTGGAAGAAGCGATGGATGCCAACGGTCTGGATTACGTAGGCGGCGATGACTACGGTCTGGTTTGCCTGGCTGAGCGTGGCTCGGTCACCGAAGAGCAGCGCGCCACCGTTGAAAGCTGGCTCAAGGCCCGCAGCGAACTGACCAAGGTTGAAGTCAGCCCGTTGCTGGACGCCTGGTATCCGGAAAAGCCGATCAATCCGGCAGCCTGAGGCATCGCGGGAGCAGGCCATGGGCCTGCTCCCGTCGTCGGGCCTGAATGCCCGGCTTTTGAATGTTCTTCATTCGGCGCTCGCCACCCCCTGCAATTCCTTTCCCATCGTCATTTCACTGACCTGCATTCCCGCACGCCGATACAGGCCCTGCGCCGCTTCGTTGTGGGCGAACACATTGAGTTCCAGACGCCGGATATCACGTTGCTCCGCCCAGCGCTCGATGGTCTGCAATGCCTGACTTGCAAAGCCTTGGCGCTGAAAGGCCCGGTGGATTTCCAGATCGTAGATGAACAGCTTTGCCGGCAGCGGTGCATCGATCTGCACGCCGAACCAGGCCGTTCCGACGTGCTGTCCCGTCAGCGTCTCCAGCCGGAACAGGTGGTGATCCTCCGTCTGCAGGCCGTCGGGGAGCAGGGCGTTGAATGCCTGCGTTGCGCTGTCGAGCGCACAGGACGCGGGCACGTGATACGTGCGTTGCATGTCTTGCGCATAGCCTGCAATCGAGTGTGAGAGAAACGCTTCGAAGTCGCTCTCGGTCATGGGCGTCAGGATCATTGCTGCGGGCCTTTTTCCAGTGAGTTGCCTTTCGCCTTGTAGGCGATGAGTGCGCGCTCCAGTGTCTGCATCGCAAGGTCAAGGGCGTGTTGACGGGCGCCGATGTCACCATCGTTCCTGTCGGCCTCGCAGGCCTCTTCCAGTGCCTGACAGCACGTGATCACGTCGGTTGCGCTGATGATCCGGGCTGCGCCACGAATCTTGTGGCCGACATCCAGCAACTGCTGGCGATGTGCGGCGGGGATCAGTGCCGCCAGTTCGGCGCGGTCTTCACGGGCGCTCTCGATCAGTTGACCGATCAACCTGTCAGTCATTTCCTGGCGGCCACCGGTCAAGGTTTCAACGCTCAATGCGTCGAAGACCTCGGTTTCCCCGGTCTCGGCGGGCGGCGGCAGCGGGGGCAGCGGCGCCACGTTGCTCAAGCGATCGTTCAGCGCAGTGAGGCTGATGGGTTTGAACAGGCAGTCGTCCATGCCCGCGTCACGGCAGCGTTGCTTTTCCTCCGGCTGCGCATTGGCGGTGAAACCCAGCACCGTGCACGGCGGCCGTGGCTCGCTGCGTTCCAGTTCGCGGATCGCCCGGGTCAGGTCGTAGCCGTTCATGACCGGCATGTTGCAGTCCGCGATCACCAGGTCGAAGCGTTCGGCACGCCAGCGTTCCAGGCCGTCCGCGCCTTGAATCGCCATGTCGCAACGATGGCCGAGGAAGCACAGTTGTTCGAACAGCAGCAGGCGGTTGGCGGGGTGGTCGTCGACGATCAGAATATTGAGCTGCCTTGATGTGCCCGGCGTGCTGTCCCGGGAAAGCGCCTGGGCAGCGAGAGGCTCGAGGGTGGTGAGGTCCAGCGTCATTTCCACGCGGGTGCCGTCGCCCGGCTGACTGCTGAGGGTCAGCGCGCCGCCCATCATCTCGCACAGGCTGCGGCAGATCACCAGACCAAGACCTGCGCCGGTCCGGGCCAGTTGCGCGGAGTGGTCCACCTGCGCAAAGGGTTCGAACAGACGCTGCTGGTCTTCTTCAGTGATGCCGATGCCGCTGTCATGAATGACCACCTGCAGCCGCATTTGCTGTTCGGTGCGGCCGTCCGCGGTTTGCAGGCTGATCCTGATCTGCCCCTGCTCGGTGAACTTGATGGCGTTGCTGATCAGATTGGAGAGGATCTGTTTGAAGCGCAAAGGGTCGATCAGCACGTCGGTGTTGGTCCGCGCGTCCAGATCCAGCACCAGTGTCAGGCTTTTCTGTCGCGCCAGACCGTCGAAGACGCGGATCACCGATTCCACCAACTGGCGCAGATTGGCCCGTTCAGGACTGAGGCTCAGACGTCCGGATTCGATCCGGGCAATGTCCAGGATGTCGCCGATCAGTTCCAGCAGGTCCTTGGCAGAACTGTAGGCCACCTCGATGGCGGGGCGATCGAGATGCCCGGTGTCCGCGCGTTTGAGCGCCAGCTCGAGCATGCCGATCACGGCATTCATGGGCGTGCGGATTTCGTGGCTCATGGTCGCCAGAAACGTGCTCTTGGCCCGGTTCGCGTCATCGGCCAGGTCTTTCGCGGTCTGCAGTTGCTCGATCAACTGGCGGCGTTCGCTGATGTCGATCCAGCCGCCGATGATGCCCTGCACTTTGCCCAGTGAATCGCGAAACGGCAGGATCCAGTGATAGATCGTCAGGTGTTTGCCGTGGATGTGCAGGGAGCGATCGAGAATCAGCGGCTCGTTTTCGGACATCACGCGCTTGTAATCCTCGACGTAGCCGAGGGCTTCTTCGGTGTTGCTCAGCACGCCGTCCAGAATGCTTTTGCCGATGACCTCGTCGCGTTGCGCCGCAAACGCGGCCAGGTAACTGTCGTTGCAGATTTTCAACAGGCCGTCGCGATCGCGCACATAAATCGGGTGGGGCGTGCCGTTGACCAGTGCACTCATGAATTCGAACTGGTCGTTCAGGGCGCGCTCGGCCCGTTCGCGTTGCTTTATCTGGCGCCGCATCCATGCGTTCCAGGCCAGAGACCCGAGCAGCAACAGGCTGGCGCCGACGATGATCTGGTAGATGAGCAACTGATAGTCGTGCCACGCGCCGCTTCCGGGCGGCGAGTAAGTGCGCCAGCGGTTGTTGATCGCGGCAAGGTCTTCGGGCGCGATGCTGGAGAGCGCCTTGTCGATGATCGAACTCAGTTCGGTCGCGTTGCGTGACGTGGCCATCGCGATGCGCGCAGGCTCCTGGCCCACGGTCACGCGCATCTGCAGTGTGTCGTTCAGAGCCCGCGATGAGAGGAAGTAACTGGCGCTGAACAAGGAGGTGACCGCGCCTTCCGCACGGCCGTGGGCCAGCATGTCCAACGCTTGAGCGGGGTTGTCGACTTCCACCGGATAGATGCCCGGGTAGCTGCGGGCGAGGTAGGGCAGGATCGGGCTGCTCAGCGCCAGCGCGACGCGCTTGCCGTCCAGCTGCTCGAGATTGGACGGCGCCGACGGCTCTTTGCGCGTGACCAGCACGAAGACGTTATCCATGTAGGGCCGGCTGAAGTTGAAGCGATTCTCGCGCTCGTCGCTGGGAATCATGGCGCCGATCAGGTCGGCCTGGCCCTGGCTCAACTGATTGGCCATGTCGCTCATGCCCTGGGCGTGAGTGACCTTGAAGTTCAGGCCGGTGCGCAGGCGAATCAACTCCAGCAGATCGGCCGTCACGCCACTGAAGTTGCCATTGGCATCGAAGAACGTCAGCGGCGCGTACGCCTCGTTGAACACCACGCGCACCGTCGGATGCTGGGCGATCCAGCGTTCTTCGCGCTGGCTCAGCTGCAGCTTCTGATCGGTCAGCATCAGGTCGCTGCCGGCGCCCCAGCGTTTGGAGATGGAAATCCGCTCTTCGACCGGAATGCCCTTGAGCACCAGATTGACGATGTCGAGCAGCATCGTGTTGGACGCTTGAACCGCAAAGCTGAAACCGTTTGCCTCGTGCTTGCCGAAGTTGGCCATCTGCACGTTGTTCAGGTAGCCCTTGTTGATGACGTAATGGGTGGAAATGGTGTCGCCCAGAAAGACGTCGGCCTGATTGAACGCCACGGCATTGATTGCGCTCTGGAACGAGGGGAAGGTCTGCAGACGGGCTTTGGGATACAGGGCGCCGATTTCGTCGGGCGGCAGGTAGTGATAAACCATGCTCAGACGCAGGCCGTTGAGGTCGCCGTTCAGCGGCCTGACTTCCCCGGCGCGGGTGACCAGCACCGGCTGGTCCACGGCATAGGGCGAGGACAGCCTTACATCCTTCGCTCGCGCTTCATAGCCATTGGCGCTGCCCAGCAGATCGATGTCGCCGTTGACCAGCGCATCCATCGCCTCGTCCCGGCTGGCAAACCGCAGAACCTTGATCGGCAGGTCGAGCACGCGCCCGAGGATCCCTGCGTAATCGGCCGTGAAACCTTCATAGTCGTGGCCTGTGAGGGTCATGTCGAAGGGCGGGTAGTCCGGCGCGGAGGTGCCCAGAATCAGTTCGCGTTTATTACGCACCCATTGCCATTGGGCCCGGTCCAGCGTCACGTCCATGTGCGCGGGGTTGGACCGGCTGAGCAACGTGTAGCGTTCAGCCGCGGCAGGTTGTTGTGCCTGCGTATCGAGGCAGAGGCAGACAAGTACGGCCGCTATCCAATAGTCCTTTATCGCCTTCGGCATCCTGTCTCTCACACTAACGAATTGCGTTTTGCCATCTCGATAAGTTCTACCAGAGTCTTGGCTTTCAGTTTTTGCATCAAGCGGGTTTTGTAGGTGCTCACCGTTTTGTTACTCAAGAACATGCCTTTGGCTATTTCCTTGTTCGTACGGCCCTGGGCAAACAATTGCAATACCATCAATTCGCGGTCGTTGACCAGTTTGAAACGTTCGATTTCGTTGGGGTCGCCATCTTTCTTGAGCGACGCGGCAAGCGCCTGGCTTGGAAAGTAATTGTAGCCGGATAATACCGCTTTGACCGAGCTCACAAGTTCGCTCAAATCTTCCTGCTTGCACACATACCCGGCCGCGCCTGATTGCATGCAGCGAATGGCGAACAGGCTGGGCGCCTGAGCGGTCAGCACGAGAATCTTGGAGGGCAGGTGCATGGCGTTGAAGCGGGCCAGCACCTCCAGCCCGTCGAGCTTGGGAATGCTGATGTCGAGGATGATCAGGTCCGGCATGCATTCGCGGACCATCTGCATGGCGTCCACGCCATTATCGGTTTCACCGACGATCACGTAGTTTTCATTCTCCAGCAGCATGCGGATGGCAAGCCGAATGACCGGGTGATCATCGATGATAAAAATCGAGTTCATGATTCAATCCATAACGAGTGGCGAAGAAAGCGCGCACCTTATCCCAGATGTTTGAAAGCGCACATGAACAGATCATGCTGATCGCCCCATATAGGAAAGTTCCTACAAAAATTAGCGTATTAGCGTACGTCAATACTTAAAACGGTCACGAACGGCTAAGAAAGTCGAGATCAAACACGTCACAAAACTGCATTAATTCAATCCTGTTTATTTCCTTTGGGAATAGTCCTGCATTTGTGGCTAAGTTTGGCGTGGGCGGTGAACGCGTCGCCTCAGAACCGCGCTTTTCTGTCCTGCGAATTGACCCGGGACGACTCAGTCATCCTGAACCGACAGTGTAAGCAGCCTGCGTAATTCCAGCGTGTTCAACGGCTTGTTCAGGCATCCGAGCAGCGGCAGGCCTTTTTCCCTGGCCGCGCATTCCAGGGCGCTCAACTGAGTGGATTCAAGGCCGCTCAGCAAAACTGCTTGCTGAATCAAGCCGCGCTGGCTGGCGGTCTGAATCAATTCCATGCCACTCATATCAGGCAGGCGTTGATCGCACAGCAGCAGGTCATAGGGTTGGGGACTTCGTTCCAGCGCTGTCATGGCTTCCATCGCGGTAAGGGCCGGCGTCAGCAGGTACAGGCCATGATTGTTGAGCAGGATCTGCAGAGCGATCAGCTGAAACGGATGGTCCTCTACCAGCAGAATACGAAGATTGGGTCTGAACATGGGCGGTTCCAGGCGAGGCGGCAGGCGGGTCGAGATCTTGGCGAATGGAGTGCATCCGGCAGGGGCTTATGGCGTGAACCGATGCCTCGGGCAGGTAATGGAAGGAGTGTTCCAGCGCACGGGCTGGCGCGGATTATTCGGGAGAGGTCTGTAGGCGGCGATAAGGTGTTTCTGATGGCGCTGTAGGAAGATTCCGAAGTTTGGGTTTTCTTTTCCTGATTGGCTGAAATAAAAAGCCCGATTCCTCGGTGGGAATCGGGCTTTTCCAGAGCGGCGCGTGCGTCAGACCGGGCTCGAACGTCCGGTCATTTCCCGCGCCATCTCACTGGCGTAGCTGTCGGTCATCCCGGCAATGAAGTCGATGACTCGCAAAAACGAGGTGTGCAGCGGCCAGGACGGATCAGGCGCATTGTTGCCCAGCAGATCGAGGATGCGCCGGCTCTTGAACGAGGGTGTGTGCCCGCCGAATTGCTCCAGCGCCGCGCCACAAAACGCATTGAGCAGGATCTCCAAAGTCGTGTAAGCGCCGATCTCATGCAGCGTCTTGCGCTTGTCCTGAAAGATTTTCTTGCGCGCCATGTCTTTGGCACTGAGCACGCAGCGCTTGGCCGGGCCGTGCATGTGCTCCACCAGATCGCCTTGCAGCGTGCCGGCCAGCAACGCGTCCTGCTGCTCGACGAAAGCGCGGGCGGCAGCGTTGGTCAGGTGTTCGATGGCCTTGCCGCGCAATATCGCGAGTTTACGCCGCCGCGAATCGTCCGGACCCAATTGACGGTAGGTCTCCGGCAGATCGTCGCCCACCAGGCTGAGCAGAATGGATTCGACCTCGGCGTAGTTGAGCAGCTCCATTTCCAGGCCGTCTTCCAGGTCGATCAGCGCGTAACAGATGTCGTCCGCCGCTTCCATCAGGTACACCAGCGGGTGGCGAGCCCAGCGCTGTTCTTCCAGTTGAGGCAGGCCCAGCCGGGTCGCGATCTGTTCAAGAATCGGCAGCTCGCTCTGATAGCAGCCGAACTTGTGCTTTTTATAGCCCAGCGAGTCGGCGTGACGCGCGGTCCACGGGTACTTGAGATACGTCCCCAAGGTGGCGTAGGTCAGGCGTGTGCCGCCTTCGAACTGGTGGTATTCCAGTTGCGTCAGTACCCGGAAACCTTGCGCGTTGCCTTCGAAGTTGAGGAAGTCGTCGCGCTCGACGTCGCTCATTGCGTCCAGCCAGCCGCGGCCCGCCGCTTGCTTGAACCAGTTTCGGATGGCGTCTTCGCCGGAGTGGCCGAACGGCGGATTGCCGATGTCGTGGGCCAGGCAGGCCGATTGCACGACCATGCCCAGATCGCTCGGGTCGCACCAGTCGGGGAGGGCGCCGCGCAGGGTTTCGCCGACGCGCATGCCCAGCGAGCGACCGACGCAGCTCACTTCCAGTGAGTGGGTCAGGCGGGTGTGAATGTGGTCGTTGCTGGTCACCGGATGGACCTGGGTCTTGCGGCCCAGTCGGCGAAAGGCGCCGGAAAAGATGATCCGGTCATGATCCTTGTGGAACGGGCTGCGCCCCAGTTCTTCGGGGCTGTGCAGGGTTTTGCCTAGGCGCTCGCGGGTGAGCAGGGTTTGCCAATCCAAGGCCGGTACTCCGTCGAGTGATTACCGGCCTAGCTTCCCGGTTCGCCCATCCGGCTGCAAGCACAAGATGGCGCGAGACGGAAGGATCAGAGGCCCGCGGCGTCGACGTCGATCAGCAGCAGGCGCTGGCCGTTGTCGAAGAATTGCCCGGCCGTGAGGCAATACTGGTTGCTGGTCGCGTCGCGATAGGTGTTGGACAAGGTCAGGCGTCGCTCATGCCAGCCTTCGGCGAGCAGGTGGTAGAAGTAAGGACGCCACGACCAGTTGTGGCCCATGTAGCGGCTGTCGGCGACCCATGCGCCATTGCGCCATTCCAGATTCGGCGTGAGCTGGGTGCCATGGCGGTCGCATTGATAGAAGCGCAGCAGCCAGGGAAATTCCTGCATGGGCGGCAACTCTGCCAGCGGCGCGTCACCCTCGGCCCAGCCCTGCAAACGTGCCATCAACTGACTCAAGTGCTTGCGCAGCTGCATCAGCCGCTCGCGCTCGACGACCTTCTGCAGCACGTAGCGGTCCCGCAGTTCGGCAAAGCGAGGAACGAAGGCGTCCGCCGCAAAAAAATCCAGCTGTGCCTGGGCGAACAGAAACCCTTGCACGTAGCGCGAGCCGCATTCGAGGGCGAAGTGCAACTCGGCTTCGGTCTCGACGCCCTCGGCAATGATCCAGCACCCGGTCTTTTCGGCCATCTGCGCCAGTGCCTTGACCACGTCGCTGCTCGGGCCACCGCGGGCGGCGGCCTGGAACAGACGCATGTCGAGTTTGAGGATGTCCGGTTGCAGCGCCAGCACGCGGTCAAGCTGCGAGTACCCGGCGCCAAAATCGTCGATCGCGATACGCGCGCCGGCGTCCCGATAACGCGCCACGACGTCGCTGAGTCGCTGGCTGTCGCCACCCAGTTCAGTGATCTCGAAAACGATTCTTTGCGCAGCGATGCCGTGGCTCTGCAGCTGCTTGAGGCTTGGCAGCGGCTGGCCGGGGCGCAGTCGACTGATCCAGCGCGGCGAAATGTTCAGGCTCAGAAACCAGTCATTGGGCGCCTCATGCAGGCGGCTCAGCGCATTGTCGCGCAGCAGGCGGTCGAGCCGTCGCAGTTCGGCGGCGGCGCGCCGCGGATCTGCGAACAGCGGACCCACCGATTGCAGGCTGCCGTCCGCCTGACGCAGGCGTCCCAATGCTTCAATACCGGCAATGCGGCCCGTCGCGGTGTCGATGAACGGCTGAAAGCAAGCTAGCGGTTGCCCATCGATCACATGGCCTCCTTAGTGGTTATTGGCATTATCGTGCAGGCAGAAAAAACCGCGCCGGCCCAATGTGAACCATTGGGAGCGAGCGCGGTTACGATTTGTTGCAAGAATGCAGCCAGATGGCCATCTCAGGGACGGCGTTGCGATCCCTGCACCACCATTCTGATGATAGGCAACAGGCTGGCGCTGAGTTTGATCAGCCGTGTCACGCTACCCGTCCGCTTGCTGCGCGCGCCTTTGCCGGTGAGAAAACCCAGCAGTGAAACCGCGCCGACTCCCCACAACGGAGCGTGCTTGATGCCCAGCGATCCGGGCAGATCGGTGGCCATTCCGCGCATGCGGTGCAGAGGGCGCATGAGCTGCGCCGACTCGTGGCGGATTTCCTGACGATGCATTTCCATGCGCAGGCGGATCAGCGCCTTGCGCAACTCGCGACGGTTATGGGTCTGAGGCAGTTCGGGCACACTCATGGCATCAGTCGCTCGCGGTCATTGGCCAATTCTTCCAGCGTCGAGTGGAAGGGTGAAGACTCATCGAATATGGCCGCTTTGAGTCGCAACGCGCAGAACAGCGCCGCCAGCGTATAGAACGCGCACAGACCAATGATGCCGGTCAGGCGATAGCTGTCCCACACCAGAATCAATAGCAGCGCGGACAGGCCGATGAGCAGCAACAGCGCGAACACCAGAGCGAGTCCGGCGAACAGCAACAAGCTTACCGTCCGGGCTTTCTGCTCCTGCAATTCGATGCCGAACAGTTCGATGTGACTGTGCAGCAGTCCCAGGAAAGCCGCGCCAAGTCGACGCGGCGATGACGTGTTATCGGTCCCGGATGGACCTGTCTGCGACGTCATGACCGTCAGCGCCGCGTGGCCAGCAGACCCAGCAGAAAGCCGACGCCGGCGGCGATCCCTACCGACTGCCATGGGTTGCTTTGTACATATTCTTCGGTGGCGACGACCGCTTCCTTGCCGCGCAGGCGCAGGGTTTCTTCTGTCACTTTCAGGGTTTCGCGGGCGCGCAGCAGACTTTCCTGGATCTGATCGCGCAGTTCATCGGCCTGTTCGCCGGCCAGAGAAGCGGTGTGCGCCAGCAGCTTTTCCGTGTCAGTGACCAGAGTCTGGAAGTCTGCCATCAAAATGTCCTGGGCTTTTTCTGCTGTTGGGCGAGCCATGGTGTTCTCCGTTGGGGGTGACGATATGGGGTTTCGAGTATGGCTCATTCCTGAAGGTTCATTCCAATCGCCTCAACATTGCCGCGCCGGCACTGGTACAGCTTTTGCTTTGAAGTGGTGCGCCAGGAAGGCCGCGCGCTCCAACGCAGAGCGCACATCACGGCGAATGCGCCGAAACCTGGATCTCCCTCTATAAAACCGGGAAAAGTGCCCGGCAATGACGCTTTTGGTCTTGATTCGCGCGCCAATTCGGGTCGTCAGGATTGTCCTGTGCCTTCAATTGGTGCAATTGAGCGAAGGACGCTTAAGTGGCACTGTCGGGATAGCGTTTCCTCATTTGCAGGCCTGCCCCTCGATGGAAAATTTGCAAAACGCCGTGGACACGCTGGTCCACGGTTCCAACACCCTGTTCATTTTGATCGGCGCAGTCATGGTACTGGCCATGCACGCTGGCTTCGCTTTCCTGGAAGTCGGCACCGTGCGGCAAAAGAATCAGGTCAATGCACTGTCGAAAATTCTCAGTGATTTCGCCGTGTCGACGCTGGCGTACTTCTTCATCGGTTACTGGATCTCCTACGGCATCAGTTTTCTGCAGCCCGCGGCGGTGCTGGCAAACGACCACGGTTACGGGCTGGTGAAGTTCTTCTTCCTGCTGACCTTCGCCGCTGCGATCCCGGCCATTATCTCGGGCGGCATTGCCGAGCGTGCCCGCTTCGCACCGCAGCTGTGCGCAACCGTGCTCATCGTGGCGTTCGTGTATCCGTTCTTCGAAGGGATGGTCTGGAACGGCAACTTTGGCCTGCAAGCCTGGCTCAAGGAGCACTTTGGCGCCGGCTTCCATGACTTCGCCGGTTCGGTGGTCGTGCACGCAATGGGCGGGTGGCTGGCGCTGGCCGCAGTGACGCTGCTGGGTGCGCGCCACGGTCGTTATCGCGACGGCAGGCTGGTGGCCTATCCGCCGTCGAGCATTCCGTTTCTGGCGCTGGGATCGTGGATTCTCATCGTTGGCTGGTTCGGCTTTAACGTGATGAGCGCCCAGACACTGGATGGCGTCAGCGGGCTGGTGGCGGTCAACTCGTTGATGGCGATGGTGGGCGGCACGGTGGCGGCGTTGATCGTCGGTCGCAACGATCCAGGCTTCCTGCACAACGGGCCTCTGGCCGGGCTGGTCGCGGTGTGCGCCGGGTCTGACCTCATGCATCCGGTGGGCGCACTGGCAACGGGGATCATCGCCGGCGCGCTGTTTGTATGGAGCTTCACAGCGGCGCAGGTGCGCTGGAAACTCGACGACGTCCTGGGCGTGTGGCCATTGCACGGGCTGTGCGGTGTGTGGGGCGGGATCGCCTGTGGCATTTTTGGTCAGTCCGCACTGGGCGGCATCGGCGGCGTGAGCCTTGCCAGCCAGTTGATCGGCAGCGCTCTGGGCGTGGTGATCGCGCTGGCTGGCGGTTTTCTGGTATACGGCGTCATCAAGCGGTGCCTGGGTCTGCGTCTGACGCAGGAGCAGGAATATTACGGCGCGGACCTGTCGATCCACAAAATCGGCGCGGTCAGTCACGACTGAGACGCAGCGCCCGTGCTTGGCTATGCTTACCCCGCGTGCGGGCGGTGAGTCTGGCCCGGGTGTTTTCGGCAGCCAGGCCGACGACGCGGGCATCATCCTTGATTTTGTCGAGCCCATCGGGCGTCGGTCAGCAGTAGGAGCGGTCGATGGAGCGCATTTATTCCCTGCAGGGCTTGAGGGGCGTGGCGGTATTGGGTGTCGTGCTGTTCCACATGACGGCGGTGGAGCACAAATATTCCGGCGGTGACATTCTGTTGCCGCCGCTGCTGGATTTCTTTCAACTGGGCGTCGACCTGTTCTTCATCATCAGCGGTTTCGTGATGGTCATCGTCAGTCGCGGGCGCTTTCAAAAGCTGTCCGAGTCCAAACGGTTTCTTTTCAATCGTGTCTCGCGGATTTATCCCACGTACTGGCTGTACTTCTTCATCACCCTCGCGGCGGCTCTGGCGATGCCGGGAATGGTCAACAGCAGCCACGGCGCTTCCAATGTGCTGATGTCGTTCCTGTTGCTGCCCAATGACAAAGTGCTGCTGGTGATCGTCGCGTGGTCGTTGCTGTTCGAGCTGTGGTTCTATCTGGTGTTCACGGTGCTGATGGGCTTTCGCGAGCGCTGGTTGCCGCTGTTTTTGAGCGCGTGGGCGCTGATTCTGGTGGCGTTCAATAGCGTCGAAAACTGGCAGGACTACAATTCCGCGCTGAAAATCATGCTGCATCCCTATGCGCTGGAGTTCATTGCCGGCGTCGCGCTGGCGTTGCTGTTCTACAGCCCTCACAGTGCGCGCATTCCCACCACTGCCGTCGGTGCCGCACTGGCCGTCGCCCTGCTGCCCGGTATCGGCTTGATCGGCTATTACCGGCTGTTCGACGACCAAGGGATGCTGCGCATGTTCGCGGTCAGCCTGGTGTTCGGGACATTGGTCTTTTCGCTGGCGTTGCTCGAGCGCAGGCGGCACGTGCGGATGCCCGCGTTTCTAGTTGCAGTGGGGGACATGTCCTACACCGTTTACCTGTCCCACTTACTGGTGCTCGGGGTCATCGGGCGGGTCTGGCTGCTCATCGGCGTCAGGCCCGACAGCCTGCTTGACAATGCCTTGTTCGCCTCCGTGATGATGGTCGCGGTGCTGTGTTACGGATGGGTCGGCTATCGCTGCTTCGAGAAACCGGTGCTGGACCGCTCCAACGACTTTTCCAGACGGCGCTTCAGGCTCGACGGTATTTCGGGGCGGGCCTAAAATGGCGTTCCATCCCTTGAAATTCTGCGCTCAGAGGGTCACGCCATGCCGCCGGAATGCCAACTGTTCGGAACCCTGGGTTGTCATTTGTGTGAAGTGGCCGAAGCCGAATTGATGCCGTTGGTGGAGCACGGCCTGTTGGTGGAACTGGTCGATATCGCCGAGAGTGAGTCGCTCAACGAAACATACGGGCTGCGAATTCCGGTGTTGCGGCGCACCGACACCGGCGCCGAGCTGGACTGGCCATTCGACGCCGGGCAGGTGGTGGTGTTTCTCGCCCGGAGCTGAAGCCAAAAGCGAGACGTGAAACGGGGCTCAGAGGTACTGAGTGTCGACGACCATTGCCTTGGCGACCGCTTCTTTCTGCGCATCGCTCATGCCGTCCCAGACGTGCACTTTGGCGTAGTAGCCAAGGCCGGCCACGATGTACAGGCTCAGGGTGAAGATGATGAACACCGACATGAAGGTCCAGCGACCGACATCGCTGTCTTCGTTGGAGAACGATTGGGAGTAGTTTTCGTCATTTTCGGCAGGGGTGCCGGTGGAGAGACGTTTGATCCATTGAAACAGTTGAACCAGCATGGCGTAACCTCAAAGTTGAAATACAAAATCTGTCGTGGGCAGTGCAAGACCGGTGCGCTCGCGAGCCTTCAGTGCCGACGTATGAACTCCGGCGTTCGCGCAGTGACTGCGCCGAACAAACGCTGAAAACGAAAAAAGCCCGTCTAGGACGGGCTTTCTTTTTATGATTTCAGGTCTGGCAGGCGTTTTCGGTTTCGATCACGATCATCGCCGTGACTCGCTCGGTTTCGCGCCTGCTTGCCGATTTAGCAACATTTTAGAACAAATCATTTTGCCCATCCACTGCTGTCATGTAGTTGTCTGATGACTGGTGCTGTTTCTTGCTGCGACATAACGTCGCGCGGCGCGCAAAGCCCTGCAACAGAGCCTTCGGCCTTGGGCGAAAGCATGGCCGCTCGCGCATCAAGACCCGGTCGAGCGATAATGCCGGCTTCGTCACGTCCGCCTTTTTGCTCGAGCCTTCCATGTCCGAACCCGTTTTCAACGCCGCCAACAGCCAGGCCAGCACGTTGTACTTGCCGCCTGGGCCTTGGCAAACCGTCCTCGATTGCCTGTGCGAGCGTTTCAGCGCCATCAGCCGTGCGCAGTGGCAGGACCGTATTGCGCGGGGCAGGGTGCTGGACGGCGATGGTCAGCCGATTTCGGCGGAGCTGGCCTACCGGGAAGGCTTGCGCATCCACTATTTTCGCGAAGTGCCCAACGAGACAGCCATCCCTGTGCAGGAGACGATTCTCTACGCCGATGAGCATCTGGTGGTGGCGGACAAACCGCATTTTCTGCCGGTGACGCCCGCTGGCGAATACGTCGAACAGACCCTGCTGCGGCGATTGATCCGCACGCTGGACAACCCCGATCTGGTTCCTTTGCACCGCATTGACCGGCACACCGCAGGGCTGGTGTTGTTTTCCGCCAACAAGCAGACCCGCTCGGCGTATCAGTCGCTGTTTCCCACGCGCCAGATTGAAAAGCGCTACGAGGCGATCGCAAAAGCGTTGCCGCACCTGACATTCCCTCGGGTGCACAAAAGCCGGCTGGTGGAGGGCGAGCCGTTTTTTCGCATGCAGGAAGGGCAAGGCCAGAGCAACACCGAAACTCGCGTCGAGGTCGCCGAGCGCAATGGCGATCTGTGGCGCTACAGCCTGTTTCCGGTCACCGGGAAAAAGCATCAGTTGCGCGTGCACATGGCAGCGTTGGGGGCAGGGATCTGCAACGACCCGTTCTACCCGGACGTGATCAAGGACGCCGTGGATGATTACGCAAACCCCCTCAAACTGCTGGCCCAAGGGTTGCGCTTCGTCGATCCGGTAAATGGCGAGGCGCGGGTTTTCGAGAGCCGGATCACCCTTGACTGGTGACACGGCTCGGAACGCAGGCAAAAAAAGACCCGCACGATGGCGGGTCTTTTTTCAAGCTGGAATCACAGCTCTTTGACGGTACGAACCTGATCCTTGTTGATACGGGTTTCTTTACCGTCCAGTTGCTTGAACTCATAGAAGCCGGATTCTTCATCGTATTTAGGCGCGTCGGTCGCCTGAATTTCACGGCCATCGTTCAAGGTGATCACAGTGGGCGACGAGCAGCCAGCAAGACCGGCGAGGCTCAATGCGAGCAGGAAGGCGGCAGGAATAGTCCGTTGTTTCATTACTGTGTCTCCAAGAGATGATTCTTTGTGTAGTGATGTTTCTGACGTAAGCCGCGTCAGCAAAGTTCCATGAAACATCCCCAAGCCCGTCAGGGTGTGATCTGTGTCAGTAATTGCGGCGTGTTGAGGTTCGCCAGTCGAGGGTCCCCGGCGTCGCACTGCAGCGCCACCGCGCCCAGTTCAGCCATGGTCCGCCTCGGGCTGCGCTGGCCTTGTTGCCAGTGACGTTCGAACACCTCCGCGTGACTGACCGGGATGCAGCACAGCAGCGGCTCCCATTGCTCGCCCTGACGCACCATCACCGGTTTTGTCGGATGGGCGATGGCTGTACGCAGCAAACCTTCGAGCAGCGCACGGTCGAGCATCGGCGTGTCGCACGGCATGACCAGCAGAAAGGCATGACGGGCAGCGGCAAGCCCTGCACGAATGCCCGCATACGGCCCCGGAAAACCGGCTTCATCGTCCTGCACCAGTTGATCGGCAAACGCCGCGTACTGCTCGCGATTGCGATTGCAGGAGATGATCAGGTCGTCGGTCAACGGCCGCACCAGGCGATGGAGGTGCTCGATCAATGGCGCCCCGCGCCACTGAATCAGTCCCTTGTCGAGCCCGCCCATGCGTTGTCCCTGACCTCCGGCCAGCAGCAGTATCGAACAGGGAGCAAGGGCATCAAAAGGGGTCATGACGAACTCGGTCAGCGCGGAAAAAAGGGGTGCTGTGATATAACACCGCACTGTTTCCTCTACAACCGGACCTAGCCGATGAACGCCAAGGCAGACACACCTTTCGTACCTTTGAATATTGCCGTTTTGACGGTCAGCGATACCCGCACGTTCGAAACCGATACGTCCGGACAGATGTTCGTCGACCGTCTGACCGCTGCCGGTCACGGGCTGATCGAGCGCGTGCTGCTCAAGGACGACCTGTACAAGATTCGCGCCCAGGTCGCGACCTGGATTGCCGACGACCAGGTTCAGGTCGTGTTGATCACCGGCGGCACCGGCTTTACCGGCCGTGACAGCACGCCAGAAGCCGTGGCCTGCCTGCTGGACAAGCAAGTGGACGGTTTCGGCGAGCTGTTCCGGCAGATTTCCGTGCCAGACATCGGCAGCTCCACGATTCAGTCTCGCGCGCTGGCGGGCCTTGCCAATGGCACGCTGGTCTGCTGCCTGCCGGGCTCGACCAATGCGGTGCGGACCGGTTGGGATGGCATTCTGGCCGACCAGTTGAACAACAGTTTCCGCCCGTGCAATTTCGTGCCGCATCTGAAGAAAGCCGAGCCGTGCGCGACCCGTGGGTGATGCTCGATGACCAAACCTGACATGCCCGGCCTGATGCCGGTTGAAGAGGCCATGGAGCGGCTGATGCGCCTGGCCGAAGGGGCGCCGATCCGCGAGCGTGAAAGCGTCTCGCTGGCCCAGGCGCAGGGCCGGATTCTCGCCGATAATCTGATCTCGACCCTCGATCTGCCGCCGTGGCCGAACAGCGCGATGGATGGCTATGCCTTGCGCGCGGCGGACTGGACCGGCGAGCCGCTGCCGGTCAGCCAGCGGATTTTCGCCGGACAGGCGCCCGAGCCTCTGCTGCCGGGCACGTGCGCCAGGATTTTTACCGGCGCGCCAGTGCCCGATGGTGCTGACTGCGTGGAGATGCAAGAAAACGCCGAGGTGCAGAGCGATGATCGCGTGCGTTTTATCGAGCCGCTGAATGTCGGTCAGAACATTCGCCCCAAGGGGCAGGAAACCACCGTCGGCGACAAGGTTCTGGAAGCAGGCAGCATGCTGGGTCCGATCGAACTGGGCCTTGCCGCGACGATGGGCTTCGGCCAGTTGCAGGTGGTGCGCCGCGCACGCGTCGCGGTGCTCTCCACCGGCGATGAGTTGATCGAGCCCGGCCAGCCTCTGGGCCCGGGCCAGATCTACAACAGCAATCGGGTTTTGCTGTGCAGCTGGCTTGAACGTCTGGGCTGCGAGGTGGTGGATGCGGGCATTCTTCCCGACGACCTTGGCAAGACTCGCGCGGCGCTGGGCGCACTGAACGCTGTCGACCTGATTCTCTCCACCGGAGGCGTTTCGGTCGGAGAGGCGGATTTCCTGGGTCATGCATTGCGCGAAGAAGGCGAAATTTCGCTCTGGAAACTGGCGATCAAACCGGGCAAACCGCTGACGTTCGGCCATTTCCGGGGCGTTCCGGTGATCGGCCTGCCGGGTAATCCGGCTTCGACGCTGGTGACCTTCGCGCTGCTGGCGCGGCCTTACCTGCTGCGCCGGCTGGGCGTGCGCCAGGTCAAACCGCTGCAATTCAAGGTGCCGGCCGGTTTCGCCTGGGACAAGCCGGGCAATCGCCGTGAATATCTGCGCGGGCGCCTGGAACAGGGTCGGCTGGTCGCTTATCGCAATCAGAGTTCCGGCGTACTGCGCAGCGCCGCGTGGGCGGACGGGTTCATTGAGGTCGTCGAGGGCACGACGGTTGCGCAGGGCGACCTGCTCAATTTCATTCCTTTGAGTGAGGTGCTCGGCTGACAAGCGGCTGGATCCAACTGCGCCAATGTGAACTACCCTCAAACGCGTGTCGTGACAAATGGGCGTCGAGCATCTGCCCCGGAGTATTGTTATGCAGTCCTTGCGCATTGCCTGTGTGATTCCCACTTATAACGGCCGCCGGGAACTCGAGCGTCTGCTCGATTCCCTGGCGGTGCAGACCGCCGAGTTCGACACGCTCATCGTGGACTCCAGCTCATCGGATGGCACCTTTGAACTCGCCCAGGCCCGCTGTGCCGATGTCATTCGCATCGACGGCAAGCAGTTCAATCACGGCGGCACCCGGCAAATGATGGCCGAGACTCATCCTCGCTATGACGTCTTCGTCTACCTGACCCAGGACGCTTATCTGGAAGACCCGCGCGCCATCGAGAATATTGTCGAGCCATTCGACGATCCGCTTGTGGGCGCGGTGTGCGGCCGGCAACTGCCGCATCTGGACGCCACGGTTCTGGCCAGTCATGCGCGCTGGTTCAACTACCCGCCGGTGTCGCGCGTCAAAACCCTGGCCGATGTCCCGGAGCTGGGTATCAAGACACCCTTCATGTCCAACTCCTTCGCGGCCTATCGGCGCGATGCATTGCGTGCGGTGGGCGGGTTTCCGCCCCACGTTATCCTCTCCGAAGACATGTACGTGGCGGCCAAGATGCTGCTGTCGCACTGGAAGGTGGCGTATCAGGGTTCGGCGGTCTGTCGCCATTCGCACAATTACACGCTGCGCGAAGAGTTTCGTCGGTATTTCGACATCGGTGTTTTTCAGGCCCGCGAATCCTGGATTCACGCCCATTTCGGCGGTGCGAGAGGCGAGGGCTTTCGTTACGTGAAGTCGGAGCTGGATTTTCTCGGCGCGCGGCGCTGGTACCTGTGGCCGTCGTCATTCCTGCGCAACGGCCTCAAGTTGCTGGCCTTCAAGCTGGGCAAGGAGGAGGCCCGCCTGTCACGACCCCTGAAGCGCAAGCTGGGCATGTACAAGCGCTTCTGGGACAGCGAACACGCTTGACTGCATTCACCGATCCAGGTCCTGCCGCGCCAGCAGTGCCTGGAGCACGCTTTTCAGCCCGACGCGGCCCTTGCGCGGCACGCCTTCAAAGCGAATCCAGCCTTCATTGAAACCGTCCAGCATCTGCATGCGCGGCAGCGGGTTACTCATGCCCTGAGACACGAACAGCGCCTGCCATTGGTCTCGCGGCACGGCTTGCGTCGTCACCGGTTTGCCGAGCAACTCGGTGAAAGTCGCGGCGATCTGGTCAGGTGACACAGGCGTCTGGCTTTCGAGCTCGACGATGCGTTTGCCCACCCAGTGTTCTTGCAGCAACTGCGCAGCGACATGGCCTACGTCCGCCGTAGCAATCATCGGCACGGCCTTGTCCAGTGGTTGCAGAAAGCTGGGGATCACGCCAGTGCGCACGGCAGGTTCGATGTCCCACAGGCAGTTTTCCATGAACCAGCCCGGACGCAGGAAGGTTACCGGCAGCGACAGCGTGCTCAGGCTCTGCTCCAGCAGCTGCAATTGATTGAGCAGATTGGGTTGCGTGGCCTGGGCACCTATGGTTGAGATGCACACGATCTGGCCAGGCCGCGAGACGCTCAGCGCTGCATGAAGGTTGGCAATCATCCGCCGCGTTTCCGCAAACCCCTCCGACGGCGAGAAATTGGGCGGCAGCAGCACGAACGCCGCTGCGCTGTTCTGGAAGGCATCGGTCAAGGACGAGACGTCGTCCACGTCGGCGATCGCGATGTCGCAACCCATGTCCGCCCACTGCCGGGCCTTTTCAGCGCTGCGGACCACGGCGCGAACGGGTTGGCCCGCGCTCAGCAATTGCCGCGCAACTTCGCTGCCCACTTGCCCGGTGACGCCCATGATGGTGTACATGACTGTTTCCTCTGCGAGGGCGACCCTGCGTCGCCGTGGCACACAGCGTGCACTTGTCTGGCCGATTCTCCGATAGCATGGACGGCATTGAATAAATGATCTGGAGTCATCAATGGGATTTGACGGACGTTTGGCCAGCGGCATGGGTGTGCTCTCGGCAGTGGTCGATACCGGCAGCTTCGTCAAGGCCGCCGAGGTGCTGGACATGACTCAATCCGGTGTCAGTCGGGCGATTGCGAGGCTGGAGGGACGGCTCGGTATCCGCCTGTTCGACCGCACGACGCGCTCGGTCAAGCTGACCGATGAGGGCCGTCGACTCTACGAAGAGATCGCGCCGTTGCTGGCCGGGCTGGAGGAGGCGGCCTCATTGGCGTCTGGCAGCGCCAGCGCAGTGCGCGGACGCTTGCGGGTGAACGTCGACCCTTATTTTTCACGGCTCATTCTGGCGCCCGCGCTGGGTGATTTCATGGCCACCTACCCGGGGCTGGAGCTGGACCTGGTCACCCGCGAGCAACTGGGTGACCTGGTGGCCGACGGCGTGGACCTTGCCGTGCGCTTTGGCGAGCCGCCATCCTCGTCGCTGATCGGCCGACAGTTGCTCAAAACCCGCGTGCTGACTGTCGCATCTCCGACATACCTGAAAAAGCACGGCCGGCCCGGTCATCCCACCGATCTCGAAAGCCCGGCCCATGTGTGCGTGGATTTTCGTGATCCACATACCGGGCGACCGTTCGTGTGGGAATTCCACCGCGCCAAGGAGCGATTGATTCTGAACAGGCGTGGGCGTCTGATGGTCAACGACGTCGCCACCCTGCACCGCGTCTGCGAGCAAGGGCAGGCGGTGGCGCAGGTGTTGGCGTTGGGGGTGGAATCGGCGATCGCCGAAGGGCGCCTGATCGAGCTGTTCCCCGACTGGCCGGACGAGCACTTCGCGCTGTATGCGCTGTACCCGTCGCGGCACTTGCCGCCCGCCAAGGTGCGGGCGTTTCTGGAGTTCGTCGTCGCCCTCAGCCGCTGAGGGCAGGGCGCCGATCAGCTCCGTGCGGCTTCTTCGGCCTGCTCGTCCATGCGGTCGGATTCGAACAGTTCGGCCAGTTCGGCGCGAGCCTCCAGCGCACTTTGCATCACCTTGGCCGCATCGTCGTAGATCAGGTGCTGACGGTTGAGCACCTGTTCGTCATGACGCTTGAAGCGCTCGATCCGCGCCGCCGCCTGCGCCTCGGTCAGGCCCAGGCCGATCAGCGTGCGGCGAGTCATCTCAAGGCTGGAATAGAAAGTTTCCCGCACCGCCTGTGCGTCCAGATCCAGCAGCCGGTGAACGTGCTGACGGTTACGCGCCCGGGCGATGATCTTCAGGTGCGGATACAGCTTGCGTACCAACTCGGCGGTCTTGATGTTGATGTCCGGATCGTCTGTGGCGATGACGAAATATTCGGCCTGATCGACTTTGGCGGCACGCAGGATTTCCGGGCGCAGCGGGTCACCGTAGAACACCGGCACGTTGCCAAAGCTGCGCGTGAACTCGATGGTTTCCACCGACGTGTCCAGTGCGATGAAGGGAATCTTCTGCGCCCGCAGGATACGCGCAACGATCTGACCCATCCGGCCCATGCCGGCGATCACCACGCGAGGGGTGTCAGAGTCGATCTCGCGATATTCCTCGGGCACTTCCTTGACCACTGGCTTGGGCTTCAGCCAGCGCGAGAGCACCAGCAACAGCAGCGGCGTGAGCGCCATCGACAATGTGATCGTCAGCACCAGCGTGTCGTACAGGCTGGCGTCGAACAGTCCCTGATCGCGGCCGATATTGAACACCACGAACGCGAACTCACCGCCCGCCGCCAAGACCAGGCCCAGGCGCAACGCGCTCTGGCCGGTGAGGCCGCCGGCGGCGCGCCCGACCAGGTACAACAGCGGAAATTTCAGCGCGATCAGCAACAGGGTCAGGCCCAGGACGGTGATCGGCGAGCTGATCAGCAAACCAACATTGGCGCCCATGCCGACGCTGATGAAGAACAGCCCGAGCAGCAGGCCCTTGAACGGTTCGATCTGCGATTCCAGTTCATGCCGGTATTCCGAATCAGCCAACAGCAGCCCGGCGAGGAACGCCCCCAGCGCCATGGACACGCCGACCAGATCCATCAGCCAGGCCGTGCCGATCACCACCAGCAAGGCCGTCGCGGTCGACACTTCCTGCAACTTGGTCTTGGCAACGATGCGGAACACCGGACGCAGCAGGTAGCGTCCGCCCACCACGACCACTGCAATGCCGCCGAGCACTTGCAGGCCATGACGCAGCGAATCACCGGAGTTGGCATCGTGAGCGCCGCCTGCCAGCATCGGCACCAGCGCAATCAGCGGGATGGCAGCGATGTCCTGGAACAGCAGAATGGCGAACGCCAGGCGGCCGTGAGGTGCGTTCAGCTCTTTGCGCTCGGCCAGACTCTGCAGGCCGAACGCGGTCGATGACAGCGCCAGACCCAGGCCCAGCACCACGGCGCTGTTCAGCGGTTGATGGAAGGCGAGCAGGGCGACCGCGCCGATCACGACGCCGGTCAGCAGCACTTGCGCAAGGCCGACACCGAAGACCGATTTGCGCATGACCCACAGACGTTTGGGCGACAGCTCCAGGCCGATGATGAACAGCAGCAACACCACGCCCAATTCAGAGATGTGCGCGACACTTTCCGGGTTACCGATCAAACCGAGGCCGGACGGACCGATGACCACGCCTGCAATCAGGTAACCGATCACGGCCCCCAGTTGCAGGCGTTTGGCGAGGGGGACAGTGATGACGGCGGCGAGCAGAAACACGACTGCGGCCTGTAACAGGCTGCCTTCATGGGGCATTGGGGACTCCTTTCTGGGTGAGGCGCTGCAGACAAAACCCGCACGTTAAACGGATGCGTCCTACAGACCTGATCACACACATGCTATTGATTAAGTGAGCGTATTAAACCACGTCGAAGTGACAGGAATCAGCGACCGAGACGCTTCGCCGCAGGCCGTGACGACGCGGCGGCGTGCCAGTCGCTGCAGGAGCGCGTAACATAGGGCCGCATTTGTAACGCGCAAATGATCTCGACCGGATTCAGGAACTTCGCAATGACCAACAAACAGCGTCTCGTTTATTCGATCATCATCGCCCTGAGCGTGCTGGTCATCATGCTCGGCCTGTCGCATTTGCAGACCATCGGCGTGCTGAGCGAAAAAACATTTCAGTACATCGCCATCTTCGTGGCCGTGATCGTCGTGGTGCTCAATGGAGTGCTGCGCCGCAAGGTCAAGCACTGAGGCCCCCGGGTGCCGAGGTGCGGTGAAACCTGCGCAGCGACGTATCCGGTTACACAAGCGGGTCTGAACTATTTTTTGCCGGCCGAACTCCAAAACGTCGCATTCAAGAAAGCCCTTAACGGGAAATGGAGTTCAAAAATGATCAAGAAACTTACCGCTGCCGTCCTCGCCACTGCCGCTCTGACCACTGCCCAGTTCGCTTTGGCGGACAAGCCTGGCGCAGGCTGGATCACCATCGAAAAAGCGATCGAAAAAGCCAAGGCGGCGGGTTACACCGAAATCTACAAAATCGAAGCCGACGACAATGGCTATTGGGAAGGCGAAGGGCGCAAGGCTGACAGTGTGACCTACGAGTTCCGCATCGATGGCACCTCTGGCAACGTCCTGCGTGACCAGAAAGACTGATCACGCCCCTCTGCGGGAGCGCCGTCCGGTGCTCCCGTACTGCTTTTCCCCCCCCTTTACTCCCCCGTTCTTATCCGACACGCTTGCCGGCCAACCCACTGCAGCAGGAAGCAGCACATGAGTGTGCGGATCGAATTCAAAAGCAACCCAAGCGAAGACGAACGTCTGGAAATCCTCGAGCCGCTCAGGGCCTATAACGCGGCCAAGGCCGGCGACGGCAAGTCGGAAAAGTTCGCGTTCTTCGTCCGCGATGAACACACCGATGCCGTGATTGGCGGGCTGCACGGGCGCATTCTCTACCGCTGGCTGTTCATCGAGCTGCTGGTGGTGCCGGAACAGGCACGCGGGCAGCGCACGGGCAGCGAACTGATGGAACTGGCGGAAAACTTTGCGCGGGAACGCGATTGCATCGGCGTCTGGCTGGACACCTTCGATTTTCAGGCCCCGGCGTTCTACCGCAAGCTCGGTTATCAGGCGTTCGGCCAATTGAACGATTATCCGCCGGGCCATCAGCGCCTGTTCTTTCAGAAACGTCTGGTGCCATAGGCGGCGCCCTCGCTGCTTCTCTGTGACGGCGCAGTGACGCCTCGGGCGCGGGCCAGACCAGATGCTGGCCTGCCGCTTGCAGGTGCAGGCGTGTGCGAGCCCGACAGACGATCGACCTGCTGCTGACCCCGTCATTGCGAACCCGCCGCGCAGTTTACCTGTCCGGCCGTGCGCAGTACTCTCCCGACGCTTTGTTCACGTTCTGTTCGGCTTCCACTTCCAATAATCACACCGGAGCTTCAGATGTCTTCACCGCACGATAACCACGACACGCAGACGATTTCCTTCGCCGCGCTGACCGAGCTGCTGACGCAGATTTTCCTGCGCCACGGCACTCGCGCCGAAGTGGCGGCGGTGCTTGCCGAGAACTGCGCCAGTGCCGAGCGTGACGGCTCGCACAGCCACGGGATCTTCCGCATCAAGGGTTACCTGTCGTCGCTGGCCGCTGGCTGGGTCGACGGCCAGGCGGTGCCGATCGTCGAAGATGTCGGCGCCGGATTCGTGCGGGTCGATGCAGCCGGGGGCTTTGCTCAGCCCGCCATGCAGGCGGCCAAGGCGCTGCTGATCGAGAAGGCCCGCAGCGCCGGGATTGCCATTCTGGCGATTCGCAACTCGCACCACTTCGCGGCACTGTGGCCCGATGTGGAGCCTTTCGCGCAGCAAGGACTAGTGGCGTTGAGCGTGGTGAACAGCATGACCTGCGTCGTCCCTCACGACGCGCAAAAACCTCTTTTCGGCACCAACCCGATTGCTTTCGCGGCGCCCCGTGCGCAGGGCGAGCCGATCGTGTTCGACATGGCAACCAGCGCCATCGCCCACGGCGACGTACAAATCGCCGCCAGAGAGGGGCACATGCTGCCACCCGGAATGGGCGTGGACCGGGCCGGCCAGCCGACCCAGGATCCCAAGGCCATTCTCGACGGGGGCGCGCTGTTGCCCTTCGGCGGTTACAAGGGCTCGGCGCTGTCAATGATGGTCGAGCTGCTCTGCGCGGCACTGACCGGCGGCAACTTTTCTTATGAATTCGACATGTCCAGCAAGCCTGGGGCGCAGACCCCCTGGACCGGGCAGACCATCATCGTGATTGACCCGGACAAGGGCAGTGGCCAGGCCTTCGCCGCGCGCAGTGAAGCATTGATCCGGCAGATGCACGACGCAGGGCTGCAGCGCTTGCCGGGTGATCGTCGATACCGGCAGCGCGAGCAGTCGCTTGCACAGGGCATCGTCTTGAAGACTGATGACCTGACCCGTTTGCGCGAGCTGGCCAGCGCCTAACTGTCGAACGTGTGGAGTTTCCCAGGCCGCTTGAGCGCGCCGGGCGTTTGCTCGGCAACGTGAAGGCGCATCAGGTGCTGGCTGTCCAGCGCTTCGGTGGAAGATCGGGTGACCTGGCCGCAGGGCATTGCCAGCGCGGTTGCGCTCACGGCGGCCAGCATCAGGGTAATGAACAACGCGATAATGGTTTTCATGGTCGTGCCTCTCCTTGAAGGGAGCGCAACGAGGCGCTCGATCGACCGTTGCAGACTAAGTCCGCGCTGGTGGGAGGCGTTATTCGGATACTGTTCGCTTCTTGCCTGATGCTGCAAGAGGGTGCGACGGCGTCAGGCGGACACGACACGACCACTCGTCGAATCGAGGCTTGCGTTTGGAGAGCGTTGAAAATACTGTATGTTTAAACAGTATTCAGCGAACGAGGATCGAACATGTCCATTCATCAAGCCACTACCGCCACCGCATTTTCCACGCCTGCGGCCGAGCCGACTTTCAGCAGCGTCTGGGGTAACGAGATGCAACGCGAGGATTTTCTCGCCCTGGCCGCCGGCCTGCGTCAGTTCAATGCTTTTGCACACGACATGGCGTTTGTTCCGGATCCAGTCGGTCAATCGGCCGACCACGCGCATCTGGCGGGGAAATGAATCCTGTCATTTCTCTGCTGCAGGCCTATGGTGGGTAAACGAGGGTGATTCAGCGCTTGTATCGCGTCGTTGCAACGACGACCTGGGGCTGCGCGATCTGATCGGCTTCAGGCTGACGCCGTTTGCCGGCGCGGATCAGGCTGAGCGCAATCAAGGTGCCCACTGCCGATAACGCGCACCAACCCATCAAGAATGTCATCACGTCTGGTTCTCCGAACTGCAGAAATCGGGGTGCCGTTTGAAATGGCACGCTCTCCATCCGAATTCATCGGCCGTATGCCGCATTCCCTGAGGCCGATAAACCGGAAGCTTGAACAAACGTCGAGTTCAGCGCAACTCCCTCAGACCAATGGGGTCTTGCTTTAGACATAGTCAACGTCGAGGCGCACGTTTATGAAAGATCTCGGTTCACGCTTGAAGGAAGAGCGTAAGAGCCTCGGGCTGTCGCAACAGGAGTTTGGCGCTATCGGTGGCGTGGAAGCCAACGCGCAAGGCAAGTACGAGAGTGGGGAACGCATTCCGCGTTCCGATTACCTGGCGGCTCTGGGCAAGAAGGGCGTCGATGTCTTGTATGTTCTTTCGGGAAAGCGAACACCTATTTCGACGGACACGTTGAACGATGCCGAGCGCGCGATCATCACTCACTATCGTGCGCTGAGCGAAAACGACCGTGACGCGATATCGCAGTTGGCCGCTTCATTGTCGGAATGTGCGACCGAATTCGGTGGCCGGCCGGCCGCGTAAGGCGATCCCACCGACGCTTGCGATTGAATATACGGAACATATATGATTCGTATATCAATCGAGAGGTCTGCACATGGGACTGGTGAAAATTTCCGAACAGATGCACGCAAACATTCGCTGCGCCAGCGCGGCGCTCAGCCGCTCCATCAATGCTCAAGCGGAGCACTGGATGCGAGTCGGCATGCTCGCCGAGCTGAACCCCGGGTTGAACTACAGCGAAATCTGTCAGTTGCTGATCCGGGCCGAGACGTCAGGCGGCGCGGTTCTGAGTCTGCAGTCCAGCGACCTGGTCCCGGTCGAGTCTCAAGTCGGAGCAGCCTGCCAATGAGCATCAGCATAAAGAGTGAAGCCGATCTGGTCGGGCTGCGGATAGCGGGGCGGCTCGCGGCCGACGTTCTGGCGATGATCGCACCCCACGTCAAGCCCGGCATCAGTACCGAGGCGTTGGATGACATTTGCAATGACTACATTGTCAATGAGCTCAAGGTCATCCCGGCCAACGTCGGTTATCACGGGTTCACCAAGACCACCTGCATTTCGCCGAACACTGTGGTGTGCCATGGTATTCCGTCCCCTGACGACATCCTCAAGGAAGGCGACATCGTCAATATCGATGTGGCGGTCATCAAGGATGGCTGGTACGGCGACACCAGCCGCATGTATTACGTGGGAGAGGTCAGCCCGCTGGCCCGGCGTCTGGTGGAAACCACCTACGAAGCAACCCTGGCAGGCATTCACGCGGTGAAGCCTGGCGCTACGCTGGGGGATATCGGCAACGCCATTCAGACCGTCGCCTACCGCGAAGGCTTCAGCGTCGTGCGCGAGTATTGTGGGCATGGCATCGGCCGCAAGTATCACGAGGAGCCGCAAGTGCTGCACTATGGCGCCGCTGGCAAAGGCATGAGGCTCAAGACCGGTATGGTGTTCACCATCGAGCCGATGATCAACGCCGGCAAACCGGGCACTCATGTGCTGGAAGATGGCTGGACTGTTCTGACGCGCGATCAGTCGCTGTCGGCGCAGTGGGAGCACATGGTCGCGGTGACCGACAGCGGCTTCGAGCTGCTCACGCCCTGGCCGGATGGCACGGGCGATTACCCGGCGGTGTAGCGTCAGTACGCGGACTAATTAAGTCACAATTGTCGAGATGACGAAGGTTCCGCTTAGCTTGTAGTCTTCTTCCCGTTCCCCTGTAGTGCTGCTACCTGACCGGCTCAAGGATGATCAGATCAGCAGCACTTGGGGAGAACACCAGCACATTGCTGAAGACATTAAAAAACCGGCCTGGGCCGGTTTTTTTGTGGGTGGAATTCAGGACTGGAGCTGTTTGGCCGCCTCGACACCGGCAGAGCTCAGCTTGATCGGATACTTCAACAGGCGCTCGCCTTTAGCGGGGCTGTCAACGCTGCCGTCATGAATCAGACCGGCCTGTTGCAGATGCTCAAGCGTGTCGGCAACGGCGTTTTCCCCTCGGTAATTATCCAATACCTCTTTGCCCAGACCTGTCGGGTGGGCATGCAGCAATCGGGTCAGGACTTCCTTTTTGAGCGCGTTATCTATGGTCATGGTTTCCTCGCTTTGCTGGTTTGATGAGCGCTGCTTGTAAATTCCGACCACTCGATATGCGGTTTGTTTGGTCTTTCGTCCGGTCAGGTGCGTTTCCATTGCACCTTGGTCACGCCAAGGCCTTCGGCATACAACATCGCAAGCCTTACGGGCCCTGCACAGATGTGCCCATCCAACGTGCCCACGCCCGCGTGCAATGTCGCGAAATGCAGGGCCTGACTCTCACACAGATGGCTGGCCTGATGCGAGAAATGTCGCGGTTCGCCTTGAAACTGGTAATGAATTTCAAAATCCTTAGAGTCATTCATCGTCGTAGGCCCGTGTGGCGTGCTGAGCGCCGCTCTGAAATTGAGTACTTCCTTTATGTACCTGACAGCCTGATCGCCGCATGCATCGGCGCTGCTGTCACTTCATTTCGAGATCGATACAGGCTTGGCGATACTTCAAGGCCTCGGATCGAGAAACGTTCTCTGCCTGAGAAAAGTCGTCTGCGAGGGCTGCAAAGCGACTGACCGGGGGAGAATTACACACCTTAGATGGCATTTTGAATCCCCTGCCGATGGGCGGTGTAAACCTGTATCTGTTTGGATAGAGAGCGCTTCGCGGATTTTTATTTCGACGTGTCAGGTCATCCTTTTGGGTGTTTAAACGCTGGATTTGTCGCGATCCTGGCAGTGGTTTGAAATGGACAGCCGTGAGTGAAAAAAAGGCAAATTGATGGCCCGCCTGCATGACGATTTCTGGAAAAATCCTGTCTTTTTTCAAGCGATTCCGGGACGAGGGTGTATGCGTAGAGTGGGTGTGATCCTGACAGCATCGTTGCTTGCAGCGTTGGCGATGCCTGCTCAGGCCAGAGACATCAGCAAGAACGACCTGCAGGTGTGTAAATGGGGCGCGGGAATGGCAGGGGCGGCGCAGCAATCCAAATTGTCCGGGACCACGCTGTACAGCGCACGTAAAAAGCTGCAGACGCGAAAGTTCTCCCAGCCCTGGATGCGCAAGATGGCAGTGGGCATCACTGAGCAGACGTATAAGAGTCCGTCCAGGCTCAAGCCCGCTGCCGTCAAGCAGACCTATTACGACGGCTGCATCCAGCACGATCTGGCCCGTAAATAGTCGGGCCTGTTCACGCAGCGGCGGCTGTCTTGCAGCCGCCTCTTGGGGTGACGAGCAGAGCGCGTCAGGCCGCTCTCAATGGCAATTTCCGGCCAGCCGATAGTGCTGAGCCTCGGCGGCGGCTGCGCTGTTGAACTCAACACGGTTTTTCTCGGCCACGGCGTTGTACGACGGGCAGTCAGGTCGGTGATAAACCCTGGTCTTGCGGTTGCCGCGGATGGCCGAAGCCAGGTGGGTGGCTTCGGTCGAGGCTGCCGGTTTCATCGGGTTCGCCACGCCTGGCCGGGCTTGTGTCGCCACGGTCGACGCAGCTGCCGCGCCGCTGCCACCGCCCAGGTGTGCGCTGAGGAAAATCGGCGCGTGGTCCGATACGCTGTCGCGACCCTTGGCATGGGTGAGGCCCAGGAACTGCGGATAATCGAACACTTTCACGCTGTTGACGCGGATCGCCGTGGTTTTGCTGACGAAGATGTTGTCGTAGAGATTGGCGAATTTTCCGTCGGTCGCCGACAGCGTGCTGGCGCCTTCGAGCACCAGCGGCCGGGCGCTGGCGTCGAGGTTGTTCCACGCAGGCGCGTTGGGCGGCGTATTGAAGTCGCCCATCAACATGATCTGCGAGTTGCCGGCATAGGTCTCCTTGAGCCAGTTCCAGTAGCTGGACAGGGCAATGATTTCTGATGCCCGATCGGACTGACTCTTGCCGTACAGGATGTGCACGGTCGCCACCACGAAAGTACTGCCATCCTTGAGCGATCTGAACCGAGCCGAGTAGGGCTCGCGCTCGAAGGTGTCGTTGCGGTCCAGGTAGGTGACGGCGCCGTCTTCATAAGCTACGACATCGTCTCGCCAGACGAATCCATACATCTCCTTGTAGGAAGATCGACCGACCGCGTGGGACGCCATCGCGCTCCAGTGTTTCCCGGTTTGTTTGCCCAGCTCTTTGGCAAGGGCCTGCAGTGCCTCTTCGCTCATCAATTCCTGAACGGCGAGGAAGTCGGCTTTCTGCGCCACTTTGGCGATGCTTTGAAAATCCTTGTTGGGTCGTACGCTGAGGTGTTCCAGATTCCAGGTGCCGATGGTGACGTCGGCGCAGGCGTTTTGCAGGAAAGAAAGGGCAAGCAGGATCGAAACGAAAAATCTGAGCATTGTTTTCCAACTACGGGGATCGGGTTAGAGGCAGGCGCTGCGCTGATGGCCGGCCTTCCTATCAGCGGCCGATCAGCGCAGGTGTATTCAGTCTTCTCGCGGTACTGTCCAGAACACCTGGACACCGCCGTCATCTCGCCACGCGAGAGTGACGTTGTCGTTCTCGTCGATTTCCTCCAGCAACTGATTCCAGTCGTCCTCCAGCTCATCGGCCAATCGGAAGATCAGCGCAGAGCGTGCTCTCTGCGCAGTGGGAGAGTTGATGATTTTCTGAATGCGGATGCCCATACGTTGGTAATGGTCAGGCGTGGAAGCGGCATGGTCTGACACGAGCGTGATCCCTTATTGTTGCTGTATGTGCATACAGTATTTCACTGTGGGACGTTTCGCAACACTGGATCAGACAAAAACCAGATGATAGCCAAGTCGTTGATTTGTCCCACCATTATCTGTGCAGCGAACCATTATCGGACGGACCGATCTGATCACTTGTTGGCGGAACGGTTCGCAATCAACGGAAAACTCAGGAGTGCGCATGAACATCAAAGGGGTGGGACTGCCGGTGGCGTTTGTCTGCTGTGCATTGTTGGCGGGATGCTCGACCGCAACGGTCGTGACGCTGCAGAACGGTACGCAGTATGTGACCAAGGATGCGCCGAAGACCAAGAGCAAGGATGGCTTTTACGAATTCGAGGACATCAGCGGCAAAACCGTGAAGGTACGTGCCGACGAAGTGGCCACGGTGAAAGAAGAAGAGTGATGCACGCGGCCTGATCAGGCATTACCGGTCAGGCCCTTTTTTTGTCCTCGTACTTGGCAGAGCACTGGCCTGGGCGAGGGAACGACTGACGCTGACGAGGTGATCTCAGGCAAGGAACATCCGCGCATGGACGTTGCTCTAACTTGGCAGCGAAAAAACCGGATCCATTTTTTGTCAGGCTTGCACCATGGAATACCCACCGACGACCGCGCTCAGCGCAGCCCCTCTGCGGTTTCTCTCCAACGGCGGAAACGTCGGCGCATTGCTTCAGTCTGGCCAGATGGACGGTTCGCCATTGGGCGCTCCGCAGGAATGGTCGGCCAGTCTGAAATCGTTAATGGGCACGATTCTTCCTGTTCAGGCGCAGATCGTTCTGTTCTGGGGGCCGGAGTTCGTCGCGCTGTACAACGACGCGTATGCGCCGAGCATCGGCGACAAGCACCCGCGCGCGCTCGGCCGGCCTGCAGTCGAGAACTGGCGCGAGCTCTGGGATGATCTGGAGCCGCTGCTGCGCGGCGTGCGGGACACCGGTCAGACGTTTTCCGCGAAGGACCGACCGTTCTATATCGAGCGCCATGGTCGCGGCGAGACCGTGTATTTCGATGTTTCCTATTCTGCTGTCTATGAGGACGAGGACGAGGACGGTCCGGTCGGCGGCGTGTTGTGCGTGGTGACCGAGACCACCGAGCGGGTCCTGTTCGAGCGACGTCAGGCGTTGCTGGTCGAACTCGGCCGCGAGCTGCCTTCGATTCGTGAGCCTCAGCGGATCGAGGCCGATCTGGTCACCCGGCTGGGCCGCGAACTCAGCGCTTCGACCGTGTGTTTCGGTGAGGTCAGCGATGAACCGGGCGTACTCGACATCCGCCGCGAATTTCGTCGAGGCGCAGTCAGCGTGGTGTCGCGGCAACACACGCTGACTGCTGACGCCCTTCGATTGCTGCAACAAGGCGAGACCGTGCTGGCTGAAAACGATGCCCGGGCATCGACGCGCGCCAACCACGCCGAAGAAGAACAGGGCGGCGACACGGCCATCTTCGTTCCGCTGATTCGGCATGGCGGGCTGGCGGCGGTATTCATCGTCCAGTTCGAGGGCGGCAGGATCTTGAGCGAGCCGTACATTCATCTGGTCGAGGAAGCGGCCAAACTGGGCTGGCTGTGGATCAACCACGCGCGTTCCGAGGCTGCACTGCACGCCAGTTCCGCGCAGTTGGGCGCCATCTTCGAACAGGCCGGCGCGGGGATTGCCCTTTGCGATCATCGGGGCGTTTTCCAGCAGGTCAACGATCGCTATTGCGACATCGTCGGCGTGGCGCGCGAGGCCATGCTCGGCTGCTCGATCGTCGATATCCAGAACCGCAGCGCCCTGCAGACCGGCGCTCTGTTTCAGGACGAGTTTCTGAAATCACAGGTCCCGTTCGAGCTCACCCAGCATCATGTACGCGCCAATGGCTCGGCGGTCTGGGTGCAGACCCACGTCACGCCGCTGCTTGATGATCAGCGTAACCTCGGTGGTCTGCTGTTTGTCTGTGTCGACATCAGTGCGCGGATGCGCGCCGAGTTGCAGTTGATGGAGCTCAACGAGAGTCTGGAGCAGCGGGTGGCGACGATTGTCGCTGAGCGCGAGGCGGCGCTGTCATTGCTGCACGAGTCGCGCAAGACCGAGATGGTCGGGCAGCTTGGCGGCGGCATCGCCCATGACTTCAATAACCTGCTGACGCCCATCATGACTTCGCTCGAACTGCTGCGGCGCCAGCCGGAAGCCAATGAGCGTTCGAGCCGGTTGATCGGTGCTGCGTTGCAGGCGGCTGATCGTGCGCGAATTCTGGTCGGCAGGCTGCTTACTTTTGCCCGTCGGCAGACGCTGAAGCCGCAAGCCGTGGCCCTGGACCTGCTGGTCAACGACATGCGCGAGCTGATCCAGCGTTCGCTGGGGCCGATGATCCGCGTCACGGTGGACATCCCGCCAGCGCTGCCCAAGGTCTTCATCGATCCTCATCAGCTCGAGTTGGGCATCCTCAATCTGGCGGTCAATGCGCGCGATGCCATCGACGAACAAGGCTGCCTGCGGATCAATGCCTGCGCCCAGGCGTTCGCCGAGCCTTCGGCGCACGGCCTGGCGGCGGGAAGCTATGTGCGACTGAGCGTCGCCGATGACGGCTGCGGGATGAGCGAAGCCGTGCTGCGCCGCTGCGTGGAGCCGTTTTATTCGACCAAGGGCGTCGGCAAAGGCACCGGTCTCGGGTTGTCGATGGTGCAGGGGCTGGCGCTGCAATCGGGCGGCGGGTTCAGCATTCAATCGGCTCCGGGCAGCGGCACTCAGGTCGATGTGTGGTTGCCGGTGTCGAAGGCCGGCTCGGAGGATGGACGGTCCTGCGAAGCCGAGCCGGTCCCGGTCGCCGCTCAGCCTTTTCACGTTCTGCTTGTCGACGATGAAGAACTGGTCCGCTATACCACTGCGCTGCAGCTGCGCGACCTGGGGTATCAGGTGACCGAGGCAGGCTCGGCGTCGGTGGCGCTGCGCATGGTCGAGGCGGGGCTCAGGCCCGACATTCTGGTCACCGACCAGTTGATGGCCGAACAGAACGGTGCGCAGCTGGCAATGACGTTGCGCACCCGCCTTCCCGAGTTGCCGGTGCTGATCATCACCGGTTACACCCAGCAGACGGCGGCGCAGCTGCATGGATTCGAGGTCCTGGCCAAGCCGTTCAGTCGCGCCGACATCGCCGCCAGGGTCGCTCAGGCCATTCGGTGCAGAGAACCGGCTTCGTAACGAACGACGTCGCAGCTGCCCGCGCGAAGGCCGGTGCAAATTCGGACCATTTGCCCGGCGAGCAAGACTTCCGGCGGAAAAACAGGATAATGGCGGCCATCGTTTCGCTCGCTCTTATGGTAGTTCCGCATGGAAATCAAAGTTAACTTTCTCGACAATCTTCGACTTGAAGCCAAGTTCGATGATTTCACCGTCATCGCCGATCAGCCGATCCGTTACAAGGGCGATGGCTCCGCACCGGGTCCGTTCGACTATTTCCTCGCGTCTTCCGCGTTGTGCGCCGCTTACTTCGTGAAGCTGTACTGCGAGACCCGCAACATTCCCACCGACAATATTCGCCTGTCGCAAAACAACATTGTCGATCCGGAAAATCGCTACAACCAGATCTTCAAGATTCAGGTCGAGCTGCCCGCTGATATTTCCGCGAAAGACCGTCAGGGCATCCTGCGCTCCATCGACCGTTGCACGGTCAAGAAAGTGGTGCAGACAGGTCCCGAGTTCGTCATCGAAGAAGTCGACAACCTGGACGCCGACGCCCAGGCCTTGCTGATGCTCGATTCCGACGCGCAGACCCGCACCTACATTGCCGGCAAGGACCTGCCGCTGGAGCAGACCATTGCCGACATGTCGGGGATTCTTGCGCGCCTGGGCATGAAGATCGAGATCGCGTCGTGGCGCAATATCGTGCCTAACGTGTGGTCGCTGCACATCCGTGACGCGCACTCGCCGATGTGTTTCACCAACGGCAAGGGCGCGACCAAGGAAGGCGCGCTGGCCTCGGCGCTGGGCGAGTTCATCGAGCGGCTCAATTGCAACTTCTTCTACAACGATCAGTTCTGGGGCGAGGACATCGCGCAGGCGGCGTTCGTGCATTACCCGAACGAGCGCTGGTTCAAGCCTGGCCGCAAGGACGAACTGCCCGCCGACCTTCTCGATGACTATTGCCTGGGGATTTACAACCCCGACGGCGAACTGCGCGGCTCGCATCTGTACGACACCAACTCCGGCAACACCGAACGCGGGATCTGTGCGCTGCCGTTCGTGCGTCAGTCGGATGGCGAAACGGTCTACTTTCCGTCCAACCTGATCGAAAACCTGTTCCTGAGCAACGGCATGAGCGCCGGTAACACGCTGGCCGAAGCGCAGGTGCAGTGCCTGTCTGAAATCTTCGAGCGGGCGGTCAAGCGTGAGATTCTCGAGGGCGAGCTCGCGTTGCCGGATGTGCCGCAGGACGTGCTGGCTAAATACCCGGGCATTCTCGCCGGCATTCAGGGGCTTGAGGAGCAGGGCTTCCCGGTGCTGGTGAAGGATGCGTCGCTGGGCGGCGAATTTCCGGTCATGTGCGTGACCCTGATGAACCCGCGCACCGGCGGCGTATTTGCCTCGTTCGGCGCGCACCCAAGCCTTGAAGTGGCGCTGGAGCGCAGCCTGACCGAGCTGTTGCAGGGTCGCAGTTTCGAGGGCCTCAACGACCTGCCGCAGCCGACGTTCGAGAGCCATGCGGTGACCGAGCCGAACAACTTCGTCGAGCATTTCATCGATTCCAGCGGCGTCGTGTCGTGGCGCTTTTTCAGCGCCAAAGGCGATTACGAATTCGTCGAATGGGACTTCTCCGGGCAGGGCGAGAACTCCAACGAGGAGGAAGCGGCGACGCTGTTCGGCATTCTCGAAGACATGGGCAAAGAGGCGTACATGGCCGTCTACGACGACCTGGGTGCCACGGCCTGCCGGATTCTGGTGCCTGATTATTCCGAGATCTACCCGGTCGAAGACCTGATCTGGGACAACACCAACAAAGCGCTGGCATTCCGCGCCGACATTCTCAACCTGCACAGCCTGGATAACCGCGCCCTCAGAGCGCTGGGCAAGCGTCTGGAAGACAGCGAGCTGGATGATTACACCGACATCACCACGCTGATCGGCATCGAGTTCGACGACAACACGGCGTGGGGGCAATTGACGATTCTGGAGCTCAAGCTGCTGATCCACCTCGCGTTGAAACGCTTTGACGACGCCAAGGAACTGGTGGAGATGTTCTTGCAGTACAACGACAACACGGTCGAGCGCGGGCTGTTTTATCAGGCGCTGAATGTGGTGCTTGAGATCCAGCTGGACGATGAGCTGGAACTGGACGACTACCAGGTCAACCTGCGCCGCATGTTTGGCGATGCCCGCGTGGACGCGGTGCTCGGCTCGGTGGACGGCAGCGTCCGCTTCTACGGCCTGACGCCGACCAGCATGAAGCTGGAAGGACTTGATCGTCATCTGCGCCTGATCGACAGCTACAAGAAGCTGCACAGTGCCCGCGCCAGTGCGGCCGCACGTTCGGCCAGTTGAGGCGAGCGGCACAGGCGCTGCAACGACGAAGCCAGGCGCTGCCTGGCTTTTTTTCACGAGGCGGATTCCCTGGCGTCGCCGCGCCCCGGCGGTCCTGCCCCTTCACAAGGTTCACAGATCCATGTCCACCCTCACTTTTCGCGACGCCGTAGCGTCTGACGCAGCGCGTTGCTATCAGATCGAATCCACTGCCTATGAAGGCGACGAAGCGGCCACGCTGGCGAAGATCCAGACCCGGATCGCCCAATACCCGCAGGGTTTCCTGATCCTGGAGGACGCGGGCGCAATCGTCGGTTTCATCAACAGCGGCTGCGCCCACGATGTCGTGATGTCCGACGAAGATTTCAAAGAGTTGATCGGTCATTCAGCCGACGCGCCGAACGTGGTGATCATGTCGGTGGTGGTCGATCCTGCTCAGCAGGGCAGGGGTTACGCAACGCTGCTCATGGGCGAATTCGTGTCGCGCATGAACGCGCTGGGCAAGAGCAGCATTCATCTGATGTGCAAGGAGCGACACGTTCCGCTGTACCAGCGAATGGGCTATCAGTACGTCAAGCCATCGCCTTCGGACCACGGCGGCATGGCCTGGCACGAGATGGTCATGACACTCGAGGGCTGAAACGCAAGACGCTCGACGTGATGATCATGAATAATATTCGTGGTCATCACGATCAGAATGAGTTTGTCTCAGCATTGGCAGGTATCGACAATGGCGCCATTCAAACGCATTGGAGTTGTCTGTCATGGCCTTGGCCCATTCCCTGGGGTTCCCCCGCATCGGTCGCGATCGCGAACTGAAGAAAGCGCAAGAAGCATTCTGGAAAGGTGAGCTGGACGAAGCCAGGCTTCGCGAAGTCGGCCGTGCGTTGCGCAAGACGCACTGGGAGATCCAGAAGCAGGCGGGTATCGAACTGTTGCCGGTAGGCGACTTTGCCTGGTACGACCAGGTGCTGACGCACTCGCTGATGGTCGGCGTGGTTCCCGAGCGCTTCCGCCCAGAGCAGGGGGCGGCCACCCTGCAGACGCTGTTCGCCATGGCGCGCGGCGTCAGCGACAGTTGCTGTGGCGGGGCTCATGCGCAGGAAATGACCAAGTGGTTCGACACCAACTATCACTATCTGGTACCTGAATTCAGTGCCGATCAGTCGTTCCAGCTGGGCTGGCACCAGTTGTTCGAAGAGGTCGCCGAAGCGCGCGCCCTGGGCCATACCGTCAAACCGGTGATTCTGGGTCCGCTCACTTATCTGTGGCTGGGCAAGGCCAAGGGCGGCGATTTCGACAAGCTCGACCTGCTGGAGCGTCTGCTGCCGGTTTACGGGCAGATCTTCCAGCGGCTGGCTGAGCTGGGCGTGGACTGGGTGCAGATCGATGAGCCGATCCTGGTGCTCGACTTGCCGCAGGACTGGAAGAATGCGTTCGAGCGTGCCTACAACATCATCCAGCGCGACCCGCTGAAAAAACTGATCGCCACCTATTTCGGTGGTCTGGAAGAGAACCTTGGCCTGGCCGCCACGTTACCGGTGGACGGTCTGCACATCGATCTGGTGCGAGCGCCCGAACAATACCCGACCATTCTCGACCGTCTGCCGGCGTACAAGGTGCTGTCGCTGGGCGTGGTCAACGGGCGCAACGTCTGGCGCGCCGATCTCGAACAGATACTGCTCACACTGCGCCACGCCCATGAACGCCTCGGCGATCGCCTGTGGATCGCGCCCTCATGCTCGCTGTTACACAGTCCGGTGGATGTGGAGCGTGAGGACGGGCTCGACGCCGAGCTGAAAAGCTGGCTGGCCTTCGCTGTCCAGAAATGCGAGGAAGTGGCGGTGCTGACCGAGGCCCTCAATGACCCTGACGCGGCAGGCGTCAGCACGGCACTTGCACAGAGCCGCGCGATACAGGCCGCTCGCGCCGTCTCGCCGCGCATTCACAAACCTGCGGTGCAAGACCGGGTGGCGGCCATCGGTGCCCGCGACAGCCAGCGTCAGTCGCCCTTCGCCCGACGGATCGAACAGCAGCGCGCGCGGCTGGCATTGCCGGCATTTCCCACTACCACCATCGGCTCTTTCCCGCAGACGCCGGCCATTCGCCTCGCTCGGCAGTCCTGGAAGCAGGGCAAGCTGACTGACGCCGAGTACACCGAAGCGATGCACAGTGAAATTCGCCATGCCGTCCAGGTGCAGGAGCGTCTGGGGCTGGATGTGCTGGTGCACGGCGAGGCTGAGCGCAACGACATGGTCGAGTATTTCGCCGAGCAGCTCGACGGCTATGCTTTTACCCGTTTTGGCTGGGTGCAGAGCTATGGCTCGCGCTGCGTGAAGCCGGCGGTGATCGTCGGCGATCTCAGCCGTCCGCAGGCCATGACCGTGGAATGGATTCGGTATGCGCAGGGCCTCACCGACAAGGTGATGAAGGGCATGCTCACCGGCCCGGTGACCATGCTGATGTGGTCCTTCCCGCGTGAAGACGTGAGCCGCGAAACGCAGGCGCGGCAACTGGCGCTGGCGATCCGCGATGAAGTGGTGGATCTGGAGGCGGCCGGCATCCGGATCGTGCAGATCGATGAAGCGGCATTCCGTGAAGGCCTGCCGCTGCGCAAGGCGCAATGGCAACCCTATCTGGACTGGGCCACCGAGGTGTTTCGCCTGTGCGCGTCCGGTGTCGGCGATCACACCCAGATCCACACGCACATGTGCTACAGCGAATTCAACGACGTGATCGAGTCCATCGCCGCCATGGACGCGGACGTGATTACCATCGAGACGTCGCGCTCGGACATGGAGCTGCTGGACGCGTTCGAAGCCTTCGCGTACCCCAACGAGATCGGTCCGGGTGTCTACGACATCCACTCGCCACGGGTTCCCGATGCGTCTGAGATGATCACTCTGCTGCGCAAGGCCGCCCGCCGGATTCCGGCCGAACGCTTGTGGGTCAACCCGGACTGCGGCCTGAAAACCCGCGGCTGGGCAGAAACCGAAGCGGCGCTGGTGCACATGGTTGCGGCGGCGCGCACTTTGCGCCGCGAACTGGCCTGACGGCGCGCGGCGACACCCCGGCCGGAGCACGCCAGCCGCGCTCCGGTTTTCGGCGCCGCTGTCCGTCCGAGCCGGGACGGCCTACGCTGACGGTCGTACCTGACACCCATCTCACGGGGCGGACCCGCTCATGAAACAGATCCTCGTCATCGGCATCGGCGCCGGAAATCCGGAACACCTCACCCTTGAGGCGGTGAACGCGCTGAACCGCGTCGACGTGTTCTTCCTGATGGAAAAAGGCTCCGACAAGGAGTCGCTCAATCGCCTGCGCCGTGACCTATGCGAGCGTTACATCACTCACCGACGTTATCGCGTGGTCGAGGCGGTGAATCCGGAGCGCCAGCGCGAGGGGAGCGATTACCGGGCGGCCGTCGACGCGCTCAATGCCGACAAGCAGCGGACCTTCGAGCGGCTGATCGCCGATGAGCTGGAGGAGGGCCAGTGCGGAGCGCTGCTGGTGTGGGGCGACCCGTCGCTGTACGACAGCACCCTGCGGATTCTCGACGCGATCATCAAAAGCGGTCGGCAGCCGCTCGAATATCGGGTCATTCCCGGCATCACCAGCGTCCAGGCACTGGCGGCGCAGCATAAGGTGACGCTGAACAGCATCGGCGGGTCGATCGCCATCACCACCGGGCGGCGTCTGGCTGAAGGTTTTCCGAAGGATGTCGACAGCGTGGTGGTCATGCTCGACGCCGGCAACGCTTACCACACACTGCTCGATCAGAACCTCGATATCTTCTGGGGCGCGTACGTCGGAACGCCCGCGGAGATCCTCATCGCGGGGCGCCTCAAGGATGTCGCCGACCAGATCGATCGGGTTCGCGCCCAGGCCCGCCAGACCAATGGCTGGATCATGGACACCTATCTGCTCAGGCGGGTCGTCGAATCAGAGGAGGGCGAGGGTGACTAACCGGTCACCATTCGTCCCTTGCCGGTGAAATTCGTTGAATTGATCACGCGACGCGGAATCGACAGAACATAAATCAATAAGGATGTTGCCATGATCTCTGCCCTTGAACTTTGCCATATCGTCGAATCCGGCTTTCTGCCTGCCAAATGCAAATGCACCATCGACGCGAACGATCAGATGATGATTCAGATCTTTGACCGCGATCGTGGTCATGCAGATTTGCTGGCGTCTGGCATTCCCACCAGCACGCTGGGTTCCAGCCGCGCCATCGCCACGCTTATTGCGTCCCTCAAAGACGAGTTGAGGCTGCATCCGGTCGGTCGCAACGTGGTGACTCAAAAGCTGGCTTAGTGGTCACAGCGCCGGGCTGCAAAGCCATCAGCGCGCGGGGAAACTCACGCAAAAGGTGGTGCCGTCAGCGTCACTGGACTGCGCGCTGACGTCCCCGCCATGGGCCCTGGCGATTTCTTTGACGATGAACAGGCCCAGGCCGACGCTGCGTACGTCGTCATCGCGCTCGCTGCCTCGGGTCATCGGCTCGAACAGGCTGGCCATCGAAGCGGGCGAGATGCTCGTGCCACGGTTGTGTACCGACACCGAAGCCACGCCATCCTCTACCCGTGAAGCGATCACTACTGGCTGGTCCAGATCGCCATAGGCCACGCTGTTGGCGATCAGATTGCCAACGATCTGTGTGATCCGATCCGCATCGAAATCCGCGTCGCCCATGCCTTGGCGATGGTGCACAAGGCTGGCTTGTGGGAAGGCCACGCGCAGTTCATTCACGCTGTTGCCGATCACCCGATGCAGGTCCAGCGGCCGTCGCTGAATGCCGATGCCATGGCCGACCCTGACCAGCGCGAAGTCGAGCAGGTCGGCAATCATGCGCTGGGCGCGCTCGGAGGACTGGCTGATATGCCCCAGCAAGCGGACCCCGCGGGCGTCACGCTCACCTCGCGCGAGCAGATCGGCAGCCATTTTTATCGCGGTCAGCGGGTTCTTCAGGTCATGGCTGGCGATGGCGACCATCTGTTCTGCAAACAATGCCCTGCGCTGCGATTGCTCGTAGGCGACGCTCAATTCCACCTTGGCCTGCTGCAACGCCGCTTCGGCGGCCGTCTTCTCCCACAGCAATTCTTCAGCACGCTTGCGCGCGGCGATCAGCTCGCGCTCGAACTGATCGCGGTCGGCCGTGACAAACAGCGCCAGCTCATGAAACACGCTGCCGGCATGTTCGCGCCTGACGCCGTTGAGCAGCATGGTGACGGTATGGCCCTGCTGATGCAGCAGCTCGAGCTTCACCTCGGCGACCGAACCCTGCATCTGCATCAGCGGGGCCCAGTGTGTCTGGTGAAACATCTTGCCGCCCATGGTCAGCAGGCTTTGAAAACGACGCCCGTCGAGCGCCGCCGGGGTCATGCCGACCCAGCTGCAGAAGGTCTGATTGGCGCGCAGAATGCGGCCGTCTGCGGCGGTCACGACCAGACCGCACGCGGCGCCGTCGAACAGGACGGCGGTGTCCGGCAGGGGCACCTGATCAGTCGACATGTTCGCCAGCCCACGGCTTCAGGAAACTGTCCATTGCCGCGGCGCAGGCAGCGGGTGCGCTCATGTGCGGGCAATGGCCGACGTTGACGACCAGGCAGAGCGTGCTGTCCGTCAGCTTCGCGTGCAAGTATTCGCCGACCGCCACCGGCGCGATGAGGTCTTCGGTCGATTGCAGAATCAGCGTCGGCGTGGTGAGGCCGGCCACGTCGTCGCGGTTGTCCGACATGAACGTCACGCGGGCGAACTGCCGGGCGATGTCCGGTTCGGTGCGGCAGAAACTGTTGGTCAGCTCTTCGCTGAGCGCCGGTTGGCCGGGCGCGCCCATGATCACGGGCGCCATGGCGCTGGACCAGCCCAGGTAATTACTGTCCAGCGTGTCGAGCAGCGAATGGATGTCTTCGCGCCGGAAACCGCCGACGTAGTCGCCCGAATCGATGTAGCAGGGGGACGGTCCGACCATCACGTGTGCGGCGATACGGCCCGGACGCAAGCGATCGGCCAGCGCGGCGATCATGGCGCTGACCGAATGCGCGACGATGATGACCGGGCCCACGGCGTACTGGTCGATGATTTCGTTGAGGTCCTGAGCGTATCCGGCGAGCGAGTCGTACTTGTCTCGGTCATAGGCGCCCAGATCAGACTTTCCCGCGCCCACCAGGTCGTAGATCACCACTCGGAATCGTGAAGTGAAGTGCCCGTAGAGGTAGCCCCACATGCTTTGATCGCAACCAAAGCCGTGAGAAAAAATCAGCGTCGAGGGGCCCTGGCCGAGAACGTTGACGTTGTTGCGCTGCTGAAGATCCAAAACGATCTCTCCGGTGAGCCAGAGCCAGTCTGGCTGCGGTGGCGAAGATACTGCCGCCGCGTGCCGCGAAGGGCAAGCCTGCACCGCGTTAATTGCCGCTATTTGTCGGCTGCGGACGCCTTCATCCCGTGGAACAGCGGCGCGTATTCGGCCCGACGCCGCGCACCGCCCATCCGTCGAACCGGACATTTCGTTGAACGTCCGCCTCGTTCTTCCTGACACATACCGTGAGTGGACGAAATTCGTCTCTTCAACCCACGACGAGACAGGAAGACAGACATGACCGATTATCCAAAACCGCCTTTTGCAGCTCAGCAGCAAACTGTGCCTGGCGATCAGAGCAAGATGGAGCCGTACCCGGATTGCGGTGAGAGCAGCTATAAAGGCTCGGGCAGGCTGGCCAACAAAATCGCGTTGATCACCGGCGCTGACAGTGGCATTGGCCGCGCCGTGGCCATTGCGTTCGCGCGGGAGGGCGCCGATGTCGCGATTTCCTACCTGGACGAGCACGAAGACGCCAAGGAAACCGCGCGCTGGGTGGAAGAGGCCGGGCGGCAATGCATCCTGCTGCCCGGGGATCTGGCGCAGAAGGAACAGTGTTCGGCCATTGTCAGCGACACGATCAGCAAGTTCGGTCGCATTGACGTGCTGGTCAACAACGCGGCGTTCCAGATGACCCACAAGACCCTCGAGGAAATCTCCGACGAGGAGTGGGTGAAAACGTTTGATGTTAATGTCCACGCGATGTTCAGGATCTGCAAGGCGGCGCTCCCGCACATGAAGCCCGGCGGCTCGATCATCAACACCAGCTCGGTCAATTCGGACATGCCTAACGCCACGCTGGTGCCCTACGCGGCCACCAAGGGCGCGATTGCCAACTTCACGGCGGGTCTTGCGCAAATGGTGGCCGAGCGTGGCATTCGGGTGAACAGCGTTGCGCCCGGTCCGATCTGGACGCCGTTGATCGTGTCGACCATGCCGGATGATCAGGTCAAGGAATTCGGCAAGCAGACGCCGCTCGGCAGACCGGGCCAACCCGCCGAAGTCGCGCCAATCTACGTGCTGCTGGCCTCTGACGAAGCCAGTTACATTTCCGGCTCGCGCTATGGCGTGACAGGCGGCAAACCGATTCTCTGAGCCCGGTTGCCGTAACAACGGCGATCACCCAGCCACCGGGTGATCGCCGTTTTCATATCCGGTCGCATGCCGTTGGCGTTTCGAGGCGAACAGCATCCGTGGGGGCAGACCGCGTGGCGCCAAGCCGTCTGTCGTCGGATCCGGGCGGGCACTTGAACGACTGCGAAGTGCCAGCAGTCAGCTGAATGACACCACCGATCAGAGCGTTCAGCGCCGCAAAGTGGGTCCGACACCATCCGTGATGTGACATGCCCATGTGGAGATGCCCCCAATGAGTGACCTGCCCGTGCCTGGTACGGCTGTCGTGCCGCTGCGCTTTCAACCCTCATTCGAACAGATTCCCGACGACGAAGCCGAAACCAGCAGAGAGCTGGCCGAAACCCTTCACGGCATTCTGGAAACCACCTTCAAGGACGGCGGCCACGCCATTCGCAGCGTGCATGCCAAGGCCCATGGCCTGCTGCGCGGGCGCATCACCGTGCTTGACGATCTGGCGCCGGAGCTGGCTCAGGGCGCGTTTGCCAAGCCTGTGACGATGCCCGTCGTCTTGCGTTTTTCCACCAATCCCGGCGACATCCTCGATGACAAGGTCTCGACCCCCAGAGGTCTTGCGATCAAGATCGTGGGCGTCGAAGGGCCCCGTTTGCCGGGCGCCGAGGGCGAGGTCACGCAGGATTTCGTGATGATCAACGCCAAGGCCTTCACGTCCGCGACGCCCAAGGCGTTTCTGAAATCGCTGAAACTGCTCGCGAAAACCACCGACAAGGCGCCTGGCCTGAAAAAGGCATTGTCGGCGTTGTTGCGGGGTGTGGAGTCGACCATCGAATCCATGGGCGGCGAGAGCGGCACGTTGAAAAGCCTGGGCGGCCACCCGCAGACCCACATTCTCGGCGAGTCGTTCTACAGCGTCGTGCCGTTTCTGTATGGCCCGTATTTCGCCAAGCTGGCGGTGGTGCCGGTCTCGCCTGCACTGACCGCGCTCACCGATCAGCACGTGGATTTCGGGGATAACCCTGACGGCCTGCGCGCGGCGGTGCACGACTATTTCCAGGCCCACGGCGGCACGTGGGAGGTGCGTATCCAGCTCGCCACCGACCTTGAGAAAATGCCCATCGAAGATGCTTCGGTGGTCTGGCCCGAGGCGCTCAGCCCCTATCTGACCGTGGCGCGCATCGAGGTCGATCCGCAGCCCTCGTTCAGTGCGCAGAACGTGCGTGATATCGATGAAGGCATGGCCTTCAGCCCTTGGCACGGCCTGGAGGCGCATCGTCCGCTGGGCGGTGTCATGCGTGTGCGCAAACCTTCTTACGAGATGTCCGCGGGGTTTCGCCAGACGCACAACGGTTGCCCCCTTCACGAGCCGCGTTCATGAGCCCGGCCGCGTTCGGCCGGCGTTATTCCGGTGAGGTCGTCTGATGCCGCTCATTCATCTAGCTGCTCATTATCGGCCTTATGCCTCAGCCTCCGGGGGCTGGGGTTCGGCGTTCTCGGTGATGAACATCCTCTGGCGCGAACAGGCGTTGTTCAAGACTCCGCTGGCGCTGGTCCGGCAGAACAAACCCAAGGGCTTCGCCTGCGTCAGCTGCGCCTGGGCCAAGCCCGGGAACCCCCATGCGCTGGAGTTCTGTGAGAACGGCGCCAAAGCCACGGCCTGGGAGCTGACCTCGCTGCGCACCGGGCCGGGCTTCTTCGAGCAGCATTCGCTCAGCGAATTACGCCAATGGAGTGATTACGATCTGGAGCAGCATGGTCGTCTGACCCATCCGCTGCGCTACGACCCGGACACCGATCGCTATCGCACCACGAGCTGGGAGCAGGCCTGGGCCGAAATCGGCGAGCGGTTGCGCGCGCTGACGCCGGATGAAGTGGTGTTCTACGCATCCGGGCGGGCCTCGCTGGAAGCGTCGTTCATGTACCAGTTGTTCGCCCGCGCCTACGGCACCAATAACCTGCCTGACAGCTCGAACATGTGCCACGAGAGCACCTCGGTGGGCCTGCAGGAGAGCATTGGCGTACCGGTGGGCACGGTCACGCTGGCCGATTTCGAGCACACCGACTGCATTTTTTTCTTCGGCCAGAACGTGGGCAGCAACAGCCCGCGCATGCTTCATCCATTGCAGGAGGCACGCAAGCGCCAGGTGCCGATCATCACCTTCAATCCAATTCGCGAACGCGGGCTGGAGCGCTTCGTCAACCCGCAGTCAGTGCGGGAAATGCTCGGGCCTGAGTCCACCGTCATTAGCACTCAGTACCACCAGGTCGCCATCGGCGGCGACACGGCGGCGATCACCGGCATGGCCAAGGCTCTGCTGGAAATGGACCGGACGGCGCTGGCCAACGGGCAAGCGTCGTTGCTCGATCATGGGTTCATCAACGAACACACCGATGGTTTCGCAGCGTTCGTCGCCGAGGTCGATCGCCACGGCTGGCCTGAACTCGAAGCGCGTTCGGGGCTCAGTCGTGGCGCGCTGGAAGCCGCCGCAACGGTGTACGCGCGGCACGAGCGGGTCATGGTCATCTACGGGATGGGCATGACCCAGCATCGACATGGCGTGGAGAACGTGCAGATGCTGGTCAATTTCCTGCTCATGCGCGGCAACATGGGCAAGACCGGTGCCGGTATCTGTCCGGTGCGCGGCCATTCCAACGTGCAGGGCCAACGCACGGTGGGCATCACGGAAGACCCGGCGAAAGTGCCGGTGGAAAAGATCGAATCGCTGTTCAACTTCAAGGTTCCGCAGCACAAGGGCCGAGCGACCGTGGACACCTGCGAGGGCATTCTGGACGGCAGCGTGAAAGGCTTCATCGGGCTGGGCGGCAATTTTCTGCGCGCCGTGCCTGATACCGATCGCATCGAGCCGGCCTGGTCGCAATTGACGCTGAACGTACAGGTCGCGACCAAGCTCAACCGCAGCCACCTGTTGCCCGGTCAACACGCCTGGCTGCTGCCGTGTCTGGGGCGTATCGAGCAGGACGTGCAGGACGGCGTCACGCAGGTTTACAGCACCGAAGACAGCACCGGTTGCGTGCATGCCTGGCAGGGCAGAAGCGAACCGGCCGGCGAGCAGCTGCGTGCCGAAGTCGCGATCATCGCGGGAATCGCCCAGGCGACGCTGTCCGGCAGCGAGCGGATCCCATGGGAGGACTGGCGACGGGACTACGCGAAGATCCGGCTGGCGATCAGCCAGGTGTACCCCGAGATTTTCCATGACATGGAATCGCGCATGTGGGCGCCGGGAGGATTTCACCGGCCGCTTCCCGTCAATCAGCGCCAATGGAAGACCGAAACGGGCAGGGCGCGGTTTATCTCGCCGCGCAGTCTGGACGAGGACGACGATGTCTCTCTGCGGGGCGCGCGTGACGTGCTTCAGTTGATGACCCTGCGCAGCAACGATCAATTCAACACGACCGTGTATGGCTATGACGACCGCTTCCGTGGCGTGCAGGGCACGCGCAGCGTGGTGTTCATGAATCGCAACGACATCGTGCGGCTGGGTTTTGCCGCAGGCGACTGGGTCACGTTGCGCACGGCGATAGAGCCCGAAGTCCGTCGCGAAGCGGGGCCCATGCAGATCATTGCGTATGACATTCCGCAAGGCTGTGCGGCGGCCTATTATCCCGAGTGCAATCCGCTGGTGCCGCTCTGGCACCATGCCGAGCGGAGCAAGGTGCCAGCGGCGAAATCGGTGCCCATCAGGCTGAGTCGCGCGCAACCCGATGCGCAGGCGCTCAAACGCGCGTTGCCCGAGTCCGATCAGGTGCGTTAGTGACGCTGCGATCGCCGGGCGAAGGACGCCCGGTGTCGCGGCTCATGTGCCCCAGTGCGGCGGGTAGGCAGCGTCATAACCGGGAATGCCACGCAGGCGCGTCAGCCATGCCGCGATGGCGGGGAACGTGCCGTCCAGATCATCGAAACCCAGCGCCAGCGTGGTGGCTTCTTCCCGCTTGCCAATGCGTGCCAGCAACTCCAGATTCGGCAGTGCGGCGATGTCTGCCGCGCTGACGGCGTCACCCGCCAGATAATCCGTCTGCGCAAGCGCCGACTCCATCCACGCCAGTGAGCCGTGGGTGTTTTTCGCCGCCTCACGAACCGCGTCAGGGGCGCTGCCAGCCTGTCCGCTGAAGATCGCCCGGGCGAGCCCGTCGATGCTGTCGCGGGTGTAGTTCACGAACTCGAAGATGCGTTGCCAGATCAGCCCGGTTTCTGCAGCGGTCGTGCCGAACAAGGGTGGAGTCGGGTGCTCGCGCTCGATGAACGCCATGATCGCGATGGACTCCTGAATCACCACGTCACCGCTCTTGAGCACCGGCACCTTGCCGCGCGGATTCAGCGCCAGGAACGCTGGCGTCTTGTTTTCCTGCTTGCCGGAATCGAGACGTCTGGAGACGTACTCGACGCCTTTGAAGTCCATCGCAAGCTTGGCCCGCCACGCGTTCGGGCTGCCGCTGATCCAGTAGAATTCGTGTGCCATAAGTGTCCAGTCGAAAGAAAGGAAGTTGTCGGGTCAGGCGGGGCTGCCTGGCCCGCACGGTTACGCAGACCTCAGCTCAGCCCGCCGGAGACTGTCAGGTGCTCGCCGGTGATCCAGCGCGAATCATCTGACGCCAGGAAGACCGCCACGTCGGCGATGTCATCGGGCTGACCGGCGCGTCCCAGCGGCGTCATGGCCACCAGGTTTTTCTCCATGTCCGATCCGGTGATGCCGCCGCTGTGAGTGCCTTCGGTTTCGGTATAGCCCGGTTTGATTGCATTGACCCGGATCTTTCTCGGCGCCAGTTCTTTGGCCAGTACCCCGGTGATGGCGTCCACTGCGCCTTTGGTGCCGCTGTAAATCGCCGTGGCCGGTGGCAGAAGCGTGGTGATGCTCGAACTGATGTTGATCACGCTCGCGCCCTCGCTCAGATGCCTGGACGCCGCTTGTGTGACCAGCAACAGGCCCAGCACGTTGGTGTTGAACTGACGGTGGAACTCCTCTTCGGCGATCTCTTCGATAGCGCCAAAGGCATACACGCCGGAGTTATTGACCAGGATGTCCAGCCGGCCGAACTCATCAATGGCGGTCTGGGCGAACTTTTCGGCGTCAGCCGCTTTGGTGACGTCACCGCCCACCAACGCGGCGCGGCCACCGGCCTGCCTGATGGCGGCGACCACCTGTTCCGCCGCCGACTGGCTGCTGGCATACGTGACCACCACTGCGGCGCCTTCGGCGGCGAGTGCCTTGGCGATGGCCGCACCGATGCCTTTGGACGCGCCGGTGACGAGTGCTACTTTTCCTTCGAGCTTTGCCATGATCCACCTCGTTGAGCGTTGATTAATGTGTTTTCAAAAACAACAATTTAGCGCAAAAAAAATCACGTCACGTTTTCTACCGCATCGATCACATCTGCCAGCGTCTGCTGCTTCAAACCCAACTCGAACGCGTCCTGCGCGCGTTGCAGCACGGTGCCCAGGCACCCTTTGATGTTTCTGCTGACATGACAGCCTTCGGTGACCGGGTAGCAATGCACCGTGAACGCTTTAGGCGCCTCGCTCGCGTTGTAGATGTCGAGCAAGGTGATTTCTGCCGGCAGGCGGGCAAGCGTGCACGCGCCGGACTTGCCCCGTGTCGTACTCACCAGACCGGCCTTGGCCAGCTTGGAAATCACGCGGCGCACGAAACTGGGGTCAGCATTGATGCTGCCCGCAAGATCGCTTGACCGTATCGATTTGCCGTAAAGCACACCGAGGGAGGTCATCGCATGCAGCGCGACGGAGAACTGAACATTGGTCTGAGACATAATGTGACGGTAATTAGCATAATAAAGTCTGTCAACTCATTTCAGCCGCAGGGGAATAAGTGGCGGAGAAAAGCGAGATGACAAAGACGCCGATGTCTGGACGATGGCCGCGCTGTACCGCTATTTGCCGACGAACTGCACCTCACTTATGGCGAGGCCTGCCGATAATGGATCCAGATTGCCATTTTCAAGGAGTGACACCATGCCGTTCACGGACCACCGCGTAGCCAAGGCCCTCGAGATCTTCATCAATCGCAACGCCCAGCTGCAGCGGGAACTGGCCAGCCTCAGCCGTCATCCTGGCGGTCTGTTCGTCGAAGAGCGTCGCGTTCAGCATGCGCAATCGGCGTACCTGCGCGCCGTCGATGAGCAGGGCACCAATCCTTACGATTTCGCCCTGCGCTTCCTTGCCAAAACGCCAAAGGAGCTTGAAGCGATGCGCCAGGAACGCCGTCAGGAACTTCACGCCCTGCAGGCCACGGCGTCATAAACGAGCGTTTCTGTATTCCCGGACGTGATCGATCAGCGCGCGCAGTTTTGGCGCCAGATTGTGGCGGTTGGGGTAATACAGGAAAAATCCGGGGAACGGTGCCAGGTAATCATCCAGCACCGTGACCAACTCGCCGCGCTCGATGTAGGGCCGGAAGGTGTCTTCGATGCCGAAAGTGATCCCGCCGCCCGCGAGCGCGGTGCGCACCATCAGCAGCATGTCGTTGGTGGTGACTTGCGGCGACACGGCGACATCGAATGCGCGGCCCTGCTCACTGAACTCCCAGCGATACGGCGCAACCCCCGGGGCAGGGCGCCAGCCGATGCAGCGATGCCCGGTCAGGTCGCGGGGATGCACCGGCGTGCCATGGCGCGCCAGATAATCCGGCGTCGCAACCGCCACCTCCCGCTGCTCATCGGTCACCGGCACGGCGATCATGTCTTGCTCGATCACCTCTCCCAGTCGCACGCCCGCATCGAAGCCGCGCTCGACGATATCGAATGCTTCATCGGTCACCGTGACATCCAGGGTCACGCCGGGGTATGCCTCCACGAAACCTGCGATCAGCGGGCCGTCCAGAAAACGTTCGGCAATCGAGGTCACGGCAATGCGCAGCAGACCTCTCGGCGGGCCCTTGATCGCCGCCGTGTCCAATGCGCCGGTCAGAGCAGCCAACGCCTGAGCGGTCTGTCGATACAGCTGTTCTCCGGCTTCGGTCAGCCGCACATTGCGCGTTGAGCGCTGGACGAGGGAGACGCCCAGCGTGTCCTCCAGCCTGCGAATGCTCTGACTGACGGCTGAGCGGCTGACATCCAGACGGTCGGCGGCCGCACGAAAATTATGCAGCTGGGCCACGGCTTCGAATACTTTCAGCAAGTTGAGGTCGATGTCCATCGCAGGTCTCACTGGTAAGTCTTGCTAACCAATTCAGTCAGTTTCAATGGGCTTATCGCGACAATGCCCCGCTGTTAACGTGTCAGTCAAATCCACTGCACGAGTACTGAACATGAGCATTGATAAAGTCATTCTGATCACCGGAGCGTCCAGCGGCATCGGCGAGGGCATTGCCCGCGAACTCGGCGCGGCGGGCGCCACCCTGATGCTGGGTGCGCGCCGGACCGAGCGCCTGCAAGTCATCGCCGAACAGATCAACGCCGCTGGCGGAAACGCCCAGTGGTGCCGTCTGGACGTGACCGACCAGGCCGATGTCGCCGCGTTTGCCGACGCCGCGCGCAAGCGCTGGGGCCGCGTGGATGTGATCATCAACAACGCCGGGATCATGCCGCTGTCGCCCATGGCGTCGATGAAAACCGATGAGTGGAACAGCATGGTCGACGTGAACATTAAGGGTGTGCTGCACGGCATTGCCGCAGTGTTGCCCGAATTCGTCGAGCGCGGCGCCGGGCATGTGATCAACATCGCCTCGATCGGCGCGCTGGCCGTTTCACCCACGGCGGCCGTTTACTGTGCGACCAAGTTCGCCGTGCGGGCCATTTCCGATGGTCTGCGTCAGGAACGCCCGGACATCCGCGTCACGTGCATCCATCCAGGGGTGGTCGAGAGCGAATTGGCGTCGACCATTACCGATGCCACGGCGAGCTCGGCCATGGCCAGTTACCGGGCCATCGCGTTGCAGCCGGACGCGATCGGACGTGCGGTGCGCTACGCCCTCGAGCAGCCGGAAGACGTCGACGTGAATGAAATCGTCGTACGCCCGACACGCGCGGCTCATTGATGCATGGGCACACACACATTCACGATCACCAAGCCGATGCCTCGGGGGCGGGCAGGGCACAGGTCTGCAGAGCGGGGCCAACTGGCCACGCTCTGAGCGAAGCTTCAGGGACTGCGCACATTCGGCCTGGCTCGCAGTTATGTAGTACGTTTCTGAAAGCGCAACAAAACGTCGTGACCCAGTTGACAAACGTTGCAACGATTCTCATAGTTTCACTCACGCAAACGTTTGCGATTGAGTCGACTCCGGTCTGCTCGACGCGCATTCGCTGCCGATACAATAATCATAATGTCGGAGTGATTCCATGAAGCTGCCATTCGCTGCACGTCTTCTTGCTGTTGCCATGCTCACCGCTTCCGCTGTAACCCTGCCGCTCTCATCCGCCTATGCTGACGACGCGAAAAAGCCGACCGTCGCGCTGGTCATGAAATCGTTGGCCAACGAATTCTTCCTGACCATGGAAGACGGCGCCAAGGCCTATCAGAAAGACCATTCCGCTGATTTCGACCTGATCTCCAACGGCATCAAGAACGAGTCCGACACTGCCGCGCAGATCGACATCGTCAACCAGATGATCGTCAAGAAGGTCGATGCACTGGTCATCGCGCCCGCCGATTCCAAGGCGCTGGCATCGGTGATCAAGAAGGCGATGGACGCCGGCATCAAGGTCGTCAACATCGACAACCAGCTCGACGCCGACGTGCTGAAAAGCAAGAACATCGAAGTGCCGTTCGTAGGCCCGAACAACCGCAAGGGCGCGAAGCTGGTGGGCGATTACCTGGCCAAGCAGCTGACCGCGGGCGATCAGGTGGGCATCATCGAAGGCGTGCCGACCACCACCAATGCGCAGCAACGCACCGCCGGTTTCAAGGATGCGATGGACGCCGCGCAGATGAAGATCGTCTCCACGCAGTCGGGTAACTGGGAAATCGACAAGGGCAACGCGGTCGCCTCCGCCATGCTCAACGAATACCCGAACCTCAAAGCACTGCTGGCCGGTAATGACAGCATGGCGCTGGGTGCGGTCTCGGCCGTTCGCGCCGCCGGCAAGGCTGGCAAGGTGCAGGTCGTAGGCTACGACAACATCAATGCCATCAAACCGATGCTCAAGGATGGACGGGTGCTGGCAACGGCCGATCAGTTCGCTGCGCGTCAGGCGGTATTCGGCATCGATACGGCGCTGAAGATGATCAAGGGCGACAAGCTCGACATCAAGGACGGCGTGATCGAAACCCCGGTCGAACTGGTTACCAAGCCTCAGTAAGTCAGGCTGGCTTCATCTATCCGTAAATACCGCCTGTCCGCGAGGGCAGGCGCGTGGAGATCGTTATGTCAGCGTCTGCTCAGGCCGCTGTTCTCTCTGTCAGTGGTATCGGCAAAACCTACGCCCAGCCTGTGCTTGGTGACATCGACCTGACGCTGATGCGCGGGGAAGTGTTGGCCCTGACCGGCGAGAACGGCGCAGGCAAAAGTACCCTGTCCAAAATCATTGGCGGTCTGGTCACGCCGACCACCGGCCAGATGCAGTTTCAAGGGCAGCCGTATCAGCCCGCCAGTCGCACCCAGGCAGAAAAGCTCGGGGTGCGCATGGTCATGCAGGAATTGAATCTGCTGCCGACGCTGTCGGTCGCCGAGAACCTGTTTCTCGATAATCTGCCCAGTCGCGCCGGGTTCATCAATCGTCGTCAATTGCGTGAGGATTCGATCAAGGCCATGGCCCAGGTCGGCCTGGAAGCCATCGACCCTGACACCCTGGTGGGCGAGTTGGGGATCGGTCATCAGCAAATGGTCGAAATCGCCCGCAACCTCATCGGTGATTGTCACGTCCTGATTCTCGACGAGCCGACCGCCATGCTGACCGCACGCGAGGTGGAGATGCTCTTCGAGCAGATCACTCGCCTGCAGGCACGTGGCGTGTCCATCATTTATATCTCCCATCGGCTGGAAGAACTCGCCCGCGTAGCGCAGCGCATTGCTGTGCTGCGTGACGGCAAGCTGGTGTGCGTCGACGCAATGGCCCATTACAACAGCGAGCAGCTGGTGACGCTGATGGTGGGGCGCGAGCTCGGCGAGCACATCGATCTGGGCCAGCGCACCATTGGCAAGGTCGCCCTGTCGGTGAAGGGGCTGAGCCGGGCCGACAAGGTCCGGGACGTGTCGTTCGAGGTGCGCGCCGGGGAAATCTTCGGCATCTCCGGCCTGATCGGCGCGGGTCGGACCGAGTTGCTGCGGCTGATCTACGGCGCCGATACAGCCGACAGCGGCGCCATCGAAGTCGGCAGCCCGCTGCGCCGCGTGCGCGTCAATTCCCCGGTCGACGCCGTCAGCCATGGCATCGCCTTGATCACTGAGGACCGCAAGGGCGAAGGGCTGCTGCTCTCGCAATCGATCAGCGCCAACATCGCGCTGGGCAACATGGAGGCGATTTCGAGCGCAGGCCTGGTCAACGGCGGTGCCGAAATGGCGCTGGCCAGACGTCAGGTGGACGCGATGCGCATCCGCAGTTCGAGCCCGACGCAGCTGGTGTCTGAATTGTCGGGCGGCAATCAGCAGAAGGTGGTCATCGGCCGCTGGCTGGAGCGGGACTGCCAGGTGATGCTGTTCGATGAGCCGACCCGCGGCATCGACGTCGGCGCCAAATTCGACATCTACGCCTTGCTCGGCGAACTGACCCGTCAGGGCCGGGCGCTGGTCGTGGTGTCCAGCGACCTGCGCGAACTGATGCTGATCTGCGACCGCATCGGCGTGTTGTCCGCCGGGCGCCTGATCGACACTTTCGAACGCGACAGCTGGACCCAGGACGAATTGCTTGCCGCTGCCTTCGCGGGCTATCAAAAACGTGATGCGCTGCTCTCCGAAGCCGCGCCCAGGATCGACTGATGAAAACCTCCAATCCTTCAGCCGCATTGCCATCGCCAGGCAAGCGCAGCGGTAACTATTTCGGCCTGGGCACCTACCTGGGTCTGGCAGGCGCACTGCTGGCGATGATCGTGCTGTTCTCGCTGCTCAGCGATCACTTTCTGTCCTACGAAACCTTCAGCACGCTGGCCAACCAGATTCCCGATCTGATGGTCCTGGCGGTGGGCATGACCTTTATCCTGATCATCGGCGGCATCGACCTGTCGGTGGGGTCGGTGCTGGCTTTGGCTGCATCGGCGGTCAGCGTTGCGATGCTCGGCTGGGGCTGGGGCGTGCTGCCCTCGGCATTGCTGGGCATGGCCTGCGCTACTGCGGCGGGCACCTTGACTGGCTCGATCACGGTTGCATGGCGGATTCCTTCGTTCATCGTCTCGCTCGGCGTGCTGGAAATGGCTCGCGGCGTGGCCTATCAGCTGACCGACTCGCGCACCGCGTACATCGGCGACTCGTTTGCCTGGCTGTCCAACCCGTTCGCTTTTGGCATCTCGCCGTCGTTCGTGATTGCGCTGATCGTCATCTTCGCGGCTCAGGCCGTACTGACGCGCACGGTGTTCGGTCGCTACCTGATCGGCATCGGCACCAACGAAGAAGCCGTGCGTCTGGCAGGCATCAATCCCAAGCCGTACAAAATTCTGGTCTTTTCACTGATGGGCCTGCTGGCCGGTGTTGCCGCGCTGTTCCAGATTTCCCGTCTGGAGGCAGCCGATCCCAACGCAGGTTCCGGGCTGGAACTGCAAGTCATTGCGGCGGTGGTCATCGGCGGTACCAGCCTGATGGGCGGGCGCGGTTCGGTGATCAGCACGTTCTTCGGGGTCCTGATCATTTCGGTGCTGGCCGCGGGGCTCGCACAGATTGGCGCCACCGAGCCAACCAAACGCATCATCACAGGTGCAGTGATCGTCGTCGCCGTCGTGCTCGACACCTACCGCAGCAACCGCGCGCGGCGGCGCGGCTGATATGGCCACCATCAAGGATGTAGCGGCCATTGCCGGCATTTCCTACACCACGGTGTCCCATGTTCTGAACAGAACCCGGCCAGTAAGTGACGAGGTGCGCAAGAAAGTCGAAGCGGCCATCGAACAGCTGAATTACGTCCCCAGCGCCGTTGCCCGCTCGCTCAAGGCCAAGGCGACGGCGACCATCGGGCTGCTGATTCCCAACGGTATCAACCCGTATTTTGCCGAACTGGCGCGGGGGATCGAGGATTACTGCGAGCGCAACGGCTTCTGCGTGATCCTCTGTAACTCCGACGATAACCCCGACAAGCAGCGCAATTACCTGCGGGTTTTGCTGGAAAAACGCGTGGATGGCCTGATCGTGTCATCGGTGGGCGGCGGCGACAGTCTGGTCGAAGGGCTGTCAATGGTCCGAACGCCGATGGTCATCGTCGACCGCGATCTGGAGAACGTCACCGCGGATCTGGTGCGCATCGATCATGAGCTGGGCGCGTATCTGGCGACATCGCACCTGCTGTCGCTGGGCCATCGGCATGTCGCCTGCATCTGCGGTCCGGCCGAGACCAGCGTGGCGCGGATGCGTCTGGCAGGCTATCGGCGGGCCATGCAGGAAGCGGGGATCGAGGTGCCTGAACGCTGGATCGTGGAAAGCGATTTCACCGGGCCGAGCGGCTATCAGGCGGCAGGCAAACTGCTGTCGGACGACCGACCTACGGCGATCTTCGCGGCCAACGACATGGTCGGCATCGGTGTGTTGCGTGCGGCTGCCGAGCGAAATGTCCGCGTACCGGCCGATCTGTCAGTGATCGGTTTCGACGATATTCAGATGAGCCAGTACGTGTACCCGGCGCTGACCACCGTCGGGCAGTCGATTCTGCAACTGGGCGAGCGTGCGGCCGAACTGCTGCTCAGGCGCATCTCGACGCCGGGCTCCTCGCCGGTCGAACAGGTAATCGTCGCGCCGAGCATCGTGTTGCGTGAGTCCACCGCGCCACCCATCAATGCATTCACCGAATTTCGTTGAGCCGGGCGCTGGCCCGGATTGAAGAGTAAAGACGTCATGCAAGTAAAAGTAGTGATAGTAGGCAGTCTGAACATGGATCTGGTCACCCGCGCGCCACGTCTGCCGCGCGCAGGGGAGACCCTCGCCGGTCAGTCGTTCGTGACCGTGCCGGGTGGCAAGGGCGCGAATCAGGCCGTGGCGGCCGCGAGGCTGGGCGCCAGCGTCGCCATGATCGGCTGCGTGGGTGACGACGCCTATGGCGAGCAACTGCGCGAAGCGTTGATCCGCGAGGGTATCGACTGCCAGGCCGTGACCCGTGTCGACGGTGAGTCCACTGGTGTGGCCCTGATCGTTGTCGATGACAGCAGTCAGAACGCGATCGTGATCGTCGCAGGCGGCAACGGGCACGTGACGCCCTCGGTCGTCGACAGCTTCGACGGGTTGCTGGATCAGGCCCAAGTGATCGTCTGTCAGTTGGAAGTGCCGATGGAAACGGTAGGACACGTCCTCAAGCGGGGCAGGGAACTGGGCAAGACCGTGATCCTCAATCCGGCACCGGCCAGTGGTCCGTTGCCGGCCGAATGGTACGCCTGGATCGATTACCTGATTCCCAACGAGAGCGAGGCTGCCGCGCTCACGGGGCTTGCGGTGGACAGCGTCGCGACGGCAGATCCCGCCGCCTCGGCCCTGCTGGCCGCCGGTGTGAGCAAAGTCATCGTGACACTGGGCGAGCAGGGCGCGTTGTTTGCGACCAGCGCGCGCTCCGAGCACTTCCCGGCGCCGAAGGTCAAGCCTGTCGACACGACGGCTGCCGGCGACACGTTCGTGGGCGGCTTTGCGGCGGCGCTGGCCGAAGGCAAATCCGAATCCGAAGCCATCCGCTTCGGACAGATCGCTGCGGCGTTGTCTGTCACCCGTTCGGGGGCGCAGCCTTCAATTCCAGCAGCATCCGAAGTCCACGCCTACACGCCATAAGGCCAGCCGTTATGAAAAAGACACCCTTGCTCAATATCGCCCTGTCTCGCGTCGTCGCGTCACTGGGGCATGGCGACATTCTGATGATCGTCGACGCTGGCATGCCTGTGCCGCCGGGCGTGGAGCTGATCGACCTGGCGCTGACCCATGGCGTCCCGGATTTCCTCAGCGTGCTCGACACGGTGCTGACGGAGATGCAGGTCGAACACCATGTGCTCGCCGATGAAATGCTGGTCAGGCAGCCGCCCGCGCTGGCGTCGGTGGACGCGCTGACTGCGTCGGGCCAGCTCGGCGAGCGCCGTCTGCTCAGCCACGATGCGCTCAAACAGCTCAGCCGCAACGCTCGCGCAATCGTGCGCACGGGCGAATGCCAGCCCTACACCAACATCGCGCTGGTGGCCGGCGTGGTGTTTTGACCGACCGGATTAAAACGAGAAACAGGGAGTTTCCTATGCACACATGCCGTCGTTATTTTTCTGGATTGCTCAGGAGTGCCGCACTATTGACCCTTTTATCTGCCGGAGCGCTGCACGCGGCTGAAAAGCGCGACCTGATCATCGACACCGATCCGGGTGCCGACGACGTGGTGGCGCTGCTGCTGGCACTGGCGTCGCCGCAGGAATTGAACGTGCTCGCCATCACCACGGTGGCTGGCAACGTGCGCATCGACAAGACCTCGCGCAATGCGCGGCTGGCGCGAGAGTGGGCGGGGCGCGAAGACGTACCGGTTTACGCAGGCGCGGGCAGACCGCTGGTGCGCTCGCCGATTTACGCGGAAAACATTCACGGCAAGGAAGGCTTGCCCGGCGTCGACGTGCACGAGCCGGCTAAACCGCTGGCCAAAGGCAACGCCGTGCAATACCTGGTCGATACGCTGAGCAAAGCGGCGCCCCATAGCATCACGATCGCGATGCTCGGGCCGCAGACCAACTTGGCGCTGGCATTGGTTCAGGCCCCGGAAATCACCCAAGGGATCAAAGAAGTGGTGGTGATGGGCGGCGCGCACTTCAACGGCGGCAACATCACGCCAGTGGCCGAATTCAACATTTACGCCGATCCGGATGCGGCCAAGGTCGTGCTGGCCAGTGGCGTCAAGCTCACCTACGTTCCGCTCGACGTGACGCACAAGATCCTCACCAGCGAACCGCGCATTCGCCAGCTTGAAGGGTTGAACAATCAGGCTGGCAAGCTGGTGAGTAGCATCCTCAACGAGTACGTGAAGGCCGACATGATCCATTACGGGCTGCCCGGTGGACCGGTGCACGACGCCAGCGTCATCGCCTGGTTGCTCAAGCCGGAGCTGTTCAGCGGCAGGTCGGTTAACCTGGTGATCGACAGCCGTGAGGGCCCGGGTTTCGGCCAGACCATCGCTGACTGGTACGACACGCTGGGTCAGAACAAAAATGTGTTCTGGGTCGGCAACGGCGATGCACAGGGTTTCTTCGACCTGCTGACCCAGCGCCTGGGGCGGCTCAAGTAATCGGCATCAGGCGTCGCTCAGGGCGTCGACCGTGTGGCGCAGAAACACCTGATTCATGAATCCCTGGGCACCATCGGTGCCCAGTTCCTTGACCAGCAGATCGATCGCGATGATCGCCAGCTCTTCCGCACTGCCCGGGCTGTGGGCGCAATGCCCCTGCGGCCATTTGGCCTTGATGTCAGCATCGATGGAGACGATGGCCATGTCGTTGGTTCACTCTGAAAATATCGAAACCTGACTGCGAAGCCTGTTCAGCGGTCTCGCACAGGCGTTGCAGTAGAGCATTTCATCGCCCATTGCGCACTGCTACTTAGGCATGAGGGAACGGCGCGTGACAGAATTGTCCTTCATCAAGCCAGGAAAATTCCCGTGTCCATCGATCTGACTAACCCCCAGGCGTTTACCCATGACGCCGTTCGCAACATGATCGCCGCTGCTGACGACCGCGTGCACAACCAACTGCGCGTCAGTCGCGAGGGCCTGGCTTGGATGTCCTCGCAGTCCGTGGGCGGAGCCGACCTCGACGGGCTGCTGTTTCGCCTGGAAACCTGGGCGGCGGGATCCGGGTGCGTAGGGCCGGTCGCCGCGAGCGACGCGGTGTGGGTCGCGCAGATATACAACGCGTTGCGCGACAATTGGGCCAACCCGGTTTCCGATTACGTGGACATCTACTGACGCGGTCGTCGCGCAGCGTAAGGTAGCAAACGTTTTGTGACGATTTGTTTGCCCCGATCCGAGGATGGCTCGGGCAGACTCCTGAACCTTGAGCCGCGCCGCGCCCCTTTTGGCCGACGTCGGCGAAACAAAGCTGGCAGGTCGCTGTCGCAGAGAGGCTGGTTCACGTTTACTAAAGGAGGCTGTATGCCCTGGAAATACGCATCATCGGGTCTGGTACTAATGGCGGCGTTGCTGGCAGGTTGCAGCAGTACATCCGATTCGTCGTCGCAGCCTGCCCAAGGCTCGACCGCTGTCGCGGCCAGTGATTCCCGTTGTGATGCAGCCGCCGCTCAGTTCGCGGTCGGTAAACCGGCATCCCCGGCCTTGCTGGATCAGGCCCGAGCCAAGGCGGGTGCTCAAATGGCCCGCGTGCTGGGTCCCAACGATATGGTCACGCTGGAATACCGTTCCGAACGCCTGAACCTGAACACCGATCAGGCAGGCACCGTCAACCGGGTCAACTGCGGTTGAGCGTTGTTACAGGCATAAAAAAACCCCGTCAGTGACGGGGTTTTTTCAGCGCGTTCGGATTACTCCGGACGAACCTGAGCGGCTTGCATGCCCTTTTGGCCTTTCTCAGCCACGAAGGAGACAGTCTGGCCTTCTTTCAGGCTTTTGAAACCGTCGGACTCAATGGCCTTGAAGTGTACGAACAGGTCGTCACCGCCACCTTGTGGAGTGATAAAGCCGAAGCCTTTTTCATCGTTGAACCATTTTACGGTGCCGGTTTGGCGATTAGACATGGTGTATCTCCAGAAACATAATTTTCAGTAGTGCTGTGCTGCTCAGGCCAACTGGGCACACGAGGGCTATCATAGTCGAATTGTGTGAATGCTGGACTTTTTCGATTAGAACTTTGCGCCGCAGCACTGAATATATACGCCGAAATGATTCGTCATGAGCTCACTTCGATGGCGGCTTTCTCGTATTGCCGAGATGCCGGGTCTGGCTGAAGCCCACGAAATACGTGGGCTTCAGCGGCCGATTGATGGCACTTGTGACAGGTGCTCAAACGGCCACCCTGACGAAATGTAAATTTTTTATTTTTTGCCCTTCAGGCAATTTTCACCCACGGCTTTCTGCAGGCGAGAGGTCATTTCGGTGCTAGGAGGCGTCGTTTTGTCATTCAGCGACTCGATTTCCTTATCCGAGAAGTTCTTGTTGATCTGCTGCGCCCCACATTCGCAATGCGCTTTCACGGCACTGGCGTCCAGACCCGGGTTGTTCTGGGTGGCTGCGGCAGTGCACTCGTTCATATAGGTTGTTTTGGTTTTTGCGTCCATGGCGGCGTGAGCGCTGATCGGGAGGGTCAACGCCAGCGGCGCGAGGAGGGCGGCAACACGTAGAAGCTTCATGGCTTATTCCTTTTTGTCGATGGACCTTCAAATTTGGCAGGCCTTGATCCGGGCCTCGGTTCATCTGACGGCGCCGATCCACGCCAGTTCAGTGCGCGGACATTTCCCACGCAACGGGTTGGCCGCTTTCACTGCCATCGAATACCGTTTATCTGACCTCGCGCGGCGCGGCTGTGCTAGGATGCGCGTCCTGCAGATTCGCTCGCGGCTCGCAGTGCAGTTTTTTCATGCTGCTGGTTCTGTCGATTTCGTTAAATTCCAGTCACTCTGGTTCGGTCAAAGGTTGGCCCTTGGGGCTCCTGCCACTGTGAGGCAGGTACACCACCGAATCGCGTACTGGCTCTATCCCAACCCACGTGCCCTTTGGTAGGGGTCACCACTAGGAGAGGAGGCGCCATGCCAACTATTACTCTTCCCGACGGCAGTCAACGTTCTTTCGATCACCCGGTTTCCGTAGCGGAAGTCGCGGCTTCCATCGGCGCAGGTCTGGCAAAGGCCACCGTCGCCGGCAAGGTCAACGGCCAACTGGTCGATGCCAGCGACATCATTGATGCCGACGCGAGCCTGCAGATCATCACCCCGAAGGATCAGGAAGGCCTGGAGATCATTCGTCACTCCTGCGCGCACCTGGTCGGTCACGCGGTCAAACAGTTGTACCCGACGGCCAAGATGGTCATCGGCCCGGTCATCGATGACGGCTTCTATTACGATATTGCCTACGAGCGCCCGTTCACGCCTGATGACATGGCGGCGATCGAGCAGCGCATGCAGCAGCTGATCGAAAAGGATTACGACGTCATCAAGAAGGTCACCCCGCGCGCGGAAGTGATCGAAGTGTTCAAGGCCCGCGGCGAAGACTACAAGCTGCGTCTGGTCGAAGACATGCCGAACGAGAAGGCCATGGGTCTTTATTACCACGAAGAATACGTCGACATGTGCCGCGGCCCGCACGTGCCGAACACGCGTTTCCTCAAGTCGTTCAAACTGACCAAGCTGTCCGGCGCGTACTGGCGCGGCGACGCAAAGAACGAGCAACTGCAGCGTGTCTATGGCACCGCATGGGCTGACAAGAAGCAGCTGGCCGCCTACATCCAGCGCATCGAAGAAGCCGAGAAACGCGACCATCGCAAGATCGGCAAGCGCCTGGGCCTGTTCCACACCCAGGAAGAAGCGCCTGGCATGGTGTTCTGGCACCCCAACGGCTGGACCCTGTATCAGGTTCTCGAGCAGTACATGCGCAAGACTCAGCGCGAAAACGGCTATCTGGAGATCAAGACTCCACAGGTCGTCGACCGCTCCCTGTGGGAAAAGTCCGGGCACTGGGCCAACTACGCCGAGAACATGTTCACCACCGAATCGGAAAGCCGCGACTACGCGATCAAGCCGATGAACTGCCCGTGCCACGTGCAGGTGTTCAACCAAGGCCTGAAAAGCTACCGCGAGCTGCCGATGCGTCTGGCTGAATTCGGCGCATGCCACCGCAATGAGCCATCGGGTGCGCTGCACGGCATCATGCGCGTACGCGCATTCACCCAGGACGACGCGCACATTTTCTGCACCGAAGAGCAGATGCAGGCGGAGTCGGCAGCGTTCATCAAGCTGACCATGGATGTCTACGCGGATTTCGGTTTCCACGACATCGAAATGAAGCTCTCGACTCGTCCTGAAAAACGCGTTGGCTCGGACGATCTGTGGGATCGCGCCGAAGCGGCCCTGGCGGCAGCGCTCGACAGCGCCGGCCTGCCTTATGATCTGCAGCCGGGCGAGGGTGCGTTCTACGGTCCGAAAATCGAATTCTCCCTCAAGGATTGCTTGGGTCGTGTCTGGCAATGCGGTACATTGCAGCTCGATTTCAACCTGCCGATCCGTCTGGGCGCCGAATTCGTTTCGGAAGACAACGGACGCAAGCATCCGGTCATGCTGCACCGCGCGATCCTGGGTTCCTTCGAGCGTTTCATCGGAATTCTGATCGAGCACTACGAAGGTGCTTTCCCTGCGTGGCTGGCTCCGACTCAGGCAGTGATCATGAATATCACTGATAAACAGGCAGATTTTGCCCTTGAGGTGGAAAAAACACTGGCCGAAAGCGGATTTCGTGCCAAGTCCGACTTGAGAAATGAAAAGATCGGCTTTAAAATCCGCGAGCATACTTTGCTCAAGGTTCCTTATCTCCTCGTCATCGGAGATCGGGAGGTTGAAACGCAAACTGTCGCTGTGCGTACCCGTGAAGGCGCAGACCTCGGCTCCATGCCGGTCGCCCAATTCTCGGAGTTCCTCGCACAAGCGGTTTCCCGGCGTGGTCGCCAAGATTCGGAGTAATTATTATTAAGCGTGAAATGAGACAAGATAAACGAGCTGCACCGAAGGCCCCGATCAACGAGAATATCTCGGCACGCGAGGTTCGGTTAATTGGCGCTGACGGCGAGCAGATTGGCATCGTCTCGATTGATGAAGCGCTTCGTATTGCTGAGGAAGCCAAACTCGATTTGGTGGAGATTTCTGCCGA